>Ga0182024_10004434_pt1 | contig 32296 bp, 31 predicted proteins | sample P32metaG_FD_120480 | JGI IMG/M metagenome (GOLD analysis project Ga0182024, IMG submission 120480) | Permafrost microbial communities from Stordalen Mire, Sweden - P3-2 metaG (Illumina Assembly) | ecosystem: Environmental > Terrestrial > Soil > Wetlands > Permafrost | place: Sweden: Stordalen...
AGGCTTCGGAAATGACGCGGAAGGTTTCGGGGTCGCCGGTTTCCTGATTATCGGGGTGGAAGCGCTGGGCCTGCACGCGATAAACGCGATGGACGGTCTCCTGATCGGCGTTGGGGCTGATCTGGAGGGCTTCGTAATAGTCGACGAACACTTACGGTCAGTATAAGACGGATAGGTGCTCGGGTCCATAAGGTCAATTGCTGAGGAGGGAAAACGCGGCGGGCATCGACACGAGTGTCGACGCGGCACGCCGGGGGCGTGCGCCACATTTAAGTGAGGGCTTTCCGGGCGGATTGGGCTAGGGCTAGTGCGGCGGCGGAATCGGGAGCCAGTGCCGTGAGGTGTCCCATTTTTCGGCCTGGGCGGGGAGAGAGTTTTCCGTAGAGATGGAGTTTTACGTCGGGGTGTGAGAGTGCTGCGCACCAATTTGGTTCGTGAGGCTGCCAGAGGTCGCCCAGGAGATTGGCCATGGCGGCGGGGCGCAGGAGTTCGGTGGAGCCGAGGGGCAGGCCGCAGACGGCTCGCAACTGCTGTTCGAACTGGCTGGTCACGCTGGCGTCGAAAGTGAGATGGCCGGAGTTGTGGGGGCGGGGGGCGAGTTCGTTGATGAGCAGGCGGCCTCCGGGCTGGACGAAAAATTCGACGCAGAGGACGCCGACGACGTCGAGGGATTCGAGGACGGTGCGCGTGAGTTCGCGGGCGTGGCGCGAGACGGCTTCGGAGACGGTGGCGGGGGCGATGGAGATGTCCAGGATATGGTTGCTATGGCGATTTTCGATGACGCCCCAATCGGCGTAGGAGCCATCGGCGCCGCGGGCGGCGATTACGGAGACTTCTTTTTCGAATTCAATGAATGCTTCGAGGACGGCGGGGACGCGGCCGATGGAGGACCACGCGGATTCGGATTGCTCGGCCGAGAGGACGCGGACTTGTCCTTTGCCATCGTAGCCGAAGTCGGCGGTTTTGAGGATGGAGGGGCAGCCCAGGTCGGCGACGGCGCGGGCGAGGTCTTGGGAGGTAAGAACGGTGCGGAAGGGCGTCAGGGGAAGGCCCGCACGCGCGAGAAACGCTTTTTCGCGGATGCGGTGCTGGGTGGTGTGCAGGACTTCGCCCTTAGGCCGGACGGGGGCGTGTTCGGCGGCGGCTCGCGCGGTGGGCGCGGGGACGTTTTCGAATTCGAAAGTGACGACACTGACGGCGGAGGCGAAGCGGCGGACGGCGTCGAGATCGTCATAGGGAGCGATGACTTCGAGGTCGGCTACCTGGCCGGTGGGGGTGTCGGCGTCGGGAGAAAAGGTGTGGACGCGGTAGCCCATGCGGCGGGCGGCGATGGCGAACATGCGGCCGAGTTGTCCGCTGCCGAGGACGCCTACGGTGGCGCCCGGGAGGACTGCCTTCACGTCAGGGTGTCCTTGAGGACTTTGGCGGTTTGTTTTTCGCGGAAGAGGCGGAGTTTTTCGCGGAGGTCGGGGCGGGAGTTGGCGAGGATCGCGACGGCGAGCAACGCGGCGTTGGTCGCGCCGGGTTTGCCGATCGCGAGTGTGGCGACGGGGACGCCGGCGGGCATCTGGACGATGGAGAGGAGAGAGTCGATGCCTTTTAGAGTTTTGCTTTCGATAGGGACGCCGAGGACGGGGAGGATCGTATAGGCGGCGGCCATGCCGGGTAAGTGTGCTGCGCCGCCGGCTCCGGCGATGATGACTTCGAGGCCGCGGTCGGCTGCTCCGGTGGCATACTCTGCAAGAAGCTGCGGGGTGCGATGGGCGGAGACGATACGGCTTTCGTGAGGCACGCCGAAGTCGGCTAGCGTCTCGCTTGCGTGGCGCATCGTGTCCCAATCGGACTTGCTGCCCATGATGACGGCGACGAGGGGGTTATTTTCCATATAAGGAGCCAGAAGCCAGGAGCCAGGAGCCAGAATAAGACCAAGATACCGGCGCCAGTCGATTCTGGCTCCTGGCTTCTGGCTCCTGGCTCCTTCTCATTATTGTCCTTGGGCTAGCGTGTAGCCGGGTTTGCCGTCGAAGTTGCGGAGCATTACGGTCATGCCGACGTTCAGGCTCAGGCCCATGATGCGGGCCATCAAGAGGCCGATTTGGGACATCGCTACTGGGCCGGTCGATTTGAAGCGGCAGCGGAAATTGTCGGTGCAGAAGGTTTCGGGGGAGCCGTCGGGCCAGACTTTTACGCCTCGGTTGGCGATCAATTCGAGTTTCAGATCTTCGCCCGACGCTTTGCTGACGACTTCGGCCAGCGTGTTGGGGTTGCGGTCCAGCCATTCGACGTAGACGTCGATGCCGACTACCTCTTCTTTAGCAGCGGCGGGTTCGGATTTGGTTTTCGTGGCTTGTTGAGGAGGAGTCGCGGCGTATTTTACGGCTTTTAACGTTTGTGGGAGCTGGCCGAGGCGCGCGACCACAGCGTCGGCGAATTCTTTGGTGCCGACTTTCTGTTTGCTTGTGTCTTCCTTGAAGATGTCGTAGGTGTGGATGCCGTCTTCCATGGTCCTCAGCCAGGCGTTGTGGACTCGCTCGGCGGCTTCGTGCTGGCCGATGTGGACCAGCATGAGCACGCCTCCGAGGAGGAGGCCGGAGGGGTTCGCCATATTTTGACCGGCACGGCGGGGGGCGGAGCCGTGGATCGCTTCGAACATGGCGCACTGGCTGCCGATGTTGGACGAACCGGCGAGGCCGACGGAGCCGGCGATCTGGGCGGCAACGTCCGAGAGCACGTCGCCATAGAGGTTGGGCATGACGATGACGTCGAAGGCTTCGGGGGTGTCGGCCATTTTCGCAGCGCCGATGTCGACGATCCAGTGTTCTTTTTCGATGGCCGGATATTCGACGCCGATTTCGTCGAAGATTTTGTGGAAAAGGCCGTCGGACATCTTCATGATGTTGTCCTTGGTGAAGCAGGTGACCTTTTTCCGGTTGAACTGTTGCGCGTATTCGAAGGCGTAGCGGACGATTTTTTCGGAGCCGGGGCGGGAGATGAGTTTCAACGAGAGCATTTCGTCGTTGGAGGCTTGATACTCGATGCCGGCGTAGAGGTCCTCTTCATTTTCGCGGACAATGACCAGGTCCATCACCGGGTGCTTGGTGCGCACGAACGGATAATAGGAGCGGCAGGGACGGATGTTCGCGTAGAGGCCGAGGGTTTTGCGGGCAGTGACGTTGAGGCTCTTGAATCCGCCGCCTTGCGGGGTGGTGATGGGAGCTTTCAAGAAAACCTTGGTGCGGCGCAGGGATTCCCAGGCGCTGGGCTCGATGCCGGCGGAGTTCCCACGGAGGTAGACCTTTTCGCCGATTTCGATGGTTTCGATGGCGAGAGCCGCGCCGCCATCCTTCAAAATATGCAGTGTCGCGGCCATGATTTCGGGGCCGATGCCGTCGCCGTGGGCGACTGTGATGGGAGTGGGAGTTGCCATGGAGTTCAAACTCTTAAGAATATCACGGCGAGTTTGCGATGAATCCCGCCTGTCCGCATGCTGAGGCATGGCGGTTCCGCAGACCGGCAGATGAAATATTGGGCCGAACGTACTATGAGTTGGAACTTTTATCCCATCGACAAGTTGGGACTTCGGCGCCCATTATGTTGCCAGATGGTCGTGCTCATTCTGGTGAATATCGTTTTCGGGGTTACGGTTGCGGCGGTGTGGACGAAGATCGTTCGTCCCCGGAAAGGCCAGGAGCAGAGGCGCAACGCGAGGGCGCTGCGCGAAGAGTTCGAGATCGATTCCAATGCGGTGCCGCTGTTTAAGCCGAGCTGGCGGAGGGATGGATAGCTCACCCGACGCGCTGGAGATGGGTGTCTTTGAAAAATGTCGGGTATTTGAGGCCGTAGCCAAGCATGCGGTCGAAACCGATGTGGGCCAGCCAGATGATGGCGAACAGCAGGGCGGTGTGCGAGCTTTCGAACACGGCGCACGCGCCGAGGAGCAAGGGTCCGACTTCGGTGTGGGCGAGGTTGTAGAAGGACGCGCCGACACGGGTGTTCACGAGGTAGCCGAGCATCAGAAGGTCGGGCCAGAGGAAGAGGAGAAGAAAAAGCAGCCAGCTGCCGTGGAACTCATGATATGCGGCTGCGGAGACCGTCAGGACGGCTGCGCCTTCGGCTTGGAGGAGGAATCCGGGTTTATCGAGCACACATAATAGTAGCCCTGAAGACGAATGAGCTACTGGCTCTTGAGTTTTCTTAGGTCGGCGGGGGTCATCGGGAGGCGGTCGGCTACTAGTTGGGCGGGGGACAGGGCGAATTTGGTTACGCCGGCGGTGGAGTGGTGCGGAGATTTGGCCAGCATGTGGAAGAGTTCGTGGGCTAGCACGCGGCCTAGGGCTCGGCCCAGGATGGAATCGCGATCCTTCCACTGTTCGCTCGATAATTCGGGGCGGATGGAGCTGGCGACTTTATCGCACTCCACTTCGCTGAAGGGAAGGACGTCGCCATCGGAGACGTAGGAGAAGGCGTAGTAGCCTCGTTCGTCGCGCATGTAGTCGCGGGGCTGCATAATGCAGGCGCCGCGGAAGCGGATGACGACCAGGCTTTCGAAGGTTTCCGCGGAGTGGACGTCGGCGAGGAATCGCCAGTCGAGTTTAATTCCGGATTCACCGACGATGGAAGCAACTTCGCGCTTCATCGCGGCGAGCGAGCGGGTGGAGTAAGCTTCGTCGAACTGGAGCACCAGAGTGACGGCTGGAGCTGCACGGACACAGAAAATCGCCAACAGGGCCGCGCAGACGAGGCGCATATTGACTCCTCTATCATCATGGATAAAGTACTCGGACTATTATTTCACTAATCGGCTGTGGCGGGGATTTTATTTAGGCGAGAGTTTCGCGTCTGTCCGCATGCTTACGCATGGCGGTTCGGGGGAGTGGGTGGACTAATCGGCTATTTGCGCAGGGACTTCAGGGGCGATGTGCTGGCTGGGGAAGAAGCGGAAATAGAGGTAGTGGGCGCCGTAGAGGAGGCATCCGGCGGCGACGGCGTAAATGGCGTTGCTGACGGCGAGGACGCCGAGGGTGGTCACCAGGAACGCGGCGGAATCGATGAGGCGCATGCGCGGGAGGCGATGCCAGGTGCTCCAGTCGAGGAGGTTGAAACCCATCCAGGCGGTGACGCCGGCCAGCGCGGCCAAGGGCACCTGGGCGACGAATCCGGCGCCGAACCAGAGGAACATACAGAGGAAGGCCGCGTGGAGGAGGTTCGAGAGCCTGGTGGTGGCTCCGCAGCGGATGGCGGCGACCGAGCGGGCGGGGATGCCGACGCTTAAGGGGGCGCCGAAAAGTCCGGCGCAGATGTTGGCGATGCCGAAGGCTCCGAGTTCGCGGTCGGCGTCCGAGCGTTTCAGGAACTGGTGGCGGCCGCGGAAATGTTCGACTACGCGCGAGGTGAGCAGGAGATTGATGGAGGAAACGACGGCCAGGCCGAATGCGGAGGAGAGGACGGTATAGGTGTCGCGAGCTTCCCAGGTGAAGTCGGCGAGCGGAGGCATGGTGAGAGGGAGCGATCCGACGGCCGCCTCATGAAAATTGAACAGCTTCATCATGGCGAAGGCGATAAGGACGCCGACCAGAGGGGCGGGGACCATTTTGGTGAAGCGGGTGCAGACGGTGGCGGTGATCATCACGGCGCAGGCGAGGAGGATCGGCGGCCAATGGGCGGAGGGCACGCGGCTGAGGATATCCACCAGTTGGGTGAGAGGGCTTTCTCCGGAGGGCTTGTGGACACCCAGGATCACGTGGAGTTGGGAGATGACCATGATGCCGCCGATGCCGCAGGAGAATCCGGTGACTACGGTGTGGGGGACCTTCGAAATATAGCGTCCGAGGCGGAGGACGCAGAAGGCCATCATGAATACGGAGGCGACGATGGAGACTTTGGCCGCGCCGCTGATGCCCTGCTGCCTGACGGCGGCGGCGATGAAGAAGATGGTGACGCTGCTGGTTCCGCCAATGAGCAGAGGATTTCGGCCGAGGATGGCGGTGACAGGCGCGGTGATGACGGAGGTCAGGACGCCGAGCATGGGAGGGAGTCCCATGGCTGTGGCCATCGCCAGACCGTAGGGGAGAGCGATTAGGGCGGCGATCACGCCGCCGAAGCAATCTCCTGCGAATAATCGCCAGCTATAGCGGCTGGCATGTCGAAACATAGAGCCTCTTCTTATTAGCGCACAGCGAGGGGCGCAACACTTTAATGTTTTAGCAGGTTGCTAAAACCGCTCCCTGCGGTCGCGGCTCGGTGGGAGCGCTGGGGCAGGAAGCGGTTTTTGTGCGCTATGAAAGAAATGGACCCTAGGCCATTACTTTGAGCCAGGCGGCCTGGAACTTCGCCATTTCGTCCTTGGTGCCGACCGTTACGCGGACAGAGGTCGGCCAGACCGGCCACGGGCGGCCGATGTAGACCTTCTCTTTGCGCAGCGCCATGATGACATCGGTGGCGGGGCGTCGGGTATCGACCATGAACTTGTTCGAAACAGACGGCACGGTCTTGTAGCCGTGCTTTTCGAGGAACGCGAGGTTCTCTTCGCGAATGATCTTGATCTTTTCGCGGCGTTCCGGAATCAGCGTTTTGACCTTGAGGCTGGCGGTCGCGGCGGCCATGCCGGTGGTGGGCAAAGAGCCGGCGGTGAACTGTCCAACCTTTTCGAGAAGATCGGGCCGGCCGAGCGCCGCGCCAGCGCGGATTCCCGCCATGCCGTAAATCTTCGAGAAGGTGCGGAGAATGACCACGTCTTTGTCTGCGGCAACCAGATCGGAGCAAGGCGAAATGCCGGCAATGTGGTAGTACGCCTCATCGATCATGACCACGGAGCCCTTCGGCTTATTGGCCACGAGCCACTCGATGTCGGACTTCTTGGTGAGGGTGCCGGTCGGGTTGTTCGGATTGCAGATGTAGATCAGGCCCGCGTCCGGGCTGGCCGCGACCATGGCTTTGACATCGTGCGAGTAATCCTTCATCAGCGGAACGCGGATGGTTTTTGCGCCGAGGATTTTCGCAGCGCCCGCTCCCTGTTCGTAACCGGGATCGGCCATGACAAAGGGTTTCGTCGGCGAGCAGAACGCGAGGACGGCCTGATGCAGAGGCTGGCTGGATCCGGCCCACGGCTTCACATAGCTCGGTTTCACGCCTTCCTGCTCGGCCAAGGTTTCGACCATGGAGTCGGTTTCGTTATAGAGGTAACGGCCGCCGTTCGCCGCGCAGCGGTGAATCGCTTCCAGCGCTTCGGTGCAGGGTCCCATGGGGTTTTCGTTGGCGTCAATCTTGACCGCGTCGGCAGGCATATCCCTGGTCCGTGAGAGCTGTGCGAGCGCGGCTTCGTTATAAAACGGCAGAGTGGAGCCGGCAGCGATCATCGTCGCCAGACGGCCGAAATTCCGGCGAGAGAACCCTCGCGCGACTAATTCTTTACTTTGCTCGACGGTGAGCATAGGGTACACCTCCTTTGAAAATGGGGATCTTGCTTTCCAACAAGAATACTCCGGTTAAGCGGTTCCTGTCGATAAAATTATTCTATCGGGTTCATGGGCTATTTGTCGAACGGGGAGGGAGACGAACCAGGCGGCGAGGCCGAGGGCGACGGTGAGAATGGCCAGGAAGTTGAAAATAAAATCGTAGGAACCGGTGGAGCGCAGGGTTTCGGCCAGCAATAACGGGCCAACGGCGGAGGCGAAGACGGTCATCATTTGGGCGCATCCCTGGATGCGGCCGAGGTGGGCTCGGCCGAAGACCTGGCCCCAGACGGAGAAGAAGACCACCGTCACGACGCCGCCGGCGATTCCCATGATCGCGCCGTAGATCAGGACGTGGGTGTAGGTGCGCACCAGAGGGAGGATCGCCAGGGCGACGGCGAGGGCGGCCATGCCGAGGCCGGAGACCTTCTGAATCGGCCATTTGGTGGCGAGCCATCCACCGCCGAAATTGGCGAGAAGGCCCAGCATGGTGCTGATCACCAGGACGTCGTGATAGACGGAGGCGTTGAAGCCTCGTTCGACCAGGATCGATTCGTTAAATAAGGAGATGCCGGAGTAGACCAGGCCGAACAGGGAGCTGGAGAGAGCGAAGATCCAGAAGGCGGGGGTGCGGAGGGCTTCGGTGGTAGTCAGGTCGGTCAGCTTGGCTGCGGGTTCGGAGACGCCGTCGAGTTCCAGGCCTCGGTCCTCGGGTTGATTGCGGACGATCAGCCAGGAAAGGGGCGCGACGATTAATAGGAGTATCCAGCCGATGCTGCCCCAACTGGCTCGCCAGCCATATTTCAGGACTGCGGCACCTACGCTTGGGAATGCAGCGATGAATCCGATGCCGACCAAAAGGGCGTAGACTCCCATGGCGAGATTGAGTCGGCGGGCGAACCATTTTCCGACGAGGGCGAGGCTGACGACGGAGAGGGCGCTTTGCCCGAAGCCTCGGGTGAGGGTGATGGCGATTGAGAGGGCGGCGATTCCTTGAAGGGAACTCATGCCGACGACTGTCGCGCCCAGGAAGAGGACGGTTAGGGTGAGGACGATGCGGGAGCCGTAGCGATCGAGAAGGCGGCCGCAGGGGAGGCAGAAGGCTGCCCCGATAAGGGTCGCCCAGAGGTTGATGGTCGCGTAGGTGACGCGGTCGATGTGGAGGTCGGAGATGAGGGATTCGGTGATGAGGCCGAGACCCTGGGTGCGGCCGGGGAGGGTGGCGACCATCGCTAGGGCGGCTATTGCGAGATTGGCCCAGCCGTAGTAGATGGTTTTTTGGCGCATTGATTTAGTTTAGCGGGGAAGAAGTTCAAGGGGCGAGACAAGCGTCGAGACGAGTCTCGACGCGGCACGCACGAGTGCGTGCGCCACGTTACACGCGAATTTGGGAGTTTGGTGGAAGGGCGAATCTTTTTTGGGGGTTGTGGTAATACACAGGTGTAAATGACGGATGGGGAACTGGTCGAGAAAGTTCGCGGCGGGGATGAGGCGGCGTTTCAGACGCTGTACGGAAGTTATCGCGATCCGCTGTTCCGGTTTGCTTACCGGCTGACGGGGTCTGGGGTCGACGCTGAGGATTTGGTGCATGACTGTTTTGTCGGGCTGTTTCGAGGAGGGTTCGATGAGCGGCGGGGTGCGCTGCGGACTTATATGTACGCGGCGGTTCGGAATTTGGCGCGGAAACATTTTCGGGATACGGGGCGGGAGGAGTTGAACAGCGACTTGGAGATTTCGATTGAAGAGGGTCCGCTGGACGGGCTGCTTTCGCGGGAGATTGCGGAGGAAGTGAGGAGCGCGGTTGGGGCGCTGCCCTTGCTGCAACGCGAGGTGCTGGTGCTGGCGGAGTATGAGGAATTATCGCTGGAGGAGATTGCGAGGATCGTCGGGGCGGACGTGGGTGCGGTGAAATCGCGGCTGCATCGGGCTCGGGTGGGGCTGCGAAAACTGCTGGTCGCGAGCATGAAGGGGAGTGCGTGATGGACTTGCGGGATTTACTGGTGAAGTGGGAGGCGCCGGAGGCGTCTTCGGCGCTCGATGAACGGGTGTATGCGGCGTTTAAGAGGTCGGCGCGGTCGAGGTCGAATTTCTGGATTCCGTTCGCGGCGGCGGCGGCGGGGGGGGTAGTGGTGGCGGGGTTGTGGATGCGGAGGCCGGTGGAGATTGAGATGGATTCGGCGGTGGTTTCGTCGCCGGCGGGAGTGACGGCGGAGACGGAGCTGAATGTCACGGGGTTTGTCCCGATTACGAACGGAAAGATTGTTGTCGTGCGGAAGGCGGAGAACTAGTCATGAAAAATACTCTGTGTGCGTTGCTGGTGGCGATTCCGATGTTGGCGCAAGAACCGTTTCCGATTAACGATCAGGTGGGACTGAGGATCTTGCCGAGGATTTATCCGAAAGGAAACGGTATGACCAACGCGCATCTGTCAATGAAAAAGGACGGCCCGGTTCATCGCGTGTTGCGGGATTCGAGCGGGATTCTGTTCGCCTACGACATCGAGGTGAAGTTGGTCGAGGGACAATATCACATTGTTACGGAGCCGGTGAACCCGGCTTATGCGCGGACGCTGCGAACGGAACCCGTCCCGACGCTGCGGTCGGTCAGCGACTCCGTTGCCGGGATCGGGGATTCGGTCATCATCGAGCTGCTTTCGAACACCGCGACGGGGCAACGTATTGTAGACGACATCAAGCTTGTGGACATCACCCCTGCGGGCACTGCGCCGGACGGGATGCTGCATATCGAATATGCCGACCTTTATGCGAACGGGTCGAAACTGCCACACGGGAGCATTACGGGGGGCGCGACAGGGCCGCAGTTCGTGATGTATCTGGAAGGGAGCGGGGGATTTTTCTTCAGCCTGATGCAGCCGAAGGAATATCCGCAGTTTCAGAAAGTCGGGGTGGTAGAGGGCAGCACGCTGAAATTCGTTTGGGAGAATCGGTCGTACGAATTGAGATGTACGGCGCCGATATTGTCGACGGGAGGGGGAGCGGAGGTGTGGCTGTTTCACGATCCGAATTTCCGGCCGAAGACGGCGGGGGCGGGGGCGGTTCAGTGGGGGGCGGAGAGCGCGATGAAGATGTGGCTGGGGAAGGAGGAGGAGGAGCATTAGAACCGCAAGCATCGAGACGAGTCTCGACGCGGCACGCACGAGTGCGTGCGCCACGTTGGACGCGATTTTGGGAGGACTACGGTTTTCGGGCTACTACTTCGAAGTTGCTGCTGGCGCGGTTTAGGAGGGGGGTGCGGATTAGTAGCTCGTCGAGGGCTCGGGTGGCTCGGTAGCCGGAGCGCCAGGCGGGGAAGAGGCCGGCCAGGGGGGTGGAGAGGAAGTCGTAGTATGCGGAGCGGGCTTCTAAGCCGGCTTTGGTGAAGTGGGCGGCGGTTTCGCGAGGCGCGAGTTGGCGTTCATTGGGGGATTGGTAGCGGGCCATCAGTTTGGGGATTAATAATTCGCCGACGGCGCCGGACAGGCGGTAGCGGCTGGGGTCGAGAGAATAGAAGACGCCTGCGGGTTTTAGGATTGTTGCAATTTGGGATGCGAGTTCGGGGATGGTGTCGGGCAGGTGGTGGAGGAAGAAGATGGCGATTACTACGTCGAAGGTGGCGGGCTCAATGCCGGCGGTTTCCAGGGTGCCTTCGATGTAGTTGAGATTGGATGTTGCGGCTGAGTCGAGTTTGGCCTGGTTGATGGCGGAGGGGGAGAGATCCAGGCCGGTGAGGTCGCCTACGTGAGGGGCGAGCAGGAGTTCGGTGTCGCCGATGCCGCAGCCCAGGCTGAGCACGCGCGAGGTCTTCCCTGCTCCGGTTAGTTTCAGGATTCTTTCGACCATGTGCTGGCGGAGGGCGCGGACGGCGGGTTTGGCGAAGTGGGACTGGGCGAAGCCGGAGTAGAGTTTTTCGTGATAGTCGATTTCGCGCTGGAGGTCGGAGGACAAGATACAAGTGTCACGCAAAACGAAGCCTGCGTCGAGATGGGTCTCGACGCGGCACGCACGAGTGCGTGCGCCACGTGGCTGCGAGATGGGATAGTGCGTTAGCGCGTACTGCTTGCCTGAGTCCCCGCCCTTACGGGACGGGGTTATAACCCCTGGCGTAAGCCGGGGGATTCGTTGGTAACGATATGACCGAGAGATGGGCTTGAGGGGGCCAGGTTATTTTGACTTGTCGCGGATGGCGAAGACGGTGTGTTCGCCTCTTATGAAGATGGTGCCGTCGGAGATTGCCGGGGTCGCCATCAGGACTTCGCCTACTGGATTGGTTGACAGGAGCTCGTATTTGTCGCCTGCCTTGACTACGAAGACGTCTCCGTCTTCGCTGGGGAAATAGAGTTTGCCGTCGGCGTAGACGGGGGACGCGCTTAGGGACGTTCCTTGATTGGGTGAGAGACGCTGTTGATAGACTCGCTCGCCGGTGGCGGTTTGATAGGCGGAGACTACGCCGTTGTTGGAGACGAGGTAGAGCAGGTCGCCGACGGCCAGGGGGGTGGGCATGTAGGGGCCTCCCCGGGTTTTGCTCCAGGCGATCTGGTCGCTTTTTTCCTGACCTTCTTTCAATGTGAATTCGCCGTTGTTGCCGGGCTTGATGGCGAAGATCGGCTGGACGGGCGGGTAGCCATTGGCGATGATGATGAGGTCCTTGGCGACGATCGGGGTGGTGGCGATTACTTCCGAGTTTTTGATATTGAAGGTCCAGAGTTCCTTGCCGGTCAGGGGATCGTAGCCGTGGATCGCTTTGGTGGAGTTGGTGACCAGCTCGGCGCGGGTTTTGCCTTCATAGATGGTCGGGGTGCCCCAGGAGGGGATTTCGGCGCGAGGGGTTTTCCAGGCTTGTTTGCCGGTATCGAGATCGAAAGCGGCGATGAAGGAGTTTTTCTGGATATCGCACTGGACGATGACCAGGTTTTTGTAGATTACTGGCGAGCTGGCCATGCCCCATTCGTAATCGGGATCGTAGAACCAGCCGGCGTTGAGGATGCCCAGGTCCTGCTTCCAGAGGAGTTTTCCGTTGACGTCGTAGGTGAAAAGACCTTCGGAGCCGAAGAAGGCCACTACATGTTTGCCATCCGTGGCAGGGCTCGACGAGGCCTGGCTGGATTTTGGATGACGCTTGGTTTTGGGGACGCCTTCGTAGGAGACCTTTTCCCAGAGAATTTTGCCAGTGTTGCGGTCCAGGGCGTAGACTTTCCAGGTGTGCCCGGAGACGTCCTCGGAGGGCTCGACGTCGCCGTAGAGGCCGTGGCGGAAAATGGCTTTGGGGTCGCTGGAGATGGCGGTGGTCACATAGACTTTATTTCCCCAGACGACGGGGCTGGAGTGGGCGAGGCCGGGGATGGGGGTTTTCCAGAGGATGTTTTCGTTCTTAGTGGCGTCCCAGGTAGTGGGGGCGGGGCCCTCGGCTACGCCGGAGGCGTTGGGGCCTCGGAAGGTGGGCCAATCGGCGGCGGGTAGGGCGGTGGTTAAGAATAGCGCGAAGAAGAGCCGCCTGAAAGGGCGGCTGCCGGCTGATAGCCGGCCCCACACGGACGGGCTGGGGTGCTGGGGGGCAGGGCTGGGTTGAGGAGCGAATACAGTGGCGGCGCGATTCATTTTTGGGCTGCTTTCCTTTTAAACTCGATTTCTTGGCCACCTTGTTTCAGCTTGAAGCCGTCGGCTGTGAATTCCAGGTTGATACCTTCGAATTCGACGCTGTGGAAATGGGTTTCATCGGAGGGCGCGTAGGTGAGAGGGGGCTGGCCGCTAAAAATTCCGCTGAGAGTGGAGCCTTTGACGGTGAACATCATTTCGAATTCGGTGCCGCCTCGGCCTCCGGTATAGGCGCCGACATATTTTTGGAGGGTTGCCGCGTCGAGCTCGACGGTTTTTATGGGCTCCGGAGGGATGGCGCCGTTTTCTTTGAGAAGGGACACGATTTGTTCGTTTTTGCCCTTCAGCGCGGCGGCGAGGGCTTGGGAGAGCATCGCTTTATCGATGGGGCCTTTGGCCAGGGCCATTTTTACGAAGTCCAGATTGCCGGTTTGCGCTCCCATCATGAGGACCATGGCTGGGGACTTGGCGCCGTGGTCCAGAAGGAGAAGCACGATGTCGGTGTGGTTTTTTCGCGCAGCCCAGGAGATGGGCGTGGCGTGATAGAAGGTGTCCTCGACATTAACTTCGGCGCCACGGTCGACGAGCAGCTTGGCGATTTCGGTGTAGCCGCGGTCGCAGGCGAAAAACAGGGGCGTCTGGCCGTAGGGAGTTTTTGAATTGACGCTGACGCCTTTGTCGAGCAGAGCTTTTACCTGTGCGAGGTCGCCTTTACGGGTTGCCGCCAGCAGGTCGTCGGTAAGATCGTCAGCCGGGCTGGCCGAGCTGACGAGCAGCGCTAACGTTAAGATGCGAAGTAGCGTCATAATCTAGTATTGTGACCCCCAATAGAGTGAGAACGCCGCCATGTTGAAAAAGTTCCCAATTATCCTTTTGATCAGTGTAACTGCCATTGCCCAGCGAAAAGTGGCTTTGGGCGATTGGCCGGATCAGCGCGGGCCGAATCGCGACGGGATTTCGCAGGAGAAAAACCTGCCGGAGAAATGGTCGCTTACGGGCGAGAACCTGCTGTGGAGGATGCCGTATGGAGGGCGATCGGCTCCGGTGATTATGGGAAATCACCTGTACGTCCAGAATCCCGCGGGGCGTGGGGCGGAGGAGCAGGAGCGGGTTATGTGCCTGGACCCGGAGACTGGCAAAGTCATCTGGGAATACAAGTTCAATATATTTCAGAGCGACGCTCCGGCGCATCGCGTGGGATGGGCTTCGCCGGCGGTGGATACGGAGACCGGCAACGTTTACGCGTTCGGCGTGGGCGCTACGGTTTTGGCGTTGTCGAAGGACGGGAAGAAATTGTGGGACCGGTCGGTGGGCGAGGAGTTTGGCGCGTTCACTACGCATGGCGGGCGCACGATGTCTCCGCTGATCGATGGGGAGCTGGTGATTGTCAGCTCGCCGATTTCGAGCTGGGGCACGATGTCGAACCGGGCGCACCGGTTCATTGCGATGAATAAGAGGACGGGCGAGATTGTGTGGGTTTCGAATCCCGGCGGGCGTCCTTATGACACGGCTTATGGCGCGCCTCTGATCGCAACGATGGGGGGGCAGAGGCTGCTGATTTGCGGGATCGGCGATGGAGGCGTCTACGCCATCAAGCCGCAGACGGGGGAAAAGGTCTGGGGCATCGTGATTGCGAAACGCGGCATTAATACGGGGGTCGCGGTTATGGGGAACACGGTCATTATTTCCCATGGCGATGAAAATCTGGATTCGAACGAGATGGGGATGGTGGCGGCGATCGACGGGACGCAAAAGGGCGAGATCAAGACGTTCAAGTGGAAATTCGAAGGATTTTTGGGAGGGTTCTCGTCGCCGATTGTCGATGGGGACCGGGTTTATCAGATTGAGAACGGGTCGCGGATGGTGGCGTTCGACGTGGTGACCGGGAAACAGCTGTGGAAGCAGCAGCTGGGGACGGTGCAGAAGGCTCCTCCGGTGCTGGCGGATGGGAAAATTTATGTGGGTACGGAGAGCGGGAAGTTTTTTATTCTGAAGCCGCATCAGGATCGGGCCGAGATTTTGAGCGAAGTGGAGATGCCGGTCAGCAAATATAGCTGCTGTAGTTCGGAAGGCACGCCGGAACAGGTGCTGGGCGGCGCGGCGGTTTCGCATGGGCGGATTTTCTTTGCGTCGAGCGACGCGGTGTATGCGATCGGGCCGAAGAAAGCGGTCGCGCTGAAGGGGTTCGCGGTGGATGAGGCTGTCGAGAAAGGCGAGGGAGCTGCCGCGTATCTGCAAGTAGAGCCGACGGAGCTGGTTTTGAAGCCGGGGCAGACGGTGAAGCTGCATGCGCGGCTGTTCGATGAGAAGGGACGGTTTTTGCGCGAGGATGCGGCGGCTACATGGTCGTTGACGGGGCTGAAGGGGACGGTGAACGGCGGGTCGTACACGGTTTCTAATGATCCGACGCAGGAAGGGTTGATTGTCGCGTCATCTGGAGCGCTAAAGGGCGAGGCTCGGGCGCGGGTGATTCATCCGCTGCCGTGGAGCGAGACGTTCGACGAAATTCCGGAGGGAGGCGTGCCCGCGGGATGGGTGAACGCGACGACTGGAAAGTTCAAAGTGGTGACGCTGGATGGGCAGAAAGTGCTGGAAAAAGAGCCGAACGATACGTTGTTCAGCCGGATGCGTATGTTTATCGGACCAACGGACTGGTCCAACTATACGGTGCAGGGCGATGTGCGGGTCAACATGAAGCGGCGGCAGATGGGCGATATCGGGATCACGGCGCAGAGCTATACGCTGAGTCTTTACGGCAACGAGCAGAAGCTGAAGATCGAGCCTTGGGAACCGGAAATTCAACGCACGGTGGCGATTCCTTACGAGTGGAAAGCCGACGCCTGGTATACCTTGAAATTGCGGGTGGAAAACATGCCCGGCGGGAAGGTGCACATTCAAGGGAAGGTGTGGCCGAGGGGCGAGGCCGAGCCGGCGGCGTGGATGATCGAGAAGATCGATCCGATTGGAAACAGAGAAGGCGCGCCGGGGATTTTCGCGACCGCGCCGTTTGGGTTGTACCTGGATAATCTGAAGTTGACGGCGAACTAATGTCCGCATGCTTACGCATGGCGGTTCGGTGGCGGCGGCGAGAAGAGGCAAGGTAAGAGGACACATGCGCTATTTATTCATTTTTGCGGCGGTAACGATTGGGCTGATTGCGTCGGACCCGGGCATCGGCGATTGGCCGATGTGGGGAGGGACGCCGGATCGCAACATGGTTTCGTCGCAGCACGTGCTGACCAGTTGGGATGTGAAGACGGGGAAGAACGTGAAGTGGGTGGCGCAACTGGGGTCGCAGAGCTACGGGAATCCGGTGGTGGCCGGAGGGCAGGTTTATGTCGGGACGAATAACGAGTTGGTGAGGGATCCGAAGGAGCCCGGAGATCGCGGGGTGTTGATGGCGTTTCGGGAATCGGACGGGCAGTTCTTATGGCAGCAGGCCAATGCGAAGCTGGCGTCGGGTCGCGCGAACGACTGGCCGTTTCAGGGCGTGTGCTCCTCGCCGCTGGTGGAAGGCGACAAACTTTATTACGTGACGAATCGGTGCGAGATTATGTGCCTGGACACGAAGGGCGACGGCACGCACGCGAAGGTGAACTGGAAGTTGGACATGATGGAAGAGGTCGGGTCCCAGCCGCACAATATGTCCAATTCGTCGCCGGTGACTTATGGAGATTTACTGTACGTCAGCACTTCTAATGGGCAGGACGAGAGCCACGTGCATATTCCGTCGCCCAATGCGCCGTCGATTATCGCGGTGAATAAGAAGACGGGCAAACTGGTGTGGGAAGACAACTCGGTTCACGACAGGATTCTGCACGGGCAGTGGTCGTCGCCTTCGGTGGGGAAGATCGGCGATGTGGTGCAGGTGGTGATCGGGCAGGGCGATGGGTATGTGCGCGGGTATGAGGCTGTCAGCGGGAAAAAGCTTTGGGAATTCGATATGAATCCGAAGGATTCGGTGTGGCCGAAGACTCGCAATGAGGTGATCTCGACGCCGGTGATTTACGAGAATAAAGTTTATATCGCGAATGGGCAGGATCCGGAGCATGGCGAGGGCGTGGGGCATTTATACGCGATCGACGCGACGAAGCGCGGGGACATTACTCAGTCGGGGAAGATTTGGGAGTTCGACAATATCCGGCGGAGTGTTTCGACAGGCGCGTTGAAGGACGGGCTGCTTTATTATTCGGATTTCAGTGGATTTTTGCATTGTCTGGATGCGGCTACGGGTAAGGAATTGTGGCAGCATGACATGCTGGCGGCGGTGTGGGGGTCGCCCATGATTATCGGGGATTACGTTTATCTGGGGGATGAGGACGGGGACATCGCGGTGCTGAAGCATGGGAGGACGAAGACGGTGATCGGGGAGTATAACATGGGGAGTTCGGTGTACTCGACTCCGGTGCCGGCGAATGGGGTGTTGTTTGTGGCGAATCGGAATCAGTTGTTCGCGTTGAAGGAGGGGGCGATGACGAAGCCGGCAGCGTTTTTTGAGGCGCCGGGCGCCGGGCGCGGGGCGCCGGGGTTTAGTCTCGCGGCGAGGTAGGGCGGGTTGAGGCAAGGACGGTCTCGCCTGTCCTTCGGTTTCTCGGTTTCCCTCGGTTTCGTCCCTCGGTTTGCTGCGTTAGACATCCAGCGGAGTGCTGGAGCAAATAAGCACGCGACGAGCTATGTACCTCACGAGCCCTATATCGAAACCCTGTAAATCCGCTTCTTTCGAGAACGGAAGGAGCGCCTCCACTTAGCTGGTCCTCCGTCGCCCTTGGCGTGGACAATTTTGCATCTGATCTCATAGATGCGATCCGCGACATCATTACGGAGGTCGGCCTCTGTGTTACCTAACGGTATCTTCTTGTCGCTGATTGTTTTCCATTCCGCCTGGGCCTTGTAAAACCTGCCGAGCCGCTCATCAGACTCCAAGAACTCCCTCAGATCGCGAGCCTCGACGCATTGGATGATTGTCGCCCGCAGCTGTGCGCGCTCATCCCCGAGCCCACCCGATCTCCCGGGTTCTAAGGACGAAATCAGGCGGCTAACATCACCGTCGCTGTGAACGTTAAAGCTCGGATCTTTTAAGAACGTCCGAACGCGTTTTATAGCCTCGTTTCGTGAGTACATGGGAAAGTAGTATTCAATCGTCTGATAGAACGCTAGAAACTGAAGCAACGGCATGCCGAAGGCGCGCCGCGCGTACCAATAGAGGGAAATGGGGTGCTTCTCATAATGGTACTCGGGAAACTGTAGCGGTTTCCGGCTTAGTTCGTCCGCCGGGCTCAGGGGGCGAATCTGCTGCTTGCCAAACCTTCGCAAACCTAAGGTGATATCGAAACGAACATCGATCTCGAAGAACACAGCATCGGCAACTGGCGGTGCTGCTGCATCGGTTGTGGGTGACCGGAGAAGTGTACGAGCCGTTACGGAACGCCCAGGCCAAGCTCGCCGCGTGAGGTGATTTTCGGAAAGGGGAACGGGGAAGGTTCGCATCTCCACACGCCGCGCTTGGGTGACTGCGGTTTGCGTCTGGGTCCCGCGAGGAGACCGCCGCAGAGAAAGCAGCACCCAAAACCACGAGGAACCCCAATGTGCACCGGACCGATCGGTCCACCCAGAGTGCGGATGGGAGTCGGGCGGGTGGTCGCGCGAGCCGGAAGAAAAACCCCTTTCTAAGTAAGAAGGAAACGCACCAGATTTTGCCGTTGACAGGCCAACCTTCTCATGGGAGACGCAAAGAATTGTCACATGGCGTCGGGAAATTGTAATTCCTTCTGAATCTGTTGGTTGATTGGCGGGGTTGATTGGGCTCTTGCGGGGGACTTGTATGCTTTGGCCGTGAGGAACGTTTGAAACCGGATGGCTACAAAAACAGGAACAGGAGAGGCGGCAAAAAACAGGGCGGAGGCGGTGGAAAAGATTCTTCTCAACGTGGAAAAGAGACTGGAGGCGAACGATCTGAAGGCGACGCTGGGGGATTACATCAAGCTGATTCAGTTGCAGAAGGAGATGACGATGGAAACGCCTTCGGAGATCAAGGTGACCTGGATCGAGCCGAAGAAGCGACCCGCGGAATAGAATACGTCGCGCTGCCATCGCAGCAGCGGTTTCATGACTCGACGGCGCGGTTTAAGGGGTTTTCGGGGCCGATCGGGTCGGGGAAAAGCCAAGCGCTGTGCCAGGAGGCGCTGCGGCTAACGATTCAGAATCCGGGGCGAACGGGGTTGATTGGGGCTCCAACGTTTCCGATGTTGAGGGACGCGACGCAGGCGGCGCTGTTTGAGGCGCTGGAGGCGAACAAGATTGAATACGACTTCAATCGGGCGGAAAATCTGCTGGTTTTCCGCGAGTCGAAGTCGAAGATTCTATTTCGGGCGGTGGAGGAGTTCGAGAGGTTGCGAGGGAGCAATCTGGCGTGGTTCGGTCTGGATGAGCTGACGTACACGCCGGAGCAGGCGTGGCTGCGGCTCGAAGGACGGCTGAGGGATCCCAAGGCGAAGAGGCTGTGCGGGTTCGCGGTATGGACGCCGAAGGGGTACGACTGGGTTTACGAGCGGTTCATCGCGCGTCAGGTGGAGGGGTATGAAACGGTCATCGCGAAGCCGTTCGAGAACCGGTTCCTGCTGGACAAGACTCCGGATTATTACGAGCGGCTGAAGAGCAGCTACGACGCGCGGTTCTACGAGCAGGAAGTGCTGGGGCAATATCTCAGCATGCATGCGGGGAAAGTGTATGCGGCGTTCGATCGCGAGGGGAATATCGGCAAGGCGGAGGTGGATGAACGGCTGCGGTTGCTGTGGGCGCTGGATTTCAACGTCGACCCGATGTGTTCGGTGATTGCGCAGGTTTATCCCGACGGGCGGGTGGTGGTGCTGGATGAGATTGTGCTGAGCCGGGCGACCACCTATGACGCGTGCGCGGAGTTTGTGGCGCGGTTCGGGTCGCATGGAGGGGGACTGGTAGTTTATGCGGATGCGACGGGGGCTCGGATGCAGACTACGGGGAAGTCGGACCTGACGATTTTGAAGGAAGAACTGAGGAATTACCGAGGGGTGGAGTTTAAGATTCCGCCGTCGAATCCGGTGGTGAGGGAAAGGGTGCAGTTGATGAACGCGAAGCTGAAGTCGGCTGGGGGCGAGAGGCTGCTGGTGGTTCATCCAAGGTGCAGGGAGTTGATTCGGGATTTCGAGCAGGTGGTTTACAAGGAAGGAAGCGGAGTGGTGGACAAGGATCGGGATCCGAAGAGGACGCATTTATCGGACGCGCTCGGGTATTTGGTTTGGCAGAAGTGCGGGGACCGGGGGACGGTGGGAGAGAAGAATTCGAGGCTGCTTTGAAGAAGTAGCCAGGAGCCAGGAGCCAGGAGCCAGTAGCCAGCAGGGTCGGTAGTAGATTGGGCGATTGGACGTCGCAGTGAAGAGGAGACGGGATGATTGATATCGATCGGGAGCATCCGGAGTATTTGGCGCTGAAGCATGTTTGGAGGCGGTATCGGGACCTCTACATCGGCGGGGAGCGGCTTAGGCTGCATGCGCAGGAGTATCTTTTGCCGCGGCAAAGGGAGCCGGGCGATGTTTACACCGAGCGGCTGAGCAGAGTGTTTTACGAGAACTATATCGGGTCCATTGTGGACTGGTATTCGGCGACGCTATTCCGGCGGGAGCCCGTGGTGACGTTCGAGGGGGCGGGGAGAGGGAAAGATTTTTTCGCGGCGCTGATGGATGAGGTCGACCTGAAGGGCACGGGGTGGAGCGATTTTTTTCGGGCTCAGTTTGTGGAGAGTTTGATTACCGGCTCGAGTTATGCGCTGGTGGATCTTCCGCGGACTTCGGAGAAGGCTGGGACTCGGGCGGAAGAGGACGCTAGCGGCGCATCGCGGGCTTATCTGGTGGCTTATTCGGCCGACGACGTTATTAATTGGAACATCGATGAGCAGGGGAATCTGGACTGGGTGGTGATCCGGCAGAAGCTGATCCAGAAGGACCGCGTGGAGGATGCGGATTGGACGGCGGAGACGCGGTGGTCGTATTACGACAAGCAGACTTTTCGGATTTATTCGAAGGTGGGTGACGTTACACAGCTGGTGGACGAGGGGACGCATGCGCTGGCCAAGTTGAATAAAGTTCCGCTGTTCGATTTGCGCATTCCCGAAGGTTTGTGGATGCTTAACCGGGCGGGTTTACTTCAACTTGAGCATTTCAACAAATCGAACGCGCTGGGTTGGGCTCTTACCATGGGCTTGTTCGCGATGCCGGTGGTATATAGCGATCGCGACTGGAGCCAGATGGTGGGGGAGAGCTACTACATCCAACTGGCTCCGGAAGACAAGTTCGGATGGACGGAGCCGGAGGGCAAGGTTTTTCAGATCGCGCAGGATAATCTGACGCGGTTGCAGGAGGAGATTTATCGGGTTTGTTACCTGGCGCAGGCCGGAGGGTCGCTGAACGCGGGAGGAGTGCAATCGGGGATCAGCAAGCAGCTGGATTTTTCGATCACGCAGGAAGTGCTGAGGGCGTATGGGGACGCGATGAAGGACCTGATGCGGAGGGTGCTGACGTCGATCGAGGCAGCGAGGGAGGACGGGATCGAGATCAGCGTGACGGGGATGGATGAGTTCGACATTACGGATTTCGGGACGGAGTTGTCGGATGCGCAGGCGCTGCTGGGGTTGGGAGTGGATTCGCCGACGTTAAAGAAAGAGATTTTCAAGAAGCTGGCGCTGAAGTATTTGTCGGACAGCCGGCAGGATGTGAAGGATCGGATTGTGGGGGAGATCGAAGAAGGGGCCGGGGGCCAGGGGCCAGGGGCCAGGGGTTAGGACGATGGGTGAAGAGAACGATATTCGGGCGGTTGTGCAATCGGTGATGCAGGAGTTTTTGGGGACGCAGGGGGAACTGGCGGAGGAGCGGAAGAGACGGGAGAGTCTGGAACAAAGAGTCAATGAGCTGGTGACGGAGAACCAGAAGGCTCGTTCAGAGGCGGAGGCGGCGGACAGGAGCTCGGCTATCAAGGCGGAGTTGCAGAAGCTGGGGGTCGCCAAGGTGGATCTGGCTTATAAAGCGGTTAAGGACGACGTGTACCGGAGCGAAGACGGACGGCTGATGGGCCAAGGCGGGGCGGACATCCGCGAGTATCTGACAACGTTCGTGAATGAGAATCCGGAGCTGCTGCCGGCGAGGATGTCGGGCGGCAGCGGGGCGAGTGCGGGGCAGCGTGGAGTGGGATCCGGAAGTGGAATCGATCTCGACATGATCCGGCCGGGGATGAGCGCGGAAGACAGAGAGAGAGTGAGGCAGGAGATCGCGAGGGTAGCGTCGCAGACGCTGCGCGGAGTGTAAGAAGAGGCGCCAGGGGCCGGGGGCCAGGGGCCAGTTAAGAAAAACAAGAGGAGAAGAGATGGGAATTATTACTTCAGCTAATGTAGCGACTGCGATTGTGAAGCTGGTGGCGGCGGATGCGTTGCCGGCGTTGATGGGGAACCTTGTCATGGGGAACCTGGTGAATCGCGATTATGAACCGGTGCTGGCGCGGGCGGGCGATACGGTAAACGTACCGATTCCGCCGGTGCTGGTGGCGAATAACATCGCCGAGGGCAGCACGGTGCAGTTGCAGAATCCGTCGATCGGCAATGCGCAGATCGTGCTGAACACACATGCGGAAGCGACCTTTCAGGTTCCGGATGTGACGAAGATTTTGGCGGTTCCCGATCTGCTGAAGCTGTACATGCAGCCGGCGGTGGTGGCGATTGCGGAGAGCATCGAGAGCACGCTGCTGTCGACCTGGTCTTCGTTCACTTCCAACGCCGCGGTGGGCACGGGCGGCACGACGATTACCGAAGCGGTGGTGGATTCGGCGGAGACGGCGTTGTTTTCGGCGATGGTTCCGGCGAGCGCATCGAAGTACCTGGTGGTGAATCCGGCGACGTATTCAGCGCTGCGGCAGATTCCGCGGTTCAGCGAGTTCAATACGGCGGGCGAGGCGGGATTGCGGGCGATCGTCGACGGCTCCGTGGGCAAGATGAAGGACTTTTACATTTTCCGGTCGCAGTTCGTGCCGCAGACGGGATCGAGTCCGGTGACGACGCACAACCTGGCATTCACGAAGAATGCGATCGGCCTGGTGGTGCGACGGCTGCCGCAGCCGCTGCCGGGGACGGGCGCGATTGCGGAGTACGCGGAGTTGGGGAACTTCGGCATGCGCGTCACGATGAGCTATCAGCCGAACACGCTGGCGCAGCAGTTCACGGTGGATGTGCTGTACGGAGTGGGCGTGTTGAGGAATGCGTTTGGGGTGCAGGTTAGCTCGTAGGTCAGGGGCCAGGGGCCTGGGGCCAGTGAAAACAAGGGGAGCTGTGCTCCCCTTTTTAGGGGGATTCGATGCTGTTGACGGATGGGTGTCCGAACACTACGGAAGATTTGCGGGTGTACGAGTCGGGGATTCTCGACGTGTCGAACGAGGAGACGATCAACCTGGCCACGAAGCTGAAGCTGGCGACGGAAGAAATCAGCGAGATTGTGCTGAATATTCTGATGGGGCACACCAGCATCGCGTTGGGCAGCGACGTGATTCGGAGGGCGCTGGGGGTGTCGGACGTGGTGGTGACGCGGCAGATGAAACGCTGGCACGCGCTGTATACGCTGGCGATTTTTTATCGGGACGCGTACAACAATCAGCTGAACGACCGGTACCTGGCGAAGTGGAACGAATACACGCTGCTGGCGCGCGGGGCGCAGGACTTAACTACGCAGTATGGGATTGGCCTGGTGACCACTCCGATTCCACAGGCGGGGACGCCGGTGTTGGGGTTGGCGCCGGGGCTGCTGCCGGCGACGGTTTACTACGTGCAGATCACGTGGGTTTCGGGGACGGGCGCGGAGGGGAATCCGAGCAAGGCGACGGCGTTCGAGGCTTCGATCGCGAGCGTATTGACGGTGACCAACGGGGTGCCGGTGCCAAGCGTTGCGACGGGGTTCAACGTTTACATCGGGCTGACGGATTGCACGACGACGTTGCAGAATTCGACGCCGATCGCGATTGGGCAGACGTTCACGGAAGCGTCGACAGGCTTGGTGGCGGGAGCGGCTGTGGGGACGGGCCAATTGCCGGATATGTACGTGACGGGTGGCTCGGTTCTGAGGAGAGGATAACGATGGCGCGGACGGCGAGCGTGGTGACGGGAATTTTCGCTGGGTTTCTGCTGGACACGGATCAGGACATGCCGGGCGAGGTGGATACCGAGGTCGACCCGACCGGGCCGACGGCGATCAATACCGCGGTGGCGACGCTGGCTTTGGATTCGGGGATCAACCTGGCGCCCATTCCGCCGGCTTACGTGGTGACGCAAAACATGGCGATCGAAATTTGGGAGCGGGCGAGCGTGGTGAAGTATCCGCTGATCCAGGTTTATTCGGACCGGGTGAGGAATCTGCTGACGGAGAAGTTCCGGATGTTTTCGGGGAAAATCCGGACGGTGGCGGAGGTGCGGGTGTCGCAGGACCGGATCGAGGGGCTGGAGGATCAACTGCGGCTATACGTGGACGCGGTGACGCAGATACTCGATGCGAATCGCGGGAACTGGGGGCAGGGGGCGTTTTACACCGGTGGATACGAGGCGACGTTCGATCCGGTGAAGCAGGGAGGGAAGAACTTTCTGCAGGTGGCGAAAGTGACGTTCGAGGTAGATTTATCCAGTTGACGAAGGGGCCAGGGGCCGGGGGCCAGGGGCCAGTCCCGAAATAAAAACTATGTCGTGTTACATATCTTCCAATAATGAGCGGATCTACTGTGCTCTTGAGTCAGCATACGGAGTGATTCCGGCGATTGTGGGGTCGGATCGGATACCGGCGCTGAAGTTTAAGGCGAAGCAGGTTCCGGAGCAGACTTCGCGCAAGGACAAGACGGGGACGCGAACGTTTGTCGGGATGCCGAACCAGATTCGCGAGACGACGACGTTCGAGGTCGATACGCTGCTGACGGAATGGTCGAACACGTCGGCGGCGCCGGCTTACGGACCGTTATTCCAATGCGCGATGGGCGGGACGCCGGTGATCTGGGCGGGGGGTACGGTGTCGTCGGTGACGGGGGGAACGGAGATCGCGTTCACGGCGGCGCACGGCTTGTCGGCAGGGATGGCGGTTACTTTTTCGGGAGAGATACGGTTCGTGACGGCGATCCTGAATACGACGACGCTGTTCATCAATGCTCCGTTCAATCTGACGCCGGTTAGCGGATCGGCGATGGGGCCGACGATCAATTACTCGCTGGCGGAGAGTCTGCCGAGCGCGAGCATTTTCGATTACTGGGATCCATCGACGGCGGTGCAGAGGATCGTGGAAGGCGCCGCGATGGACAAGATGCAGATCAAGGTGAATGGAGATTTCCAAGAGTTCGATTTTTCGGGGCCGGCGAGGGACCTGGTGGATAGCGCGAGCTTCCAGAGCGGACAGGGCGGGCTGACGCAGTTTCCGGCAGAGCCGACGGCGGTGAATTTCGATTACACGATTGTCCCGGGGCATCTGGGCGAGGTGTGGATGGGCGTGACCGAGGCTCAGTTCTTGACGATCACGGCGGCGGAGCTGACGCTGGAAAACAACATCGAGCTAAGGGTGAAGGAGTTCGGGAGCGATTATGCGCGGTGCATCGCGGCGTCGACACGGGCGGTGACGCTGAACTTCAGTTTGTTTGAATTGGCGGATACGCAGACGGCGGGGTTGTACCAGGCGGCGCGGCAGAGGTCGCCTATCAGCGTGATGTTGCAGCTGGGGGAACAGGCGGGGCAATTGTGCGGGGCGTACATGCCGGCGATGGTGCCGAGCGTGCCGGAGTTCGACGATTCGGAGACGAGGCTGCAATGGAAATTCTCAAACGACAGGGCACAGGGGACGGTGAATGACGAACTGTACATTGCTTTTGGGTGAACAGCAGGCGGGTAGGGAGTGGGAGAGCCGGGTGTGGTTTGACGCGGAGGCGGTCAGCGGCGTGCGGTATGAGATCGTCCGCGTGTCTTTCGGGAGAAGGATCGAGTTGGCGCGACGGATTCGGGAGATCGGGCGGCGGATGGAGTATCTCGAAGCCGGGAATGACGAGAGAGAGACGCTGGAGGCTACGGTTTTGGCGGCGGAGATCGACCGGGCTTATCTGGATTGGGGACTGGTGACGGTCGAGGGGTTGCAGATCGACGGGGAGGCGGCGACGCCGGAAGCATTGGTCGATCGGGGGCCGGTGGAATTGGCGATGGAGATACTCGGGCGAATTAAATCCGAGTGCGGGATGAGCGAGGACGAACGAAAAAACTGATGGTCGCATTCCATTTCTATCGGACTAGCCAGGCCGGATGGAAATGCGACCAGTGCAGACGGCAGGGGCTGGATGTGAAGAGACGCTGCGGATTTCTGGCGGCGGAGAAGCGCGGGCCGAAGAAGCTGGTGTGGTTGCGGGGGAGGGTGTCCGCGGAGGAGTGTCCGAAGTCGCTGGTGACGCCGGGAAGCGTCGAGTTGCTGGAGAAGTTTTTTGGGTGGAAGTTCGCGGGGGGAGGATCGCTGATGGAGATGGCGGCGAAAGAGGCGGATGCGTTCTTGATTTTGGAAGGGGAATTGAGGGCGGAGGCGGAGGCGGCTAGGTGAAGGGCAACGGAAGAAGCCGGCTAAAAGGGCGGCTGCCGGCTGAATAGCCGGCCCCACACGGAGCCTGGCTGTCAGGGGTGTACATTCGGAAACATTATGGCTAAGAATCCATCTACGGAAGTTTCGGGGCTGTTGGGGGGATCGACGAACGCGTTGAACGGGCAGTTGACGACGATTACGACGCAATTGCAGCTGCTGCAAACGATTAATCAGGCGCAGATGGAGAGCATCGTGGCGAATACCAGCGCGCTGAATACGAATAGCAGCGCGAAGGGGAGCGGCGGGACGTCGACGGCGGGGACTGTGGGGAACACGCTGCTGGATGTATTCGGGTTGGCGTCGGGGCTGAGTCCGCTGATTTCGGGGCTGGTGAGTTTGTTTGGGGGTGGAGGGGGCGGCCAGACGACGACGGTTACTCCTTATATCCAGCCGCTACCGGTGAATTTGACGGCGGGGTTCACGGGGTCGGCGGCGGGGGGCGCGTCGGGCGTGGATTACGGCGAAGGAGGGCAGCCTCGGCAGACGACGGCGGCTTCGGCGCAGCAGCAGATTACGGTGCAGGTGCAGGCGATGGACTCGCAGTCGTTTCTTGACAGAAGCAACGATATTGCGGCGGCGGTGCGGAAGGCGATGCTGGAGACGTCGACGCTGAACGACGTGATTCGGGGGGTTTAACAGCGGGGGGAAAGCCTGCATCGACACGAGTGTCGACGCGGCACGCACGAGTGCGTGCGCCACATTGCACTCAGGAGTGGAGTTTAAGGGCGGGGAGCTTAGGATGGCGAATTTTCCGGCGTTGAAGACGGGGGTTGTGGCGCAGTATGGGTCCGACCGGTCGCGGATGTTTGCGACGCAGGTGCTGCGGTTTCTCGATGGGAGCGAGCAGCGGTTTCCGGGTTATGGCGCGCCGTTGATGCAGTGGGTGATCCGGTTGGATTTGCTGGATGAATCGGAGCTCACGAATCTGGAGCAGTTTTTTGAGGATGAGGGAGGGCGCGCGGGAACGTTCTCATTCACCGATCCGTGGGATGGAACGGTGTACGCGAATTGCAGCTTCGGGAGCGACGATCTGGAGTTGGATTTTCAAGAGGTGGCGCGGGGGCAGACACAAGTGACCGTGAAGGAGAACCGGAGCTGATGCTGGTGTTTCCGCAACTTTCAACGGGCGCGTCGGCGCTGTATCCGCTGACGAAAACGTCGCGGCAGAGGACGGTGGTCAACACGCTGGGAGACGGGAGCATCGATATTTATGCCGATCCGGATGCGCGGAGTCTGGGGTGGGAGATTCAAGCGAAGGGGCTGACGGCGGGCGAATGGGGCGCGATCGAAGCGCTGTTCGAAGCGACTTCGGGAATGTGGCGGGCGTTCACGTTTCTGGATCCAGCGGGGAACCTTCTCGCCGAGAGCGAGACTCTTAGCGCGTCGACGTGGACGAACGGGGCGTTGATCGACTTGACGCCGGGAGTTAGCGATCCGCTGGGGACGACGCGGGCGACGCTGGTTACGAATGCGGGACAAGGGACGGAAGGTGTCGGGCAGACGTTGGCGGTGCCGGGGAATTTTCATTACTGCATCAGTGTTTGGGCACGGACCGACAGCTCGACGAGCGTGATCCTGACGATTTCGACGACGGGGGGAAGCGCTACGAAGACGTTCGCGCTGGGGGCGCAGTGGGCTCGGGTATCGATTTCGGCGAATCTCGCGCAAGCTACAAATTTGGTGACGTTTTCGGCGCAGATGAGCGCGGGCGGAACGATCGACCTTTTCGGAATGCAGGTGGAGGCGCAGCTGGCGCCTTCCGACTACAAGCAGACCGGCACCAGCGGGGGCGTGTACGGGAATGCGCGATTCGGCGCGGACACGATCACGGTGACGGCGCAGGGAACAGACGTCTATAACGCGGTCATACAGATCGTGAATACGGAGAACTAATGGGCAGCACGATCGACGTCCTCAAAGAACTGCAAGCGCCGACGACGCCACTGTTTCTGATCGACTGCGTGCTGAGTTCAGGCGCGACGGAGCACTGGGGCACGCATGCGGCGACGTTCAGCGGAACAGCGTACTCGGCGCGGCTGCTGAAGCACACGCTGTTCCAACTGACGGCGTCATCGAGCGATGGATTGGATGGCGCGGCGCAGATCGCACTAACGCTGGCGAATGCGGATTCTCACTTTTCGGAAATCGAAAGAGAGACGGGATTCAAGGGCGCTCAGGTCACGATCCAATTTCTGTTTTACGATTTCGTGGCGAATCTGCCGGCGTCGGAAGCTCGCGTGGTGTTTCGAGGGATCGCGAATTCGCCGGATGAGATTACGGAGTCGGCATTTCGCGTGACGGTGATGAACCGGCTGAATCTACAAAGAATCATTCTGCCGGATACGCGGATTGAGCGGACTTGCCCTTGGTTTTTTCCCTCGACATCGGCGCAGAGGCTGGAGGCGCTGGCGGGCGGGGCGAAGGGACAGTATTCGGCGTTGTACAAATGCGGCTATTCGCCGGATCAGACGGGAGGCGTGGGAAATCTGAACAGCGGCGCGCCGTTCACGACTTGCGACTACACGCGAACGTCGTGCGTCGAAAGGGGGATGTTTTCGACCGACGCAGGAAGCAACGCGACGGCGCGATTTGGCGGGATCGAATTTGTTCCGGCGCAGATTCTGGTGCGGGGTTATGGGCAGAGCGGGACGCAGTTGTCGCCGCTGTACGATAACCTGGCGCTCTATAGCGATTTCGTGCCGCTGGTTTACGGGACGGCGTGGTACATGCCGCCGATTGTGTTTTCGCGCAACGACGGCAACCTGACGCGGATGGAAGTGCTGCTGGGAATGGGTCCGATTTCGGGCATCCTTCAAGTGCTGGTGAATGACATCGCGATTCCGCTGGCGCAGAACGGCACGAACATGACGGCCACCGGATGGTATTCGCTGGTGAGCGCGGGGACGCGCAACGGCGGGTTCGATTTGAATTTTACGGATAGCCTGGGGAATCCGCTGGGCGATCCGTACGGCAGCATGGCGTATCTGAGCGTGGTGGTGCCGAACGCGATCAGCAGCGGGCAATCGACGCCGACGGTGCAGGTGCTCGTCAACGGGCTGCTGATCGAGCAGTTCGATTCGACGGGAACGTCGCTGGGGGCGTCATTCACGAATAATCCGGCTTGGGTGCTGCTGGACGTTCTGAGAAGAAGCGGGTGGTTGACGTCGGACGTGAATCTGGCGAGCTTCGCGGCGGCGGCGACGTATTGCTCCGCGCCGGTCAACACGACGGACCTGTATGGGAATGCTACAGCGACGTCGCGATTCAAATGCAACCTGGTGGTGCAAGACAGGCAGAGCGCGGCGGAGCTGGCGAAATCCATTCGGAATGCGTCGTCGCTGATGCTGAGTTACGACACATCGGGGTTGTTGAACCTGAGGGTCGAGAATACGCTGGCGTTGCAGCAGCCGACGGCTCCGGATGGAACGAACAGCACGGAGGCGCTGAACGGCGGATGGCCTTCGTACGAGTTCAGCGACGGGTCGGCGACGTTTTCGGGGATTTTGAGGGATTCGAAGGGAACTCCGGCGATCCGGTTGTATTCGCAGAATGGGACGTCGACGACGAATCAGCTGACGGTGGAGTTTCAGGACGAGTTTAATCAATATCAACAGGACAGCCTCCAGCTGATAGACATCGACGATTCGCTGCTGACGGACAGGATCGTTACCGCGCCTTTCGCGGGAGTGGGGCTGCCCAATTTCGACCAGGCGACGCGGATGCTGCAATTGCAGCTCAATAAATCGATCGCCGGATATACGCTGGTTGAGTTCAGCACGTCGGTTAAGGGGATCGGCATCGCGCCGGGGGACCTGATCACGGTCACCTATTTAAAGGAAGGTCTCGAGAGGCAGCCGTTTCGGGTGGTGAAGATTGCGCCGGGGCAGGATTACCAGACGGTGCAGATCACGGCGCAGTGGCACGAAGACGATTGGTATACGACGGGCGGGGCCAACGCGTCGGGCGGGGGAATTTATTCGACGAACCAAGGCGGATTGCCGCGGCCTCTGGTGGGCGGCGTGGTGGACACGCATGGGATCGAACAGTTCGGCATCACGGAGACGCCGATTCAGAGCGGCGACGGGAGTTACACGATCCAGTTGAGCGCGGCGTTCACGACTCCCGGGCTTCCGGCGGCGTCGAGCGCGGCGATTCCGCTGTTGAGCTTGAGCCCGACGATCGCGACCACGGGCGGGACGATCGCCGGAGGGCAGTCCTTGTATTACGCCGTGAGCGCGGTGGATTCGACGGGAGCGGAGAGCGGGCTCTCCTTCATCGTGCAGGCGACGCTGCCCGGGACGACGAATACAAATCAGGTCCAGCTGACGGGGTTTAGTTTTTCCGCGGGCACGGCGGGGTTCCGCGTTTATCGGGGGTTGAATCCGAGCCAGTTGCTGTTGATCGATACGAGCACGTCGGTGGCGAGCAGCTATATGGATTCGGGCGCGACGACGCAGCTACAGGGTCCGCCGGATGAGAACTACAATCATGCGAATTTTTACTGGCGGCTGGAATTGCAACCGGAAGAAGGGGTGACGACGGCGTCGGCGACGACGATCGGCAACAGCACGCTGGGGATGCTGGCCAACGATTTCACGGGAGGCGTGGTGCGCATTACGCGGGGGAAAGGCGCGACGCAGGAACGGTCAGTGGTTTCGAACACCACGACCACGTTGACGGTCACGCCGGCGTGGACGGTGATTCCGGATACGACGAGTTTCTTCACCGTGGCCGATTCGACGTGGAATTTCGGAGGCCTGGGCGCTACGAGCCCGGTGAATATCGATGTTCCGAACCGGCCGGGCGCGTCGGTAGAGGTCTCGGGTCGATCGGCGAATGCGCAGGATGAGGAGAGTTCGGAGGCGTTGAATCCGGTCACATCCTGGCAGATCGTCGGAGAAGCGGGAGGAGGCGTGGACAGCGGGCTGCCGCCGGCGCCGGTGTTTGGAATCGACCCGGTTGGGCAGGGGACCATCGACCTGGTGGGCATCGGATTTTCGAGTTTCACAAATACGCATACGATCTTGGCCGGGACGCTGATTCTTTATTACTGGAACGAACTGAACAGCCCATCGACGATCACAGTGGGGACGGCGATTCTTGCGACCGATACGACGATCTCGCTGAGCGCAGCGGGAAGCGGGTCGGCGGGCGACCGGCTGCAAATCGAAACGGAGATCATGCAGATCATCGCGGTGCTCAGCGGCGGGACGCAATATCACGTGACGAGGGGCGCGGATGGAACGACGGCGGCGGCGCACAGTTTGGGCGTGCCGATCTACGCGCTGGCGGCTGACGTCAGCATCGTGCCGTTTGTGAGCGGATTCTTCGGGAGCCCGGCGAGCGGCGATTACAGCTACTCCGTGTTTCTGCCCGATGTGAGGATCGCGTCGGCGGGGTTGTTCATGACCAACGTTTACGGGAGCGGGGCGGCGACGCTGGCTCCGTTCGTGGCCACGGTGGATCAGGGATTGCGGACGCTTTCGGGTGGCCAGCTTTCGTTACAGGTGGAGGGTTACCTGGCTACGCAAACCGATGCGGTGCCGCCGCTGGTGATCGAAACGACGGAGGCTGTGCGCGATATTTTCGCGGTGGTCGG
>Ga0182024_10004435_pt1 | contig 32292 bp, 24 predicted proteins | sample P32metaG_FD_120480 | JGI IMG/M metagenome (GOLD analysis project Ga0182024, IMG submission 120480) | Permafrost microbial communities from Stordalen Mire, Sweden - P3-2 metaG (Illumina Assembly) | ecosystem: Environmental > Terrestrial > Soil > Wetlands > Permafrost | place: Sweden: Stordalen...
ACGCCAGCGTCCACAAACGATTCATATTATCTCCTCCGGAAGCCGGAGCGATGGAGCGACTTTGCGCAGCGAGTCTACTTTGCGCAGCGAGTCTATCGATCCGCGAAAATCACTTCAACCTAGGTCTGCTCTGGATTGATAGCCCTTCGCCTGGCCAGCTCTCTCCATTTTAGGCGATTCACCCGACGTCCCCCGGACTGCTGTCTAAGAATGCCGCGCCTCGGCGACATCGTTTTCCGACAAACCGTTTCACCTCATCATGTTCATCCTCCTCCGCGCGCGTGGCCCCGCCTTACAATCCGGGATTTCTTTTCCTTACAATCGTTTGGACCAAGCGCTAGCGGTAGCGGGGCGACGCCTGCTGCTACACGGGATTTTTTCTCCCAACGGTGCACCGGTCTGCCGCATCACTAACCTTGGTTCTTCTACCAAACTCTCTACGTATCACCTGCGGAAGAAGGTGAGCGGATCATGAGTTTGTCGGTGCTGATGCAGTAGTGCTATCGGGACGGCGGAGAGTTATGCGGTTGAGAGTGGCTGGGCCCAGCCGATCACCGATTGATCCAGGTGGCGACTGGCAGCAGGTTACGCATTCTCCAAGTTTGTAGGCAGTGGCCGCGAAGGTGAAGGTCCAATCGACTCGGGCCATCCCACGATGACGAGTCTTGCGCGGTCTGCCGTCTTGATCAGTCGAAGATCTCTTCCAATCGTTTGCGTCGCCGCGGCCTGGGCTGAGCAGATAGCCGTCCAGAGCTCGTCCCTTCACGCGACGGCCTTAGGCGCCCGATCGCATTTATCGCGGTTTGTCCCCTGAGTAAGCTCTGCACCAGCGGGCGCGCCGATTAAGAAGCTTAATTGATGCGCACCTCACAGACTCGTTCGATCGGCTCGGAGGGGTGCCCGGCGACGCTCAAAGTTGTGGTTTTGCAGGCCTTCAAATCGGGAAAGTGTAAGAAAGTGCTAGGGAAAAGGTAGTTTGTTTTGTAAAAAAGACTTTGCAGCTCTTCGGCTCCTCTTATCGTGGCCCGTCGTTCCCGCAGTACATAATCTTAAACAGCATAGTCTCTTCGAGCGAGTCGGCGCGGCGCGAAACGAAGGAAACTTGTGCAGAGCTTCCTTAGGCGCCCGATCGCATTTATCGCGTTTGTCCCCTAACGTTAGTTCGTCAATCACGCGGCATCTTGTTTTTCTTCGCGAGATCTCCTGTATCTCCGCCCGGAACGCCAGTTTCGATGACGGGTAAAAGTCCTTAACGGCGCGTGGACCATAGTCTTCTGAAGTGCCGCCGCGAAACAGCGCCGGGAAAGTTTGCAGCAGTTGGCACCGGTGCTTCACATTCGCACATCTTCGGAGGGCACGATTGCGACAAACCCTTATCATCGATCGATAAGCGGGGGGTAGTTCAATGGATGCTCATGCGGTCAGGCTCTCACTTATGACGATCCGTGGCCGTCGATAGCTAACCTAGGCCATTTAGAGTTATTCAGTAGTGGCCATCAAATTTATAAGGCGCTTATATGGTATATAGCTTGCGTATTACGTCGTTCCATTAGGATTTACACGCCTTCCATTCCCGAAATTCGTAAATTCGGCTTTGGATGAATGTTTAGAATTCGAGGTTAGCAATGGGACGTAACAATATGTTTCTCTATGGTCGAGCCTTGATTATCACCCTTCCTCTGGCAATCTTTGTCGCACAGTTGTCTACTTCGCTAACGGCAGGTGACACCGCAGCGCAAGCAAGCCAGTCTGCCCCGAGGGCCAAATCGACTCCGCAGGCCTTGCCCACTCCCGCTGTCACTGTAAACAATACTGGCGCAATTGCTTTTTTCTCAGCGCGCGACGGCGTCAACCATATCTATCTTATGAATGCCGACGGTACAGATGTTACGCAACTCACCAGCGGTCCATTCCCCGAAAGCTCTCTCTCATGGTCTCGGGACGGTACCAAGCTCGCGTTTTGGCGCCAACAAGATGGCGAAGCCATTTACACGATGAACGCCGACGGATCAAACGAACAGCGGCTTTCGCCGTCACCGGGCTACGATATTTTCCCCAGTTGGTCGCCGGATGGAACGCAACTGGTTTACACTCGAATCGTTAGTCCTCCAGCTAACGCGCAGCAGTTACCTATAACGCAGATCATGATCATGAATGCCGACGGCACCAACGTCCGCTCAATTCTCAACAACAATATGTTCAACACGGAACCGCGGTGGTCGCCGAACGGATCGAAAATTCTCTTCATGAGCGCAATCGGCGGCAATGGCGTGCAGATTTATACGATGAATACTGACGGGACGAATCTGACCGCGCTTACGAACGTTGGGACGAATGGTGATCCGGTCTGGTCGCCCGATGGGTCAAAAATAGCTTTTGGCAGCAATCGTGAAGGTGGTGGCAAGCTTGATATTTTTACCATGAATGCCGATGGCTCTGGTGTACAGCAACTGACCCATTTTCTCCCACCGGACGAAGCTGGGGATACCGGGTGGTCGTCTGACGGTTCGCAAATCGCCTTTGAATGGGATATCGGCAGCGACGATCAATCGAATCCCAACGCCTACGCTGAAGTCTGGGTCATGAATGCCGACGGTACCAATCCAGCGAGTACGGGCCAGCAGTGCAGCGGCGTGGGATGTTCTCCGCGCTGGCAACCAGGGGCCCCTTGACGTTCGACCCGGGAAGTAGACTGAAGCGGCAGATCTTACCGCCTGGAAAAGCCCGAGAAATCTAGCCGCGGGCCTTTTCGTTTCCTAGTTATTCAGTCAAGGCGCGGCTCCCGAGAGGGAAGCAAACGACGAGGCTCTATCGGTCCGCACGCGATTATTATTTCGATAAATTCCATAAAGTCGATTCCAATCTCATTTGCTTCGATCCTCGGTTAGTTCTTTTCCCAGTCTCCTGACCCTGCGCCATCCTTGGCAGGTTGAGGCTGATCCCGGCATACAACCACAGCAAAACGAGAACCGGATACTCCTGGAGGGGATCCATCAAGCCGTTCACCGCCACACTGCAAAACACCACCACGAGCGCGTTTGCCACCAGCCTGATCTCCGGGTCTGTCGAGTAACGCGATTGTCGCCAGGCTAACCACGTCACCCTGGCGAAGAATGCGACGAATAACAGCGCACCGAAGATGCCGATCTCGGATGCCAGGCTGAGATACAGGTTGTGGGTGGGCTCCAGATAAAACTGTGTCATCGGATCAAAACGATTGTAAGTGACGTCGGCATACTTCGATTTCTGTCCAGTGCCGTTGTTCAATCCCACCCCGAGAAAAGGATTGTCGAGGATCATCTTCACGGCCGCCTTGTACTGGAGGAAACGCACGGACACTGAGTCCTCGCGAACCGTGAACTGCTCGTAGAGCTTGGGACTCGCCGCGGCCACCGCGGCCAGACCGAGCAGCACGACCAGAATAATCTCTTTGCGCTTCAACATGCGGTCTCGCACCATGATCAAAAATACTAGAACGCACTGAACCGCGGTCGTGATGTAGTAGACCCGGGTAAACGTGAGCACCAGACCCAGCAACGCGAAGGCCGTCAGAGCCGCAAACGCGAAGCGCATTTTGAACATCGCATTCGGGACACAAAGAAACAGCGCAAACGGAATCACCATCATGCACAGCCGTAAGGTCGACCCGGGCGATCCTAAGGTCCCGAAGCTCCGCAGCTCAGACCCTTCATTGGTGCGGTCCACGGCCAAGTACTGCTCGATCTGCGACAAGTCCTGATGGGTCTCGCCGAATGTAAGCGGAGTCATGTACCCGGTTTCGAACCGCGCCACCGTCATTCCCGCCTGGGTTACCAGGATTATCACCCCGACGATAGCGAGTACGCGGACGGCGCTCTTCGAATCCAGACAGTTGACCGCGAACAGATACACAATGAAGAACTTGATCTGTCGCGACATCTCGACAAAGCCTAGATAGGGAGAAGCGGCCCCCGCTATGGATAGTAGGGATATGCCAAGATATCCGACGGCCAGCCACGTGACAGATGGAAAGCGCAGCGGCTTCCGATGAAACATGCAGTCGTTGGCCCAGATAGCGAGAAGAATCAGCAGCGCAAAGTCGGTCGCGGTAATGTCAAACGTGAAATTCCAAATGGTGTAGTCAATCTTCAATCGGTCCATCACCGCGAGACCATCGTTCAGGTTCTTGCTGATCATGAACTGCAAGGACAACAGAAAAATCACAAACCAATACAAACGAAAATTTTTGACCAACAATGTCGGCAGCACCAACACCAAACCTAACGGCAGCAATAGTGCGTAAGCCGGCTTTGTCACGTACAACGCAAGCGCGACTAGTGTACCGACGCCACCCCCGAGGCAGAGCATCAACAGGAACGGATGCGAAAGACCTCGATTCCCGAGCCGGGTCCGTCGTCGATTGGACCCAGGTGGCACAGTGGTCATTGATGGTTCACGAACGGGCGTCTGGCCCAAGGACGGTCGAGGACCGTTTCCATGCAACGGAACAGCATGCTGGACCTGGCTAAAGCAGTCTCTATGCGGCCCGGTCTCGGGCACAGAGACGTTGGTCCGATCGCAGCCGCAGGCCGGGAATCCGGCCTATCGCATTCCATACTCGATCCGCGCGCGTAGAGTCATAAACTGCCAGCAATAATATGTTGATGCGTCAGAATGCACCCCACCGCAGCGTAACGCATTTCAAAGTTACCAAAATAATCTTCATGTCGAGCCACGCGCTCCGCGTACGGATGTATTTCAGGTCCCACGCCAAGGTCTCGCCCCAATTGAGTAGCCCTCGGCCATTGATCTGCGCAAGACCGGTAACCCCGGGTTTGCAGGCAAATTTGTACATCTCCTCGCAGGTGTAGTAGCGCAGGACCTCGGGAGCCTCGGCACGCGGCCCGACCAGCCGCATGTCACCGACCAGCACGGACCAAAGGTTCGGCAATTCATCGACCGAGAGCTTGCGCAGGATCCCCCCGATGCGGGTGACACGCGGATCGTTCTGGCGCGTGCCATATTGCTGGTGGAACTCCTCGGGCGGAAAATTATAGGCGTAGAACTCGGGAAAACGGCTTCGCGAATCGCTATACATGGTGCGAAACTTCGCCATACGGAAATAGCTCGGTACGTAATACAATTTATGGGACTCGTAGCCACCGGGCGGCGGCCGGAGGTCCAAACGCCCCTTGAGCTCGCGCCCGCGCACCATTTTCGAGCGTCCCGGGCGGGTATGGAAGAACAGTGGCGGGCCGGGCGAATCCCACCGGATCAACACCGCGAGCAGCAGCATCAGCGGCAGCCCAAGTATCAACCCGATCACCGCGATTAGTATCTCGAAAATTCGATATAACGCCTCCACCGGCCAACTCGAAGAACCGAGGACCTCGAAGACCGGTACTGCGTGCACCGCGCCATAGTTTGGCATGGCCGCGGCTGAGCCATTGCCGCTCCCGGCCTGTACCACTGACATCGCGCTCTGCTTACGCTTAAGCGTGGAGCTGCCGGTCCTCGGCCGATTTATCGATGGCTTGTTCCGGTTGCGCATTTGCCAACAATATTCAGCAACTCTTGGACATTAACAGTCGAGGATAGATGCTCAACGCCAGCATGGACGACAGCTCGATGCCTCATCACGACTTCGCAGATATAATCAACGCACGGGTAACAGCCCATATCTGAATCGAAGCTTACAATCCATAGAGGCCGCGCAACCGCGTGCGGCCAGATCGAGAGCCCGGCATGACCAAGGCCACGAAATCACTGGATACCGTACCGTAATGATAGGGATGAGACCAGCCTATGATTGCCAATCGACAGCATTCAAAGCGAACCTGGGGGCGGCGGCAAGTAACATCGATGCTACCAACATCTTGGAAGACGCAAACGAATTTTTCCCGGTCGCCGTTGTCAGGTTGAGCTTTGCGTAACTGTCATGAAAAAGGAGCGTAGCTGTGTTAACCCCTCCATTTATCTTCGGAGGGCAAGCTCGCATCGCGAGCACGGGTGAGGCCTCTTCAATCGCTCGCCATCTCTATCACGCAGGACTTAGCCGCTTACCGCGCATTGCGTCAACTTTACTCAAGGGAAGTCTGCAACCTCGCGAGGTCAGTGTCCTGAAAAGCTAAGTTTACTCGTTCCTCAAAGACCATCCCATCGGAGTATCATTTGTCCATGTCGAAAAAACACAATCCCCAAAATAAGCCGGTCGCAGTGGTGACCGGAGTCGGTCCCGGTCTCGGCGCCGCGCTCGCACGTCGATTTGCCTCCACCTATGCGGTCGCGATCCTCGCCCGCAGGTCCGACTATCTGAAGTCGCTCGCCGGCGAGATGCGCCTGGGTGGTGCGACCGTGATTGAGTCAATATGCAACGTCGGCGATCGCGCGAATTTGAGCAGCGCCTTCCATGCCATCCGCGAGGAGCTCGGCGAACCCGAAGTCCTGCTCTACAACGCCGGCAGCGGTTCTTGGGGAACGATCGTCGATATTACCCCCGATCAATACGAAGCAGACTGGCGCGTCAACGCCTTCGGCGCATTCGTGGCGGCTAAGGAAGTCGCCCCCGGCATGATCGCGCGTGGCCGCGGCGCGATACTCTTCACGGGCGCGACTGCCGGCGTCAAGGCGGGCGCGAAGTCGGTCTCGTTTGGGCCAGCGAAGTTCGCGATGCGCGGATTAGCCCAATCATTAGCCCGCGACCTCGGTCCTAAAGGCATCCACGTCGCCTGGATCAATGTGGACGGCAGCATCGACATTCCAGGTGCGCGCGGGCGCAAGCCGGCCCTCACCGATGGCGACTTTCTCAAGCCCGAGGCGATCGCGGAAACCTACTGGCACCTCGCACATCAGGATTCGAGCGCATGGACGATGGAACTGGAAGTCCGCCCCTTCAAAGAAAAATTCTAACCGGGCTGGCTCTGGCCTTCCAGGCTGATTGTCTCGCCGCGAAGGGTAGGTCTTGCGCACGTCAAGTTCACGGCCGATGCCGTGACCGAGTTTCTGCTGCTGTCGTTTAAGGAGAAGGACAATGATCAAGCCTAGCCCGATTTGCCCGAACTCCAGAACGCCGATGCGCCGCGACCTGCGGCCTATGACGCTCACCTACGGATGGCCAAGGCAAAGATGTTCGTTCGGGCCTTCGTAAAGGATATTCTCGTAACGCACGACGACTTGCTTAGAGCACCACGCGGGACGCTAATGAGTGTCGCGGGATAAGCGATGAATCGCGCTTAGATGACGCAGCGCCTCACGCTTGCGTCCCGCGCGGTCATAGATTTCGGCGAGATTGCGATGCGCGTCGAGCGACAACGGATCGCATTCGACGGCGCGCAGGAAACTTTGCAATGCGTTTTCAGTTTCCTCGCGCAGCCGATAGAGCGTGCCGAGCCGCAGATTGACCTCGGCATTGGCCGGGACGATCACCGCGGCGGCGAGCAGATGGCGCAGGGCACCTGCCAGATCGCCCTCGCACTCTAGCAGCGTCGCCATCTGCATATGCGCCTCGAAATTGCTCGGCTCGCGCCCCAGCAAATCACTATAGAGCGTCAGCGCTTGTGGCGGATCGGCCTCAGCCGTTCGGCGCGCTTCCTCGAAACGTTCGCGCACCCGCGCCGGGCCGAATCGATCATCGACCTTGCCGGCTTGGCGCCGCGGTCCGAAGCGCAGGAGCATTTGCCCCGTCTCGATCTCGATTAGGGCGTCGCCATCGCTCAGCACAATGCGCCCTTCGTCGTTGTGGAGTTTGAGTGAGGTGACCGGACGCTCCGAATCAAGGAAATCGCGCACTCGATCGAAGCAACGCTGGAATAATCCGACGTGATGGCGGCTGGGCAGCAATTCCTTCGCCATCCGCATCAGCAGCAGGTCGTTGAAGGCGAAGCGATAGCGCCGGCCGCGCGAGGCGCTCGGCGCCACCAGCCGCCGCCTGACCCAATAGCGAATACGGTCGGGAGACACCGCGAGTATCCGCGCCGCGGAACGTGTAGAAAACGTCTGCACCCGGGGCACCCTATCCTCCTCCGTCGTCACCGCCACGACATGGAGTATAGGGAATTAAGTGCATACGTCTCAACGCGGATCGCGATAGTTTCTTAACAGGCTGTGAGTTACGCGGCTTCTTGGAGCGTGCGAATCACTTACGCGGGTTGCTTAGTCGAGTACCTTAAGTATGCGAATCACTTGACCGGTTGTCGGTTACTCAAGATCCTTCAGAGTACGAATCATGCGCACCACCGACTCGGCGGCGTTCTTGGCGTTGTCGATACGGTCGAGCGCCTGCATCCGATCCATGCCGGGACCGGTCACGCCGAGGCCCACCGGCTTGTTGAATTCGAGCGACAGATCGACCGCTGCGCCCGCCGCTGCGGATGCGATTAGCTCGTCATGATTGGTATCACCCTTGATCACCGAACCGATCATCACGACACCATCGATATCCTTGCGCCTCAACAGCTTCTTCACTGCGAGCGGCATGTCGAAAACGCCCGGCACATGCACCACCCGCGCGACCTCCGCGCCGAGGAATTCCACATGGCGGCTTGCCCGCTCGGCCATCATCGAGGTCACGTCGAAATTGAAGTCCGAAACTACCAGGGCGATTTTCATTTGGCGCTCCTTTCCATCTCCACCGCATCACGCACCTCGACCCCGCGGTTTTTAAGGTAGCGCTTGAGATCGGGTATTGGATGCTCACCGTAATGGACGATCGAGGCGACGATCGCGGCGTCAGCCGCCCCCGCGGTAAAGGCCTCGTACAAATGTTTGGGCTCGCCGGCACCGCCCGAGGCGATCACCGGTATCGAAACTGATTCGCTGATCAGCCGCGTCACGTCGAGGTCGTAGCCGGCCTTCGTGCCGTCGCGATCGATCGAGTTGACACACAACTCGCCCGCACCCAGGCGCTCGGCTTCGCGCGCCCACAAGAGCGCGTCGCGTCCGCTCGGCGTGCGTCCGCCGTCGATCACGACCTCACAGCCCGAGGGGAAGCCCTCGCGTGCCACGCCCCGCTTCACCTGCATCGAGAGCACGACGCACTGGCTACCGAAGGCGCGCGCACCCTCAGCGATAATTCCGGGATTGCGCACCGCGCCCGAATCGATCGAGACCTTCTCGGCCCCCGCCAGCAGTACCGCGCGCATATCATCGAGCGTGCGCAAACCGCCGCCGACGCTAAACGGGATAAAGATCTCGCGGGCGACCGCGCGCACCACCTCGATCATGATACCGCGTCGTTCGTTCGAGGCGGTGATGTCATAGAAGACGATTTCGTCGGCGCCCTGCTCGTAGTAGTAGCGCGCCATCGCGACCGGATCGCCAACGTCGACGTTATCGAGGAACTGCACGCCCTTGGTGACCTGGCCACCGCGCACGTCGAGACAAGGGATAATTCGCTTGGCGAGCATCGCTTCAGACCTTGAGCCGGCAAAAGTTATCGAGCATGCGCAGACCCGCCATGCCGCTCTTCTCCAGATGAAATTGCGTCGCGATCACGTTGTCGCGCGCGATTGCTGCGGTGAATTTCACGCCATGATCACTGGTCGCAATCGTGGCTGCGGGATCCATCGGCACTGGATAGTACGAATTGACGAAGTAGAAATGCGAATTGTCCGGCACGCCCTGGAAGATCGGATGCGCCCGCAGCTGCCGCACGCGATTCCAGCCGATTTGCGGTACCTTAAGCGTCCGCCCATCGACCGACGATGGAAAGCGCACCACCTCGCCCGGGATGATCCCGAGGCAGTCGGCGCGATCCTCGGCGCTGCGATCGAACAGTACCTGAATTCCAATACAGATGCCCAAAAATGGCTTACCAGAGCGGACAACGTCGTCGCGCAGCACCTCGGCAAGTTCCAGCGCGATCAGATTTTCCATAGTCGCGCCGGCCGCCCCGACGCCCGGGATTATCACCCGCTCAGCCGCACGAATCCGCTCGGGCCGATCGGTGATTTCACAGCGATGGCCCAAATGGTCGAGCGCACAGGCGACGCTAGTTAAATTCCCGGCTTTGTAATCGACGATTGCTATCATCTGCATTTCCGACGCATTGTTCCGAACGGCGAATCATAGCGGCATTCCATCCGTCACGACAGCACCAATGTGTAAGCGCAGTCCTTCCGTTCGCACATTATAGCCGGATTTGTCCGCCTTTTGCCGCTACCTCTTCTTCGATGAATCCAATATCGGTAAAGCCGGGGTTTCGGCGGCTATAGGTATCGGGCCGCGACTGATGCTGTCCAGCCGCCACTTACCATCGGACTGCAACTTGCTATCCGGTAAAGATGAACGGTATCAAGAGAACGCACCGTTCGCGGTAGCACCGGCCTCTGAGAGGACACGACTATGGCTAAAATTGCGCTCGCCTTTTCGATCATGCCCGACAGCCCCCTGCCCACCATTATCGAATGGGCGCGCGCTGCCGAGGACGCCGGCTTCGACGGTGTTTTCATGACGGAAGCCAACAACGACTCACTCGCCTGCTCGCTAGGAATTGGCTTCAACACGCGCCGCGTCACCCTCGGCACTGCGATTACCAATATCTACTTGCGCCATCCGAACCTGCTCGCCAACGAAGTCGCGGCCGTCCATGAACTCACCGGCGGACGCTTCATCCTCGGTCTCGGCACCGGTCATCGCGAAGGCAACGGCGCGCTTGGCATCGACATGGGCGGCCCGGCCGATCCGATGAAGAAGATGCGCGAGACCGTCGCTACCCTGAGGCGGATGATCGAGGGCGGCAAGACCAGTCCCAAGGTAATCGGCAAGACCCCGCTCTACCTGGCGGGCGTATCGCGTCCGATGGTGCGGCTGGCGGGCGAAATAGCAGATGGCGTGATCTTCAATTTCTTTCCGCCCGCGCGCATCAAAGAAGCGCTGGGCGAGATTGCCGAAGGCGCGCAAAAGGCCGGGCGCAATGTTACCGATATCGTGCCCACGATGTTCGCGACGGCATTCATCTCCGACGATATCGATCTCGCGCGCAAGCCGGCGCGCACGCTGCTTTCGCGTTACGGAGCGTTGCGCTTTTACGGCAACATGTTCGCGCATGCCGGCTTCGATCGCGAAATCGAGGGCATTCGCGCCGCCGGCAGCGACGGCAAGGCGGCGATCTCCGCGGTGACCGACAAGATGATCGACTCCACCCTATTAGTCGGGTCCGAGGGACGCGTGCGCGAACGCCTCGCCGAACTGGTAGCCCCCGGAATCGGATGGGCGATCGTCTTCATCAATCCGGTCGGCGAGGATCGCGCCAGCGCCATGAAACGCGCCCTGCGCGCTCTCAAACCATAGTTAGCAGGCGTTTCCTCCAGTAAAGCAAAATGGGTAGTGGGTCAGTTTTGAAATGACTTCAAACTGACCCGCTACCCAACTACAAGAGCGTAAGAGACCTCTGAGACGGTCGATACTTCGTTCGAGCGAGACGAAGTATCGACGTTACATTTGAAACGTAGTATCGGCGCCGTCCTATTTCTCAGGTTATACCAATCTCGCGTAGAAAAATGTGCTGGGTAGCCTTGCGTGCGGATGTACCAGCCGCGGTGGCGATGCTCGCCGCTAGAAGCGGATTTGCCTGTATTGGTCCTCCGCCTTGAGAAAGCGCCTGTTCGACTACCGCGGTTACGTTGGCCTCAGAGAAATCGGCAAATCCTTTGAACCAGGCTTGCGCCTTACTCGCATCGTTGATCTTGAGGGGGTCAATGGTTGGTAGGGCGGCGCTAGTGAGAATTTGAGGGTATCTAGTTAAAAGATTCCAAGCTTTGTTCCCTACGGCCTCCAAACCAACTCGAGTCAGATCTCGGACATATTGCTCACCGGTCTTTTTGGAAAACAGGCTCCCAAACTCCTTGAAAGCTGCCGCAGGTGTGGCCGGTATTACTCCAGTGGCGAGCGTCGGCAGTGCAGGTGGCGATATTATCTCGTCCGCGACAGTGAGATAACCGGGTACTGTCTTCACTACGTTTGCAGGATCGTCAACTGGCTTACCTGAAGCATCAACCGTATGGCCAAAAAAATATTGGCTTTGACCGATAAAGATTTCGGGGAGATTTTCAGGATTAACAATTGATATCAGAGATGCGCCGATGGCCAATTGAGTGGTAAGTAGGGATTTTACCTTGTCTACATCGGCTTGAACGTGAAGTTTGGAAAAAAAATTCTTTAGGAAATCAATCGGGCTTAAGGCATCGAACGGATTGAACGTTGTCGGGTGGCCAGGAGCGCTCGTAGCGCTAAATAACTGTTTCAATTCATCGATACCGGTAGACTCGAAGAGGCCCGTAACGGCAGGAATTGTGAGCGGAAATTTTGGGGTGGCGGCGTCCTCGTTTAACAGCCTCAGCAAGGGCAAGTCTGGATCTCCCGCCGGAGCTTTCGATTCTGCAGGGGTCGGAAAGAATCTTTCCGATTCCTCCAGCCACTTCTGAAGTTCTGTGAGGATACCCATTTCTTTTAAGCCCCCTTTCAATGAATTTGGCAATCAGTTTTAAGGCTACCAGCGTCACGAGCGATGATCTGAGGCGTTCCCCTCTCCCCTTACAAGCCAAGCCCCTGAGCGGCTGATTACAATGCCATTCGATTGTTGTAGCTTAGCTACTAGGTTCGGATTGACGTTGCAAACGAAACATATGATATGTACGCCTGTAAGAACCAGGCATCGCCGGTAGTCCGGAAGTAAGGTTTCACAGCCGGCGGACCAGACGAGCAAATTACCAATCCCAGACCAGGGAGGTACTGCTGATGAATCCTGCCGAAGCACTCACCCTCGCCGCAATCACCTATCGCGGATGCGAATACAATCTGTCCAATCCCAGCAGCCGCAAGATCGTATACGACGAGATCATAAAGTGTCTCAAGACCTTCAGCGCGGTGAAGGATAAGTGGGAACTGGTCTGGGGGCCGGCTGGCTACTGCCCCGGCGCCATAGGGCTGGACGACTCGGCCATGTTCGCCGTCCGCAATACGCGTGAGCCTGAGACTCTGGCGATCGTAATCCGCGGCACTAATTTCTTCTCTTTACGGGATTGGGAGACCAATTTCCTCGTTGATCCAAAACCATGGCCCTATGGCACTCCCGGGAATGACGTGAAGGTGTCTCATAGTACCTTGCTTGGCCTTAATATTCTTCAGGCCCTGCGGTCTCCACTGGCGCCGATCGAGGCAACTACCGCCGATCAGGTTGAGGCGACGGCCGACGCGGCTAAGGCGGTGGCCGCCAAGGCTGAGGCCGCCGCCGGTTACGCCTTTCTCACTAAGATGCTGGGTGGAGTAGCGCCCGAAGGAACCCCGTCCTTTGACATCGAGCAGATTTTTGACCGCATAAAAGAGAAAGTCGGTGTGGTCGAGGTCAGGCATTTATTTGGCATGGATGACGACACCGCCCTCTTAAGCGACGTCAGCGCCGCTCAGCGACAATCCGGTTCGACGAAAACTTTGTTGGAATTTCTTGAGAAATTCGTAAATGCCGCCCATGGGCCGGTGGATATATCCGTAATAGGTCATAGCAAGGGCGGTGCCTTGGCGCCTGCGCTTGCGCTATGGCTCGCTGATACGCAGGGCGCCGGAGTGCCAGAAACCGATCAATGGGATCCGAACAAGAGAGCCGAGCTGCAATCGCTTACCTTCGCTGCCCCAACTCCGGGCAATAAAAGTTTTGCGAACCACTTTAAGGATAAGGTCCAGACCGCTTACAGGCTCGACAACCCTTACGATCTCGTCACACACGCCTGGGATCCCATAGAGATTCGCCAAATACCTAAACTGTACGGTCATCAACTAGCGATTCTCGGTGGACCCGCTGAGGTGTTAGCTGAATTAGCCGGGCATTTCGGCTATCAACACGAAGTTGATGCTAAGCCATGGTCCCTGCCACTCGAGGAGCGGCCCCTTCCGGCACAGATTGCATTCAATCATCTGGACGCTTATCTAACCGAGCTTGGGATACCGGACCCCGGATTGAGGTTTCTCGAAGTGTTCAAACCTATTAGGTAGGTCGCTAGGTGCTCAACTGAGACATCTCCGGAATAGTCAATAGGGACCGCGATCTCGATAACTCACGGGCAAGCCGCAACGATTAACCCCATCAGCGGAAGTCCATACGGTTATGCTGTACTTTTGTCCTCAACCAAAGTTACGGCTGGACCTGGGCCGCACCCGGTGGCGGGATATTCGGACCGGCCTTCATGATTCGGAAAAAGCTGATGATTCGATGATAGTTGGCGCCAAAATCGCCTTTGCCATCACGCGACTTTGAGCGCATCTCTACCAGGCTGCCGCCGCCGTCAGCGGGCCGCACCTCAATGACAAAATCATCGTGGAACTTGAAGAGCTTGGAAATTGCGACACCCTCGAGCGTGCGGTTTTGCGGATCGTTGCGCGTGATTTGCCAGTTCGGCACTTCACCGGCCATAATCGCGACACGCTTAAAGACTTCATCCGGCGGCCCGTCCATCTTAAGCGGTGCGAGATACCGGTAAGCCGCGGCGCCGTTCTGAACCGCGGCGAACTGCGGATTGTAGCTCAGGTCGCGGCCGCGCTTGGGCTGATATTCGTTTGCCTTGACAAACGCCGGCGGCTTCTGCGTGTCGGTCGTGATGTCGTTGATTACCGGATATTGCTTGTGCGTCGCGACAATGAACGCGATCGGAAGAATGATCACCAGCGCGAGCACCAGACCGATTACCGCACGACCTAGCGCCGCGCGCCGTTTCGGCGAAAAGTAGGTCATCGGAAGCGCTATCAAACCGCTCAATAGAGCCAGCACGGCGAAAACCAGGCCGATCAGCAGTAGTTGGAACCCAAAGAAGGGTGCGGTCAGCTCGAAATGCGCGCTGACGATCCCCGCCGCAACCACCGCGATCGCGATTATTCCGTCGTAAAAGCACAACCATGCCAGTATCATCGCCGCCTCCGTCCGTCCGGTGGTCCTCGCCGCTAAGTTTGGTCCACGAGCAAGCCTGACCATGTTGGTTACAGGAAGCTTCCCACGATTACAAAGCCCTCCCGCCATGCGGACGTATCAGCCGGGGCTACCTGCCCGGTCGCGCCGCGCGAGGTAGACCCTGGCCGAATCGGCAAATTGCGACAACCGCGCCCGTCGGATACTCTGTTAACTTGCTTGGCCGCGCTGGAGCGGTCCTAATCGATGTCCAATACTAGAGAACGAATTGAAATCCTCCGCAGCCTGCTCGCGCAGCGTATCGTCGTGCTCGACGGCGCCACCGGAACCTCGATCCAGGGCATGAACCTTCATGCAGGCTACTTCGGCGGTCCACATCTCGACGGCTGCAACGAAAATCTGGTCATCACCAGTCCCGATCGGATTAGCGAGCTTCATCGAAGCTTTCTCGAGATGGGCGCCGATATCATCGAGACCAACAGCTTTGGCTCAACCTCCGTAGTGTTGGCGGAGTACGGACTCGAGCGCCAGGCGCGCGAACTCAACCGCGTCGCGGCGCAACTGGCGCGCACCGAGGCTGACGCCGTCAGCACGCCGGACCGCCTGCGTTTCGTCGCCGGTTCGATGGGCCCGACCACCAAGAGCATCTCGGTCACGGGCGGCATCACCTTCGATCAACTGGCCGACTCTTATCAGGAACAGGCCGAAGGCCTGATCGAAGGCGGCGCCGACATCCTCCTGCTGGAGACGGTGCAGGACGCGATCAATTGCAAAGCCGGACTGATGGGAATCGAGCGCGCGATCGGGAGCACCGGCGTCCCCGCTGGCATCGCCGTCTCGGGCACCATCGAAACCATGGGCACCTTGCTGGCGGGCCAGGATATCGAGGCGTTCTATACCTCAATCGCCAATCACGATCTCTTGTTTATTGGCCTGAATTGCGCGACCGGTCCCGACTTCATGACCGACCATCTGCGCACGCTCGCCGGAATCTCGCGCTTTCCGGTCGCCTGCGTGCCTAATGCCGGACTACCCGATGAAGAGGGCAATTACAACGAAACCCCCGAGTCGCTGTCCAGCAAACTCGATCGCTTCGCCGCCAGCGGATGGGTCAACCTGGTCGGCGGATGCTGCGGCACCACGCCCGCGCATATCCGCGCGCTCGCCCAGATGGCCGCGGGCCGTCAACGCCGCGAGATCTCCCCGCCGCGGCGCTCGATCGTCTCGGGCATCGAGGCGCTGGTCATTGACAACGACACTCGACCGGTAATCGTCGGCGAGCGCACCAACGTTCTCGGCAGCCGCAAGTTTAAGCGCCTGATCGGCGCAACCAAGTTCGAGGAAGCCGCCGAAATCGGCCGGCTGCAAGTCCGTCGAGGCGCACACATCCTCGACATCTGTGTGCAAGATCCCGACCGCGACGAACTCGCCGACATGGATGCGCTGCTCTTCACCCTGACCAAGAAGGTGAAGGTGCCGCTGATGATCGATACCACCGACGCCCGCGTGATCGAGGAATCGCTCAAACGCACGCCTGGCAAGTCAATCATCAACTCGATCAATCTCGAAGACGGCGAGTCGCGCTTCGAGCTCGTGGTGCCGACCGCACGCCGCTACGGCGCCGCGCTGGTGGTCGGATGTATCGACGAGGACAAGCAGCAGGCGCAGGCCGTCACGCGCGATCGCAAACTTCAGATCGCGGAGCGCTCCTACCAACTGCTGACGGAGAAGTACGGCGTCGAGCCCGAGGATATTATCTTCGATCCGCTGGTCTTCCCGGTCGGCACCGGCGACCGCAACTACATCGGATCCGGGGTCGAGACTATCGAGGGCATCCGTCTGATCAAGGCAGCGCTGCCGCGCGCCAAGACCATCCTCGGCGTCTCCAACGTCTCCTTCGGATTGCCCGAGGCCGGCCGCGAAGTTCTCAACTCCGTGATGCTCTATCATGCGGTACAGGCCGGCCTCGACCTCGCGATCGTCAACTCGGAGAAGCTCGAACGGTATCCGTCGATTCCGGAGGAGGAGCGCCGGCTCGCCGAGGACCTGATCTGGTGGCGCGGCGACGACCCAATCGCGGCCTTTGCCGCCTATTTTCGCGAGCGCAAGGCCAAACCCACGCGCGAGGATCGCAAGGCCCTGCCACTCGACGAACGCCTCGCCCTTTACATCCTCGAAGGTTCCCGCGACGGCCTGACCGACGACCTCGATGAGGCGCTCACCGCCCGCAAGCCGCTGGAAATCATCAATGGACCTCTGATGAAGGGGATGGACGAAGTCGGCCGCCTCTTCAACGCCAACCAGATGATCGTGGCCGAGGTGTTGCAATCGGCCGAGGCCATGAAGGCCGCCGTCGCCCATCTCGAACCGCACATGGACAAGGCCGACGGCCTCAACAAGGGCACCATCCTGCTCGCGACGGTCAAAGGCGACGTCCATGATATCGGCAAGAACCTCGTCGATATCATCCTGACCAACAACGGCTATCGTGTCGTCAACCTCGGCATCAAGGTGCCGCCGGAAGAGTTGATCAAGGCCCACGAGCTACATCAGCCGAACGCGATCGGGTTATCGGGATTGCTGGTCAAATCCGCGCAGATGATGGTGACGACGGCGCAGGACTTGAAGACCGCAGGCGTTCGCTGCCCCATCCTGGTGGGCGGCGCCGCGCTTTCAGCGCGCTTCACCCGAATCAAGATAGCGACCGAGTACGACGGCGTGGTCGCCTACGCCAACGATGCGATGGAAGGACTCGACCTCGCCAACCAGCTAATGGATCCTCAGCGGCGCGAGGCCCTGACCGTCACGCTCGCGGAACAGACGCGCAAGCTCCAGAATGCGGCGGCGCGCGCAGTCGAGAGCAAAGCGCGTCCGGTGCGTCGCGGTCCCGCGGTCAGTTACGACGGGCCGATTCCCAAGCCGCCGAACCTCAAGCTGCACCTGCTTCGCGATTTTAGCCTTGAAGAGATCTTCCGGTACATCAACCCGGTGATGCTCTACACGCGCCATCTCGGCTTCAAGAATTTCGCGCAGGCACTCGCCAACGGTGATCCCAAGGCGGTGGAACTCCAGGCGATCGTCGCGGCCGTCGAAGATGAGATTCTCGCCCGTCCCGACATCACGGCGAGCGCCGCGTACCGCTTTTTCCCGGCGCATTCCGACGGCGATCGCACGCTGATGGTCTATGCTCCCGACGGCAAGCACATACTCGAGACTTTCACCTTCGGCCGCCAGACCGATGATCCGGGACTCTGCCTCGCTGATTACGTCACCACGCCCGCATCAGGCCGCGCCGACTACGTCGCCATGATGGTTACAACGATTGGCGAGGGTGTCCGCGCGCTCGCTGAGGATTGGAAGGACAGGGGCGAGTATCTGCGATCGCATGTGCTGCAAATCCTCGCTCTCGAGGGTGCCGAGGCATTCGCCGAATTGCTGCATCAGAAGATTCGCCAGATGTGGGGTTTCGGCGATCCGCCGACCATCACGCATAAGGATTTGTTCCAGGGCCACTACCACGGCAAGCGCTTCTCGTTCGGCTATCCGGCGTGCCCGCGGCTCGAGGATCAGGCCCAGCTTTTCCGCGCGCTCGAACTCGAACAGAGCGGCTTGGCCGTGCGCCTGACCGACGGTTATATGATGGACCCCGAGAGTTCGGTGAGCGCTCTGATTTTCCACAATCCGCTGGCCAAATACTTCTCGCTCTCGGCTACCGATATTGACGCACTCGATCGAGAGTTGAACGCCGCTCCGCAAGCCGCCGCCAGCTAAGGCCTCACTCCCGTCATCCTGAACGAAGGAAGGATTTCGCGCGGTCCTCCGCGCGTCATTCAATGGTCGAAGAGAACCCAGAACTTATAATTTTCTGAAACCTCACAAGGTTTCAGACTTCCCTTCAAGGATTAACGCTCGCGATGCTCGGGTGGTGGTTAAGTCGGGCGGTAGCGAGTTGCTTTATAGCGCTAGCTGGACGGCAATCCGACACAATCGGGTAGCGCACTTTTTCGCTTGGTGTTAGAGCGCACGTTTGGTAGTTTTTGTTCCCCTTGACCTATTAGAGTCGAAGGCCATCGTCTCGCATGGGCGCAGGAGTGTTCGATGAACAAGGTGTTCGAGTCGATAATTCGCTGTCCAAATGTCGCTTTAGTTTTGAAATCAGGAGATGCTCGCAACCCACGCATCCGAGTTATTTCCAGTCAGCGAGCAAAAGACTTCGCCTCCTTCCAAATGCCAGAGCCTTGGAGTGGCAATCTAGAAACGGCGCCTCTGCTCTTTCTAAGCTCAAACCCATCCATAAGCGATTCGGAAGAATACCCATCGTCGTCAAATGATGACGCCAAAATAGAGGACTTTTTTGTTAATCGTTTTGGCGGAGGAAGAAAGCAATGGATTTTGAATGGAACGCGCTGCCTGCAGTCCGACCAAAGCTACGGCCGGCCAGTTCAGCATTGGATTGAAGTGCGTAGCCGCGCTAGCGAACTGTTTGGTAGAGAGGCAGTTCCAGGTATCGACTACGCGCTTTCAGAGGTCGTACATTGCAAATCTAAAAAGAAGGAAGGAGTAAGTGAAGCTCTGGAAGAATGTACCGTAAGGTATCTTCGATCTACGCTCTCTGTCGCAGCAGCCAAAATTATAGTCGCGCTAGGTCGCGAGGCGCAAAGCGCAATCTCTCGGCTCTATGGATTGCCAACTGATCGAGTTCTTAGCGGTCCATTGGAGATCGAAAGAAAGGGGCGCTACGTAGTCTTATTAGCTGCTCCGGGCTCAAATTAAAAACGATCGTTCACCACCTGTCTGCCACCGGAGGAGCTACGGGAACTTCGAACAAAACTCCTCGCGTAGTTCGAGAGCGCACTTTCCGCGCCGCCGTCTCGCGGCTTCGGAGTTTTATCAGCCGAGGCTGCGTTTTTCCTTTTCTGCCAATTCAAGATCGAAATCGACCATCATCTCGGCCAGTTCCTTGAATTTCACCCGTGGCTCCCAGCCGAGGACGCGCTTCGCCTTGGTGTAATCGCCAATCAGAATGTCCACTTCGGCTGGACGCGTGAAGCGCGAATCGAACTCGACGTGCCGCTTCGGATCGAGCTTGAGACGATCGAATACGACGTCGAGAAACTCGCGCACCGTATGGGTCTCGCCGGTCGCGACGACGTAATCGTCGGGGCGCTCCTGCTGCAACATCCGCCACATCGCCTCGACGTAGTCGCCGGCAAAACCCCAGTCGCGCTTGGCGTCAAGGTTGCCCAGCTTCAGCTTTTCCTGCAGTCCGAGCTTGATCCGCGTGGCGCTGCGGGTGATTTTGCGCGTGACGAAATTCTCGCCGCGGCGCGGCGATTCGTGATTGAACAGGATGCCGTTGACCGCGAACAGCCCATACGCCTCGCGGTAATTCACGGTCTGCCAATGCGCATAGCATTTGGCGCACGCATAGGGACTACGCGGATGGAACGGAGTGGTTTCGCGCTGCGGAATCTCCGCTACTTCGCCGAACATTTCTGACGATCCGGCTTGGTAGTAGCGTACCGTGCGATGGCTGCGCTGGATATGATCCCGAATCGCTTCCAGCAGCCGTAGCGCCCCAACCCCGACTACGTCGGCAGTATATTCAGGCTGGTCGAACGAAATCCGCACGTGCGATTGCGCCGCGAGATTATAGACCTCGTCGGGCATCGTCTGTTCGATTATGCGCCGGATTCCGGTCGCGTCGCCGAGGTCCCCATAATGCAATTCCAGAGATGATTCGTTGGTGCCAAAACCCCGGTGCAGATGATCGATACGGCCAGTCGTGAAGGTCGAACTGCGCCTCACGATACCGTGAACGTCGTAACCTTTGCTCAGCAGAAGTTCGGCGAGGTAAGATCCGTCCTGCCCGGTGACGCCAGTTATCAGGGCAACTTTTGCCATCACGTAATGTTTTCGGCGCATGCACGCCGCCTAATTCTCCACATATAACTCTTCATCCCGGCTGTAATTATAGCCTGCCTCACTTGGCGCAATCGAGTAACATCAGCCGAGGTATCTGACACCTGACAAGTGGCCGCGCAGTTAAGATTTTACGCTCGGACAATGGACCTGCGATCGAATCAGTCGCCGGGCACCAACCGATGCGAATCGCTGTCGAAGTGCTGGGTCGAGAATTCGTAAAGCTCGGCATCTTCGAGCGCCTCCATCTGATGGACCAGTCCAATCGGAATGTCCATGCATTGACCGGCTTCGAGTATGAACTCGTCGATCGTCTCGGCTTCGGGCGACTCCTTAATCCGCACCACCAGCCGCCCGCTGCGCAGATAGAAGGATTCGCTTTTAATCTTATGATAATGGAGCGAAAGTCTTTTGCCCTTGGTGATCTCAAGGATCTTGCCACAATATAAATCGCCGTTGGCGATCCACACCTCGCGCCCCCATCCTTTAGGAACAATCCGTACCGGCTCGCGTACTCGGGTCATAATCCTATAGCCCAGCTCCATGGCCCCTGATTTGTGAACGTAATCGTCCAATAGGGCAACTCATACAATACGTAAACGTCGTACTTCATGCCACCACTTGTTCGGTCACGGCCGGTCTTCCAGACACTATAGGGGTGACTCGCTCCGCTGTCGCAGCGTCCGCGGACGGTCCCAGTTCGTTCAAGCGAATCGTGAACCGGCGCATACTGAGTGGACGCCCGCTGGCGAATTGCCGCAGCAGATCCATCCGATCATCTGAAATCCGCTCGGCCGCGACCAGCACTTGGCTGAACGGCCGCGTCTCGTAGATATGCTGGAGGTTATCGAGCGTGCCGAGGACGCGCCGCCCGTGCACAAGTTTGCCCAATGTAAAGCTATCATCGTCGACGAATCCGATCAGTTTGAAATGCCGGCTGCGATTCGAGGTTAGGTAACGGGCAGCCGCCTCGGCCAGCTCTCCCGCGCCGACAATCAGGACCCGCTCGTCCGGCAGCGCCAGCAGCGCTACACCTCGGCGCAACGCGCGGAACGACAGCCGGCTAGCGACCAGCAAGTTCAGGAGCAGGATTACGTAGAGCACCGCGACTGAGCCCGAGAGCTCGAGCGGTACCACCAGCGCTGCGAGCACGACGAAAATACCCGCCAGCACGGATCCGTTGGCGAAGCGAATCACGTCCGAAACGCTGGCGTAGCGCCAGATGCCACGATAAATGCCCGCAATCAGAAACGATGCGTACGTGGCAATTATCACCGCCGGAAGGCTGCGGATGAAGCTCGCCATCTGCACCTCAGTGATTCTGAAGTCCAGCCGAATCAGGAACGCACCGAAATAGGCCGCCGGTATCAAGGCCAGGTCGAGCACGGCTTCGGCCAGGCGCCGCTTGTAGCTGAAAGTCAGAATAAAGCGTGCCGGTCCCCGGAGATTGCCGCACGCGACGCCCGGAGAGTCTACGTCAAAGGTCAGGTCGATCAGAAAAAGACCAACCAAGGCGAAGGCAGAAATTATGATCGGCAGCGTCGCCAGCAAATACGCATGGGGCAGACAGGTGAGGACCACCGCGCAGGCCGCCGCCAATGCCGCCAGGCTCCAGGCCAGCGCCACGGCACGTTGATCCGAAAGCCCAAGCGAAAGTAATCGATGATGCGAATGGTCGAGGCCGCGGCGAGAAATCGGCGACCCGGTCGCCATCCGGCTGACGCTTACGATCGCCGTGTCGAGTAATGGCACCAGCATAATCAGTATAGGCACAACGTAACGCGGCAACCGCGAGTTTCCGGCCAGATTGCCCGCGTGGAGTGCCATCGACCCGAGCAACAGTCCCAGCGGCAGCGCCCCGCTATCGCCCATGAAAATCGACGCAGGATGCAAATTGTAGATGAGGAAACCCGCCAGCGCACCGGCGACCACCAAGGCCTGACTCGCCGCCTCCGGATCTCCGTGGGTAAGCGAAATCGCGGTCACTCCCGCCGCGATAATAATCCCAACCCCAGCAGCCAAGCCGTCGAGCCCATCAATCAGATTGAACGCATTGACGCTCGAAAGCAGGAAAAATCCGGCCAAACCGGCGCTGACCAGCGGCCACGACCACAAGCGCAAGCTCGGCCCGGTCACGAGTACGAAGAGTATCACCACGATTTGAAGCAAAAATTTCTGAAGAGGACGCATCACGGTCACGTCATCGACCAGCCCGATCACAAATAGTGCGGCCGTCCCGACCAGCATCCAGAGCGGCAGTATGCGGCCAATCGCGAGCGCAGCCAGGATTGCGAGGATAATTGCCGCACCGCCCATCAGGGGCTTTTGCTCATGGTGACGTGATTCGGTGTAGGGAATTGAAACGACGCCGTAGCGCCGGGCTATCCACTTCACTACCGGCATGGCCATGGCGACCAAGGCGAAGGCGATCAACGGCAAGGCAGCCATTGTCAGGATTGACATCAAGGTTTTACTCAACCCGATGAACGCCGCCATTGAACGTATTGTGAGTGGCTGGGATAACCATAACACTATGTAAACTATGAACGAGCCTCATAGTTAGCACAAGAGGCGCGCTAGACTACTTGTGCATCATAGATTAGCCGTGAAACTGTGTCATCTATTGATTAGACATTCACTTGGCGTCGGGTTCAATTCGTATGAGCAATGAATCTGAGTCAAATCGCGATGGCGAAATCTGCGCCAAAATCCATGGCAGGGCTGACGCGAGCCGCAGGTTCCGCGATCCCTTAGTGCCTCAGTGCAGACTCTCTGGCCGCGGGACTTGGCTCGCGCGGGTGCCCGCGGCGTCGCCGAGAATTGGCGCGCCTTGCAGCATCACGAAGTAAGCGTTGCAGACTGCGCGCGCGGCCGCATCCCAGGAGAACTCCTCCCGCATCCATTCACGTCCGCGCCGGCCCATTTCCTCAAGCGGCATCTCGCGCATTCGCACGATCGCCCTCGCCAGCGACGCCGGGTCATTATCAACCGATAGCCCGCAGCCCTGCTCCTCCAATCGCTCCCACGGCGTGTTGCGACTCGCCACCACCGGCACCCCAAAGGCCAGAGCTTCGCCGACCGCACTGCCGAAGCTCGCCGCGTGCGATGGCACGGCCAACAGATCCAGCGTTGCGAAGAAACTATGTTTAGCGCTGCCATGAACTTCGCCCGTCATCCGAACCCCGCCGGCAAGCCCAAGCGCGTCAATTTTGCGATGCAAAGAGCGGGTATAGCGTGCCGGGCCGGCCCCGGCGATCACGAGCGAGCAGGCTACCCCCTGGCTTTTCAGGATACGGCAGGCTTCCAGCAAGTTCTCGATACCCTTTTGCGGATGCAGCCGGCCGATGTAGCCGAGTCGGAGAATCCCGTCGGCGGCCGTATGTTTGATATTGGCGGGAACCCGTGCCGCCTTTGGAATCATCGCCAATGAGAAGTTCGGGAAGCGGCGCAGGGCTTCTGCGCGTTCGGTCTCCGAGCTCAGATGGAGCATAATGGCACGCGGCGCCGCGATTCGGCAGGTAATCTCCCAGAGTCGTTTCCGGGATCTTCTGAGCAAACTCCCGAGCGAACTTCTCATCGATATTGCGCGGCCTGCGCCCCAGTCTTTTAGCGAACCCTGAGGGGACCATACGAGCGGCTTACGCATGAACCTACACGCCAGTAGCGTCGGTATCGTGGTAAACGAGTAAGTTCCGGTAAGATGGACAATATCGGCGCGTCGTACTTCGCCTGGCAATCGCATCAGCAGTCCGGGCGACACTGCGAAGCGCGCGATTCGGCCCGTGTAGGTCACCTCGAAGCCCGCCGCCACCGCGACCTGCTTTCCGGGCACCACGTCCGGAAGTTTGCGCGATCCGTCAGCGTTGGTAGTCAGCACCTGTACATCGCAGCCGAGGCGCGCGAGATTCAAACAGAGCCGATAGAGCGATTCCGCACGTCCACCATAATTGCGGGCCGGCATGAAATAGGGGCTGACGTGAAGTATCCTCAAGACAAGCTGAATGCCGCACTTTCCGTTTTCGTGGCTTTCAGTGGACATGCTTAGTCTTATCGCTGCTACATTTGCAATACCCTTTGTGGCCTAGCGGCGGCTTATCGGATTAAATTGACGCGAATCTTTGCCTTGGCGATCATATTGAGCAGGAAATGATGTTCGGGCCGGCGAGCGGCGCCGATGCGCGATGACGAAATCACGCGATTGCGGAATTCGTCGTTCTATTGTGAGCCGCGGACCCAATCCGCTTGATCTGCAAAATCGGAACTAAACCAGCCGCGTGACGGCCGAGGCGGGAAGCACAACCCGCAGCCCGTCCGCTTCGATCGCGTTGAGCAGGATCGCAATACGTTCGGCACCCGACAAATAGCGCTCGAAGATCGCCTGAAAGCCGCGGAACGGCCCCTGCACGACCTGCAGGCGCTCGCCGTTGTCGAAGCTCTTTTCCTCGATCTTGACCACCCCGTTGACTCCTCGCCGACGAATCTCTTCGATCACGCCAGGGGGTACCGCAACCGGCTCATTGCCAGCCGAAACGAGGCCTTGAACGCCCGGCAGGTAGCGCACGTCGAAGTAATTTTTTTGCGGATCGAGACGGGCGAACAGGTAGCCGGGAAACAATGGCGCGATTGACCAGGTCAGCTTTCCCCATCGCGGTGTCCGCGCATGCAGCAAGGGCAAAAACACTTCGGGCAGTTGCGCAGTTAACTGGTCCCGCACCCAGCGTTCCTTGCCGGTCTTAGTCCGTACCAGATACCAATCCAAGTCAGTCACCTTCGCACCGCCACGATGCGGCCACCGCGCAAACTTCAATTCTGCACCGTCGCAATGGGATGATCCAGATGCTTGTGAAGGATGCCTATCCCCGGCAAAAATCCCACCATTTTTGGGCAATAAGACCAATGCCGTCACGGTTCCGTAATCTTCCGATAATACGCGCCGGCTGAGCGTGGCCGAATTGAATCTAGCGGCAGACCAACGTAATTCTCCGCCAGGCTCTGCGCGGCAGCGCGCGAACTCGTCACGTAATCGAGCTCGGCGAATTGGCGCCTTCGGTCGAACGGATGGTCTTCGGGGAAGCGATGCAACATCGAGGTCATCCACCACGAAAAGCGCTGCACCTTCCACACGCGCCTGAGACAGGTCTGCGAGTATCGATCGAGCAATTCACGCGACCCGCTTACGTAAAATTTCGCGAGCGCGGCGGCGAGGACGCGAACATCCGCAAGCGCGAGGTTGAGGCCCTTGGCGCGAGCGCTTTAGGTATCGGAGAGGTCGCCCGCGAGTGCCTTCGCGATCGGCCCTGTTATCAACGCGCTCGCATCGAGCTGCGGATGGTCGGCTTCGATCGCGATCTTACCGTCGGCCGCGAACTTCAGGAATTCATCCTGGTCGAGGCCACCAAGCGGAAAACGCACGAATTGCACGGCGCTGATGCGATCGGTCGCGATTTGCCGCGTGTCGAAGCGCGCAGGCTCGCGGCGATCGCCAATGCGAATCCACAGATGACGCTCGAGCCCGACCAGTCCGCGGAGGGCCACATCGCGCGGTGCTTCATCGGCATATTCAAGCAGCATCGTCGCCATCAGTTCACCGGGCCGCGGGAGCAACTCGTTGTACGTATCGATCTCGTGGCGAATGGCGTCCTCAGCGGTCATGCTCTCGGATCGAACCATCTCCTGGACCTGGTACCAGACGGTCTGGCCATTCTCGAACAGCAAGGTCATATGTTCGCCCACTGCGAGCCGGCGCCGTTCCTTCTCGGCGATGATCAATGGGCGCAGCCGCGGACGCAGAATCTCATATTGCTCGAAGGGCAGGATTTCTTTGAGAGTTACGGGCTTCACGATTCTTATTCCTGGGTTTCCGCAGGCGGCTCGGGCGGCGGAACTGGCTGAGCGAAACCGCCGGGCTCGTAGGCCCGTGCGAGAATCTCGACCGGGTTGAGCGGACGGACACCAGTGCCCTGCTCGATTTGAATCGCCGCGAGCGGGCAATCGGTCGCCATGAAATCGGCTTCGGCCTCGCGCATGCCGTTAAAGGCCTTCTCGCCCCATTTCATCGAGAGCTCGAAGAATTCCTTTTTCATCGCCCAAGTGCCGTCATGGGCAGTGCAGGCGTCGACCGTGATGACCTCGGTGCCAGGGATCTGGCGCAGCAGATCGCGCCCGCGCAAGCCGACCGCCTGCGCTTTCAAATGGCAGGGCACGTGATAGGCGACCTTGCCCGGCGTCGAACGGAAGTCGCGATTGAATTTACCGGCGCGGCGCAAACCGTAGAGCAATTCGCCGGGGTCGGCGACCGCCGCGGCAAGCTCGCGCGCCTCGGGCGTGCCGACCAGGGTCGGGTACTCGCGGCGCAGCGTCAGCGAGCAGGTCGGATTGATCGCGGCAATCTTGTAGCCTTGACGCACGAGCGGTAGCAGCGACGCGACGTTGGCGCGCGCCTGCTTTTGTGCGAACGCAACGTCACCGCCGTCCAGCGCCGGCATCCCACAGCAATTCTGCGGCGGGCTTGCGATCGCGCAGCCGTTTTTCTCGAGCACCGTTACCAGGGCCTTGCCCGGCGCGGTGTTGTAATAATTGACGAAGCAGGTGTGGAAGATAGCCACCTTCTCCGCGGGTTCGGCCGGCGCCTGCGGCAAGCCCGTGCGTGCGATCCATCTCTCGAAAGTCTCGCCGGCAAATTCCGGCAATTGCTTGTCGCGATGGATGCCGAGCAGCTTTTCCATCACACGGCGCTGCAGCGCATTGCGGCACGACCAGTTCGCGAGCCCCGGTACTTTGCTGCCAACCTTCCCCGTCCGATCCGGATTCCCGAGCATCTTCTCGCGCAGCCCCAGCCCTTCCTCGCGCCCCTTGACCGCGCGGGCGCGCAACACCAAGGCCGGGAAATCGAGCTGAAACTCGTGGTTGTCGCGCGGCGTGTACGGACACTTGACCTCGCACAGCTTGCATTCGTAGCAGAGGTCGATGACGTGATCCTTCTCGGCGGTCGTCAGATTGCGCACGTCGTCGCCTTTCGCATCGACCGCCTTGAACAGGTCCGGAAACGAGGGGCACAGATTGAAGCACAGGCGGCAGCCATGGCAAATGTCGAAAATCCGTTCGATTTCGACGGTGAGTTTCGCGCGGTCCCAGTAGTTGGGCTGGTTGGGGTCGTAGGAGAGGGCGTCGGTTGGTCGCGCTTCGATTCGGTTCATTATCAGGTCCAGAATTTGCGAAAGTTCGCTTACGCGCGGCGAGCATGCTCGCGCCAGCTAGCGTTGGGATTTGCCGTATAGTGACGCGCAGGCTTTACGCGGCGCCTCGCCGGTGCGTTAGGCATCGCAATCCGGCGAATTGCCATGCGGCCGCGCGCTCTCGCGTCCCCGCGCCAATTACCCGCCGTTCGATGATTCTGGCCGGCCCCGTGATGAAACGGCGACCGGCCAGCCTTCGCAATCGCGCGATGCGCAGGTTTAGAGCGTTTCAGCCGCCTTCGCGAAACGCCCGGCGTGCGACTTCTCGGCTTTCGCCAGGGTCTCGAACCAGTCGGCGATTTCGGTGAAGCCTTCATCGCGCGCGGTCTTCGCCATCCCTGGGTACATGTCGGTGTACTCGTGAGTCTCGCCGTGCACAGCCGCCTTCAGGTTGAGCGAGGAGTCGCCCAGCGGCAGCCCGGTGGCCGGGTCGCCAACCGACTTCAGATAGTCGAGATGCCCATGAGCATGACCGGTCTCGCCCTCGGCGGTGTCGCGGAACAGGCCGGCAATTTCGGGCTGGCCTTCGACATCGGCAACCTTGGCGAAATAGAGATAGCGGCGGTTGGCTTGGCTTTCGCCAGCAAAAGCATTCTTGAGATTCTCGTGGGTTTTGGTTCCTTTTAGACTTGCCATAATCCTTATCTCCCTTTTGAATTAGATTTGCGGTGCGCCAATTCGCACCCTATTTCAGTGCCTGCCGTCTTGAGGGACGGTGTGGCTCTGAAGCCTGTTTGCCGCAACTGTCGCACAGCGCCTGAATTTCGAGCGACCACCCAATCGGCTGAAAGCCCTTCAGCGCAGCGTGGCCATCGATCACACGTTCGAGCCCGGAGATTTCAACGTCGCGAATCCGCCGGCAGCGCACGCACACTACGTGATGATGCGGCGCGAGATTGCCGTCGTAGCGGGCGCTATCGTGGAGCATCGTGACCTTGCGCGCCTCGCCAATCTGGCAGAGCGTCTCGAGCGTGCGATGGACGGTCGCCAGCGAGATGTGCGGGTGGAGCTTGCGCACCGCCGCGAATACCGTCTCGGCGCGTGGATGATCGGTGGCGCCGAGCAGCGCTTCGATTATCGCGAGGCGCTGCGGTGTCACGGCGAGTCCGCCCTGGCGGCAGCGATCGGCGAATTCCGCCATCCGGCGCCGCGCGTATGCTCCGCGCCGACTCTCGCTTATGACTTGCAGATTCATACTAGATGATAATCATTATCATCTAGTACCCACAATCGTCAAGCCCCATAGACGCAGACTCGCTTGATGCTTGGACCAAGCGAGTCGTCGGGAGAAGCAGATTGACGACGGCGCGGCCGTGCGCAGGACATCTCCCATGCGGCGCTCGACGCGGCCGCGGCTCGAAGCGTCGGCGAGCGCATTCACGCCGGCTGGCGGCCGTCCGGTTAAGTCATCCGGTTAGGTCGTGGATTTTGTGCCAAGCGTCTAGAAATGCCGAAAGATCGCGATACTCCACCCAGCTGGAATTGAACTGCCGGGATTTTGACGGCTTGCAATTCTTCTCGGGTTGTAACAAAGAACTCAAAGGGATCGGGCGGTTGCTGCAAAGTACCCGTTGCCGAACAATTCGCTGGGATTACCCGATTCGCTGGGAGGAGTCGATTACCTCGGAGCCGACCCCTGCCCAGGAGCGGACTATCCCCGCGTGGTCGCCGCAGAAGCGAGCGGCGCAAGTGGCGCCCCGGCAACGGTCGCGACGAGCGGAGTGGCAGCTGCGGCCTTCGCCGCCTGCGCCTTCTGCCGCGACTGTAGCAGCACGGCGCGCAGCTTCGCTGGATTGACCGGCTTCTTGAACAGCGCCGCCTCGAGCCCCCGCAAGCGGCTACGCTTGATGATGTGATCCTTGTCGTAATAATACGCGGTCATTAGGATGACTGGCAGGTTCGGGAGTTCCTCCTTCACCTTCATGTAGAACTCGTAGCCGTCCATCTCGGGCATCACGACGTCGGAGATAACCGCATCGATCTTCATGTTGCGCAGCACTCCGAGCGCCGCGCTCGGCCTCGTCGCCGTATGCACGATGCAGCGCTCGGCGCGCAGTACATCGGCCAGCGAACTCACTACCGAGACATCGTCGTCGAGCACCAGCACCGACATCCCGCTCAAGGCCCAATCGTCATGGGCGCTCCCATTGCCATGGGCGGGCTGAGCGTCGGTTGCGCGCGGCGCCAGATCCGCCATCTTCTTGCCCTGCAGATAGTCGCGAGTCTCGTACACACCCTTACGCGTCATTTCATCGAGGCGGCGCACGATCGCCTGCACCCGGCAGATGCCGGCGCGGATCGAATCGAGCCGCTCGGTCTCAACCACCAGCTCGGCGTCGCTCAAGCGCGATTCCACACAGCGCGCGAGCAGGTCGATATTATTGGTAATGGTCTCGAGTGGATTGTTGATCTCGTGCGCGAGGCTGACCGCGATTTCACCGCAAGTGGCGAGTTGCTCGCGCTGGCGCAGCCGGCGCATGTCCCGGGCGAAGCCGATCGATCCGATCTCGGCGCCGTTCTCGTCGTAAATGATCGAGCCCGAAATCGCGCACACGATCTGCTGGTTGTCCTTATCGCGCAGTACCGTATCGAAGTTCGAGATGCGCCCGCCCTCGGCCGCGCGCAGCGCCTTCATCACGCGGCGCGCCTCGTCCATCGACGGATAAATCCGATCGATTTTCTGCCCGATGATCTCCGCCGAGCTGTAGCGCAGGTTCCTCCGCGCACCGTCATTGTAATAGATGATGGTGCCGTCGCGATTGACGGCGATTACGATATCGGGAGAACTCTCGATAAGTGTTTGCAGGTAATTCTGATCGAGCGTGAGCATTTGAGCTAATTGAACCTCCACGCGAGGTTGGAGCCCCGCCGGGGAACTTCGAATATCAAAATTAGGAGAAGATTGCTGAGCCGGAAAGTCGGCTCCGTTACTTGGCCAGCGGCCTTTACGAACACTACCCCTGCCGGCATCCCACATATTTTCTCGTGCGGATTCACTTCTCACGAGCCTGGAAACGATGTGAGTCCTACCTTCAATCTAACCATGCCGATCACCGCAGGTTTTGCGGCGGCGAACCCGGCACTCTCGAACAGGGGACGCGCGAAGCCAAAGTCAAAATTAAAAGCCTGCTGCATCATATAGAGCGCAGGACTTCGCCGCGCCGACTCACCATCATCCAATCATGGCTGCCAGTAACACCATTGACACACAATTCACGAACGGCAAAGCGAAGCAAGCCACGTTGTCCACACCATTCGTCCCGCGACAGATGAATTGACCCGACGTCCTCCAAAAGCTGACGAACTCGCGACAACGCGCTTGGAACCGGTTTGACTTCTTCAAGCATGTTTACCCGCCCTAATTATCTTAAGTCCAATTGTGAGACTATCGCAAGCCGCCCTCGCATGGCCTCAGGACTTGCCCCCGCGCGATGCTCGGGCAGCGTCTCAGGAAACATGGCACCTCGCGTCAAGCGCGATCAGGTTTTCCCAGGGGCGCCCGCCCGTATCTTGACCAATGGTAAGTCCAGGCCGAAAAATCGGGTCAAGACTGTTGGGCTGCTCAGTCCTAAAAGTCAGGTCAAGACTGTTGGGCCGCTTGGAACCTCGATGAGGTTTCAAGGTCTGAAAAACTCAAGGCTCCGCGTTCCTCAACCACCCTCCCTTTTCTCTGATGAATCGTTTAACGGGATGAATCGTCTAATTCACGCGCATTATCGATTCGATAGTCCGGGGTCTCGTGACATGTCCCAATACTGATAGTCGCGGGCGATTGCCAGTTACCCGCCGAAACGCTTGCATCGATGTTGCTAAGCCGCGAACCTTGCCCTTAGAATTGATTGCGGGAGATTACCAGATGGCCGATCCGCTTACCTTCGAGGCGCTGGCGAGCAGCGAGTATGTACTCTCGACTGCCGAAAATTTCGTGCTCTACGTTCTGCTCGAAGCGATTGCGAGCGGCGTCGGCGGGGGCGGCGACGGTAGTCGGCTGCCACTCAACCTAGGCGTGGTGCTCGACCGGTCGGGATCGATGTACGACGAACGGCGGCTGGAGTTCGTCATCGAGGCGGTCAAATTTCTCGCTGAGAACGTCGCGCCCGAAGACAAGGTCGCGGTGGTCGCGTTCGCCGACAAGGCGCAGGTGATCTTGAAACCCGATCAGATTCACGACCGCGGCGCCGTGCGTCGTGCGCTTGAGGATATCGATCTGCTGGAGATCGGTGGCGGCACCCAGATGGCGCTCGGGATGCGCGCGGCGATCGA
>Ga0182024_10004436_pt1 | contig 32289 bp, 19 predicted proteins | sample P32metaG_FD_120480 | JGI IMG/M metagenome (GOLD analysis project Ga0182024, IMG submission 120480) | Permafrost microbial communities from Stordalen Mire, Sweden - P3-2 metaG (Illumina Assembly) | ecosystem: Environmental > Terrestrial > Soil > Wetlands > Permafrost | place: Sweden: Stordalen...
CCACGGGACGAAGGCCGCGAAAGTGCCGGTGGGAATCGACGCGCCGGATGGATGGCATGCGACAGTCGTCGCGCCGCTCGATTTTTCGAGCCCGGGAGACCAATTGATCCGTTATGTCGTAACGCCGCCGGCGCACGTCACTCCCGGCGCGTATGACTTGCATCCTTACGCGGAACTCGGAGAGGAAAAATTCCGGACGTCTCTCGAACCAATTCCAACGCTTCCGACGCGCGATTGGAGCGAGCCGGACGACCCGACGGTGCACGTACTGAACTTGATCGTGCCGGCGGGACTTCACGTCGGCTACGTCGCCGCTGACACCGATCCCATACCCGAGACTCTGCGACAGATCGGAATTCAGGTTGACATGCTCGATGAAGTGGCGCTCGCGTTTGGCGATTTGGGCCGCTACGATACGATCGTCGCGGGAATCCGCGCGTACGAGCTTCGTCCGGATTTAATACGCATGAACTCGCGCGTGCTCGATTACGTGCGCAACGGCGGGACGCTTCTGGTCCAGTACCAGCGCGACTTCGCCTGGAACAAACTGCTGCCCGCACCGCTTCCGGCGAAAATGGCCGATCAGGCAGCGCGGGTGACCGATGCCAATTCTCCCGTGCGATTTCTCGATTCGAACAGCCCGCTGCTGAATTCGCCGAACAAGATCACTCTGGCCGATTTTCAAGGCTGGGATCAGGAACGCGGCCTCTATTTTTGGGACAAGTTCGATCCGCAGTACAAGGCTCTGCTAGGATTGAAAGACTTCGACGAACCGGAAACGAACGGCGGACTCGTATACGCGCACGTGGGCAAAGGCATTTACATTTACACGGGACTTTCTTTCTTCCGGCAACTGCCTGGCGGAGTACCGGGTGCGTATCGTGTGTTCGTCGATCTGATAAGCCAAACCCAGCACACCAGAAAAAATGACTGAGATCTCTGCTGCCGGGCGGGCGTTCGCTGCTGAAATCGTGCTGCCCCGCATGAGGCAGATTCCGGAAGGTTGGTTTCTGATGGGGAGCGAGACGGGGCAGGACAATGAGCGTCCCGTGCACCGGGTGTGGGTGGACGTATTCGAACTTGCCGAGTGCCAAGTGACCCGCAGCGAATATGCGCAGTTCCTCGCAGCATGCAACTACCCCAAGCCGCCGCAGTGGGACGATCCGAACTTTTCGGATGCGGACCAGCCCGTCGTAGCAACGTCATGGTTCGACGCCGCGGCATATTGCGAATGGCTCAGCCGAAATACGGGAAACCGGTACAGGTTGCCGACCGAAGCGGAGTGGGAACGCGCTGCCCGAGGAGGCATCGAACACAAGCAGTTTCCCTGGGGAGATGATCCGCCTGAGTCGCTCGCGAATTACGCGGCGCGCTGGAAGACGGGACCGGAGCCCGTTGGGCGCGCCGAGAAAAATGCGTACGGACTCTACGATATCGGCGCGAACGTCCACGAATGGTGCGCGGACTGGTTTCAGGAGGATTACTATTCGGTTTCGAGCGGCCGAAATCCAAAAGGGCCGGAATCGGGGTCGCGTCGAGCTTCGCGCGGCGGGTCATGGCGGCATTATACAAAGGTATCGCGCTGCTCGGCCCGTTCCAGCATCCCGCCCGAATTTCGTTACGCGGATTATGGCTTCCGGGTGGCGCGGGATTCTTAGAGAAGTCTGCGCGAAACCAATGCGCATAACCGCATACAGAAGGTTTCTCAGACACAAAGAACCGCCGTCGCCCCGGAACCGAACCCCGCGAGAAATTTTCCTGGCCGCTAGAAATTGCGGAACCCCTGCCAAAGCCACAAGCCGGCGCTGGCAACGAGCAACGTAACGGAAACGATCAGCAGCGCCGTAATCGGCTTGCTCAACTTCTCGATTTTGGCAACGAGCGCCCGCTGTTCGCTCGCCATCGATTCCCCGGCGGAATCGAGGAAAATCTGGTCTTCCTCGTGGGTCGACAGCGCGCTGCGATAGATCAACAGAAAGATCAGCAGCCCGGTGATCACTCCCCAGGTCACCAGGAGCGCCATCAGAGTGGTGTGCAACATTTCCATGGATGCCTCCCCTCCCGAGGGCAGATGTAGAACGCTGCCGCGGGCGACTAGGTCAAGTTGGCGGGATTATAGCATCAAGAAATGACGACGGGGTATCAGGCCGACCCGCTTTCGTCGGGAAACTGAACGCCCCAGAAATTGACCGACGGATAGAGAATCTCGACGCCCCATTCGAACAGGCCGCGGGTGTTCGTATCGTTCACCCTGATGAGGCGAAACTCCCGTGACTCGTGGGAAAGGCCGTTCAGGACTTCGAGGCGAGCGCCGGGACTCAAGGAAGATCGCACGCGAAGAAGGGCCCCGCAGCGACTGACAGCAACGGTCTCGGCGGGTGCGTCCAGGATCATACCCTGATCGCCCTGGCTCAATATTTTTATCGGGATGCGGACCGCGACCCGTGAGGAGCGGCGCCGCTCAATCATCGCGCAGGCGGATGCCATGGTCGTTTCCCTCGCTGCTGGTCTATGAGATGACTGTAAGTTTCCGGGGAATGCAGGTCAATAGGTCTTCGATGAATATCGTGTGAATGTTGCTTCGTTGACAAATCGGGGCGCGGACGAGCAATATGGTGGAGCCTCGTTGTGCACCCTCGGAGCCCAAGTGGCGGAATTGGCAGACGCGCTAGCTTCAGAGCGTGATTGCTAGTCATGATTCATTAGTGCTTTTTAGTTTTGTTGGATTTTTTCTGTCGGGCAATCGATTCTTCGACGGCAAGTTTTCAGGTCAGGTGCGGTTCAACACGCAGGCCGCCTGCTACCAGTAGACAACGGTGCCCCACAGGGACACCGCAGACTGGACAAGGGACAGATGACAACTGTTTTTTGGTTAAACGTCCGTTTTTCATTCAAAGAGATTGCAGAAACGCTAGACTGAAAACTGCCTCGTTCGTCACACTTTGAGCAGTTTCGGCAATATTTATGGCTTCGGCTAGGAACGAACATCACACATCCCTGTCGATTTGTCGGTCAGCGTGATTCAATCCTGGTATAGCAAACATAGAGGATGCCGCGAGAATCACGCTGCTTGAAGGTGGAACGAAAAATGATGAATCGCGCATCCTGCCGTTGTCAGATTCTTTGGTCAGGTTGCTCTCTCGCGTGAAGCAGCGCGAGGGTCGCGTGTTTCCTTCGAAGCGAGCAATGCAGGCCGCGTTCCCGAAGGCATGTGCGACCGCGAAAATTGAGGGTCTGTTGGTTCACGACCTGCGACGGTCTGCCGTTCGCAATCTCATGAATACTGGCGTGCAACAAGCGGTTGCAATGAAAATCAGTGGACACCGCGACGCCAGCGTTTTTCAGAGGTATAATGTTGTGTACACGAAGCAAACCGCCGATGCGATGCAACGAATACAACGTCTCGCGCCCGTCAAGGTTCGCCGCGCACTGCCTGCGCGTTCAGCCCGTCGTGGTGGGAGTCGGTGAGAATCGCCTGGTGGGAGTTTGGTGGGAGCCGCAAAGACAACATCCTCTAAGTTGCTGCAAACAAAAGTGCCCAAGTGGCGGAATTGGCAGACGCGCTAGCTTCAGGAGCTAGTTCTCGCAAGGGAGTGGAGGTTCGAGTCCTCTCTTGGGCACCACGTTTTTGAACACCGACGGCTCGTAACCGCTTGCCGCGTCATTTCTTACGGTCATGGTCTCCGCTGAGCCGCAAGACGAAAGCTTATAGAACGAAGTCCAGGGGTGTTCCGCAGTTTCATTGCGAGCAGTTATCCCAACCCACGTAAGCGGAATCGCGAGACCAGCGAGGCCCGGCGCTCGCGCGCAGGCACCGCGATGGCGAAAAGCTCGATTCGACCGTTGCATGCTAGAATCTCGAAACCGAGCAACCGTCATGCCTGACGTCCCAGCGAACGGCGAAATCCTCGTCGAGGTTTTCTCTCCCGACGGATCGCGGCGATATGTTCCCATCAAAGAGACGCCTTTTTTTATCGGCCGGGGCGACGGAGCGGGAAACCACCTGCAGCTTTCCGACCCGCGCATTTCGCGGAGATGCGCCTCCATCGTTGCGGAAGGCGGGAGCTACGAAATCCAGGACCTGGGCCACCGCCACGGGATCTTCGTCAACGGCGAAAAAATCGATAAGAAAGCCCTCGCAAATGACGACGTAATTACCTTCGGCCTGGACGCCGACTCCTACAAGCTGAAATTCCGCAACGCCGCTGCCGACGCCACGGTGCAAACCATGCTTACGCGCATCGGGGACATGTCTGCCGGCGAATCCTCTTCAAGCGGGCTCGGAAAACTCCGCCTTCTATTAGAGGCGACTTCTCTGCTTCATTCTCAACTGCCGCTCGATTCAGTTCTCGGCACGATGCTCGACCACGCCATCTCCATCACCAGCGCGGATCGAGGTTTTCTGCTCGAAGCTGATTCGTCAGGTTCGCTTCGCGTGCGGCTGGCGCGGCGCAAGGGAGGAGGGGTTGTGCCGACCGAAGGTCTGAACCCCAGCCAGACCGCTCTGCGGCAAGCCCTCGACCAGGAATCAAGCGTCATTACGGAGGACCTCAACCGGGCAGACCTCGAACTTCAGGCTGCGCAAAGCATCATTGCGCAGTCTTTGCGGGCGGTCGTGGCCGTGCCGCTCTATGCCAAGCAGCATAAGAACCCCCAGGAATCTCTTATTGGACCGACGGCGAAGCATTTGCTTGGCGTGGTCTATCTCGATTCGCGCCGCCCCGCCGCTTTCTCGAAACTCGACCGGCAGATTCTCGATGCGCTCGCCGTCGAAGCCGCCAGCATCCTGGACAATGCACGGCTGGTGGAACGCGAGCGCGAACGGCAGCGCATGGAACAGGAACTGAGCATCGCGCGACAAATCCAGCAGGCCCTTCTGCCGCGCGGCTTCCGTGATTTTCCGCATTTCGCGATTACGGGCATTCACACGCCTTGTCTGGACGTTGGGGGCGATTACTTCGATGTTTTCCCGATCAGCGACGAAAAGACCGCAATTCTAATCGCAGACGTTTCCGGAAAGGGGCTGGGCGCCGCGCTTCTGACGACAATGCTCCAGGGGGCTTTGTCCGGCATGACCCTGGGGGCCGATCCCGCGCGCGTCTTCAACCATATCAACCACTTTCTGTGCGGACACTCCGAGGTCGGGAGATATGCCACCATGTTTTTCGGGATCCTCGAGCGCAATGGCCGGTTCGAGTTCATCAACGCGGGTCATCCGCCACCTCTGCTGCTGCGCGGAGGTGAGGTAACCAATCTCTCCAATGAAGGGTCTACTCCCGTGGGCTTGTTCGACGAAGCTGAGTACGTCGCCTTCGAGGAACATCTTCAGCCGGGCGACGTTCTGGCTTTGTTCAGCGACGGCATTACGGAAGCGATGGACTCCGACAGAGAACTGTACGGTGTCGCGCGCTTGCGTGATGCGCTTGCCGGCCAGGGGGGTGCGGCCCTGGACGATCTCCAGAAAACGGTTCTTAAATCCGTCGAGACCTTCACGCGCGGTGCCAGCCAGGCTGACGATCTTACGCTGTTACTTGTGCGCTATCGCGGCGGCGGATCGGCCGACACATTGTCAGCCGGCGGCCACGCGATCGGTCCGGGAAACTTGTGAGGCACGTGCTGTGCCAGGTGTAGGGTCAAGAGTGCGGTCAGGAGTCGGGACAAATCGCCTGTGTTACAGTAGGCATCCTCAGCCATGAATACCCCGAAGATGATCGGGCGGTATGAGATTATCGAAGAACTGGGTCACGGCGCGATGGGAACCGTGTATCGCGCGAAGGATCCAGCCATGGAACGCGTGGTCGCGCTGAAAACAATCAGCGCGGTGGCGTTGGGGAGCCAGCAGGGAACCGAATTCCGGGAACGGTTCTTCCGGGAAGCACGCGCGGCGGGCCGCCTGGCGCATCCGGGAATTGTGCCGGTTTTCGACGTCGGCGAGCACGACGGGATGCCTTTCCTGGTGATGGAGTTAATCAACGGGCAGACGCTGGCTGACAAGTTGAAGAAGGGCGAGCGGCTGCTTCTGGAACGCGTCTACGAACTGGGACAGCAGATCGCCGAGGCGCTCGGTTACGCCCACCAGCACGGAGTGGTACACCGCGATATCAAGCCGGCAAATATTCTACTGACCTCGCGCGAAACGTACGGCATCGAACGTCCAAAAATCGCCGACTTTGGCGTGGCGAAGCTCACCGCAGGACAAATCACGATGACGGGACAGATGCTCGGTACTCCCGCGTTTATGCCGCCGGAGCAATTCACGGGCGCGCCCATCGATGGTCGAGCCGACCTCTTTTCCCTTGGCGTAATCCTCTACTGGCTGGCGACGGGCGAACAAGCATTCCCGGGCGAGACAGTCACATCGGTATCGTACAAAGTGGTTCACACGGAACCGGCGCCGCCGCGGAAGCTGAATCCGTCCATCCCGGCCAAGCTCGATAGCGTGATCCTGAAGTGCCTCGCGAAAAACCCGGAGGAGCGGTATCAAACGGGCGAAGATTTGGCGCGGGATCTTTCGGAACTGAGAACGGGAACGCAAGCGACGGTCCGGCAGAGCCAGGTGTCGCAGGTAGTACCCATGCACGATAATGTCGACGCGACGCTCGACTGGAAGCCGATTCAGCCGCGGACGGCCACGGCAATACCAGCGCAGCAGCAATTGGCTGGAAGGGCGACAGAAAGTAAGAGTAAGACGTACCGTTTCGTTTTGGTTGCGGTGATGGCCGGCGTTATCGCGATGGGCGGCTGGTATGCGCTGCGGAACAAGCAAGAGGCTCCAAAAGTAGCAACCAGCGCGGCAGCGCCGGTTCCGGTTTCGAGCACGATTAGTCAACCCGCGCCACTCAGTTCCGCTGCATCGCCGGTGCACGCGGAGACCGCGGTTCCGAGCGTCGCGCCGGGAAATTCAGGAGCTGCGGGCGCCGCGGCAAAAACAAGCCCCGGGTTAGCCCCGGCGGCTACGCGCGCTCCCAAAGCAGCCGCGCCCGGGAAAGTGGATTTCGATCCCACGAATCTTCCCGCTAATGAAAACGCAAAATTGAAAATCGAAACGGCACGGGTGCCCCCGGATCTCGATTTCACGGTGGAAATGAACGGGAAAGTCTATTTGCGATGGAACACCTCCAGCGGCAAGACGGACAACAAGAACCTGTTCGTACCGCCGGGAGTGCAGGAATTCCGGGTCACAGCGGAAAGCGGTTCGGTCCGGAAGACATCCAATATCGTGAGCACCGAATTCAAAGCGAAAAAGAAGAAAACGCTGAAAATTGAGTTCCGGGATCAGGCGAAGACAGGGAAATCGCAAGGCCCGTCCGAACTGTCAGAAAGCTCCCAGATTTTCGCGACTCTGAAATAGACCCCTGAGACTGTAACCAAATATTAACATTCGCCGGCCAAACCTTTCAGTAGAATACCGCCCCATGCCTGACAAGATCCAGATTGCAGCATCGGAAGGCTCGCGCGCTGACCAGAGAATTTTATTTTTGACAGGGCCGTTGAACATCCAAACTATTTTCGATTTTCAGACCGCCATGCGCGCGGAAACCGCTCCCGCGCTGATCGTCGATTTCAGTGGCGTCACGTTCATCGACTCGGCAGGTTTGGGCGCGCTTGTCGGCGTTTATCTGGCCGCGCAAAAGGCCAATCGAAAAATTGCTTTTGCGGCGATGAACACCAAGGTGAAAGCGCTGGTAGAAATGTCTCATGTCGATAAGTTCTTCCGTACGTTCCCCACAATTCAGGACGCAGAAGCCGCTGTCTCTTAAGCTCCGACATTCCGATCAGAGAACGTAAAGCGTTTCCAGCGATCCCAAGATACATTTCCATCGAACCGCTATCGGGACGCCCAGCGCGTCAGCCACCGCGGTGAACAACGGTTTTACGCGGCATCTCAAACATTTACCTTTCCGCAAATCATGGGCCTCCGGCGCACTTCGATTCTCAGAACTCCGCTGCACAAGTTCGTAGACCTTATTGGTCAAAAAAGTGAAATGTTTTGGGTTTAACGTCGTCCGGGCAAGCGGACGAATACCTAACTAACTTGCATTCAGGTGGTTAGAAGTACCGGCTACCCCCGTTCTTTTGAATTCAGATTGCATGTCAGCCAGCAGTCCCCCGACTGCGCATCGGTGAAGCTCCGTCGACCAGGGGGGACGACGCCATAACAAAGCACACTCAAACACCACTCGGCCCGCGAAGCGTTACGTTCGGCTTCCTCGTTTGTTGTCTTATTGCGCTCGTGGCACCGCGACCCGCACGCGCGCAGGTAAGCATCACCACCGAAAGTTACGACAACTCACGGACAGTTGCGAATCTGAACGAAACAATTCTCAACACGTCGAATGTGAATGTGGATCAGTTCGGCAAGCTTTTCTCCTACCAGGTGGATGGCGCGATCTACGCGCAACCGCTTTATGTGTCGAACGTGACGATCAACGGCACGGTGCATAACGTGGTCTATGTGGCGACCATGAACGACGTGGTCTACGCATTCGACGCGGACAGCAATGCGGGATCCAACGCGAACCCTCTGTGGAAGGTAGACTTCCGGAATGCGGCGGCCGGGATTGGTCCCATTCTGTCTCCTGGCAACATCATCGCGGACAACATAGGCATTGAAAGCACACCCGTCATCGACCCGACAACGAACACGATTTATCTGGTTAGCTACACCACCGAGAGCGGGCAGTACGTATATCGCCTGCACGCCATGGACATCACCAGCGGAGCAGAGAAGTTCGGCGGCCCTGTCGTGCTGAGCGGTTCGGTCCCCGGCACCGGGGATGGCAGTTCCAGCGGAACGATCACGTTTGACGCTGCGCAGCACATGCAGCGCACGGCGCTGGGCCTCGCCAATGGAATGGTGTTCATCTCGTTCGGCGCGTTCGGAGACCTCTACACGTATCACGGTTGGATCTTGACGTATAACACGCAGACCTTGCAGCAAGTGGGAGCTGTCTGCATCACGCCCAACGGACATGACGGCAGCATCTGGGCATCCGGGCGCGGACCCGTGATCGATTCGAACAACAATATTTATTTCATTACCGGAGACGGGGACTACGACGGAGTCAACGAGTTTGGCGATTCTTTCGTGAAATACGGTACGACCAACGGAACCGGCTTTTCCTTAACGGATTGGTTTACCCCGGACAACTTTGCGACTCTCGATTCGAATAATGAAGATCTCGGCTCGTCGGGACCGCTTATGATTCCGGGAACTAGTCTAATCCTCGGGGGCGGGAAGGGATCAAACCTTTACGTCGTAAATACTGCGAACATGGGGCATGAATGGGCGGGCAATTCGCAAATCGTACAGTGGTGGAGCGTCGGAGGACGGATATTTACCGGCCCTGCCTTTTACAACCGTACAACGGGCGCCGGACCGTGGCTTTACATCTGGCCGATCCGCGGCTACCTCACGGCTTATCACTTCAACGGCTCTTCATTCGACATCGCTCCGGCCTCGCAAAACTCGTACACGTCTCAACCCGGTTCCTATTCTGCAGGATTAGCCGTCACGGCAAACGGCAGCACGCCAGGAACGGGGATTGTGTGGGCGTCCATGCCCGGCGGTCCAAATGAGTATGACGGAGGCGTAGTCAGCGGAATCGTTCGAGCCTTTGACGCAAGTAATCTGAACTCGGAACTGTGGAACAGCGGGATGAACTCCAGTCGGGATAATCCCGGGCTTTGGCAAAAATTCCGGTCACCGCTGGTTGTAAACGGCAAACTGTACGTGGGTTCAGTGACGGATGTCAATCACAGCATCGGCGCGACTCTTTCCGTTTACGGACTTCTGGCGGCTCAAGGGCCGCCCCCGGGCTTGACTTCGAGCGCCAAATTTCTTGGCCAGGACACCACAACCCAGGGAAAGTGGCAGGGAACGTACGGAAGCGACGGGTATGACTTGGCGAGTTCATCACAGTCCCTACCGACATACGCGACATTTTCCGTTCAAAACGCTCAACAGTGGGTTTGGCAGTCGGGAACAAGCGATCCCCGGGCCCTCGAGATTCCGGCGGGCGGAAACATCGCCGCTTGCTGGTACAACGCCACGGCTTTTCAGTTCAACTCCAATTTCACCGACGGCAAAACCCACGAACTTACGCTTTATCTGATGGATTGGGACTACCATGCGAGAACAGAGGTCGTACAAGTCGTCGACGAAGCAACCAACTATGTGCTTGACACCGAAAACGTCACCAACTTCGGCGGCGGCATTTATCTATCGTGGAATATTTCAGGCAATGTGATCGTGACGGTCACTTCGACGGGCGGCCCGAATACGGTTGTCAGCGGCGTATTTTTTGAACCGAGCGGCACCGGCGGCACGAGTTCCGGTCCGGAAAGCGTCACTGTAAATCCGACAAGCGCGACCTTGTCGGCTGGCGGGACGCAGCCGTTTACAGCGACCGTTACGAACGGAACGAGCCAGACCGTAACCTGGGCGATCAGTTCCGTAACGCCTACAGGAGCCAATCCCGGCAGTTTCTCGAATACCACTCCGGGCCTCTACTCAGCTCCCGCGAGCATCACGGCTGCCGAAACAGTTACCGTGACGGCTACTAGCTCCGATAACGCCGCGTCAGCGTCCGCCACCATAACGTTGAATCCAACTGTTGTATCAACGGGCGCAATCGCTACCTTTGTCAAGACGGACACCGCGACGCAGGGAAATTGGAAACCGACCTACGGTACGGATGGATATGCGCTGGCGAACGTGACGCCGCAGAGTATTCCCGGCTACGCTACCTTTGCGGTTCAAAATGAAACGACCTGGACCTGGAATACGAGCACCACAGATCCCAGAGCATTGACGATACCGGTCGGCTCCGGCGGAATCGCGGCCACTTGGTACGGCCTACCTTCGTTCAACTTCGCCGTCAATTTCACCGATGGGCAGACACACCAGCTCGCGCTTTACGCGGTGGACTGGGACAATCAAGGGAGATCGGAAACGATTCAGATTCTCGACGCAAATTCGAACAACCTGCTGGACGCGCGAACGGTTTCAAGTTTCAACGGCGGAGCTTACCTGGTATGGAACATTTCCGGCAGCGTCAAGATTATCGTCACGGCTGTTACAGGCCCCAACCCGGTCGTGAGCGGCGTGTTTTTCGGGGGCAGTTCGAGCAGCGGCGGCGGAACCGGCGTGGAGAGCGTCGCTGTCAGCCCGACAAGCACGACCTTGTCGGCGGGCGGGACGCAGCCGTTTACAGCAATCGTCACAAATGGATCGAGCCAGTCGGTGACCTGGGCGATCAGTTCCGTGACGCCTCCAGGAGCCAACGGCGGCAGCTTCTCGAATTCGACTCCAGGGCTCTATTTGGGCCCCGCAACCATCACGACGGCGGAAACGGTAACCGTGACTGCCACGAGCTCCGATAACACCGCATCCGCGACCGCGACCATTACTTTGAATCCGACTGTAACGCAAGCCGGCGCGAGCGCTACGTTTGTCAAACGGGATACCGCGACGCAAGGAAGTTGGCCCGGAATTTACGGATCGGATGGATACGCGCTGGCCAACTTGACACCTCAGAAGATTCCGGCTTATGCGACCTTTGCGGTTCAGAATCAACAGTCGTGGACCTGGACGCAATCCACGACGGATCCGAGGGCACTACAAATGCCGGCATCCTCGGGAGCAATCGCAAGCGCCTGGTACAACGCTTCCACGTTCAACATCAACGTGGACTTCACGGACAGCAATACGCATCAAGTTGCCGTTTACGCCGTTGACTGGGACATGCAAGGACGATCGGAAACGATTCAAGTGGTCGACGCGAAGACGAGCGCCGTGCTGGACACCGAAACAATTTCCAACTTCAGTCAGGGAACTTACCTAGTTTGGAATATAACCGGGAATGTGCAAATCAATGTGAATGCTCTCACGGCTCCCAATGGTGTGGTCAACGGTGTGTTCTTTGAACCGAGCAGCGGCGGTGGCGGCGCGGAAAGCGTCACCATAAATCCGACGACCACGATCCTGAGCGCCGGGGGAACGCAGCAGTTCACGGCTACGGTTGCGAACGCAGCGAGTCAAACCGTGACGTGGACGATCAGCTCGGTAACTCCTAGCGGTGCCAACACGGGCAGTTTCTCGACGACGAATCCGGGCTTGTACATGGCTCCGGCGAGCGTTACCGTGGAGGAAACAGTGACTGTGACGGCAACCAGCGCCGACAGCACCGCGTCGGCCACCGCAACCATCACACTGAATCCAACCGCGGCACAGACCGGCAACACCGCAACCTTCATCCGCAAGGATGTGACGACGCAGGGAAATTGGCCGGGCACTTACGGCGGCGATGGATACGTCCTGGCAGGTGTAACACAATCGAGCATCCCCGCCTATGCCAGCTTTGCCGTTCAGAACCAGCTGAATTGGACATGGGCGAACGGTACGTCCGACCCGCGAGCCCTTGAACTCCCTAGCGGCGCGGGAACGATCGCTTCAACCTGGTATGGCTATGTATACGGCGTTACGGCATTCAGGTTCGATGTAAATTTAGCGGCCGGAACTCTGCACCAGGTGTCCCTCTACGCGGTGGACTGGGATAACGAAGGAAGGTCGGAAACCTTACAGATCGTCGATGCGAATACAAACGCCGTATTGGACACTGAAAGCATTTCCAATTTCACTCAGGGCGTCTACCTCGTTTGGAATATTTCCGGGGACGTTAAAATCAATGTGACGGTGAACGGCGGGCCTAACGCGGTGGTCAGCGGGGTCTTTTTCAACTAAGAAGCTATCAAGCTATCTCATATGTTTTTCAGGGGGTCGGAGCTTTTACTCCGACACGAAAAGACCAGAAAAATTGGGCTTTAGCCCCGAAGAATGTCTTCATTTCCGCCGGAGCTTGGATTCACGGCGAGATTTTCGACGCGATCGCTTCGCCAAGTTCCTGAGTGCCGGCTTTGCCGCCGATATCCGGAGTGCGTGGTCCGGAGCCGCCGAGCACGGATTCGATAGCGCGTTCCACGGACTCCGCAGCCGCAGTTTCTCCAAGATGCCGCAACATCATCGCACCTGACCAGATCTGACCGATCGGATTCGCTATGCCCCGGCCCGCAATATCGGGAGCAGACCCGTGCACCGGCTCGAACATGGAAGGATATTCGCGCTCCGGATTCAAGTTTCCTGACGGGGCTATGCCGATGGAGCCGACAATGGCGGGCCCAAGGTCAGAGAGTATGTCGCCAAACAGATTCGACCCGACCACCACATCGAACCAATCGGGATGGCGCACGAAATGCGCCGTAAGAATGTCGATAAAATACTGGTCCGTCCGGACGTCCGTATATTTCTTCGCCATTTCCGCGAAGCGCTCATCCCAGAAAGGCATTGTGTAGATGATCCCGTTCGACTTGGTTGCTGAAGTTACGTGACGCCGCCGCGTCCTGGCCAATTCAAAAGCGAAGCGCATGATCCGGTCGCATCCCCGGCGCGTGAATACGGTCTGCTGCATGACGATTTCATCATCGGTGCGGCTGTAGAGCCGGCCGCCAATATCGGAATACTCGCCTTCGTTGTTTTCGCGGACGACGCAGAAGTCGATCTGGCCGGGGCCGAAATTCTTGACGGCGGGCTCGATGCCCGGAAGCAAGCGGACCGGCCGAACGTTGGCATACTGATGGAATTCGCGGCGAATCGGAATCAGCAAGCCCCAGAGAGAAACATGGTCCGGCACCTTGGGATGGCCGACGGCACCTAGAAATATGGCGTCGAACGGACGAAGCTGTTCCAGGCCGTCCGCGGGCATCATGCGGCCGCTCCTGAGATAAGTCTCACAGCTCCAGTCGAAGGTTTGCCACGCGAACGAGAATCCGAATTGACGGCCCGCGGCCTCCATCGCACGGATGCCTTCCGGAACAACCTCCTTACCGATACCATCCCCGGGAATCACTGCGATCTTGTAGTTTTTCATGTGCGAAACTCCATTCAATTAAAGTCGCTTTTTTGCCGCCAGATGAAAAATGCGAACGGAAACGCCAGCCAATATCCGTTTCTTAAGACCTGCGTTCAGCCAAGGGGTGTAAACTTATCCTCTTGCGAATAAATTCACAATAAAAACCAGATGGACATACGGCAAAGCTTTTTGCGATACTTTTCCGTTCGATTAACGACGACCGGCCAGCAAGTGAGCTGTGCCACAAAAAAACACAGGATCGGAAACCTATGGAAGCGATTCGTAGATTGGGATTTTGTCTGCTGATTTTGCTGGCCGGCGGCGCCGGCGCCCTTAGCCTTTCTTCCCGCGAGAGTCAGTCTGCGCCGGCGCAAAAGAGTCCCGCTGCGGCGCCGCAGCAGGGCGAGGTCGATCGAGGCCATTATCTGGTCGACAATGTTGCGATGTGCTCGGAATGCCACACGCCGCGAAATGGAAACGGCGAGATTGACACAACCCGATATCTTCAAGGAGCGCCGATTTGGATTACGCCCGTCCACCCGACACCCAATTGGGGAAATCGTGCGCCGGCTCTGTCCGGCCTTGAGGGATTTACCGAGGATCAGGCGGAGACAGTCCTTGAAAAGGGCATGGATCCCAACGGGATACCCATCCAGCCGCCAATGCACATCTACCACATGAATCATTCAGATGCGCAAGCCATCGTTGCTTATCTGAAGTCTCTGCCGAGTTCTTTTCCGCGGCACTAACGGCAAGCCCAGAGCCGTTGTGAGCGCCGTTCCCAATCTTTCCGCGGTTTCGCAGAGCGAACCGCGCGCCAACTTTGATTGACGCTGCCAAATCCACATTTCGGCGCCACCGCTTACTTACAGTCCATTGTGTTTCGCATTCTCTGCCTGGCATGTGAGCCGCAGGCCAGTATAATCGCGGCAGATGAAAGAGAAGCTGAAGGCGGCGCTCCTTTGGTTGTTCGGACCGGAGAATGCGCATCCGGGAATCCGGCGCGAGCCCAGCGGGCTGGTAACTGGAATCCTGAGCGGCAGCCTGCCTCCCGAGGCTGCTCAGAAACTTGATGCTTCCGCCAGCCATCTCTGGCCTAGATGGATATTTCTTCGCTGCCTGGGGCTGATTTATTTTTCCGCATTCTACTCCCTCATTTTTCAAATCAGAGGCTTGATCGGTCCGAACGGGCTTCTTCCAGCAACCGACTATCTGCAGGCGGTTTCAACGTCCCTGCACAGCCAGAGATTTTGGTTCGCGCCAACACTTTTCTGGCTGGGATCGTCCGACCGCGCGCTGATGCTGGTTTGCTGGGTGGGGCTTGTTGCGTCCGTGCTGGTGATTTTCAATCTATGGCCGCGCACGACACTGATCGTGTGCTTCATCTGCTTTCTCTCGTTTGTGGGAGCGGCGCAGGATTTTTCCGGCTACCAGTCGGATGGGATGCTGCTCGAAGCCGGATTCATCTCCATCTTTTTTGCGCCTGTCGGGCTGTGGCCCGGGCTGGGCAGATCGGACCCGCCCTCGCGCGCGAGCCGATTCCTTCTGCAATGGGAATGGTTTCGAATCTATTTCGAGTCGGGCGTCGTGAAAATTGCCAGTGGAGATACTTCCTGGCGCCATTTTACCGCGATGGACGACTACTACCAGAATGGCCCGCTGCCTACGTGGGTCGGCTGGTACGTGCAGCACCTTCCGCACGGTTTCCACGCGTTTGTCACGGGGCTTACGCTCGCGATGGAGCTTGCGATCGTTTGGATTTCATTTCTGCCGCGGCGATTTCGAATCATCTGCTTCCTGATCGTGACTCCTTTCCAGATCGCGATCATTCTGACGGCGAACTACGCATTCCTGAATTACATCGTCCTGGTGCTGGGGATTCTTCTGGTGGACGACCGGTTCATTGAATGGATTTTGCCGCGGCGAATACGCAAGCTGGTTGCAGAACAGCAAGCGGAACCCGCGCCGTCCGAGTTGCCGCCCGATAGCTGGAGCGTCCGCTGGCGAAAAAGGCTTCAGCCCGCGCGAATGGCGGTTGAGGCTATTTGTCTTACGACTGTTTTCTACGCTTCCACGGCGCTGCTGGTCTGGATGTTTTTGCCTCAACTGCCAATTCCAGCGAAGCCGGTAACGATGCTCGAGCCTTTCCGCGTGGCAGACCGCTACGGGCTGTTCGCGGTGATGACCCACGCGAGGTATGAAATCGAGTTCCAGGGATCGAGCGACGGGAAGACATGGATCGCGTATCCGTTTCGCTATAAGCCGCAAGATCCGCGGAAGGCGCCCGGAATTTACGCGCCGTATCAGCCTCGCTTCGACTGGAATCTGTGGTTCGCATCGCTTGGAAGGTGGCAGGATTACCGTTTTGTGGTGTGGGCGGAGGAGCGCCTCTTGAGCGACGACCCGGACGTTCTGCAGCTTTTTGCGGGGAATCCATTTGGCAAGATACCGCCATTGCAGGTGCGCGCTCTGATCTATCAATATTGGTTCACGGACATGAAAACGAAACGCGAGCGGGGCATCTGGTGGCGCCGGGAATTGCTTGGCGAGTATGCTCCACCCCTGGAACGCGAAGCGGATGGGAAAATTGTGCTGTTGAATGTTCCGCTGGCGGAGCCGCCGCCGCCGTGAGGAGCTTGCAGTGCATGGGTTTTTCTTGGCCTGGATTTTGCTTCTCGCCGGAAGTTTCGTAACCTGTAGAGTCCTACCTATACGAGCGAATGAAACGCAGACGACACGATCGAGAAGAGGCTGTTGCGCCCGACGTAGTAACACGCGAACAAGTGATCGCCCATCTGACGACGTTGCCGAAAGCGACTTCTATCCGCGAAATCGCTCACGGCATGGGCTTGAAGCACAACGGGAGGCGTTTTCTGCCGAGGGTGCTTCAACAGCTGAAACGAGGCGGCGAGATCGAGGAGATTCACGGCGGGCGTTACCGTCTTGCGGGCGCGAAGCATTCGCAAACCCAGACATCCGAGCCACGCCCGGGATCGAACGAAAAAACTTCGTCCCGGGGACTGCTTGCAAGGCGCACCGCCGATCCCAATTTAATTTCGGGGCGGCTAGTCGCGCACCGCGACGGCTACGGATTCGTGGTGCCGGACAAACCCATCGCGAAAGTCGAGGGCGACCTCTTCATCGGGCGTGACAACCTCGAGGACGCGATGCATGGAGACCGCGTGCTGGCGCGAGTGGAGCGACGCAGGGCGGATGGGCGCGCGGAAGGGCGAATCGTCCAAATCGTCGAGCGCGAACACCCGACGGTGGTGGGCCTATTTCGCTACGGCACCCACGGCAACCATGTGCTCCCTTACGACACGCGCATATTGCATGAGGTATTCATTCCTACGGGCAATGAAATTCCGCCTGCGCTGAAAGAGAAGTTGATCGCTGCCTCCGAAGGCAATCCGGCGCCACGCCGAATCCGGCTGGAGGAACTTGATGGCGCGGTTGTGGATGTCGAAATCACGCGGTATCCAAAGGGCGGAACGCCGGCGACTGGGCGGGTGGTCGAGATTCTGGGGCGCCCCGGAGAAATCGGCGTCGACGTGGAAATCGTCATTCGAAAGCATCACCTGCCGCATATTTTCCCGGAGGAAACGCTAGCAGCAGCTCGGTCTGCTCCTCAACAAACCACCGAGGATGACCTGCTCGGGAGGCGGGATTTTCGGGACCTGCCGATTGTCACGATCGACGGCGAGACAGCGCGCGATTTTGACGATGCCGTCTACGTTCGTCCGTTGCCGAACGGACATTACGAACTGCAGGTGCACATTGCCGACGTGGCCCACTACGTCCGTCCCGGGTCGCCACTCGATCGCGAGGCGCGTTTGCGCGGCACGTCCGTGTATTTCCCGAATCGAGCTGTCCCGATGCTGCCCCAGGAACTTTCCGACGGAATTTGCTCCCTGAATCCTCACGTGGACCGCCTGGTAATGAGCGTGCTCATGGAAATGGACTCGACCGGGAAAATGATCGCCGCCGACTTCGCGCCTGGAGTGATTCGTTCCGCGGAGCGCATGACCTATACGAACGTCCACAAAGTGCTCGAAGGCGATGCGGAAATGAACGACCGGTACGCGCCGCTGGCCGGAAGGTTCCGCCTGATGAAGGAGCTCGCGCTGCTGCTGAACCGGCGGCGCAATGAGCGGGGCTCGATTGACTTCGATTTACCGGAGCCCGTGATCGAGTTTGACGAAAACGGACGAATGGTGAGCATCTCGCGGAGCATTCGTAATATCGCTCACCGGATCATTGAGGAGTTCATGCTGGCCGCGAACGAAGCGGTCGCGCAATACCTCGACCAGCGTGGAATTGCCTCGCTTCATCGCGTCCACGAAAAACCCGATCCCAAGAAAGTGCTCGAGTTCGAAGAACTCGCTCAGGCCTTCGGCTATTCCATGGGCGTGGAGGATCTCGCGGAGCGAAGTATCGCCGTGCGGCACGGGCGCGTGAAAAGCCCCGCACGAGGCGGACGGATGCGGCCGATGACGGTCACCATGCCTGCCGCTGAAGAAATCAACATTCGTCCGCAGCATTACCAGAGGCTTACAGCGAAAATTGCGGGGAAGCCCGAAGAGCGGATTCTTTCATTTTTGATGCTGCGCTCCCTGAAGCAAGCGCGCTACGCCGCCGACTTGCTGGGACATTTCGCTCTCGCCACCGAGGAATACACCCACTTCACATCGCCGATCCGCCGTTATCCGGACCTGATCGTTCACCGCGCTTTGAAATGGGTGCTCGAAAACCCTTCCATCGAGCCGGCACGCGCGATGATGCCTTCCGGGAAATACGGCAAAGAGCAGCTGGTGGCAATGCTTGGTCCCTACCGCCGGGTGGAACTCGGGGAGATCGCCGCGGAAAGTTCGGAAGCGGAGCGCCGCGCCGACGGCGCGGAGCGCGAATTGATGGACTGGAAGACGGCGCACTTCATGGAGAGCCATCTGGGTGAAGAATACGAGGCGCTGATCATATCCGTGCAAAAATTCGGATTCTTTGTCGAGCTGGTGGAAATTTTCGTCGAAGGGCTTGTCGGTATCGACCGGCTCGAGGAAGCCACGGGGCAGAGGTGCGTTTATCGCGATCGCGACCATGCCATCGTGACCGAGCCGTACCATCGCTCGCGTGGCGCCGGTACAAAGCGAGTGTTCCGCTTGGGAGACCGGATACGAGTGCGAGCCGAACGGATCGATCCGTTCCGGCATCGCGTGGAATTTTCGCTCGTCTGAACGGCGCACGAAATCGCGGATCAGCGGGCGATTTGAGAAGAGCTTGAATTTGAGAAGGACTGAAGGGCTGCAAAAAGATTTACCGCAACGTTTGCCTTCGCACGTATATTAATCTTTCTTTTTTTGGGAGGAACAATGAAGCCGACGGTCGGATTGATTGGACTAGGATTGATGGGCAAGCCGATGGGCCGGAATCTGCTAAAGGCCGGATTCCCTCTTATCGTGTGGAATCGCACAAGTTCACGGGCTGAAGACCTGGTTCGCGAAGGATCACGGCTCGCAAGCAACCCGCGCGAAGTCGCTTCCCAAGCGGATGTGCTGATCACGATTGTGAGCGATCCCCCGGCGCTGGAGGAAGTGTTGAGCGGGCCGAATGGCGCGCTCGATGGGCTGCGGCGAGGCAGCGTCTATATTGATTCCAGCACAGTTTCTCCCGACCTGGCTCGCCATACCGCCGATGCATGCGCCCAACGCGACGTGGATTTTCTGGACGCGCCTGTTACGGGGGGTACCTGGGGCGCGGAGAAGGGCGAGCTTGTGTTCATGATCGGCGGGAAGAATGAAGTCCTCGAAAAAGTGAAGCCGGTCCTCGAAGCGCTGGGGAAGAAATTTTTCCTCCTCGGGCCCAACGGCGCCGGCCAAACCGTGAAGCTTGCGATGAATCTGCTTCTCGCTCTTGAGGTGGAGGCGCTGGCGGAATCCATTGCGCTCGTCAAACAGGCGGGGGTTCCGAGCGAACGGCTCGTAGAAGTGATGCAGTCGAGCATGGCGCGGGCGGGTGTGCTGGACGTGAAGGCTCCGTTGATTTTGAAAAATGAATTCCCAGCGAGCTTTCCTCTGCGGCTCATGCACAAAGACATCCGGCTCGCACTTGAATTGGCGCACAAGGGAGGACTGAAGCTGCCAAGCGGAGAAGCAGCTTACGCAACCTACAGCGCAGTGAAGGAATCATCCAAGGACGATCCCGATTTCGCGGCCATCGCGAGGTTCTGGAACAAAGCCTGAAATTCCGCGGCAGCCCGCTAAGGCAGGAAACACAGCGGGAGATCACGCACGGTTTTCAATCCGGAAGGCGCCGCCAGAATCTGAGGAATCGCATTGACGGCCACGGCCGCAGTGGCTATGTCGCCGTGCGTGCCCCCCGGAATTGTGAGGGTGAGGTTCGGCTCACCCTTTAGTTCAACGGTATCAGCGGGTTTCTGCGCCCCCACATACATCTGAAGCTCCATCAGAATCTTCTCTTTGCCGGCGGCTTTCCCGGAGGCGCTCTGATGAACCCCGGCCACCTGACCGGCGGCGACTTCCAGAAACTCGGTCTTGACGCGTTCGCGTGCGATCACTGGTTCGATCGTCTCCGAGATCTCATCCAAGGCAAACCCAAGACCATCGGCAACCATCGCAATGGATTCCGGCAATCCGTGATGCTTGATAACGCCGGCATCCACCTGCCTGCGAAACTCTTCGGGAGTCATGCCGGCTCCAATCTTTTTCTGCAACGGCAGCCGCCGCTTCGAAGCATCCACAATCCGAAGGGCTTTTGCCCAGTCGACTCTTTGGGAAGCGGTCGAAAGCGTGAGGAGGAGCTTGTCCATCACAAAACCCGGATTGACTCCCACGCCAACCAGCGCGACACCTTCGTCCTTTGCAGCGGCATCGAGCCTGGCGGAAAGGTCGGGATGCTTCCGGTAAGGATAGGCGAGTTCTTCGCACGTCGAAACGATGCAGCACCCGGCCGCCAGAATCCCGAGAAGTTCAGCCATCACGCCCGTCAGGTAGGACGTAGTGGAGTGAACCACCACGTCGACGGGCTTCTCCAATTCGGCGCCGGGCCGAGCTGAAATTGGAATGCCCCATGGCGCGTCGGACGCGCCCACCACTTCACCAAGATCTCTCCCGGCCTTCGCGGGGTCGTTATCGACCGCTCCTACGATCTCAAGCGAGCCCTTTTGCCGGGCCAGCCGCGCAATGGATGCCCCAATCGGTCCGACTCCAAACTGCACAACGCGAACTTTCTTCTTCACGATACCGTCCTCGAGTCAAAGGGCAGCACATACCTTCAATTTGCGGCTTTTAGACTGCCGGCACATCGGGCGCCATTGTCGAGGTTATGAGATTGAAAAACAAGGAAATACTACTCTTTTTTTCGGGGAACGAGCAGACCTGGACCGAGTATTCGCGCCTCGTTAAATCCGCGAACGTGTGGAGCGGATATAATCTCTGAGCGAGGAAACATTGGGACCGTAGGACCCCACCCTGCCCGCATCGACGGGCAAACCAAGAATCTCCGCCTGCTCAATACTCAGACCGGCATCGTCGAGCTCGGCGAGGCTATATCCCTCCGCCGGCGTAAGTCGGTTGCGCCGAGACATGTCCACAGGACGGAGTGGCCGGCGCGAATGAGCGCGCTTTTTCACAATGTTGAAGAAATCGTCCCAATCCCGTCGATTCCACATGGTATCCTCCCGCGCGCGTCATTCAGGGAATTGGATGCAGCATCGGCCATTTGGGTAGCATGAACGTTTCATAGCTTGCGTCCGCTCCGAACACGGTAGAGCAAAGATTCTAAACCCTGCACTTGTGGAAAAGTCGCGAGCAAACGGAACCTGTTTCCATTGAGTTATCTTCCTCCTCTGTGGCGCGGCATGCCTACTGCGAGGCGTGAAGTCGATCAGCCATTGATCGGCCTCCCCTTCTGAAATATTTTTGCGCAATCCCGTGTGAACCCGTGCGGCGCTGGATTCCGGCGTGGAGGTGGCGCTAGTCGATATCGGCCGGCATATCGAAGTTAACAAGGTTTGCCTGAAAGCCTCGTGTCTTAACGGCCCCGTAAATCAAGCCTGCCGCCAGCCAGACGGAGCCGGTAATCTTGGCAGGCTGGCTCAAATTCAGCCAAATGAAGAAACAGATGCAGAAACCGAGAGCTGGAAATACCGCATTCGCCCAACGCTTCTCATCCCCGGAACGGAAATAGCGCGCGAAGGCTGCCGCGTTTACGCCCATGAAGGCAATAAATGCGCCGAAATTCAGCAATTCGGCGCCTCGTTCGTAGCTGATAAGGAAGGCGCCGATCAACGCAACGGCGCCGATCAAAATAAGATTGTTCACCGGAATCCCGCGTTTCGGATCGATTACTCCAAAAAATCGGCGAGGGATCGCCTCTCCGCGGCCCATGCCGTATAGCAACCGGGCCGCGGCCAGTTGCGATGCCATGCCGGACCCGATATTGGCGATCAAGATCGTAAAGTTGAGCAGATGAAACAGGAGAAAACCTCCAATCTGGCGCGCTACCAGAGGGAACGCGGACTCCACGGTTTGAGGCGGGAACGGTTTCGATCCCCAAACCAATTGCGCCGCATACACTTCCATCGACGACAAAACGCCCGTGATCAGACAAACCAGGACGGTTGCCAGCATGATATTGCGGCGCGGGTTTTCGACCTCTTCCGAAAGCGTCGAGATCCCGTCGAACCCGATGTAGGTGAGCACGGCGATGGACGTTCCCCGAAATACGGCGTGGAAACTGAAGGTTGCCGGATCATAAAAAGGCTGCGTAAAAAATCCGGCAGGGTGCTCGTGGATTTGCCACAGCGAGCGGATGACAAACGCAAAGAATATGACCACGACGACCATCATGCCTGCCGCCAAGGCCTCGTTGATCCGCGCGGAAGTCTTCACCGAACGCAAATTAAGCGCAGTAAAAACGGCCGCGAACCCCACCGCCAAAACCACGTAAGGCACGCCCGGCAAAATATTCTGCGTGAGTTTGCTGCAGAGGACCGTGCAGATCAGAGGGTTCAATATGTAGTCCATCACCATCGCCCAGCCGGTCAGATAGCCCAGGGCGGGATGGATTTCCTGTCCAACGTAGGTATAGGCCGACCCGGCGCTCGGATACGCTCGGGCCATTCTTCCATAACTGATCGCGGTGAACAGCATTGCAACCATAGCGATAAGAATGGTTGTGACTACGTGGCCGCGAGCTTCGTTGTTGATAATTCCGTAGATACCCATCGGCGCGATGGGCTGAATGATCACGATTCCGATCATGATCAGGTCCCAAAGTCCGAGGGTACGCTTCAGCCTCGCTGAGCCGGAAGACTCGAGGCGTGGTGCTTGGGTGGAACTGGGCTCGATCAATGTTTTCCGCCGTGCTGAGCGGCGTCACGGGAGGCTTTGTGGAGGGCTACGGTCAACGGTTCGATGTTCCAACCCGTCACTGTCAGCTGCGCGTTGCCTTGGAGCGAGTCGGAGGATAAAAACTGTGCGGTCAGTTCACGGGACTCGCCGGGCATCAGCTCGATGTAATTGTCCTGCCATAACACCGGCAATATCTCGCCGTCCTCGCCGTCGCGATGAATTCCGAGGCGAACCTGAAATGCCAGGTAGGCGCCGGGATTGTACAGATTCACGCGGACAGATGGGCCGGTGCCATTCATTTCAATCGCGGCGGATGCGTCTATCGGACCCGCATTGGGGAGCTTTTGAAGAGCGGTCAGATCTTCATAGGAAGAGACCGGCGTATACCGGTACGTCGTTTTCTGCCAATCGTAGGCGCTCTTTTTCGCGGAGAGCCAATAGAAGTTCTCGCTGATCGGTTTTCCTTCGGCATTCGCCATCGCAAGCTTCAAGAAGTATATTGGCGAAGCGGAACGGAAGGCCTCCTCGGGCACGGTCAGAGCTTTTACTACGCCGTCGGCTTCCAAATCTACAGCGGCTTGGCCGGAGAATCTTTCGTGCAGATCCAAATCGTAAAGTTTTGCCGCTATGCTCAGCCCCGAAACATTCTGATAAGTGCTATTGACGATCTCGACGCCGCGGTCGGCACGCGAGTATTGGACGTGCACAGGCTCGCAAGCCATCTTCGCTCCGAAATATCCGCCCGCGGGTTGAAGGTAATAATCGTACAGGTGCCAAATGAGAGAAGGCCACGCGTTATTGAGCATCCACTGGATGATGCCTGTGGCCCTGTACTTTTGTTGTGAATAGGCCTCGAACATGGCGCGCTCTCCGTCATAAGCCATCGCCTGCGCCTTGCGTTCGTAATCGTCGAGCCCCGAGGGAGCGCCGTAAATCGAGCTCATTGCTTCTTCAAAATGGCTCAAATCCTTGAAGCCTTCGGAACCCGCGTGATAATTCCATCGGGGATCGTCCGGTAGAATATTTTCGCTGCCGAAGATTTTTCTCAAGGAACTTAGCAGCGGAATTGCGGGACCCGGAGACGCCTCCGTATTAAATCCATAGGCTCCTCCGTACCCTTCCTGATCGGTGAGCCAATAATCCGGAGGAACGTAATCGTAGGGACCCATCATCTTGACGCCGGAAGGGCCCGTTATCGTTGCGGATTTTTGTGACGCTGAAGAGAGGTAGGGGTTCGGCCAGTCCGATTGTTTCAGCACTTTGATGTAGGCCATCTCAACGTTCGGAGGAGGAGGATTATCGCTCCCATTCAACCAGACCAGCATGCTTGCATGGCTGCGCATGCGCATGATTTGGGATCGAAGCGATGCCGCGGCAATTTCCACATCGCCGAGCTTCCAATCGGACCACTGCTCCCAATAATCGCAGCAACTCCATCCACCCATGATCAGGATGCCGTTTTGGTCCGCAAGATTGTAAAACTCATCGCTCTCCATTTTCCCTTCGAGCCGCACTGTATTCAGATTCATGTCCCCGATATAACGAAATTCAGTGTTCAGGCGGTCGGTCGATTCCCGAAGAAGCATGTCGGGTGCCCACCCTCCGCCACGGATGAGAAGGCGTTTGCCATTCACGCGGAATAATAAGTGGCCTTGTGCATCCAGTTCGGATGTGATTTCGCGGATCCCAAACCGAACCGTCTGGAAATCAGAGATCGTGTTCCCGACCGAAAAGTTCATGGAGAGACTGTGGAGATAAGGTGTTCCCATCTGTCTGGGCCACCAAAGGCGGGGGCCTTTGACGCGTAATTGCGAAAAATCGGCAGGATCGAAGCGCACACTGCGGGTTTCCTTCGGCTGAAGGGTTACCGCTTGCCGGAACGAAATATCCTCGATCTGACCATCCAACATTCCCCGAATTTGCTTCTTGGTGCCGTTTCGGAGTTCCGCATCAATGGTTAAATCCGCGCGATTGAGAGATCCATCGGGGAAACGGGTAATTACCTGAGGATAGCGGATCTCAACGGATCCCGTGGCTCGAAGGTATACCTCACGCCATAGACCCATGTCCTTATCGGGCGGCGCGGGGTTCCAATCGACCCAATTAACGCCCAAATCATTTTCTTTCTGGGCAATCGTCTCGATGGCCAGCACGTTCAGGCGGTCCTTCCGCAAGAAATGCGTTATGTCGAATTCGTACGTCCGATAGGCTCCGGCGATATTTTTTGTCCCGGCTATCTGGTGTCCATTCAGCCATATGTTGGCGCGATTGTTGACACCGTCGAGATTGAGGGAGACGAGTCGACCCGCGTAATCTTTGGGCAGCCGAAATTGAGTGCGGTACCACCAGGAACAGTGGAAAGGACTGTCCTCGGGCATGGGAAGCGCGGAGAAATTTTCGCCAATGGGGTACGTCGTACCGGGAATCGAGCGCAGGTTCTGGCCAATATAAGGATCGGGGAAAGTTTTGTCGGCCACCAGCGCTGCTACGACGGTCGAGGGCACGGCGGTTGAGTGCCAGCCGTTTGTGGAAAAATCGAGGCTCGAAATTTTCCGTCCCGACGCGGAAATTCGGCAGGATGACTGGAGTCTCCATTCGTCGCGAAGGAACATTTTTGCATTCGCCGGTTGGGACGAATCCGCGAACGCGGAAGGACATATGACGAGCGAGGCGACAAGAAGAAAAGCCGCGATTCCGGGAGGAATTGATTTATTTCCGGGCGTCATGGCGCGCCTGCAACGTTCGGAACGCCGGCATGGCATAGTGAGCGTTTAGAGTGGCGGAATTTGAGAAACGTTCCACCCTCCTCCAATGGCCTTAACGAGAAGAACGCTTGCGCTCATGCGGCGGATGAGAATGTTCAGAGCAGTCACTTCATCCGATAGCGCCGCGCTCTGCGCAGTTGTAACTTCCAGATAATTCGCAACGCCGCCTCGATAGCGGTTGTTCGAGAGATCGAGCGAGTGTTCTGCCGCTGCCACCGCGGCATCTTCCGTCTTCGCCTCGTCCTGCAGAATTCGCAAAGCAGCCAGATTGTCCTCGACCTCCTGAAAAGCTGTGAGGACCGTTTGCCTGTAATTCGCGACGGACATGTCGAAGCCGGCTATCGCCTGCTCCGACACACCGCGGCGCTGGCCTCCGTCAAAAATCAGTTCGGCGGCCGAGCCGGCGAGGGACCAAAAACCGCTCGCTCCTTGAATCAAAGTTCCGATGGCGGCGCTCTCAAACCCTCCAGCCCCTGAAAGCATGACATTGGGGTAATAAGCCGCCCTGGCAACACCGATCTGCGCATTAGCTTCCTGCACCCGCCGCTCAGCCGAGGCGATATCCGGCCTCCTTTCGAGTAATTCCGAAGGGACGCCTGGCGGGACGGGAGGAGGCGGAGTTTTGAGCGAGAATGCCGCCAAGTTGAACTCCGCGGCAGGCTTTCCTATCAGGACAGCGATGGCGTGCTCGTATGCGGCCCGGTTCACTTCTACGTCGACGGACTGTGCGCGCGTGGTTTCAAGCTGCGTCTGGGCCTGCGCGACATCGACGGCGGACGCTACCCCGCCCTGATACCGGCTCTGCGTCAGATCAAGCGCCCTTTGATAGGAAACAACCGTCGAATCCAGAAGTTCTTTTTCAGCGTCGAGGCCTCGCAGCTCGAAATAATCCATGGCGAGTTCGGCGTGCAAACTCAGATCCACATTAGCCAAGTCGCCGGCGCTTGCTTGCGCCTCCGAACGGCTGGCTTCCACGGTTCGGCGCACGCGTCCCCAGAGATCCGGCTCATAGGAAACATCGAACGGAAGCACGTAATCCTGATAATTCGAGTTTGGCGGAGAGAGCGGACCATTCGATGACTGGCTGTAGTGAGTCGCCGACGGGCTTGCGGTCACGCTTGGAAAGAACTGGGACCGGGCGATCCGAATGGCGGCACGCGCCACCGCAAATTGAGCTTGTTGCGCCTTCAAAGTCTGGTTGGAAACATTGATCTGCTCTTCCAGGGAATTCAGTTGCGGGTCGTTGTAAATCTCCCACCATTGGCCCTTTGCAATCTGATCGCTCGGCTGGGCCTGCTTGAAATCGGTGCCTGTTTCTTTGTAGTCCGACGGGACTTCCGTTGTCGGCTTTACGTACTTCGGCCCCACCGTGCACCCACCCAGTAGAACGATTACAAGACACACCGCCCCGCGCACCCCACCGACAAGCCATTTCCTATTCAATTGAGATTCCCGCATGAAAAATGATTATTTTCCTCCATAGCTCACTCGCCAGATTGAGTTCGACCCGTCATCCGTTACCAACAAAGATCCATCCATGGCCACCGCCACTCCGACAGGCCGGCCCCAAGCGTCCCCTCCGCCCGTTACGAGCCCCGTCAGGAAGTCCTCATATTCGCCGGTCGCATTTCCGTTCACGCGAGGAACGAAGATAACTTCGTAGCCCGTTCGCACCGACCGGTTCCAAGATCCATGCTCTGACGCAAAAATGCCGTCACGGTAGCTCTGCGGGAATTGGGTTCCTTCGTAGAAGGTCATACCCAAGGAGGCGTTGTGTGGTTCCAGAAGCACGTCCGGAACAATCACCTTGTCCTTGAGCTCCGGATGCTTGCCCTTCAGGCGCGGGTCCTGGTTCCCTCCGATGTAAAACCATGGCCAACCGTAAAAGCCGCCCTCCTGAACGTGCGTGATGTAATCCGGAGGCAGATTATCGCCGATCTGGTCCCGTTCGTTGACGGAGGTCCAGAGGATGCCCGTGCGGGAATCGACAGCGAGGCTCACCGGATTGCGAATTCCGGAAGCGTAGACGCGCACATCGGACCCATCGGGATTGGCTACCAGAATATTGGCCCGATGGAACTCGTTGGGTTCCTTGTCCGTGTCTATCACATTCGAGCGGGAACCGACCGCGACGAACATCCTCTTCCCATCGGAGGAAAATACTACGTCGCGCGTCCAGTGGCCCCCGGTGGGGATTCCTTTGATCAGTACTTCCGCTTGCCCGCGTACCTTTAAATCTCCGTTCTCATAGGGAAACCGGACGATGGAATCCGTGTTTCCGATGTACACGTAATGGGGATTGGGACCGGGAGGATAAAAGGCGATACCAAAGGGAGAATTCAGACCCGTCGCAAAAGTTTCTGTTTTCTCGGGCTTTCCGTCGCTCGTGATGCCCCGGAATACGAGAATGCGGTCGGCCATACTGTCGGCTACAAAAAAATCGCCGTTAGGCGCCGTTCTGATCAAACGAGGATTCGCCAATTGTCTGGCGTAGAGATCCACCTTGAACCCCTGCGGCACTTGCGGCCATGTGTCTCTAGGCCTCTCCACCAATCGAGGGAAGTTTGCCACTGATGACGTTGCGTACGCCTGCGGCAGGTCTCCAGCCGTGATCTTGTGAACTTTACCCGGTTGCTCTCCGCGGAAGTCCGTAAAAGGGCTCGCCTGTGCGGAAACACTTGTCAGGAAAGTCCTGCCTTGTTCAGCAAACTCAAGTCGGAATACGAAAGCAAAGAACGCGATCGCGGTCAAGGCGCGGCGAGGACTCTTCCACATAGATTTTCTCTTCTCTCTCGTCGGAGCTGAAGCTCCGACCCCCTGAAAAGCATTTACGAGATGGCTACCAGTTATCTTGAACCTCAGGTTGAGAATCTCTCCCTATAAGCTCTCTTGAAAAATCGCTACTCGACGCCGGAAGCCTGATTGGACGAAACTACCCGAACCATCTCCCCCGAAATCAGAGAGTCCGGCGGATTCACAATCACCAAGTCGTTTCGCGTCACTCCGGATACAACTTCCACTTCATTCCCGAAATCTCTTCCGACAACGATATCTTTTAATTGCGCCCGGTCGCCGTTCTCCACGATGCCCGCCTGAAGTCCCTGCGAGCGAAAGATGAGTGCGCTCACCGGCAAGATAACGGACGGCGGTCCAGATGGAACCTTCAGATGAACCTGCGCGTATGCACCGGGGAGCAGTTCGCCCGTCGGATTGTCCACGTCGACCTCGACGAGCAGGGTGCGCGTGGCGAGATCAATCGAGTTCGCTGTACGCACCAGCTTTCCCTTAAAGCGGCGTCCAGGAAATTCCTGCAACGTCAAGTCGGCGGACAAGCCTGGGACGGCCGCCTGGGAATACTGCTGAGGCACATTGATATAGACGCGCAATGTGTGTATAGCAGCGATGTGAAACAGCTCCATAGCCGGACTGCTCGCCCCGGAATCGATCAGATGCCCGATATCGGTATTTCGGGCCGTAATCACGCCGTCGAACGGGGCGTATATTTTTTCGAAAGATTGCAACTGCTGAAGACGCTTCACGTTGGACTCCGCGGACGCGACCATTGCTTTTTTTGCTTCAAAGTCGCCCGTCGCATTGTCCACGTCCTGCTTGGACACCGAATCCGTCTTCAGGAGGTCCTGATAACGAGCCGCCGTGATTTCCGAAAGGCGATAATTCGCTCTCGCCGTGTTCAAGTCGGCTGCCGCTTGATCGAGTTGTTGGTCGACTTCCGGCGTTTCAATCTCGGCCAGTAACTGGCCGCTCTTCACGCGCGCGCCAATGTCCGCATACCATTTTTTCAAATAGCCGTTCGTGCGAGCGTAAATGGGAGAATCGACGAACGCTTGAATGTTTCCGGGCAGCACGATCTCCGCCTGCGGCGATCCGGCCTTCGGGTGTGCAGCGTTGACGGTTGGTACGGCCAGATCGTTGGTAGCGGTCCTCAAATCCGCTTTGGCTTTCAACCTCGGAACGATCCCGGCGATTACAACTCCGATGGCGATGAGCAACACCACGATCGTGATGAGCAATCCATGCTTCGATCGCCCCTTATCCGTGCGGAGTGTTTCTGTGCTATCGGTTTGTGTTCCTCGTGCTTCCGGGTCCATGGATTCCTCTTCCGACTTACTTGTTTCGACGAACGGGAGCCTGCAACTGTTTCATTCGGAGATTGTTGCGATTTCCTCTTGGTTACCTGGTCCGTGCACAAAACTGAAGAAAACAGGCACGAAGAAAAGAGTGGCAATCGTCGCAAAAATCAGACCGCCGATCACGGCGCGGCCCAGCGGGGCATTTTGCTCACCCCCTTCTCCAAGTCCCAGCGACATCGGTAGCATCCCGATGATCATTGCCAGAGCGGTCATTAGGACCGGCCGGAATCGCGTGGAACCAGCTTCAAGAGCCGCTTCCATCGGCGTTTTGCCTACCTCGAACCGTTCCTTCGAAAAGCTGACCACAAGAATGCTGTTAGCCGTTGCCACGCCCATGCACATAATCGCACCAGTAAGAGCGGGAACGCTAACCGTGGTTCCGGTCACGAACAACATCCACACGATCCCGGCAAGCGCGGCAGGCAAAGCCATCAAAATGATAAACGGATCGAGCCAAGATTGAAAATTCACCACGATCAGGAAATATACGAGCAGTATCGAAAAGGCGAGCCCCGCCAGGAGACCGACAAAAGAAGCATTCATCGTTTGAATCTGCCCGCGTACTATGAGCCTGGACCCTTCGGGCAAATTTTTCCTTTCCTGGCCGATGATGGTCGAAAGGTCGCGTGCGACTCCGCCAAGATCTCGTCCATCCACGCTACCGTATATATCGATCACTGGATCGATATCGTAGTGGGACACGGTCGCCATCTCGCTGCCACGGGTGATCGAAGCAACATTCGCGAGAATCTGAGGAGTTGACCCACCTATATTGCTGATGGGGATGTTTTGAAGATCTTGCAGCGTGTCAATTCTGTACTGGGGTGTCTGGGATTGCACGCTATAGCTCACTCCATTACTCGTATCGAGCCAGAAAGTGGGCGCAGTCTGGAAACTTCCGCTGAGCGAAATAAGAAGATCGGTCGCAACGTCCTTTTGCGTAAATCCCACTTCTTCCGCTTTGGTACGGTCCACATCGATGTGAAACTTCGGATAATTAAAGGGCTGCTGAATCCTCAAATCGACCGCGCCCGGAATGAATTTCAACTCATTCATCAGTTTCTCGGCGAACGCCCGGTTCGCCTCGAGCTTCTTGCCGAGTACCTGAACGTCGATTGGTGCCGGCAAACCGAAGTTCAAAATTTGGGTCACGATGTCCACCGGCAAATCGTAGAATTCGACCCCGGGAAAATCGCGGCCAAGCTTGGCACGTAAAATTCGGACATACTCCTTCGCCGGGCGGTGTTTCGGAGCAAGCTCGACCTGGATATCGGCGTCCCCCGGCCCGATGGGAGCCGAGGTGCTATAGGAAAGATTGATGCTGCTGTAAGGAATTCCAATGTTGTCGATGATCGTTTCAAGCTCGGATGGCGGAATTAGCCTCCGCATATCATCCTCGACGCGGTCGCAAAGTGCGGCGGTATCCTCGATGCGGGTTCCTGTCGGAGCCCGCAAGTGAATCTTGAACTCTCCGCTGTCGACACTCGGGAAAAAATCCTCGCCGACAAACGGCAGGAGTGCGAACGACAGAACGCAGACCGCGAAGAAACACACCACGAAAAGCTTCTGATGGCGAATCGACGCTTCGAGCATATGGGAATAGCGTTCCCGAAAACGGTCGAATCCGGCTTCAAACTTCGATTGCATTTTCACGAACGGATTGCGCGATCTTTGGCTTACCTCCCGCCGTTCCTCTTCCGTCTGGGCAACGAGCATGTACTTCGCCATCGTTGGGACCAGCGTTCTCGACAACAGATAAGAGGCCAACATCGCGAAGACTACCGCCTCCGCCAATGGCACGAAAAGATACTTGGCAACGCCTGATAGGAAAAACATCGGCACAAACACGATGCAGATTGAAAGCGTCGAGACCAGAGCGGGCGTGGCAATTTGCGCGGAGCCGTCCAGAATCGCCTGGATGATCTCCTTGCCCTCGTCCAGGTTCCGGTTGATATTTTCGATCGCGACCGTCGCGTCATCCACCAGAATCCCGACAGCCAGCGCCAGCCCACCCAGGGTCATGATATTGATGGTCTCACCCAGCGCGCCTAACAGAATGAGGGAAGTCATAATTGAGAGCGGGATGGAAACGGCG
>Ga0182024_10004437_pt1 | contig 32288 bp, 26 predicted proteins | sample P32metaG_FD_120480 | JGI IMG/M metagenome (GOLD analysis project Ga0182024, IMG submission 120480) | Permafrost microbial communities from Stordalen Mire, Sweden - P3-2 metaG (Illumina Assembly) | ecosystem: Environmental > Terrestrial > Soil > Wetlands > Permafrost | place: Sweden: Stordalen...
CGACGAGACACCAGTGCCCGGCGGTTTCGAGCTTCTTCGTTCGCGAAGCCGCAAGCGGCGGTCAAAGAGCCCGAACTGCACTGCTCACCAGTTCCCTCCCGCGCCTGGATCCTCGGTCTCATCGCCGCGCTGTTGATCTGGTTCAATCCCGCCATCCTCTATGACGCGCACGTCTACCCGCAGTGGGAAGTCTGGCTGCTCCCCTCGTTCTTCTTCGCGGCGTGGTTCGCGTCTCGGGGAAACTGGTTGTCGGCGGGATTGGTGATCCCGATCGGCCTGCTGCTCAAGGGCCAGCTCAGCATCGTTCTTCCGGTGTTCATTCTCTGGCCGCTGTTTGAGGGGAAATGGCGGGCCGCGATCCGATTCGTCGTCGGCTGCCTGATCTCGGCCATCGTCCTGCTTTCCCCCTGGCTCGTCCGTCTCGATTTCGGCTGGCTTACCGTCGGCTTCATCTATCCGACCCACCACTGGCAGCGCATGGGCGGCGACACCGACAACCTGCCCGCCATCCTCGAATCCTTCGGCTGGGGGCTGTCCGATCCGCTGTTCACCGTCCCGCTTTGGCCGCACCATCGCTGGGAGATCACCGTCAAGACGCTGCTGGTCAGCACGTACGTCGTCTGTCTCGTGCTGTGCGCCTGGGGCATGGCGCGAAAGAATCGCCGAAATGACCCGGCATTTCTCATCGCGATGTCCACTCCCTGGCTGCTGATGTTCACGCTGCTGACGCAGATGAACGACCGCTACTTTCTCTGGGCCGCCGCTGCCACGGCGACCACCATCGCGATCAGCGCCGGCTGGGGCTTGCTGCACGTGCTGATTTCCGCAATTGCCACCTCAATGATCCTCCGCACCATGCTCACCTTCGGCAAAGCCCGCCCCGAATACCCCCGCCTCGCCCACACGCTGCTGGGCCTGCACCCCGGCATCTCCTGGGCGGTGGTGCTGTGCGCCGCGATCTTCCTCTACTGCGCGATCGCGCCCCACCGCCGACTACGGGAATAAATGCGCCGCGAAGAAGGGAAGAACGCGAAGGCAACGCGAAGAGGAGGGGATTAACCACGGAGGCACGGAGAACACGGAGGGGCGCTCGCCGAGCAGCGTCTTGAGGAAAGATCATCGCGAAGGCGCGAAGGGCAAAGAGGATAAAGCAACGCATTGGCATTTCTTCGCGCCTTCGCGGTAATCGTTCATACCCGGCGCTCCTCTTCGAGCGCGCCTCCGTGTTCTCCGTGCCTCCGTGGTTAACCCCTTCCCCGTGCGCCTTGCTGCGAGTCTTTTCTTTTCAATATGCCCGCCTTACCGTTTGCCTCAACATGGAAGTGAAACTTCTCGATCTACAGGCACAGTATCTCCCGCTCCGCAACGAGATTCGTCGCGCGATTGATGAGGTGTGCGATGCGCAGGCGCTAATCCTCGGGCCGCACGTCGAGAAGTTCGAGAAGCACCTGGCGGCCTATTGCCAAACCAAGCACGCCATCGGCGTCAGCAGCGGCACCGACGCTTTATTGTGCGCCCTGATGGCCATCGGCATCCGCCCGGGCGACGAAGTGATCTGCCCCTCCTTCACCTTCTTCGCCACCGCCGGCTGCATCGCGCGCCTGGGCGCGATTCCCGTCTTCGCGGAAATCGATCCCGCCACGTTCAATCTCGATCCGAATCGGCTCGAAAAAAAGATCACGCCCAAGACCAAGGCGATCCTTCCCGTTCACCTCTTCGGCCAGGTCGCCAACATGGAGGCGATCAACCAGATCGCCCAGCGGCACGATTTGAAGGTGATCGAAGACGCCGCCCAGGCGGTCGGCGCTAAGCGGAATGGCAAGCCCGCCTGCTCGCACGGCTTTGCCGGGTGCTTGAGCTTCTATCCCACGAAGAACCTCGGCGCCTTTGGCGACGCCGGCGCCATCTGCACCAACGACGATGCCTTCGCCGAGACCTGCCGCCTGCTCCGCGTCCACGGCTCCGGCCACCAATATCACCACAAACTCATCGGTGGCATGTTCCGCCTGGCTGCCATCCAGGCAGCGGTGCTCGACGTGAAGCTGAAGTATCTCGACACCTGGCACGAAGGCCGCCGCCGCAACGCCCAAATCTACGACACGCTTCTGGCCGGCAGCAAAGTCGTCACCCCGAAAATCGAGCCCGGCAACTGGAGCATCTACAACCAATACGTCGTCCGCGTCCCCAACCGCGACGCCGTGAAACAAAAGCTCGCCGACCGCGGCATCGGCTCCGCCGTCTACTACCCCATCCCCCTCCACGAACAGGATTGCTTCCGCTACCTCGGCTACAAGCCCGGCGACCTCCCCGAAACCGAACGGGCCTGCCGCGAGGTTCTGGCGCTGCCGGTTTATCCGGAGTTGGAGGAGGAGAAGGTGCGGTATGTGGCACAGCAGCTATTGGAGGCGGTGAGCAAACAATAGGGGGAATTGACTGCTTTCAATCTGGTGGCCAGCAAACGTCAGCGGGTTTGCTCGGCTTGCCCGGAGCGCATGGGGCGGCCATTGGCAACCAAATTCACGCCCCCACTCGCCGTGATGTCGGGTCCTTCCAGCAGTTCGCGGAGCTTCGGGTTCTCAATCGGCGGGGCCGCTTCCAACCCCTTGGGAAGGGCGGCAGAAGACGATTCCTGTCCGCAACAATTCTTCCCACCAAGAATGGCAAGGAGTCCTCGAATCACGGTATCCTCCTCCAGTTCCTCCAGAGTGTGCCAACGCAAGACAAACACGAGGATCGGATTCTGGTCTTTGCAAACACCGATTGCGGAACGGGTCACGTTCCGCCCAGCTCAGATGCGGCGGCCAATGAGCATCGACCTGATCCGAGTCGTTGCGTTTACCACGCTTAGGAATCTGTGCGAGTCCGCCGAACGTTTCACGACCTCGAACTGCCCTCCTGTACAAGCGTCAGATATCTCGACCATCGATTGTGAAAAATCGATGTCACAGCAATACCGGTCAGAGTAGTATCTCAGGACCGATCCCAAGTTCTTAATTGCGGCCTTGATTTTGGGCTCGAGCTTCCGTGCCTGCTTTCGCGCTTCATCCGGGCCCGCACCCGTCCCGCTGCAATCAAGGCTCCAGTATTCAAGGGTTTCGTCAACCAGGTCGCCCAATTCCTTTGTCAGGTAGTCAATGAGCACAGATTCGTTGGCTTTTCGTATCCAGTATCGCTGGATAATATAGCCACCAACGATTACACCGCAAATCGAGCCGAAAATCGGCGGAGATATGTAAACAAGGTATCCACCGATCGCTTTCAGAATGTGTAGAGTTGTGTCCAAGAGCTAGCCCCCTACGATTTTGATTCCATCTTTGCCTCGTTTATATACTTCCATATCAAATCCCTGTAGACGCTGAAATCGACATCCTCAAATCTTATTTCCAATTTCTCGGCAAGCTGCCCGGACGTATAGTAGCCTTTTCGCACAAGGCCGCCGAAAGCTTCTTCGAGGAAGGAAGAACCATACCCTTCTACGCCGTCGATGACGACCGCCACTTTCGAGTTCGCGTCGAGCGCCGGTCGGAGAAAACTCTCTCGGAACGTAGTGCCGTTATAAAGACTGTCGTCGGCAAACCGGCCTAGGGGAGTCTCGGAGAACTCTTTTGCTATATTTATATTTTTCATGGCATCCTAAAGTTTCACAGACCACTCAATGAGCGTGCCCCCGATGGACCTCTTGTGCTCGCGGGAAGTTGTGCGAATTCTGTCGTCCCGCGTGTGTTCGAGTCGATACAACCCATGTCCGCTGTAAATGGAAAGCTTTCCGTCTTCATAAGCCTTTGCGAATTCTAGTAGATTTTTTAGACCTTTTCCGCGTTCAGGCCGGTTGACGGAACTTCTTCCGTATTCCATGGCCGCGCCGATCTTCTCCGAGTCGGACCACCGCGAGAACGCGTCTTTTATGTTCTCCCACAAATCCGATGAGGGAAGCGTCTTTGGAATGCCCACCCCTTGGTCGTAGAATATCACGTTCAGGTTCCGCGACGCCCTGTCAAAAGAGGCTGAAAGCCACCACCGTTTTTTGTCACCGCCAAGCACGGAAGGCGGGTATGCGTGCTGGCTTACGTTCGTAATCGCCTCCGACAACCCTTCGAACAGACGCTTTCTGCTGATTCCGGTTCCGACGATCGCCTCAATATCGACGCGTAGATCCTGCGCCATTTTCCCACTATCGGACGCGCCGGGTTCGCCGCGTCGAAAATTGACAAAGGTTATCGAGCTCTCCGTTGTCCGAATGCGTGGCCGAAGTAGCCCCAACAGCTCGAAATAGCCCATCTGGATTAGGAGCCGCCTGATTTCCGGATCCCACGATTCCACGTTGGCACGGAGGCGGCCCTGAACGCGCTCGTTCCACGCGTCCACTTCGCTCGCTAAGACAAGCGCCGCGGCGGGCGAGATAAAAAGAAGCTCCTCAAATCGCAGTTTCTTGATTCGACGCAGCCCTACCGAAGCGCTCCGAAGCGTGTTGAAATGGCCGACTGTCCTCTCGTAGTCTTCTTCAAAGTTGAGACGGACTGGGAGGGTTATTTCGATCGGTTCATCAAGAACGAACGGATCGCGCGTCGTGGTGTGGTGATTTCCGACGCCCCAGTGACTTAAGACGCTCGGCGACGCAGCCCAATTTGCGATTCGTGGGCGGAGAAAGTTTCGCCTGTCACGCCGCAGCCGCCATCGTTTTTGCCGATACCGACGGCTCCGGTTTCCACCCGCATTCACGCGTTACACTTTACCCGGCGAAGCAGCTTTAGGCTAGCGCCGGCCAAGCAGCCAAGCCCCGGAGACTGCTCTCGTTACACTGAGTTGACGCCGAAACGCGATAGCGAAAGTTTGGTTTCACGAGATGCCAGTACGGTAGAGCGGCCGATAACCATCCGGACTCCATCACACTTTCTCCCCGTCAAGCGACCCCCAATGCCCGGCCGATAGACGGGGTACGGTGAACCACTTCGAGCCTTCGATCGCTGTTTCCGAGGATTCGCTGGCTGACCAAATTGCCCTGCTCCAGGGGCAGCTTGACTTACTCCGCGAGCAACTGACTGAATCGCAGCGGCTGGCCACCATCGGCACCATTGCCGCGGTGATCGCGCACGAGTTCAACAATCTGCTGACGCCGATTGTCAGCTATAGTCAGTTTGCGTTGCAAAGTGCCGAGGGTGAGAAGCCGGACATGGAGCTGATCCGCAAGGCGCTGAGCAAGTCGTATCAGAGCTCGAGCAAAGCCGGCCGGATCTGCGCCTCGATGCTCGGCCTGGCCCGCGGCGAATCGAGCTCGGGGCAGGTCAGCGTCCAGCAACTGGTCGATGAAACGCTGGCGGTCCTCGCCCGCGACCCCAAGAAGGACGGCATCGCCCTCCGCGTGCAAGTCCAGCCGGATCTGCTCGTCCACGGCGATCCGGTCCAGCTCGAACAAGTGCTGCTCAATTTGCTGATTAACGCCCGCCAGGCGCTGCTCGGCAAGGGCGGCTCGATCACCATCAAAGCGCAATCCATTGAAGCCGACGAAATCCGCATCCAGGTCATCGACACCGGCCCCGGCATCCCCGAAAAGCTGATGGGCAAGATCTTCGAGCCGTTCTTCACCACCAAAGGCACCGCCCGCAAAGGCGAATCCAAAGGCACCGGCCTCGGCCTGGCGATCTGCAAGGAAATCATCGAGCATCATCGCGGCCGAATCGAAGTCCAATCCGAAGTCGGCAAAGGCACCACCTTCAGCCTGCATCTTCCGATCACCGCCGCTTGATTGAATTGCATCCCCGCATCCCTTTTTGCGCTCCTCCTAATCGCAAGTCCCTCACGCCGTGGGGGCATCGACACAGCCCGGATTATTCACGCAGAGGCGCAGAGACGCAGAGAAGACAAGATGCGGATCGATGTTCGATGCACTGTTTGACCCTGGAGCGAGCAACACGCGGCGCAGATCATATCCGCGCTGCACTCTTGCTGTTTTCTTTGCGTCTCTGCGCCTCCGCGTGAGCCATGAATTTCCCGGCCTGGCAGGTTGAAGAACGCGAAAGGGATAGCCTCGCCCTCCCAACAATCCACTCCCCCTACTATATAGGTGAAATCTGAATTATCCGGGCGCAAGCTACTGCCCGGCGAAGAGATGCAGTTTTGTGTCTTTTTTTGAAAGTGCCATTTTTATCATCTTGTTGTATAATATATTGAGCAATATTATGAGATCATGCGGATTCATAATCGCAACGCTGTTGCTGACGCTGAGCGGGCCGATCGCCAGCGGCCAGATCAAGGACGCGCGGGAATACAGCTTCGATCTCTGGGATTGGACGGCCCCCTGCCGCGACCTGGGGACATTTAAGATTTGGGCGGCCGATCTCAAATCGATCGGCGTGAATCGTCTGGAAATCTCAGTCCCATGGAATGTGCTGGAACCCAGGAGCTTCGAGTACGACCTGTCGTTCATCGCCGATCGACTGGCGGTGGCCAAATCGCTGGGCCTCGGCTTGCGGATTCGGATCAACAGCTACTACGCCGGCGCGACGCCGGCCTGGCTGGTGGCCGATCGTTGGCGCGATTCGAAGGGCACGCCTCAGCCTCCCGTTTCGATCAATGACGAGCGTTTCTGGGCGCACTACGCCCCGCTTTGCACGCACATCGCGGCCCAGTTCAAAGGCGAGGACATTTACTACAACGCCTTCATTGGCATCCACGCGGAGCTGAAGTGGGCCGACTGGTGGACCTTCGATGACGCAAGCCTGGCGCTGTGGCGGAAGACCATCGCCGACCGACCGCAATGGCTGCGCGACGTGGTGGGTGATGCGGATCTGCCGCAGACACCGCCCGTGCCCGGGCCTACGCAGGGCACGCCCGACACGTCTCCAGCAAGTCTCGCGTTCATCGCGTTTCGCGAGCATTGCTGGCGCGACGCGATGAGCCGCTTCAATGATGCGATTCATCAAGGCGATCCTGACGCGAAGACCTCGGCTCCGCTGGGCGAAAGCTTTCGCCGCGGCAGCGCGCAGATGTCGAACCTCGACTACTTCGGCCTCTCCCGCGGCGCCCGGCAGGTCGTCCACAGCTACGATTTCTCCTGGCACGTCAAGGCCGACCCCTGGTATGCCGCGGCAGCGGTCGCGTCGTTTCAGGGCATCACGCAACTCCCGGTTTCATTCGAGTTCGACGGGCCCAACCCGCGTTACACCGACGCGCGGCTGCTGGAAATCGCCGATGCCATATTGGCCCAAGGCGCGGGGCTGAAGGTCTCGAATTATTCCTACGGCCCGCAACTGCCCTCGTCCTATCCGCTGCTTCGCGAGCTCGGCAAGCGCATCGCCGCCGCTCGATCGATCCAGGAGACCAAGCCCGAAAAAACGATTCTTCTGTTCGTCTCGAAATGGGCCAACCTCTGCTATCGCGAGAAGACCGAATGGCTGCACGATGCCCAATTTGGCGACTGGAAGATGCTGCGCGATCGCGGCTTGCCGGTCCGATTCATTTGCGAGGACAACCTCGCAGAGGACCTGTCGCATTACCGCGGCTTATACGTCGCCTTCTCTCCCCCGCAGCTCCTCCCGACGCCCGCCCGCGATCGACTCGCCCGGCTCCGCGATCAGCTTCCGAGCATTGTCGAACTTTCCCAAATCCCACCCGCCCCACCAAAGGTTGATGCCGCCGCCCCGGCCACAGCGACGCGCGGCCGATGTCGAATCCTGAATTTTCCGCTTGCCTACGTCTGGCTTCACGAACCGACCAGATCTGCCGCCGATGGGATGCTGACGGAAGCGATGAGCCAGACGTGGGAGAAGAATTGACTCGTCGCATGGATGCCTCAGCATGGGCGCTCATTGATGAATTGTTAAGACTCGCCGACCGCAACACCGGAATGTATCCTGACCTTCCTCGACGGAATGTTCCTGCGACCGGCCTGCCCCTTGCCTTGTCGCAGGTCGTGTCAGTGGTGTGTCCTCCTAACCAATAGGAATCGGAATCATGAGCGACAAAAAAGTTGCGTTTATCACTGGAGCCAATCGCGGCATCGGCCGCGAGACGGCGCGACAGCTCGGCAAGCTCGGGATCACTGTCGTTATCGGTGCGCGCGACGCGAAAAAGGGCGAGGAAGCCGCCAGCGCCCTTCGCTCTCAAGGAATCGCGGCCGAAAGCCTGCGATGCGACGTGATCAACCCGGCCGATCATGGTGCCGCCTACAGCTATTTCGAGCGGAAGTTCGGCAAGCTCGACATCCTGGTCAACAACGCCGGAGTTCATCTTGAGAGCGAGAACGGCGATCCAGGCGCGGCCGGCGGTCGTACAAGCACACTATCGCCTCAGATCCTCCGCAAGACATTTGACGCCAACTTCTTCGCCCCGATCGCTCTCGCCCAGGCGTTGCTCCCGCTGATTCGCAAGTCGCCGGCGGGGCGAATCGTCAACCTGTCGAGCGTGCTCGGCTCGTTGACGTTGCACGCGACGCCGGGGTCGCCCATCTACGATTTCAAGGCGCTCGCCTACGACTCATCCAAGACGGCCTTGAACGCGTTCACCATTCACCTGGCGTACGAACTCCGCGACACCCCGATCAAAGTCAACTCGGCCCACCCCGGCTGGGTGAAGACAGACATGGGCGGCCCCAACGCGCCAATGGAGATCGCCGACGGCGGCAAGACCAGCACGCAGCTTGCCACGCTCCCGGCAGACGGCCCGACCGGCGGGTTCTTCCACCTGGGCGAACCGCTGCCGTGGTAAATTGCAACCGTATCGAACCCAATCAAGATGGAGAATGCCATGCCTCACGTCACTGTTGGCAGAGAGAACTCGGGGGACGTCAAGCTGTATTACAACGACTGGGGATCCGGCCAGCCGATCGTCTTCAGCCACGGGTGGCCGCTGAGCGCCGATGCGTTCGAGGACCAGATGTTTTTTCTGGCCTCGCGGGGCTACCGGTGCATCGCCCATGACCGCCGCGGGCATGGCCGCTCGAGCCAGCCATGGAGCGGGAACAACATGGACACCTACGCGGACGATCTTGCCGCGCTGGTGGAAACGCTCGATCTGAAAAACGCGATCCACATCGGCCATTCCACCGGCGGGGGCGAAGTCACCCGCTATATCGGGCGCCACGGCACAAAGCGCGTGGCCAAGGCGGTTTTGATCGGCGCGGTGCCGCCCCTGATGCTCAAGACGCCCGCCAACCCCGGCGGCCTTCCCATCGAAGCATTCGATCAACTCCGCGCCTCGGTCGTCGCGGATCGATCGCAATTCTGGAAGGATTTGAGCCTCCCCTTCTACGGATATAACCGCCCCGGCGCCAAGATCTCCGAAGGCGTGCGCGAATCGTTCTGGCTCCAAGGCATGATGGCCGGCTTCCCCGCCTCGTACTTCTGCATCAAGGCCTTCTCGGAGACCGACCTGACCGAAGACCTTAAGAAATTCGACGTGCCCACCCTCATTCTTCACGGCGACGACGACCAGATCGTGCCGATCGGCGCGTCGGCGATGCTCTCCTCCAAGCTCGTCAAAGGCGCCAAGCTGAAGGTCTACCCCGGCGCACCGCACGGGATGTGTACGACTCTAAAACACCAGGTCAATGAGGAACTGCTCGCATTCATCAAATCGTAGAAGAGCGACCCATGCCCGTTTAGCGGGGCCGCTTGCGGGCCGTCCTTCCCGTCGTCTGAAAGAAGGCGCACCATGAGTTTCGGTCTCACAGCATTCACCGTTTTCCACGTGGGAATCAGCCTGGCGGGAATCATCTCCGGCTTCGTCGTCGCGATCGGATTGCTCACTAACAAACGCCTCGACGGCTGGACCGCGATCTTCCTCACGACCACTGTCGCAACGAGCGTGACCGGCTTCTTCTTCCCCGTCCATCACTTCATGCCATCGCACGGCGTCGGCATCATCTCGCTGCTGGTGTTACCGATCGCAATCTTCGCCCGCTACGGCCGTCATCTACTGGGGCCGTGGCGATGGGTCTACGTGGTGGGCGCCATGTTCGCGCTCTATCTCAACGTCTTTGTGCTGGTGGTGCAGACGTTCTTGAAGGTGCCCGCGCTCAAGGCAGTCGCCCCGACGCAATCGGAGGCACCGTTCAAGCTCGCGCAGCTCATCGTCCTCGTGGGATTCGTGATGCTAACCGTTGCCGCCTTGGTCAGATCCCGCGCAGGACTTGGAAAGCTAGCGTCGCCGCCCCTGCGACCGGTCTAGGAATCGACAAGCCGAGCGCGTCCGAGTCGCGACTCATCGCCAACCAGAAGACTCGCCTTGATGCTCAAGATCGAAAGGGAATCCGACCTACCTGGTGCAACCCTGCGGCTGATCGGCCGCATTCGCTCCCAAGATCTCCCAGACCTCGAATCCCAGATGGCAATCGATCGGCCGACGGCGGTGTTGGACCTTGCCGAGGTCATGCTGGTGGACGTAGACGTCGTCCGCTTTCTTGGATCGATCGAGAGCCACGGCATTCAACTGCGCCACTGTCCCCCCTTCGTGCGGGAATGGATTTGCCGCGAGAACGCCGAGGCACGACAATGAGGGCGGCTAACCGCAATCTCAGGGCATGCACAGTCACTTGGGAGGGCGAGGCTCCTGCCGAGCCGAAGCCCGCTCGAAAGATTGCGGCTCGGCAGGAGCCTCGCCCTCCCAGAATCCGTTATCTTTGTCCGCCCTTCCCGCAAGCTTCGCCGGTGGCGAGGGAACTGGATGCGAAAGTCGAAGCGCTGCTAACATCGGTCGCTTCGCGAAGCGCGGATAAAAGGACCGACCGGCCGACCGATTCGAGCACAATCCCATGCCAGTCACAGATTCCACAAGCGTGGCGCCCTCGGAGAAACAGGATACAACCACCAAGGCGGCAATCCCCATCGCGCCCCCCGCGGACGCGCCGCTTCATCCCGCGCCCTCCGCTCCAGTACACCCCCACCCATCTCACCGCCGCCGCTGGCTCGTCTGGATCGTGTGCGGTGTCCTGGTTCTTCTCGGGATCGTCGCGGCCATCCCGTGGCTGATCCACGTGCTGAACACAACCTCGACCGACGATGCTTACGTGAATGGCCACGTCACGTTCGTCGCGCCGCGCGTGGCGGGGCAGGTGACCCGGGTGCTGGTGGACGACAACAATCGCGTCCGCAAGGGCGACCTGCTGCTGCAACTCGATAAAGAGCCTTACCAAGTGCAGGTGAATATCGCCCGCTCGGCGGTGGACGCGGCGCAGTCGGATGTGGTGACCGCCACCGCGCAGGCCCGCGCAGTGGAAGGACAGGTGCGCAGCGCGCGGTTCAGCCTCGAGCATGCGATCGAAGACGTGGACAACCAGATCGCCCTGCTCAGATCCAAGGTCGCCACGTTGGAATCACGCAAGGCCAGCCTCGACAAGGCCCGCGCCGATTACGAGCGTGCCGCTCCGCTGGTGAAGACCGGTGCCGTCGCGCAAGAAACGCTGGATCTGCGCAAGGAAACCATGCTGGTGGCACAGGCGCAGGTGGATGAAGCACTGCAAGGCGTGTATCAGGTGCGCGTCGGGCTCGGCCTGCCGCCCAAGCCCGAAACGGGCGATGACCTCACGCAAGTGCCGCCTGATCTGGATCAAACCTTCTCCGCCGTCCGGGAGGCGCAGTTCGCGATCCTCCAGGCCGCGGCGCAGCTCGGCGTCAAAGACTCGTTCAATAAATCGCCCAAGCAGATGGTCATAGACTTTTACAAGCGCGATCCAGAGGGCGACATCGATCGCATCTACAAGAAGCTGCTGGAAGACGCCCCCGCCGTCCATCAAGCCCAGGCGAAGCTCGCCGAGGCACAGCGCAATCTCGATCAGGCGGAATTGAACCTGCGCTATTGCGACGTGGTATCCGAAATTGACGGCGTGGTGACGCGGCGGGATGTGAACCCCGGCAACAACGTGGTGGCCGGCCAGAGCGTGATGGCGGTGCGATCGCTGACCGACATCTGGGTGGATGCCAACTTCAAGGAAACCCAGCTTGCCGCCCTGCGGATCGGCCAGCCGGTGGATCTGGACGTGGACATGTATGGGAGCCGGCACCGGTTCAAGGGCCGCATCTCCGGCTTCACGATGGGCACCGGCTCCACGCTGGCGCTGCTGCCGGCAGAGAACGCGACAGGGAACTTCGTGAAGGTCGTCCAGCGTCTGCCGGTGCGAATCGATCTGGTCGATTATGACCCCGATAAGCTGCCGCTGTTCATCGGGCTTTCGGTCACGCCCTCGGTTCACATCCACGCCGAGCCCACCGGTCCCGCGGCGGGGAAGGTGCTCCAGCCATACTTTCCGACGACGGCGCCCGCGGCAATGCCCTCAACGATGCCGGAGACCCGCCCATGACGGCGACGGCGCTCCCGTTGCCCCTCGATCGGCTTGAGCGGCGGGCGTTCAACCCGTGGCTCGTGGCCGTCGCGGTGGTGATTCCCACCTTCATGGAGGTGCTGGACACCACCATCGCCAACGTGGCGCTGCGCTACATCGCCGGCGGTTTGTCGGCCCCGGTCACCGACAGTGAGTGGGTCATCACCAGCTACCTGGCGTCCAACGCGATCATCCTGCCGATCTCAGGATGGATCGCGCAGCGGCTGGGACGGCGCAACTATTTTCTTCTTTCGATCGCGATTTTCACATTGGCTTCGGCGCTCTGCGGCCTTGCCCCGAGTCTTGGCGCCTTGGTCGCCTTCCGCGTGCTGCAAGGCCTGGCCGGCGGCGGCCTGCAACCCTCCAGTCAGGGGATTTTGCTCGATGCCTTCCCCCCTGAAAAGCAAGGCGCCGCGATGACCGTCTTCGGCGTTGCCGCCCTGCTCGCGCCGGTCTTCGGGCCGACGCTCGGCGGATTCATCACCGACAATTACGGCTGGGAGTGGATCTTCTACCTGAATCTCCCAGTCGGCCTGCTCGCCTTTCTTATCTGCAGCGCGGTGGTCGTAGATCCGCCCTATCTCAAGCAGCAGCGAAAACAAGCTCGCCAGCAGCATCAGCGGTTCGACGTCCTCGGCCTCTGCCTGCTGACCGTGACGATGGTCTCGTGGGAAGTCCTGCTCAGCAAAGGCCAGGAGTGGGACTGGCTCGGCGATCCGTTCTTCCGCATCCAGACCCTGGTGATCCTGTTTATCACCTGCCTCGGCGGGCTGATCTTTCGCGAGCTGCGGATCAAGAATCCGCTGATCAATTTTCGAACGCTGGCCGACCGCAATTTCCGCTCCTGCTGCATCATCATCTTCTGCGCCTTCGGCGTGCTCTATGCGAACACCACCACGCTTCCCGGGCTGCTGCAATCTCTGTTCGGCTACGACGCGACGACCTCGGGCCTGGTGCTCTCCCCCGCCGGGATCGGCGCGGTGGTGATGCTGTTTATCATTGGCGCACTTCTCTCGCGTGGGATGGATGCGCGCTATCCCATGGCCATCGGGCTGGTGCTCCTGGCGGCGGGCAATTACTGGATGTCGCTGCTGAACCTCGACATCAGCCCGTGGCAGGTGGTCTGGCCGCGGGTGGTGCTGATTGCCGGGCTCTCGATGCTGTTTGCCCCGTTGAATGTCGCCGCATTTTTATACATCCCCAAGGAGATGCGCGGGGCCGCGGTGGGCCTGCTTGCGCTGCTGCGGAATGAGGGCGGCAGCGTCGGCACGTCGGTCGCCCAGACGATCCAGGAACGCCGCGAACAGTTCCACGCCCTGCGCCTCAACGAAAAGCTCGACCCGCTCAACCCCGCCGTCCAGCAATTCATCCAGCAAGGCCAGGCGTTCCTCTTCCAACACAACGGCGACGCGCCCATGTCGCGCCAGATCGCCCTCCAGTTCCTCAACCAAGCCCGCAACCAGCAGGCCTCTTCCTTGGCGTATTTCGATGTGTTCTGGTTCTCAGCCGCGATCGCCGCCGTGATGGTCTTCCTCGTCCTGCTCATGCGCCGCTCGGTCGCGGAAAAGGGCGCGCATATCGGTGCCGAATGAGGTCCGACCACCTTGCTGATTTCGGATTGCGGATTGCTGATTAGGAATCCTGGAGGATTGAGATTATTTTTTTAAGTTGCGTTATGCGAGCTGGGTCTCTGTCTGTCGTTGCGGGAAGCGGTGCCGAAGCATGGCTTGGATGAAACGATCAATGACGCCCGCGGCGGCTTCGCCGGTGATGATGCCGGAATCGGCGCCGGAGGACGGATCGATGTGGGCGGCTTTCAGGACGGCCTGACCTTCCCCGACGGCGGCGATGGGTTTGCCGTGGACGTAGGCCTCGCCAACGAACTGCACCGCCAGGTTCATGGCGGCGGGCGCCATGGCAATCTTTCCGCCGGGGATGAAGACGGCGTCGTAGACGACGGAAGGCGCATTGGGAGCCGGGTGATCGACGGCAATCGGCTTGCCCTGCGCCGGTTTAATCATGCCGGCGGTTTGGGCAATGACTTCCGCCATCGTGCCTTCCTTGGCGAGGCGCGCCTTCATCGCTTCGACCTGTTTTCCGTCAACGCCGTCGCCGGCCAGGATGGCCACCTTGCGGCCCTTGATGTCCTTGCACGGCTTGTCCATGCTCAGGGCCGCCGACTTGCGATTGTGCGGCTTGGAGTTGGGTTTGGCGGTGACGCTCAGCCCAATATTCTTGGCCACCTTGCTGGCCAGCTCGTCGGCCACGTTCACCAGCAGCGCGTCGATGACGCGCTGCTTGACCGCCTCCACCATGCACTGATTCAGCTCGAAGCTGATGGCGCTGACGATGTGGTTCTTTTCCCACTGGGCCATGCTGTTCCAGAAGAGCGTGGCCTGGCTGAAGTGATCGCTGAAGGTGTCGCTGCGCTGGCGGACCTTGCGGCCCTCCATCTTCTCGGCGTAGCTGGAAAAGGCCAGCATTCCCTCCGGCGAATGGGCCGGGCAACCATCGGCCAGTGAGTTGGGGAAATACGCCACGCGCCCCTTGGGGATGAGCTGCTGGCTCTCGCCATCGCGCTGGTTGTTGTGGAACGGGCAGGTGGGCCGGTTGATCGGAAGCTGCGCGAAGTTCGGCCCGACGCGCTTGATCTGGGTATCGAAGTAGCTGAACAGCCGGCCTTGCAGCAGCGGGTCGTTGCTGAAATCGATCCCCGCCACGACGTGGCCGGGATGGAACGCCACCTGCTCGGTCTCGGCAAAATAGTTGTCCGGGTTTCGGTTCAGCACCAGCCGGCCGAGCGGACGGATCGGCACTTGTTCTTCGGGAATAATCTTGGTCGGGTCGAGCAGATCGAAGTCGAACTTGCGTTCGTCGGCCTCGGCGACGATCTGCACGCCGAACTCCCATTCGGGGAAGTCGCCACGTTCGATCGAGTCGAACAAGTCACGCCGGTTGAAGTCCGGGTCTTTGCCGGCGACCTTCTGCGCCTCGTCCCAGCAGAGCGAATACACGCCTTTGACGGGCTTGTAATGAAATTTCACGAACCGGCTAACGCCCTGCTCGTTGATGAACCGGAAGGTATGAATGCCGAATCCTTCCATCATCGCAAAGCTGCGCGGGATGCCGCGATCGCTCATCACCCACATCAGCATGTGCATCGATTCAGGCGTCAGCGAGGCAAAATCCCAGAACGTGTCGTGCGCGCTTTGAGCCTGGGGGATCTCGTTATTCGGCTCGGGCTTCACCGCATGAATAAGGTCGGGGAACTTGATCGCATCCTGAATGAAGAAGACCGGCATGTTGTTGCCGACCAAATCCCACACGCCGGCATCGGTGTAAAACTTGGTGGCAAACCCGCGCACGTCCCGCGGCGTGTCGGCGCTTCCGCGCGAGCCGGCCACGGTGCTGAAGCGGACGAACACCGGAGTGCGCTTGCCCTTCTTGGCAAACAGCGTCGCCTTGGTGATGTCGGCCGCCGAGTCGTAGGCTTCGAAGAAGCCGTGTGCCGCGGTGCCACGGGCATGCACCACGCGCTCGGGGATGCGCTCATGATCGAAGTGCGTGATCTTCTCGCGGAAATGAAAATCCTCCAGCAGCGTCGGCCCGCGCAAGCCGGCCTTGAGCGAGTTCTGGTCATCGCCCATCGGCAGGCCCTGATTGGTCGTCATCACCTCGCCCTGCTCGATCGTGTCGCGCTGCAGGTCCTGGTCCTTCTCATTGATCTGGGGACGATCCCCGGCCTTGTTCTTTTTTGCCTTCGCCATGGGTAAGTCTCGGTTCGATTTGGTCTGGTTTAGTGCGCCTCACGCCCGTTCACCGTCGTATATAGGACCACGGCGCAAAATCAGTCAATGAGCATTCGGCGTGATGCGTTCTGCTACGGGTTGGGAAAGCGAAAGTTAGAGCCTTTCCCAAGTAGGTGGCGTGGCTCGGTACGGATCGCCCTCTTTCTCCCTCTCCCTCCGGGAGAGGGCCGGGGTGAGGGGAAGTCGCGGTAGACATCGATCGGCAAGGGAACGCGCCTTCGGTTTCCCCTCACCCTAACCCTCTCCCGGAGGGAGAGGGGATAAGACGCGATGCCGCAGCCGACTCGCCGACGATCGAGTTGGCTGGTCAAGCGATCGCCGATGCCCATGAGGAGACTGCCTAATGTTTCAACTCAATCGTCGCCTTCACGAGATTGAATTTGTCGTGCGCGTCGATCCCCTGCTTGGCCGTTCCTCCGTACGCGCTGAAAACGCACCAGAGCGTTTTGCCATCGGCGCTGATCCACTTGGCGGGGAAGCTGCAAGTAAGGCCTTCGCCTTCGCTGCCCATTTCGCCCCAGTGCTCGTCGTAGGCGACCGTCGTCCACGGCCCCCACGGGTTGGCTGAATCGAAGACGCCGAGCTGGCCCGGGCCGGTGTGGAAGGCGGTCAGGAGGTGTCGCTTGAGTCCCGGCACATAGACGACGCCCGCCAGGTCGCCGCTGCGATCGACAAAGATCGGCGCGGCCTCGGTCACGTCCGCGCTCCAAAGTGGCCCGCGGCCCCCGAGCTCGTAGCAGAATTCGTAGGCGGCGCGATCCGGGAGCTTATCGGGCGGGACCCGGCCGAGAAATGTCTCGCGCTGGTCGCCCTGTTTCTGGCCGTAGAAGTACACATATCCGCCGAGCGCTTCGGGCACATCCGTATATCCCTTGCCGAAATTGAGAAATGTGGACGGCTTGAGCCGGCCGTCGCCTTTGGCAAAGATCCAATCGGCCCGTTGCCAGGTAGCGCCGTCGTCGTCCGACCAGATCAGCGCCTGGTCCACGTCCGGCCATTTGCCATTCTGGGTATTAAGCCAGGCGTAAACGCGCCGGCCGACGGCCAGCACCCCGCCGACCTTTCCCTTTTTGGGGAAGCTCGCCGGATGGCGCGGGTTCATGCCGCCGTTGAGATTGGTTCCGACGAATTGGTCCGGCGGGCCATCGATCCGCGCGAATCCCAGCGATACGCGTCCGTCCTGATCGGTGCCGCCGAAGCCCCCGCCGTCGCCCCACGCGGTGAACAAGCTGCCATCCGCCGCCCAGGTGATCGGCCACAAATCGCTGCCGGGGGCGGCGGTTTTCCGCGTATTCCATTCCCAGACGATCCGATCGATGACCGTGCTATGCGGATACGGAGGAGTGGCCTTCGGCGATTCGCCGGCGGTGGCGGGCAACTGGAAGGCGGATATGAGACAGGTTGCCGCAATACAAGCACAGCGAATCTTGATTCGGCGCCAAGCCATTTTTCGCTCCGGAATATCACGACCGCAAGAGTCGCGACGCGATCACTGCTGCCCGTTTAGGGCCGTCGCACGTAACAGGATAAGGGAGGGTGAGGCTCCTGCCGAGCCTTCCTAGCGACATTCGGTCGCTGGTGCTGCAGAGGAACTGCCCGGCGAGCAACGCGCCGCTTGCGGCTTCGCCGCCCGACGCCATCGCAAGTGATGGCATCACTAGACCGGTTTTCATTTTGCTGGATCGCCGACGAGGGGGTTGCGACTCCGCGTCTTATCCCCTCTCCCTCCGGTCTTCGACCCTGAGGCTGAGCCTCAAGCTCAGACCCGAAGGGGAGAGGGTTGGGGTGAGGGGAAACCGCCGGCGCGTTCCTTGCCAATCGATGTCTACCGCGACTTCCCCTCACCCCGGCCCTCTCCCAAAGGGAGAGGGAGGAAGAGGGAAGCCGCGCCATCTACCTGGGAAACGCTCTAGTGTTTGGCCGTCGTCCACAGTTTGTTCTCGACCTGTTGGAAATGGGTAAAGCTGGTGTCCAGGTCGCCGATGAGCTTTTGAATCTGGGCGCGGTCGGCCTTGGGGTCGCGCATCGCGTCGCGCAGCGCTGTCGAGGCGTCGCTCAGGCTTTCGGCGCCTTGGGCGAACTCGCGGGCCGAGTCATAGAGGTTCAGGTTCGCGGCCTCGTCGGGCGTCGGCTTGTAGAGCAGCCGCCAGGGGCTGTGGCGAAGCTCGATGCTGGCTTCCTTGAGGTTGTCGCTGGTGGTCTTGAGGCTCGACACCATTCCGTCCAGCTTTCCCTGGTTATCGACGATGACGGAGCGGAGCGAACCGGTAATGTCCTTTGTATTGGCGGCGGTCTTCTGCACGTCAAGCAACGCCGACTGCGCGGTGGTCAGGCTGCCGTCCACTTTCGCGACCACGGCGGAGATGTGATCGACCAGGCCCGGCAACTTGTCCTTTAGCGTTCCGGTGGCGACGTTCAGATTCTTGATCGTCCCGCGGAGATCGGGCTTGGTGTCGCCGAGCAGGTCGTTCACCTGGCCAGCGGCGGCGCTGGCATTGTCGGCCACCTTGTTGTAATGCGCCACCACCGGGTCCACTTGAGCGTTCGCGTGAGCCACCAATGTTTTGACCGTGTCCACCGTCTGGTTGACTTTTGGCACCGTCTGGGTGTCGATCTGATTGATCGCGCTTTCCAGATGGGGACCCATGTTTCCGAGGCTGGCAAAGAGGGCCGCCTTGGGATCAGGCTGGCCCTCGAGGGCCACGTCCTGGCCCGACGGCGCTCCGGCGCCAAGCGCCGTGATATTGAGGGCGGTGGTCCCGGTGAGGCTCGTCTGCACGCCAATCTTTGTGTCATTGTGAAGCACATAGGCGCTGGGCAGACTGATGGTGACCAGCAGCCGGGGCGTCGGGCCGTCGAGACCGTCGGGACGGATGTCGCGGATGATGCCGACCTTGTATCCGCCGAGCCGCACCTCGTCTCCGATTTGAAGGCCGCCCAGGTCATCGCTCAGCTTGAATGCGATGGTGCGGAGCTGCGTCGGGCCCATGCTCGCGCCACGAATCCAGACGATCACCACGGCGGCCAGCACCAGCGTGATGAGGATGAATGCGCCAGCCTTGAACTCGTTGCGTGCTTTAGCTGCCATGAGCAATTTCCAATTTGCAATTATCAATTTGCAATTTGCAATTTGCAATTTTCAGTGCGTCGGTTTCGCTGATTGCAAATTGCAAATTGATAATTGCAAAATGCAACTTTCAGGGTCAGACCTTGCCGCCCAAGAGATCCACCTCATAGCCCCCCGCTCTCCTTCGATCGGTCAGCGGCCCCTCGGTCAGCCCGTGGACGAACTGGCGCACGAGCGGATCGGTCGACTCGCGCATCTGTGCCGGCGTTCCTTGCGCCACGAATTTGCCGCGGTCGAGCAGGACCATTCGATCGGCGATGCGGAACGCGCTGTCCATCTCGTGGGTCACTACAACGCTGGTCACGCCGAGCTTCTGATTCAGGTCAATGATGAGCTGATCGATCTCGGCGCTGGTCACGGGATCGAGGCCGGCACTGGGCTCGTCGTAGAAGAGGATCTTTGGATCGAGCGAAATTGCCCGGGCGAGGCCGGCGCGCTTTTTCATCCCACCCGACAGTTCGGCCGGCATCTTGTCGGCGTCTTCGCGCAGGCCGACCAATTCCAGCTTGATCTTCACCATAATCGCAATCGTCGGCTCAGGGAGATCGGTGTGTTCCCGCAGCGGGAGCGCGACGTTATCGGCGACGGTCATTGAGTTGAACAACGCCCCGCTCTGGAACAGCACGCCGATCGATCGGCGATAGTCGTCGCATTCGCCGGCGGTCATCGAATGAAGGCTTTTTCCCCAGGCGGCGATGTCGCCGCTGTCGTAGGCGATATTGCCGATCATCAGCCGCAGGAGGGTGGACTTGCCGCTCCCTGAGCCGCCAAGGATCACCAGCGTCTCGCCCTCGACCACCTCCAGGCAGATGCGATCGAGGACGGTGGCGTCGCCGTAGATCTTGGTGACGTTCGCGACTTGGACGGCGGGGGAAGGCATGGGGGTTCAGGGTTCAGGGGGTCAGGGGTCAGGGGTCAGGGCAATCGCAATCAATATCCGTAATAGTAAAAGAATGCGGTGAACATCAAGTCAACAAAGATCAGGGCGACGATGGTGAGGACGACGGTGCGGGTGGTGGCGACGCCGACGCCCTGCGCGCCGCCGGTCACGCGCAGGCCGAGGAAGCAGGCCAGGGCGCTGATGAGCATTCCGAAGACGGCGGACTTAATCAGGCCGGTGGAAAAATCGCTGACGCGTACGGCTTCAAAGGTGCGATGCACGTATTGAACTCGGCTGATGCCCAGCAACTGAGTGGAGACGACCAAGCCGCCGAGGATCCCGGTGATGTCTCCGATGACGGCGACGCAGACCATCATGATGGTGGTCGCCACGACGCGCGGGAGGACGAGAAACCGGATGGGGTTGATCGCTTCCGATTCCAGCGCCTCGATCTCCTCCGAGACAACCATCGTGCCGATCTCGGCGGCAATGCTGGCGCCGGCAAACCCGGTCAGCACGATCGCGCTGACCAATGGCCCCATCTCGCGGAAGACTGCCACCGAGATGATGTTGGCCACCTGCGACACCGCGCCATATGCCTTGAGCACCGGGGCGGTTTGCAGGGCGAGAATGGCGCCGATGCAGAACAGGACGAGCATGACGATGGGAACGCTGCGAACCCCGACGCGGACCATTTGGGCCCAGAGGTTTTGCCAGGCCATGCGCCGGCCGCGGGAGGCGAGCAATCCGCGCGGAAAGGACAGTGCGGTGTCGCGAAGCAGGTAGCTTAGCCCGCCGAGAAATTCCAGCAGCGCGATCGCGCGCGATCCGACGATCGTGAGAGGGCGCAGGCGGATCCGCCTGGCTGATTTTTCTGCCACGGGACCGGCTGACTGGGTCATTTGCTCAAGGCTTCCGCCTCATCCTTGCAGATTTGGAAAACGGTCGCGAGCCGGGCAATCTCAATCAACCCCTTGACTCGCGGCTGCAGGCCGAACAGGGCTACCCGCCCGCTGGTTTTCATCATTTTTTTGAGCGCCTCCACCAGCACCGCCAGAGCGCTGCTGTCCATGTAAGGCACCTGGGTCAGATTCAGCACGAGGCGAGTCACCTTGGTGCGCGTGAGCAAATCGAGCAGTTCGGTGCGAAGCTCCGGACTGTTGTGCAGATCCAGCTCGCCCCGCACCGCGACAATGAGCGCGGACCCTTCCTGGCGCGCCGCCGGGATCAGGTCGGAAGGATGCAGAAGGTTTTCCATCGCGGCGATGCTCCAAAGGGCGAATCACTGTCTCTCAATTTTGCATTTTGCATTGCCTGTTTTGCATTTTGCATTCCTCCGGGCGGCCGGGAATGCAAAATGCAAAACAGGCAACGCAAAATGCAAAATGATTATCGCTCCAACTTCCGTTCCATCGTCAATATCATGCCGTCCGGCTGAGGGGTAAAGGCAATCTTGTCCAGAAGCTCGCGGAGGCACACCATTCCTACGCCTCCCGGACAGAGTGGATCGTGCTTGGGCGGGCAGTCGCTGGGTTTCTTACCGGTCCCCCAGTCACGAACCTGAATCCTCAGCAATTGGTCCTGAAAAGTGGCCGTGAGCTCGATCGGGCGATCGACCGCCCCGCGATAGGCATGGCGGGTGACGTTGGTGAGGGCCTCATTGACGCAGAGGACAATTTCGCCGCGCGCCAGATCGTCGAACCCGCAGGATTGGCAGAAAGACTCCAACTCATGACGGACCCGCGCCAGATGAACGGGGTCGCTGTTGATTTGCAGCCGCCACTGTTGGGGTGCCGCCGTCACGTCTTCCTTTGCTTAAGCCATCGCTGCCAGCGCTCGATCGCCGGGCGGCGTTCGTCCACGTCATCAAAATAGCGGTAATCAAAGGTCTGGCCAGTGATCCGTTCTAATGCTCCAAAAGCATAGAAGCGGATTGCGGGATCGTCGTTATTGAGCTGCGCGACCAGAGCTGGCACGGCGTTTTGATTGCGGCTTTCCGCGGCCTTCTGGATGGCCGGAATGCTGCTCATGGGATCGATTGCGCCAATGGTCTGGCTTTCGCGCGGAAAGCATCCGCCCGAAGCCAGACACGCCGCGATCACAACCCCGCGCGCAACGCCCATTGCCCTCCGCGGGACAGGGCCCGCAATCGGTCTTAAAGCGTTATCGTCTCCGATCGCGGGGTTTCTGTATACGGACAAGAATTTCTTCAGTTACACGGGACCTATCGCGGGGCAAATTTGCTCTATCGCGATGCCACCGGTAGCACGGCCGTCTCGGCCGTGCGGGGAATGTTGCACGGCACAACATCACTCAATTCGCCCCGGCACTTCCATGCAGGTCAAGTTTATCGTGGTCGCCGGGGATATAGCGGTGGCCGGTCAGCGCCGCCTTGGCGAAGCCGATCACCTGCGTTTAGATGAAGCCGCCGAAGAAAACTTCCCTCCGGCGGCCTCGACATTCCAATGCACTGAGAAATCAGCTCGCCCAAGCCTGCTTCTGCGCTTCGGTAGCCATCTTCTTGTGGTTCTCGAGCGTCGGCACCACTTTCTTTGCGTACTCGCGAACCGACACGTCTGCCGCGTTATCGCGCTCGCGCATATAGAGTGAGATCGACTCATTGTGATGCGCGAGGACCATTTTCGTGTAGTCCTTATCGAAGTTCTTTCCGGCCTTGGAGGTCATCTCGTCGTAGATCGTTTTCTGTTGAGGGGTCAGGTCATTGTCATGCGTTTTGAGGTCAACATCGTGATCCTTGGCCATCTGCTCGATCATCTTGAGATCGGCCTCATGATCGGCAGCCATCTGCCGACCGAGTTGTTTCGCATCGTCGGTGGCGGCGTGGTCCGCCGCGTACTGGCCGAGCCGTTCCTCAAACACGTCTTCCTGAGCCGCCTGCCGCAGAAAGGCGCTTTCCTGGGAATCCAGTTTTTTGGTGTTTTCCCCGTTTTGTCCCCAAGCCGTGGTTCCCAGCGAAACAGTCGCTGCAAATAATGCCGCACTCATCGCAAAATGACGTTTCATAGCGTCTCCTTTCGTCGAATCGTCCGACCGCTTCGCACCAGACGAACTCAACAACACCTCGTTTCCTCGTTCCACGCCTCCGCAGGCACGGACTCATCAGAGTGGTTAGCAACGCGAGTGCCGCGAATCGTGTGGTGGTGAGGAGTTTGCCCTGAAGTTGGCCGCATTGACGCGTTGCCACGCCGCACTCACAATCCGCGGCCAATGCGTCGGATTCTGCGGCTCGGATATTTGGCCATTCCCCTGGCGTTTGGCGTCCATTTTCTGCTTTCCAAGTCCGGCTCGCCCAGCTTGCGGCAATGGGAACCGCTGATCACATTTATCCTCTCGGGTATTGCGGTCATCCCGCTGGCGCAACTCATGGGCCGGGCCACCGGCCAGTTAGCCGAGCAGACGGGACCGACGTGGGGCGGCTTGCTCAACGCCACCTTCGGTAACGCGGCCGAACTGATCATCGCGATCATCGCCCTCTCCAAAGGATTGAACGATGTTGTGAAGGCCTCGCTCACCGGCTCGATTATTGGCAATTTGCTGTTGGTCTCCGGGGCCGCGATGCTGGTGGGCGGGTGGCATCGCGAGCGGCAAAGCTTCTCAAAAGCCACCGCCCAGACCAATTCGGCCCTCCTGGCCGTCGCCCTGGCGGCAATGCTGCTGCCGGCGATTTTTGATTTCACCTTCGCCCGCACCGATCGCAACCTGATCGAACACGAAGAGGCCATGTCGGTCGGGACGGCCATCATCCTGATTCTGATTTACGGCCTCGGCCTGCTCTTCACGCTTCGGACGCACCGCCACATCTTTTCATCAATGCCGGCGCAGTCGCCGGAGGATCCGGCCGGGGTGGGCGAAGGGTGGTCGATTCGCAAGAGCATTTTGACGCTGCTGGTGGCATCCGTGGGGGTGTCGCTGGTGGCCGAGCTGCTGGTGGGCTCGGTGGAATCGGTGGCGACGACAATGCGATGGAATGAGTTGTTCGTCGGCTGCATCCTGCTGGCGATCTTTGGCAATGCCGCGGAGCAATCGACCGCGGTCTTGATGGCGCATCGCAACGACATGGACACGGCGATGACCATCACCTATCAGAGCAGCCTGCAAATTGCCCTGTTCACCACCCCTTTCATGGTCCTGCTGAGCGCCGTTCTGCACCATTGGAGCGCCGGCGGCCATGCCCGGCCGCGGCTCGACCTTATCTTCTCACCGATGGAAGTTGCCGCCCTGCTGCTGTCGGTTGGGGTGGTGATCGTCATCGGGCTGAACGGAGAGACCAATTGGTTTGAGGGGGCGATGCTGCTGGCGGTGTATGCCATTCTCGGCGTCACCTTCTTTTATATCCCCATGGGCAAACCAGCCGGGTATGATAAGCAGCGGGGCGAGCCACCGGCTTGGGTTCAGCCCAGCGCGGCATCCCCGCCGCCGGCAACGCAAGGGATATGGCATGCCACTGCGCGATAACGAACTGGCCCGTCGTCATGAGGGAACGCTGGAGCTGCGCCCCCAGCCGATGCGGGTGCGATGGAGCTTCAACGAGTTGCTGGCCTCCGACGGCCACGAGCTGCGCATCAGCTTCATCTGTAGCGTCCGCGCCCTGTCCGATCCGACTGAACGGAAGATGCTGGAGGAAGTGCTCCTCGGTTCGCGCCAAGCGCTCACCGATGACGATTTGGCCGCTCATTTCGAGCGAGCGCTCGCCCCCTCGGCTGCGAAGGTGGCCGAGAAGCACACCGCCGCCGAATGGGCCGGCGAAGCGCTTGCCGAGGAACTGACCAAGGCCCTGCGATCGGCCGCCGACGCGGTCGCCTTTGGCTGCGGCGTCGAACTGTTGCCTCCCTTTCAAGTCGAAGTTCAAAGCCCCACTTATCAGCGGCAACGGCTGCGAACCATGCAGCAAACATTGGCCGAACAACAGACCGCCGGCCAGATGGAACACGTGAGTCGGGCCGCGGAGTTGCTCAAGCAGTTTCAGTCGATCCGCGTGGCGGCCCCCGATTTGTCGCCGGGTCGCGTGCTCGGGCAGATCAGCCCGTCCGATCGCGGCGCGGTGCTTCAGACGCTACTTCTGGCCGCTGCCAAGCAGGGCCGCGCCGAGCAGCTTTGGGCGGTCGCCGGGCCATACCTTGTGCGCATCGAGATGGACAGCGGTCCCGCGCGGCCGCAGCTCTTTCCGCTGCCGCCGACGCTGGGCCCGCTGCGAAGCATTTCATCGCTGGAAATTGAGGGAACGCGAAGACTTGCTGCCGGCGCGCGGTCCGGGTTTATGCTGATCGACCCCCAAAATCCCGCCGAGCCGCAGCTTTACAGTGACACCGGCGTCGAGTCGCCGCTCGGCTTCAACCAGATCGTCTACTGGGCCCGCAAGGGCTTTGTCGCCTCGCATGGAGACCGCGGCATCGTGCTGTGGGCTCGCGATCGCAGTGACGCCCCCGCCGCCACCCTCCGGCCCAGCCGATTCCTTGACCCCGAGCCGATGCTCACCTCCGATTCCGGCAGCACCCATACCGCCGGGCCGCGCAACCTCCGGCCCATCGACGACAACACGCTGATCTTCAGCGCCGGCGCAAAACTTTTCGCCACCGATTTGGAACAGGTGCAGCCGATCCCTTCCCAATCCAATTCCGAAATCATCGCGATCCTCCCCGACGAGCGGCAAATGCTGATCGTCCACGAAGACGGCATGCTCTGCGGGTTCGATCGCCAATCGCGCGCCGTGACCTGCCTCTCCCGTCGCGGCAACCGCGTGCGGGCCGCCGGCGCGCTGCCGTGGCTCGGAAGCCAGCGCCTTCTCCTGGCCGCCGACGACGGCCCGATCGCCTGCGTCGGCTTCGACGATCCCCTCGTCACCGAATACCAAAGCGTCCACCGCGGCATGCGAGTGGTGAGCGGATCGAGCGATCTGGTCGCCGGCGTCTCCGCGGATCGCCAGCGCCTCCTCCTCTGGCAAACCTGGGATGGCCGCCAGCCCCTCACCGAAGTCTACCTCACCGGCATGACCCGCCACCGCATCGCCGACATCGAATTCGCGTAAGCGAAAATCCTCATCGCCTGCGCAGCGCCGCATTCAATGATTCACCACGGAGGCACGGAGGACACGGAGGGGCGCTCGATGAAGCAAGTATTTGGTTCCATGTCTGATGAGACCACGGATGACGCGGATGCCACGGATAAGAGAGAAGTGAATCGATTGCTTCGTGACTTCGTGGTGAACAACCTACGCGCGCCCCTCCGTGTTCTCCGTGTCTCCGTGGTTAGTCCCAGAGTTTTAGCGATGCTCGTCTTATTTGCTGGCCGGAGCCGCGACTGGCATGGTCGTGCTTTGGCCGTTGAGGTCCTCGTGATCGAGCGTGAATGTCGCCGCGGGCGCGTGCCCGATTTGACGGCGAATCCGAATCACGTAGAGACTGTCGTAATCCGGCGATTCCCACTTCTTTGGAAACGAAGACGTGTCGGCATGGCAGGCGTTCAAAAGGTTCAACGCCAACTTGTAGGCATACACGTGCTCCCAGGCGACGAAGATCGTTGCATTCTGATAATCCGGGCTATTGAGCGCCTGCTCCAACTCCTTGATTTCCAGAAAGCCGCACGGGGTTTGAACCGGCAGCCCGAGGCTGATGGCAAGCGGCTCGATCGTCGCCAGCGGCCGCACATAGTTAAACGACCCGCCCTTGTCCTTCACCTTCTCGGCCGGATCGGGCGCGAAGAGAAATTGCGGCCTGCCGAACTTCCGCGGAAGCACCTCGCAAAGCGCCAAGGCGCGATTCAGCCCCTGCGGCGTCAACTGCCCCAGCCCGTTTGCAGGCTTCTCCCCATGCCGAAAAATGACAATCGTTTCGGTGTGCGGGACGGGCATCGGGTCCACCGGATGCCCGGCCCGGGTAGTTGGCGCGGGCGAAGGCGCATCTTGTGCCCCCAGCCGCGGCGGCGACGAAATCAGCACGGCCGAAAACAGGATCGCCAGCAGACCGACCACCATATTGCGAGTGCTTACGTGATACATGATGTCCCTTGTATTCCGCTTATAGCGGTCAACGTGGTTCGCCTCACCGCTCGCCTGTGGCACGGGCGTCCCGCCCGTGCGGAACATTCTCCAAGTAAGAAACCGCGCGATTTGGAGTTGTTCTCCCGGTTATGCGCTCCTCGCACGGCCGAGACGGCCGTGCCACAGGCGAGCGTAAGGACAGAGAGAGCGATGACATTTCTGGCTTCACCCCGCGTCACCGGCAATCCGCTCCTCGAACTGTGTCTCGGTCAGCACGGGGACGCCTAGTTCTTTGGCCTTGTCCAACTTGCTTCCCGCCTCCGCGCCGGCGACGACAAAGGTGGTCTTTTTGCTGACGCTTCCCGCGGCCCGGCCGCCGAGTTTTGCGATCAACTCTTCGATCTCCTGCCGTTTGAATTTCTCGAGCGAGCCGGTGACCACGATTGTCATGCCGGCGAAGGGTTGTTGTCCATTGCCGGCCGTGCCCGTGCCCGCGGCCTTCTCCATTTTCGGATCGATCCCCACTGCCTTCAGATCGTGAATCGTCCTCTTCCCGGCCTGGTTATGGAAGAAGTCGTGTACGCTCTCGGCGATGACGTCGCCAATTTCATGCACCGCCGACAACTCCTCTTTCGACGCCTTGGCGATCGCATCGAGCGCCCCGAAATGGCTGGCGAGCACGAACGCGACGCGAGTACCGACATGGTGAATTCCCAGCCCCGCCAGCAGTCGATCGAGCCCGCGCTCCTTGCTGGCGGCGATGTTGTCGATCACTTTCTTCGCGGTCTTCTCCCCTACCGTCCGCTTGATCGTCTTGCCTTCCTGCTCGACCTCTGAGCCGAGCGTGGCAATGTCTTCGAGCTTCAGCCGGTACAGGTCCGCGAAGCTCTTCACAAACCCGCGCTCTACAAGCTGATCGACGAGCTTGTCGCCGACGCCCTCGATGTCCATCTGCCCGCGGTGGCAGTACCAGCGCAGCCGTTCCTTCACCTGGGCCGGGCAGGCGGGGTTCGGGCAGTAAATGTCGATCCCTTCGTCCAGGATCTCCACCGTCTGCGAGCAGATCGGGCACGCCTCGGGCGCCTTGGCGCGCTTGACCTTATGCCGGACGACAAATTCGTCGCACGCGGTGTTCACGCAGCGATACGCAACCGTCTCCTCCGGCAGCGCCTCGCGCTCGACCTTCGTCCCGCACTCGGGGCATTTGCCCGGCGCGATGATCGGCTTGGCGCCTTTGGGGCGCTTTTCCTTCACCGCTTCGACGACATACGGAATGACCTCGCCCGCGCGCTCAACGACAACCGTATCCCCCAGGTGCAGGTCGAGCCGGTGAATCTGATCGATGTTGTGCAGCGTCACGTGCGTGACGGTCACCCCGCCGATGAAAACCGGCTCGAGATCGCCGACAGGGGTGAGATTGCCGCCTTTCCCGACCTGCCAGCGGACGTCTTTCAGCACCGTGGGCTGCTGCTCGGTTTCGTATTTGAAGGCGATCACCCATCGCGGCGCCTTGCTGTTGGCGCCGAGAACGTCGCGCTGCTCGAACGCGTCCACCTTCATCACCATGCCATCGGTCATGTACGGCAGCTTGGGACGAAGCTTCTCAAATTCGTGGATGCACTTGATCGCTTCGTCCACGCTCTCCACCCGCCAGACTTCTTTTGGAAGCGGAAGCCCCCACTGTCGGAGCAGATGCGTCCATTGCCAGTAGCTCTTGGCCGGCATCGGCTCAACCTGCCCGACGCCGTGCGTCAGAAATCGCAGCCGTCGCTTGGCGACGATCTTCGGGTCGAGCCGGCGCAGCGTGCCGGCCGTCAGATTGCGCGGATTGGCATACGCCTCATCCCCTGCCGCGACGAGTTCCTTGTTCACCCGCTGGAAGTCGTCGTTGTCCATGTAAACTTCGCCGCGCACCTCCAGCACGCCCGGCGGGGAAACCTTCGCGCCATCTTTGTGAAGCACCAGCGGGATGGAGTGAATCGTGCGGGCATTGACGGTAATATCATCGCCCATATTCCCCCGCCCGCGCGTCGCCGCGAGCACCATCCGGCCGCCTTCGTATCGCAGGCTCACCGACGCCCCATCGATCTTCGGCTCCAGCACGTAGCTGGGCGTCTGCCCGTCCAGCGCCTTGCGCACCCGCTCGTCAAAGGCGCGCACCTCCGCCTCGCTGTAGGTATTCTCGATGCTCATCATCGGGACGGCATGCCGCACCGACTTCAGCTCGGATTGCGCCTCGCCCCCCACCCGCTGCGTCGGCGAATCCGCCGAAGCAAATTCCGGATGTTTGGCTTCGAGGTCGATCAGCTCCTGCATCAGCCGGTCGTATTCCCGATCGCTAATCTGCGGCCGGGCCTCGACGTGATAGAGGTGATTGTGATGATTCAGCTCCTTCCGAAGCTGCTCGATTCGCTTCTCGGCGGATTGCGGCATAGGCAAAATCCCTTCCGCCATTATATGAGACGATGGGATCAGACGCACTCCATGCGCGACGCGCGATTGACGGTCTAAGCCGCTGAATTTCGTGGCACGGGCGCCCCGCCCGTGGTCGGACAGCGCAATGACCGCCGCGGGTGCTTTTGAAAAAACCGGTGGCGACACTGGGCTTTCCACTCCGAACGCGGCGTTCGTGCGCAAGCTCAACCGCCCACGGGCGAGGCGCCCGTGCCACTTTCGCCCATGTCGTACAAAGTCGCGCTGGCGTTGAACGCCTGCGCGTGATCGATCGGCTTTCCCCACTGGCCGAGGATCTGCGGAAAGAGTTGCTCCTCATCGATCCCTCCCAATGCTCGGGGATGCGTAATGAGCACCCATACCCGCCCTTTACCGCGCAGCCGGCCGAGATCGGCTCGATAGAGCGAGGGATCCCGCTCGCCCGTCTGTCCGAAAGTCGTCGGCATGTCCGCCAGGCCGAATCGATCGGGCGTCAGGCCGAAGCGGTTCTCGTAATACCGGAACGGCACCTCGGAAATGTAAAAAACGTAGAGCACGTCGCCCGGCTGTTTGTGGTCGCGGATGTAGGCGAGCACGGGGCGAATCTCCTCCCGCTTTTGCGGCACGATCACGTAGAAGACATCTCGCGCGGCAGTGGGCAGGTAGATGCTGAGCAGGATGAGTGCTGCGATGAATCGCCGGCCCGGCAGGACGCTCTCCCAGATCATCGCGGCGCCGGCGCCGATCAGGATCAGGATCGGGGGCACGAGGAAGAGCACGAGCCGGCTCCCGAACGGGTAGCCGTGGGCGATCGCAGCGCCGAGCGTGAGAAGGAGCGGCAGCATGAGCAGCGCCAAGGCGGCGCGGTCGCGACGCCAGAAAGAGACCAAGCCGATGAGCGTGGCAAGGATGGCGGTGTCGACCAGCGGCAGCCACATCGTCGCGTAGTCGGAATAGAGCCGGTACAGCGCCGCTCCGAGCCATTTGATCGCGCCCAGCGGGTCATGCGGCATGTAGTCGGCGGCCCAGTACGCAGTCAATCCGCTGTGGTGCATGAGCGGGCGGAGAAACTCGAGATAGTTCAGGACAAACAGCCCGGCCCACAATATTCCTATCGCTGCGATGCGGGTTGCAGGGAGATACTTTCCGTCGCGAAGAAAATCGATCGAGAGGACGATCGCGACGCCGGCCAACGTGAAGATCGCGGGGTGAGAGCAGATGATTCCCAGGACGCCGACTGCGGCCAGCGCCAACGGCGGCCGCCAGCCGGATGGGCGCTCGCGCCATCGCAGTGCGGTAAACAGGATCGCCAGCGCCACCGTCACGTCGAGACCGTATTGCTTGGCTTCGGCTGAATAATAAATCAGCGGGTCCAGGGTCACGAAGAGCGCCAGCGCCAGCACTTGTGCCGTCGGTGCGAGGATCCGCCGGACGATTCCAAAGAACAGCGGGATCGAAGCCAGCCCGGCGAGGAGGGGGACAATTCGTAGCGCATACTCGCTGGTCCCAAGCATGCGGATCGCCGATTTTTGCAGGAGCAGAAATCCCGGCGGCGCGGCCTGCCAGTGCATCAGCGGCGTGGTGAGCAGTTGCTTGAACGAATAGGTGAGAACGCTGTTGGCAAGATAGCATTCATCCAGCCAGAGGGAGCGATCGGCAAGGTAGCGCAAGATGCGGAGCGCCGCGCCGAAGAGCATCAGCCCGATGAGCAGCTTCAGACACCGAGGTGCGGAAACCCCAGTAAGCTGCGCTTCCCGCGGAAGGGCCTCTACCGGTCGATCGGCGACATCAAGCGACATAACGGGATTATGTCAGCACGGCGCGTGGAGAAAAGCCATTGAGATTTTAATCGAGCACGGGGTCCACGCCGCATCTGACCCTCCGCGCTTTCGAGTGCTCCTCACGCCGGGGCAAAGCGGCGCCAGAGGCGCGAAATACAAATTGGCTTGGTCGCCGCGCCGCCCCGGCTTCTTGGCGCGCGCTCTCGATCGATCAAATGGCAGCGCTCCCAATCCGGGGCGGCGCGGCGGGATGCTCTGATTCTATTTCGGGCGGTTCCGGCGCCGCTTTGCCCCGGCGTGGGGGGTGTTAGAAATCGTATCGTCATTGCGCGCCGAGCAACACCGCGAGCAAGCCCTTTTGAAAGTGCAGCCGGTTCTCGGCTTCAGGGAACACCAGCGAATGCGGCCCTTCCAGGACGCCTTCGCTGATTTCCAGCCCGCGATACGCCGGCAGGCAATGCAAAACGACCACGTGCTTTGGCGCGTCGGCCAGAAGTTTCTCGTCGACCTGAAACCCGGCAAATTCCTTGATGCGCCGGGCCTTTTCTGATTCCTGTCCCATGCTCACCCAGGTGTCGGTGACGATCGCGTCGGCATTGCGAACCGCCTCGCGCGGGTCGGCGGTCAGTTGCATGTCCAACTCGGGAACGCGGGCGCGGATCTGCGCGACTTCTTCTGCTGAAAAGTCGTATCCCGCCGGGGCCGCCAGGATGAATCTCATCCCGAAGCGCCCGCACGCCAGCGACAGCGAGCGGGCGACGTTGTTGCCATCGCCGATAAACGCGAGCGTGCGGCCCTTCAGGCTGCCGAAGTGCTCCTCCAGCGTCATCAGGTCGGCCATCGCCTGGCACGGGTGGTTGTAGTCGGTCAATCCATTGATGACTGGGACGCTCGACCATTCGGCCAGCCCCGTCACCTTCTCGTGCTCGAAGGTTCGGGCCATGATTC
>Ga0182024_10004438_pt1 | contig 32284 bp, 27 predicted proteins | sample P32metaG_FD_120480 | JGI IMG/M metagenome (GOLD analysis project Ga0182024, IMG submission 120480) | Permafrost microbial communities from Stordalen Mire, Sweden - P3-2 metaG (Illumina Assembly) | ecosystem: Environmental > Terrestrial > Soil > Wetlands > Permafrost | place: Sweden: Stordalen...
CGGGGGAGGATCTTCCAGGGAAGCGGCTTCGAATGCGGAATACGGCTTTGCTCGCGAGGTCATTACGGGGGTGTAGCTCAGCTGGTAGAGCGCCTGCTTTGCAAGCAGGATGTCCGCGGTTCGAGTCCGCGCATCTCCACCACGAGGAAACGTCCGTGGAATAAGGTTTTCCGCAATGCGCGGATTCCGTGCCTTGTACCGCGACTAAGTCCATGCTGCTTCTCCAAGACTCGATGACGACCATGTGCCCTGCGAAACCGTCGGTCAAACGTGCGGGCAAGCGTCTCAACCCGTCGAGCGGAAACGCGGATGATGATGCCCGAGCGCCGCGCGGAGGACAAACTATTTACGAAAATTATAGTAAGTACTATTCTAATCGCATGATTAGAGGCGGTTCTTGCGGAGCAAAAGGCGGTACGTTGTTCCGGCGTGAGCCGGCGCGTGAGCGAATGAAAGCGCGAATAATAAAAATGAAGAGGGCCGCGTGAAGTTCCGAGGAAACGACCGCGAGTTGCTTCGTGGTCTTTGGACTGCCGTCCAAAGTGCCGGCGGATCGCCAAGCGTCAACATGATTGTGAAAATGGCTCGCATGGCGGGCGCCTCGTTTGACGATAAGGCGGCACGCGCGGTTCTTTTCGGAGATTGCAAAAATATCGGCGCCGCCGAGGCTTCGCCTCAGTATTTACGCACGATTACCGAGGCGACGCCGAGGTGCGACGAAACGGGCGACGCCGAGCCGGTCATCGATACGTCGGCGCCGAATCTCTTCGACGGCCTCGTTGATCCCTTGGAGCGTGAGCCCGTGAACAAAGTTGTGACGCTCGTGCCGGGCAGCGGCGCCGCTCCTCAAGAAGTTCTCGCGCCCGGCATCGCCCGGCTTATGGAACTTTCGAAGAAAGCGAAAGCGGTCAATGCCGCCGCTGCGATTCGGTCCGTAGGCAAGCCGACGCCCAAAGCCGTCCCATATATCTTTCCAAGCGAGCGTAAGACGCAATGAGCGGCGACCTCATGGTTGCGGCGGCGTCTAACTTATCCAACGGTGCTCGGCGAACGCTGCCGAGTAGTAAAACAGTTCGCGTGCAAATACCACGAGCAACGAAAAGCCGAGATATGGAACCCGTACAAGGACTAAAGCCGCGGCTAGTCCGCATGCAAGTAGTCCATACAGATAGCGATCAATCGATACTGGGCCGCTGCTGCATGCAAGGCCGATGACGGCAATGAGGCCGTATGCGGTTGTCGTTGCCCCGAGTTCTCCTCTGAAATAAAAAAGCGCACAGAACGCGAGCAGCCCTATCACAGCAAATGGGAAATCGCTAGACCAACAGAAATGCTCGATGCCGACGATAATCAGCCATAGGATTGCTTTCGCTGCAACGTGCAGCTTTGAATCCAGGAAGCAAAGAAAGGCGACGATTCCCGTTGCGGCTAGCTGGATCGCCCAATGCCCGTGGTAAATACTTCCGTAGGCTAGATAATTTCCCCAATCCTGCATGGCAAAGGCGAAGCTTTCGTTATGCCAAACATGTTGCGCATGGAAGAAAGCAAATGGATCGCGGAACCGTTGAGCGGAATACGCGCCCATCGTTAGAAAGCCGACGACTGCAGCGAAGGCGGGTAAGAACGCGTGCCGCGGACGGTGCTCCAGAACGCTCGCTGCGCCAAGGCCGGGTAAGAGGAAAATACCCGTTGGTCTCGCGAGCGACGCAAATCCGCTCCAGAGAGTTGCCCAACCGTAGCGTCCGCGATCGAAATCTCGCAATGTCAGGGCCGTGAGAAACATGAACGTGCCCTCGCTGTATCCGACGCTCCCAAATAGCGACATCGGGAAGAACGTGAGGAACGCTACAGACCATCTTGCGGCGGGCGTGCCGTTGCGCCTCGCAACCCAGTCGTATATGACGAACAGCGTCGCCAAGAAGCAAGCATTATTGACTGCGATTGCCGCATAATCATAGGCCGATCCGAGTCGCACGAAGAGAGCGACGATAAGGGGGTAGAGCGGGAAGTAGGCAATCGTATGGTAGTTTCCGTCGTTTGCGTACTCGTATCCGTTTGTAGCAATCCAGTGATAATAAAAACCGTCCCAGTTTTCGATCAAACTGAAGCTGGGATGAGGAGCTCTCAAGAATCCTGCCAACACGATGATTCGCGTGGCGAACCAACAAGCAAGAATGAACGACGCCGGCTTCAATGCAAGAACGCGCACTACATGTGGGAGTTCCCCCCGCCCAGCTGCTGCGCCTACGGCCGATCAGCGCCCATATCCCATGCCGCACCAAGGCCCGTAAGCGGCCGGATTGTCGGGCGCGTAATCGTGCGAACTCGTATAAGGAGTATTAATCTCGTTCGCGGCAAAAATTTTCCCGCGGTTATTGCCGAGTATCGTAACGGTCATGCCGGGAGCGAGCGATAATCCGATAGGATTGATTATCGTTCCGGGATGGAGGCGAACGTTGTCGATAAATCCGCGATCATCGCGAACGGTAAGGGCAAATTTCCGGGAAACGGAAGCGATGCGACCATGAATGGTTTCCTCATTGCTTGCCTTAGCATACGATGGAGTTTGCGCGTACGCAACCATTGGGAAAAGGACGATAAGCAAAACGGCAACGCCGATACGCACGTTCATTTTTCTCGATTTGCACGCGCGGCGTTCTTCTCCTGTTGTTTATAACAAAACATGGCGAACTTGTCTGATAAACTTCTAATCCTTAAATAAGATGCATACAGGTTACTTACATACTGGAAATAGGAAAGAAACAAATCCGCCCATGTATCGTGCCGCACGGATTAAAAAAAACGCGGCGCCGAGGGAAAGTGGGATCGTTTGGGCAATCCCGCCGATAAATCGGGATGCGATATATTACGTTCGATACTCCAGGCGAACCGGACGTGTTGCGCGTTGCGCGCACGGAGGCTCCGCTCGCGCGATCCGGCGACATCGTTATCGCGGCGGATGCGGCGGGCGTTTGCCGGGCGGATATTCTCCAACGGCGCGGCGCATACGCGCCGCCTGCGGGAGCTTCAAGCGTTCTCGGACTTGAGGTCGCGGGTACGATTACGGCGGTCGGGCCCGACGTGAGCGAATGGAGCGCGGGCGACCGCGTTTGCGCGCTTTGCAACGGCGGCGGATATGCCGAGGCGGTTGTCGTGCCGGCAGGGCAAGCGTTGCCGATTCCCGCCGGCTGGAGCGCGATCGAAGCCGCGACGTTGCCCGAGAATATGTTCACCGTCTACGACAGCATCTTTACGCGTGCGCGGTTGCGTGCCGGCGAGACGATCCTCGTTCACGGCGCGAGCAGCGGAATCGGCACGACCGCCGTCATGCTCGCTCGCGCATTCGGCGCGCGCGTGATCGCTACGGCGGGAAGTCCGGAGAAATGCGAAGCGTGCGTTGCGCTCGGGGCCGATTGTGCGATCGACTACAGGCAGGAAGATTTCGTGACGCAAACGCTCGGCGCGACGGACGGTCGCGGCGCAGACGTCATCCTCGATATCGTCGGAGGCGATTACCTCGCACGCGACATGCGTTGCTTGGCGCTTGACGGACGCATCGCGTGTATCGCGTCCGCGCGAGGACGCACATGCGAGATTGATCTCGCAACTCTTCTCTCGCGTCGTGCGACGATCTTTGGTTCGAGCCTTCGCCCGCGTAGCGGCGAGCAAAAAGCGGCGATCGCGCATGCGCTGCGGGAGCGCGTGTGGCCGCTGCTCCCCGCTCGCGACCGCATCATTCCCGTCGTAGATAGCGTTTTTCCGTTTGAGGGCGTCGTGCAAGCTCACGCGCGTATGGAATCGAGCCTCCATATCGGGAAGATCGTACTCGTGCCTTAGGCGCCGTTCGCGACGGCGCCGCTACATTGCGCGCTCGTGCGGGAGCGGATCAATCGGCGTGAACCAGTCATGACGCGAGCAATGAAAAATCGTGTATGCGCCGTTCTCGCCGGAAAAAGCGACGCATTCGCATACGACGACCTGAGTATTGATTTTCGGAGGACGATCGTCCGTATAGCGTCCTTTAGCAATGCGTTCTCGCGTTGTGTTTTGAGACAAATCAGCAGTGAACGTCATGTTTGCGCCTCGCTCTGTAAGCCTTCAGGCATTGAGTCGCCTATCCTCTGCGATCCGCTCTTTTCGCGGGCGATCGCACGGCCGCCTACCTGGACTGATAATCCGAACGTCTCACGAATGCAAAAATCGTGATGCATTCCAAGTTTATTTTTGACACGGCGCTATCCACCGCAGTCGTTCCCAACGGCAAGCGTCATACGCCGGCTCCGGCTCCCAAGGGTCCGCTCGCTGCGGACATGCTCGACAAGATGGATCGCTACTGGCGCGCCGCGAATTATCTGTGCATCGGCCAAATATACCTCTATGAAAACCCTCTCTTACGAGAGCCGCTCAATGCGAACCAAATTAAGCCGAGGCTGCTCGGCCACTGGGGAACATCGCCTGGGCAAAATCTTATATACATTCACCTGAATCGCTTGATAAAGAACCATGATGCGAACGTTATCTATATTGCCGGTCCCGGACACGGCGGGCCGTCGCTTAACGCGACTGCTTATTTAGAAGGCGCGTATACGGAAGTCCATCCGGAAATCACCCAGGATGAAAACGGCATGCGCCTGTTTTTCAGGTATTTTTCGACGCCCGGCGGCGTGCCCAGCCACTGCGGACCGCATGTTCCCAATTCCATGCATGAAGGCGGGGAACTAGGCTACGCATTGCTTCATGCGTTCGGCGCCGCCTTCGATAACCCGGATCTGATCGTCGCTTGCGTGATCGGCGACGGAGAAGCCGAAACGTGTCCGCTCGAGGGAAGCTGGAAATCGGTCAACTTCCTCAATCCGGTGCGAGACGGCGCGGTTTTACCGATTCTGCACTTGAACGGTTACAAAATTTCCGGACCGACCGTTGAGGGACGAACGAGCGACGAAGACTTGAAAGCATTGTATACGGGGCGCGGTTACAAACCCTATTTCGTCGAAGGCGACGATCCCCGAGTCGTGCACCAACTCTTGGCAGGCGCGCTCGACGAATGTTACGACCAAATTCGAACGATTCAGCGCGAGGCGCGTAAGAGCGGGTTCAAAAAACAACCTGTCTGGCCGATGATCGTTCTACGCACGCCCAAAGGATGGACCTGCCCCAAAGAAGTCGACGGCATTCCGATTGAAGGCACGTTTCGCTCGCATCAGGTTCCTCTGGCGACAATCCGCGAAAATCCTGAACATCTCAAAATCCTTGAAAACTGGATGAGAAGTTACCAACCGGAACTTCTTTTCGATGAAAAAGGCGCATTCATCGAGGAATTGGCGGCGCTCGCGCCTACGGGCAATCGTCGCATGGGGGGGAATCCTCACGTAAACGGAGGACGGCTTTTAACCGCGCTGGATTTGCCTGATTTTAGCAATTACGCGCTTGAGATTCCCGGACCCGGTCAAGTGAATGCTGAAGCTCCGCAAAAACTCGGCGGATTTTTCAGAGATATTTTTCGATTGAATCCGACGAATTTTCGCATGTTTTGTCCCGACGAGACGAACTCCAATCGTTTAAGCGCCGTTTTCGAAGCAACCAAACGCTGCTTTATGGCGGAAACGGTTTCAATCGATGAGGAACTCAGTCCCGAAGGCCGCGTCATGGAAGTACTCAGCGAGCATTGTTGCCAAGGATGGCTCGAGGGGTACTTGCTGACCGGGCGGCACGGCATGTGGTCGTCCTACGAAGCGTTCGCGCAAGTCGTGGATTCGATGCTGACGCAACATGCCAAATGGCTGCAACGAAGTCGTGAATTTCCTTGGCGCAGACCGCTGGCATCATTGAATATCTTCCTGACCGGTCACGCATGGCGCAACGATCACAACGGTTTCAGCCATCAAGCGACGGGTTTCGTGGATAATGCGTTGGCGCGCGGCGGCGACATCGTTCGAGCGTATTACCCTCCGGACGGTAATTGTTTGCTGAACGTCTTCGATCACTGCCTACGAAGTCGCAACCATATCAACATCATTACCTGCGGTAAGCAACCGGAGTTTCAGTGGTTGCGTATGGACGAAGCACTGGAACATTGCTCGCGCGGCGCATCCGTTTGGAAATTCGCGACCAACGACGCAGGCGGAGAACCGGATATCGTCCTGGCTTGCGTGGGCGACGTGCCCACCGTTGAAGTATGCGCCGCGTCATGGCTTTTGCAAAAATATGTTCCGGGAATCAAGGTCCGCGTCGTCAACGTGGTGGATTTGAGTATTTTGATGTTGCCGGACCAGCATCCGCACGGCTTGGACAACATGTCCTTCAACGCGCTCTTCACAAAAGACGTCCACGTCGTGTTCGCCTTTCACAACAATAATCGGTTGATTCATTCGATGGTTCATGGACGCTCAAATGAAAGCCGTTTCCACGTGCGCGGCTATATGGATCGCGGCACGACAACGACGCCGTTCGATATGGTCGTACTCAATAAGATGAGCCGCTTCCACCTCGCCCTGGACGCCCTCAAATATATCCCGCGCTTGCGTTCGCAGACCGCCGACGTCGTCGATATGTTTGGGCGCAAGCTCAGCGAGCATCATGACTATATTCGACGACATCTGGAAGATATGCCGGAGATCAAAAACTGGCGATGGACGGCTGATTTCAGCGAGCCGAGAACCCCTGTTCCGCTAGCCAAGGGGCAGCTTCGCAAAAGCCTGTTCACCGACGTCTAAGGAGTGTACGCTGTGGCTAGTACGTTGGATTCCGCCTGCGATATTCTCATCGACCTCGTGGGCAAAGCTTGCGCACGCCGGCCCCTTCGTGTAGCGGTCGTTGATCCCACCGACGAACTGTCGCTGGCCGGGGCTTTGGCAGCGCAAAGCGCGGGGTTGATCGAACCGGTCCTTGTCGGCGACGCGGATGCGATCCTCGCGGCGGCGCAGCGCGGCGGGCATGTGATCGACGCCGCGAGGATTGTCCATGCCGCGGGCGACTCAGCGCGCATCGCGGTCGCCCTTGCGGCGAGCGGCGACGTCGGCGCATTGATGAAAGGCGCGATTCACAGCGATGTTCTCTTGCGCGCCGTCGTCGGCGAACCTCGCTTGCGGACGGAACGTCGAATCAGTCACGTCTTGGCCTTGGAGGTCCCAAAGCTTGGAAGGCCTCTTCTTCTCACCGATGCCGCCGTTAATATCGCGCCCGATCTGGACGCCAAACGCGACATCACGCAAAACGCTATCGATCTGGCGATTGCGCTGGGCATCCCTTGTCCGTTCACGGCGATTCTCTCGGCGGCCGAAAATGTTTCCCAAGGCCGCCAATCCACCCTTGACGCCGCGGCGCTTTCGAAGATGGCGCAACGAGGTCAGATTATCGGGGGCATCGTCGACGGGCCGCTTGCGCTCGACGACGCCGTTTCCGAGGAAGCCGCGCAAGCAAAAGGCATCGAATCCTCCGTTGCCGGACGCGCCGACATTTTGGTTGCCCCGGATTTGGATTCGGGAAACATGATCTTCAAGACGTTGGACTGGCTGGCCGGCGCGCGCTTCGGGGGTCTGGTATGCGGCGCGCGCGTCCCCGTTATTCTCACGGGTCGCTCGGATCATACGGAAGCGCGCGTGATTTCATGCGCGCTCGCCGTGCTTGCGAGCGCGCCGTGAACGACGCCGTCCTCATCGTCAACGCGGGGTCTTCCAGCATCAAGTTCGCTCTCTTTGACGCGTGCGATGATAGGAAGCCGCGTGCGATCGTACGAGGAGAGGTCGACGGCATCGGTCACGCTCCGCGCTTGCGCATCACGGGCGCGCACGGCGCGACGGCCGCGGACCGCGTTTTAGGCGGCGCGCAAACCCATGAAGAGATTCTCGCCGAAGTCTTGCGTTGGATAGACGAAGCTTTTCCAAATACGCGCATTGTTGCCGCAGGCCATCGCGTGGTACACGGCGGCGAGCGTTTTTTCGCGCCGACGCTCGTGAGTCCCGAGGTGCGCGCGGCATTGGAACTTCTCATTCCCCTCGCGCCGCTCCACCAACCGCACAATCTCGCGGCGATCGATGCGTTCGGGCGTTTGCACCCCGACCTTCCGCAAATAGCCTGTTTCGATACCGCGTTCCATGCGCAAGAGTCTTGGGAAGCGACCGCGTTCGCGCTGCCTCGAGAGCTGCGCGATCAAGGCATACGGCGTTACGGATTTCACGGCTTATCCTATGAGTACATCGCCTCCGCGCTTCCCGAGCATCTCGGCGAGCGCGCGGACGGACGGACGGTCGTCGCGCACTTGGGCGCCGGCGCGAGTATGTGCGCGATGCGCCGGCGACGCAGCGTCGCGACGACGATGGGTTTCACCGCGCTGGACGGTCTTCCGATGGGAACGCGCAGCGGAACGTTGGATGCCGGCGTATTGCTGTATCTTTTGCAACAAGGTTGGACCGCCGAACGACTTGCCGATATGTTGTGGCGTCATTGCGGGCTCCTGGGCCTCTCGGAGATCAGCGACGACGCACGTACGTTGCTTGCGAGCGACGATGCTCGCGCGGCGCGCGCGCTCGAGTTTTTTTCGTACCGCGCCGCGCGAGAACTTGGTTCGCTCGCGATCGTATTGGGCGGGCTGGATTCGCTCGTGTTTACCGCCGGCATCGGCGAACATGCTCCGATGATCCGGGCGCGTATCTGCGAGCTTGCGTCTAGCTTGGGTATCGCCTTAAACGCGCAGGCAAACGCATGCGATGCGACGCGCATCAGCGACGCGTCAAGCCGCGTGACGGTTTTAGTGCTTCCTACCGATGAGGAAATAGTGGTTGCGCGGCAGACCTTAGAAGCGACGGCAGCGTGTTACCCGCGATAGCGGCCTGATGCTTGAGCCTGGAAAAACTGCGCTTGAGCGTGCTTAGCGGTGCGATCCATCTGTAGCGATCCGCTTTCCCGTCGACGGCGCACAGACCCCCGCTGATGCTCAACGTATGCAATCCCGTGGGGCAAGGTCCGTGCGGATCCGGCTCCATGCGAGCGACGGGCTCTTCGGCGAAATTCGTGCGATCGAGCGCGAGAATACGATTGAGCACGACGGCGCCGCCGTATGTGTGCAAGCAATCTTGCGCGGGGCGATAGAGCGCGCCGTCCAGGATGAACGGGGTACCCGCGGGACGCGAGGAGGCGCGGTCGCGTTTCACCGGGCAGGCGGGATGCCGCTGCCACGGACCGAGGAGCTCGTCTGCGAACCAGAGATGCAAGTCCCCGCTATGGTCGCTGTCCGCGTCGGTGAAGAACATCCACCAAGTCCCATTGTAGCGGACCACCGTGGGATCGACTGCGGCGACGTCGTCGATAAGCACGGCTACCGCTTCTAAACGCGGCGGTCGGCCGTGCGCTTGAAACAACGTCACTTTGCGCGCTTCGTGCATTTCGGGAATGACGTACGAGCGCCCCTCATGCGTAAGCACGAAAGGGTAAGAGAGATGATGCGGGAGCTTTAGAGCGACCGAGGGCTCGGGGTTTTCCTCGGCTATATCTACGCAAGCGATGTGTGCGTAACCGCCGAGGGCGTTAATCTCCTCGCAAAGGATATACGTTTTTCCCTCGTGCTCCAAGAGGAACGGATCGGCCCAACACCGATCGCCGCGCGGATGCAAGAGCCAGCGGATCGCTGGCGGCTGCCCGGCTGCCAGGGAGGCAGGCGACATCGCCGTCGTTCCTATGCTCCAGGTATTGAGAGAAAGGTTTCGCATGCTTAACATGAGACTTTATCGCTTCCGTTAGAATTGCCGACGTGAAAAAATGCATCGCACGCGCCGGTCGTAAACGGCGCTTCCAAAGCTACTTACGCGTCGCTTGCTGTTGTCCTCCGTGCTCCGTTTGAGGAATCGGCGATCGCGCGGCGGACGGTAGAATCGCTGGTAGGATTTTTCCCCTTGCTTGAATAAAGCATTGCAAACGGGCCGGGTGGTTGTCTGCTTTGAGCGGCAGCCGGATCGGGAGCGTAATGAACATCGTTATGATGCCTGGGGGGGCTTATTCGTGCGGACTTTTTGCGTGCCGCGACAACGTATCTTGTCGGGTTTTCTCCGGTCGGCGTTTGGTGAAGCGCCGGATGCCGAACGCGGGAGCGTACGCGTATGAAGGCCATGGTATTAGCCGGGGGCTTGAGTACGCGGTTATATCCGCTGACGCACAAGGTTCCAAAGCCTCTGGTTCCCATTGCCGGAGAACCGAATAGCGCCCATGTCCTGCGTTACCTTCGTTCCTTCGGGATCGAAGATATCGCGATGAATATTCACTACCATGCGCAAGCCGTGGAGGCGGCCTTGGGCGACGGCAGCGCATACGGGGTTCGGCTAAAGTATCTCTTTGAACCCAAGCTGCTCGGAAGCGCGGGCGCCGTCAAGCAAATGGAGTCGTTTTTCGATACGACATTCGTCGTTATTGGTTGCGACGACCTGACCGATTTCGATCTGGGCGCCTTGTTGACGTTTCACCGTGAACGAAAGGCTCTCGCGACGATCGGATTGGTCGAGGCGAAGGATGTCGCGCAGTACGGGGTCGTCATTCTCGACGAGGCCGGACGCATCGTGGAGTTCCAAGAGAAGCCGGCGTATGGAACGGAGAAGTCGCATCTGATTAACACGGGCATCTACGTTTTCGAGCCGGAGATCTTCAAATATATGGAAGAAGGCGCTTTCGTCGACTTCGGACGGGACGTCTTTCCCGCTCTGCAGGCACAGCGAGCGGCGTTTTATGGGTTGCACGTGCCGGGCGCCTATTGGTGCGACATCGGTACTCCGGGGGAGTATCGTCGCGCGACAAACGCGGTGCTTGCCGGCGAGGTGCGACTATCGGGCGCGGCGCAAGTACGCGGCGTCGCAGCGGATGCGGTGCTGGGTCAGGGCGTTCTCATTCACGGCGACGTGCGTATTGGGGAGCGTTCGCGCATCGGCGAACGCGTGCGCATCGCGGGGCCGTCGGTTATCGGCAACGACGTGATCATCGGAGACGACGCGATTGTTGAGAATTCGATCGTATGGGAGGGCTCGCGTATCGGCGCGCATGCCCGCGTGATCGGTTGTATCGTTGGGACCGAGTACGACGTACCGGCAAATAGTTTACTCCAGGATGCGGTCGTCGCTGACGAAGCGGTCGCGGCGGCGCGGTAACGGAAACGCAAGGCGCGGCATTTATGCAACCCAAGATCGTTATCGTGGCGGACGCCATGGTCGGCCTCGGCGGCGGGGAGCGCGTCGTCGAGGTACTTGCCGAAGCCTTCCCTCAGGCTCCGGTTTATACGTTGCTGTACGATCCCAAGCATGCTCCGGACTCTGTCGCCGGGCGCGTGGTTACGTCATGGCTGCGGCGGTTTCCCGGCGGCTCTCGCTATGCCAAGGCGCTTCTTCCTCTCTATCCCAACGCGATCGAGAGCTTCGATCTCAACGCGTTCGACGTCATCATTTCATCAAATCATACCCTGGCAAAAGGCGTTCTGCGTACCTCTGAGCAGATTCACGTCTGCTATTGCCACACGCCGATGCGCGCTATATGGGAGAATTCGCACGCCGAGCTGCAACGGGTTCCGGGAATCCTGCGCCCGTTCGCACGGCAGCTTTTCATGAAGCTTCGTCTCTGGGATTTTGCCGCCGCGGCGCGCGTGGATACATTCATCGCGAACAGCGTAACCACCAAGAAGCGGATAGCGGCGCACTACGGCGGGCGCGAGAGCAGCATTATCACGCCGCCCATCGATACGGAACGTTTTGCTCCCGGCGGCCCGGTGCGTGAGTACTATCTCGCCGTGTCGCGTAACGTGCCGTACAAGCGCATCGATCTTGCGGTCGACGCGGCGGTGAGGCTTGGACGGCCTCTGATCGTCGTGGGAGAAGGGACGGATCGCTTGACGCACGGCAGCCCGCTCGTGAGCTTCCGAGGCAAGATCGGCGCGGCGGAACTTACCGAGTTGATGCAAGGCGCCCGAGCGTTGCTTTCCCCGCAACTCGAAGATTTCGGCATGGCAATGCTCGAGATGAACGCATGCGGACGTCCGGTCATCGCTTATGCGAGGGGCGGCGCGCTCGAAACGCTCGTCGACGGAAAGACCGGCGTGTTCTTCGCAGAGCAAACCGTTGATTCATTGACCGACGCTATCGATCGTTTCGAGAAGCTTGAATTTGATCCGGCGTTCATTCGTCGGCATGCGGAGGGCTTCTCCAAAGAGCGATTCAAGCAAAAAATGCGAGACCTCGTCGCCGATCTCTATGATAGGAAAAAACACTCCGCATGATGCGACTGGGCATCGTTAACCATCATGGAGGGAAGCCCGCCGGCGCGGAGCAAGTGCTCTCGCTCTTGTTGCGGCGATTGCCTAGCGAGATTGCGCCGGTGCTCTTCTTCTTTGAAGAGGGGCAATTCACCGATATGATGCGTGAACGGTACGGCTCGGAGGCGGTCTTCGTCCTTGCGATGTCGGATCGTATGTCGAATGCGACGCGGACCGAGCTGCGGGGCAATGCTATTTGGGACACGCTTATCCTCGCAAAGCGCGTTGCCGACGCATTCCGCCGCGAACGCATCGACGTCGTTCTCACCAACTCTATGAAAGCGCATGTCGTCGGATCGCTCGCGGCAAAAGCCGCAGGGCGTCCGTGCATCAACTATATGCACGACGCCTTATCCGGATCGGCTCGTTTGATCGTTCGGGAAATCAGCCGCTATTGCGGCGTCGAGCGCTTGGCGTGCTCTCATATGATCGATAAAACCCTTGGGCTCGCGCGTACGACCGTCGTGCATCCTCCGATCGATCTGGCTGAATATCGAGATTTGCCCTCGCGCGCGCAGGCGCGGGCGGCGCTCGGCTTGCCGAACGACGGATTGCCCTTAGTCGCTCTGATCGGTCGCATCTTGCGGTGGAAAGGGCAGGATCGTTTCATTCGTATCGCCGCTCGCGTCTTGCGGGAAACCGATGCGCACTTCGCGATCGTCGGCGGGGCTATTTTCGGCGGCGATGCCGATTATCCTCAAGAGTTGCACGATCTTGTCGCTAAAGAAGGGCTGCAAGGGCGCGTGCACTTCGTTCCTTGGCAAGAGGACATGCGTAACGCCTATGCGGCGATCGATATCGCTTGCAATTGTTCGACACGGGAACCCTTCGGACTCACGACCGTCGAAGCGCTCGCATGCGAAGTTCCCGTTGTTTGTTTTGACGACGCGGGAGTTTGCGAAGTCTTCGAGCAGGACCGTGGAGGCAGCAAAGTTTCCGCCGGGGACGAAAATGCCTTCGCCGCCGCGCTTCTCGCCTACCTTCGCGATCCCGCCGGTATGGCGCAGGCGCGCGCGCATGCGCGGGAAGCGGCCAAACAACTTGACGTCGGCCGTATCTCCGGGCTCTTCAACGACGTCGTCTCTCGTGTCGGCGCGGCGTGTTAGCGCACGCAGGAAACTTCGGCACGATTCCCCGTGCTCCGCTCCGAACCTTGCAGCTCGGTATGAACGCTTCTCCCAAAGATCTTGGCGGTTTGGATCGGTATTATTACAGTCTTCTTCGTCGCTTGCCGGCGGCTGACGTGGTCGCGAACGGCCTCGTTGTCGGAGGGCTCGATCTGCCTGACGGTTTTGCCGGGCGATCTTGCTGTGCGTCCAATGAGGTCGGAATGCTGGCTCGATGGCGTGCGTTACGACAGATCGTACCGTCTATGATCGAGCAAGCGGATGTCGTCGTGTCGCATTTCGCGCCATACGCGTTTCCCGTACTGGACTCGTTGCGCCGCCGTCCCTATGTCGTTCACTTTCACGGATGCTGGGCTCTGGAGAGTGCGGCCGAAGGGGCGTCGCGGGCGCTAGCCCCCCTTAGGCGCACGCTTGAGCGTATCGTTTATCAAAGCGCCGCGCGGGTTATCGTGCTCTCTCACTCGTATGCCGATTTACTCCAACAAACCTTCGGCGTAGATCCGTCCCTCATTCGGGTAATCCCAGGGGGAGTTGACCTCTCACGATTTCAAGCGGTCGGCAGTCGCGGTGAGGCAAGGCGAGCGCTTGGTTTGTCGGAGGGTCGGCCGATCGTCACGGCAGTTCGCAGGCTTGTGCGCGCCAAAGGGCTCGAAAATCTCATAGATGCCGTTGCGCTTGTACGGCGCCGTATTCCGGATATCCAGCTCGTGATTGCAGGCAACGGACCCCTCGAAGCTGCTCTCAAGGCTCAAGCCGCGGAGAGGGGCGTAGATGACGCGGTTCGCTTCATCGGTTTCGTGGATGATAAGTTGCACCTTCTGTACCGCGCTTCCGATCTCACCATCGTGCCCACGCTCGTACTCGAGGGATTCGGGCTCGTCGTACTTGAGTCGCTTGCTGCGGGAACGCCTGCGCTCGTGACGCCGGTCAGCGGGCTTCCCGAAACCGTGCAAGGTCTGGATCGCAATCTCATTTTGCAGGGAACCGATGCGCCGTCGCTCGCGCGTGGAATAGGCGATGCGCTAGACGGGTCGATGCGCCTTCCCGACGAGGGCGCCTGCATTGCTTTCGCGGAGCGATTTGACTGGGGGCATATCGCGGCCCAAACCGCGAGCGTCTATTACGAAGTCGCTTGATGAAGGGGCAATCGTACGGTCGCGGCTGGACTGTGCGAACATTCGTCGGTCTTCCGTATGACCGCGTCGTCCGCGCGATCGATCGTCGCAATGAGATAGAGCGGGCGTCCTTTGATTTGGTCGTAGATACGGCCGACGTACTCGCCGAGAATTCCGATGCCGATGAGCTGCACGCCTCCTAAAAAAAGGACGGCGAACATCGTGGAGGTGTAACCGGGCAGATTGTAGCCGGTGAACATTCTGATGAGAATTTCGCTGATCGCCGCTACGAATGCCGCGAAACTGACGCAAAAACCAAAGTAAGATGCAAAGCGAAGCGGGATCTCCGAGAACGAGGTTATACCGTCGACGGCGAAGCGCAGCATTTTCGAGAACGGATACTTGGTACTGCCGGCGAAGCGCGCGTCGCGGTCGTAGGGGACGCCGATTTGCTTGAAGCCGACCCAGCTCACAAGGCCGCGCAGAAAGCGGTGGCGCTCGCGTGTTTGTTTGAGCGCGTCGACGACGCGGCGGCTCAGCAAGCGGAAATCGCCGGCATCGACGGGGATGGATACATTGGTGAGCCGTCGCGTGATGCGATAGAATGTTCGCGCCGTAAAAAGCTTGAAAAAGCTTTCTCCCTTGCGTATTTGACGCACGGCATACACGACGTCGTAGCCGTCGTTCCACTTTTGAACGAATTGGGCGATGAGTTCAGGAGGATCTTGCAGATCGCCGTCCATCAACACCACTGCGTCGCCGCGTGCGATGTCGATGCCGGCCGTGGCCGCGAGTTGGTGCCCGAAGTTACGTGATAGGGAGACGATCACGAGTTTGGGATAATCGAGGACATGCGTGCGCAGAGCATCGAGCGTATCGTCGCTGCTGCCGTCGTTAACGCAAATGACCTCGTAGTCATCGATTCCCGTAAGCTGCGCCAAGACGGAATGAACCCGTCGCAGGAGTTCCGTAACGTTCGGCTCTTCATTGAAGAGGGGTATAACGGCGCTGAGCAATCTCATGGGTTGACGACCGCGTCGCCGACCGCAAGGCGCCCGTTCGAATGGATATCGTTGAGATAAGGCATAACGGAAATTCGGCGTGCGGACATAGAGCTGCTTTCTTAATTAGTTCGAAGTCTTTCGATTTCTACAACGACGGTACAAGCAATTCCTTGTACCGCAATAGAACCATCATGCTTACAAAGGGCGATTGGCGACATGCGTGAATCGCGTCCTTAACCGTAAAAACGGTTTCTCCAACCACGCATAAGATGCCGCCGCGAATGCGATATCAAGAGGAAGTGAAAGAAAATTTCTAATGAGCGGCGGGATGTGTGAAAATGGGAGGATATGCCACGCCATGGTTTCCATAGCGATTTCATGGAAGACATAAAGACCAAATGAAATTTTACCAAGAAAAATAAGGCTCTTCGGCATTACAGAGGCGGTATCCCAAACGCTGTAAAGCATGAGTAGACAAGATACTGCGGCTAAAATGAAACCAAGCATGATCAATATGCCGGAGTGTGCGTTGCCTGGAAAGTTCGTGTAACACTCGGCAGCACTGATGAAGAACAATACAAAAGCAAGAATGAAGGACGCGATCCGGAGGGATTTTTTCGGCGGAGGCATCTGTTCGAGCGGCAACGTTGCTAGGAGCACTCCAAGTCCGAAAAAAATTGTCTGTGAAAGGCCATTGCACCATATGACGCGGCCTGCTTCAAGATGTTGTCCCTGAACGTATAAGCTTAGAAGAGATACAGTAATGAGTATGCATCCTATTGATCGGGTCATTTTTGGCTTGGCGAGGGCGATTGCAAGAGGGAGCACAAGATAGAACTGTTCTTCCAATGAAATGCTCCACAACGGAGCGACTGGATTATCAGGCCAAGGGTTATGCATGAGAAACCAATTTGAAACAAAGGCCGAATATGGGAGTATAAAGCCGTAAGCATCGATCTGGTGAGGATGCTTCCATGCAAACAAGCCGCCGATGACCATTGCCGTATAGAAAAGCGGCCAGATTCGCAGAATGCGACGGATATAAAAAGCTCTTATATCAAGGCGTCCTTCATTCCGTATTTCAAGAAGAAGCAATTTTGTTATGAGAAATGCGCTCAAGAAGAAAAAGAGGGATAGGCCAAAGCCGAATGAGAGACTCAAGGCGGTTAAGTATCTAGCCGCCTGCGCCGGTATTCCATGGGCTATGTAAACCTTTGCTTCTCCGGGCGTGGCGTGGCACAAAAACACCATAAAAAATGCTATCGCGCGCAGAGCATCTAGCTCAGGGTGATAGAATCGCTTTGCGCTAGGCAAAGGCGTCGAAATAGGTTGGCTATCGAAATCGACCTGTTGAAGAGAGTTTTGGGTCTCCGTCCCGACAGTTTGCGGCTTTTGTGTATTTAACTCTATCATCTCAATTAAATTTCCTTAGGGCTTTGCCGCGATTAGGAGCGTGCTATCGTCTTCCTGCGGCGTGATTGGTACTATCGCTTGCATAGCGAACGAATTCGGATGCGTCGGGATGAAGGATTCCTGGCGCACGGCGTCCCTCTTTACCAGTATCTTCAGCAGAAACGCGTTCGCTTGTCGTTCATAAAGCTGAAAGATTGCGCGGCTGAATGCAATCATCATCAAGGCAAGGACGAACGCAAATGTCGCTGAGGCGGCGACGCCCAATCCGAATTCTCTCGAGAAAAACCGGATCAGCGTGACGCCTGCATTCTGATGAAGAAGATATAACGGATAAGAGGCTCTCCCCGTTTGAACAAGGGGATTGTAAGACAGAATCCGCCCCAATATCGGCAAGGTCATGGCCGTATAAAAGATGCCGGTAATAGCGAGGGCAACTAGCGCCGGGATCATTTTTCCGCCGGAAGCAATCAGCAGTTGCGTGATACCAAGCGCCAGCGGGGCGCCCCACTGTGCCGGAGATTTGCCCTTGGCATAGAGGAAAAAACCTATGCCTAGAAGGAACCATGGAAGGCAATCCGACGCTTGTAGGAAGTGCATGGTCCAATGAACGTAATGCGCCAAGCGGCTTCCCGTCCGTAGAAAAAATGCACCGGAAATCGTCTCTAATAAAAATGTGACGACCGAATAAGCGACGAGATTCCGCAGAAAATGCTCTCGACTTAGAAAATATATTGTCGCAATCAGAAGATAGAACTCCGCCTCAATATATAGCGACCAGTATGCCCCGTCCACGCTGTCAAAAATATTCGTAGAAAACAAGTTGTTATACATTAGCGGTTCCATAAAAGTCCACGAAGGAAGAAACGAAATGATATGAACCCGGAACGGATGCCCGTCGGGAATAACGCTAGTGATTACAAAGGTTATGATGCTGCAGAGGAACATGGCCGGAAATAGGCGTGCAAACCGCCGGGAGAAAAATTCGCCGATGCTGTTGCACTTAAGCAGCGTCAAGGCAATCACAAACCCTGAAATAACAAAAGACAGCTTGACGCCGAAGTCTCCAAACTGGAAAAAGTTCAAGAGGATATGCCCATACGGATAGAGGTTTTCAGGGTTATTGGGCGGCGTCCAGCGAGAAAAATAATGAAATAGGACGACGGTGAGGATCGCAAGACAGCGTAGGCCGTCCAGGAATGCAAATCTTGACTTGCCTTCCGGTTCGACCGACGCGCATGCGTACCGGGCAGTGCCGGACTGCGCCGACAAAATATCGACTGGACTCACGTGAGGGCCCAAATCCGCTCTTCGTCTTGCGCTGCTGCGAAGCAGATAAATATCCAGAATAGCAGCAGCAAGCCGTTCAGTTCACCCGCATGCAACTCCCATAGGTACCGTGATTCGAAGGCGATAGTCGTAGCAGCCGCGTTATACAAAAGTCTCAACCAGCCTGCGCCGTTGTCGATATGGCGACCCTGATCGCAAGGGATGCAATCTTCTTGTACAAGGGAACTCCATTTTTTTGAAAGCACGTTGGAATTTCATCATAAGGCGGCTACCCATGGGATTATCCCGCGCGATATAAGACGCCGGGTCCTGGGCATTGATAACCCATAAATTGATTTTTGCCAATAGCCTATCGGTTTGTTATTTTGTATAGGTAAATAAGCGCTGTGCTCTTGCGCATGAACGTTCACTATCATGCCCTCCCAGCGAGTTCAGTAACTTGGGTTGGACTGGAAACTAAGCCTCTACGCCGGTTCCGAGGGCCCCTCCCCAATCGCGATGCACGCCGCCTTGAATCCCATACGGTACTTGCCCGCTTTCCGGCAAGCGCATACGCTCAAGTATGGGAATCAGCTGAACCAAGCGGAGAGAGAGATTAGGTTGCTATCGCGTTAACACTTGGAAAACGCCGCCTGCTCTCGGATCGGTTTTTCGGTGATTCCTCTTTCCGACCTCGTCGCGACGCATGAGGTATTCCATAGTAAAATCATCAACGCGCACCATGTGGGGAGCTTAGCGATGATAAAAAATAAAGTAGCGGGGTTTTGGCTTACCACGACGTCATAAAACTCTTTTCGCTCGATGGACGCGAAAGCATCGGGTATATGCGCAAGATGAGGATAGACGTCCGTGAACGCGGGTCGTGCCGTAATCAGGCCGATAAAGATGCCCGTGATCAGGAAAGCGGCAAGCGTCGCATATCGCCTCGCGTATACCTCGTCCAAAACTCGTGCGGGATAGTACATCGCGCACCACGCCGCAACAATAGCTAACAAGATCGACGGTAAGGTCGAAAGATGCGGCCAGTGTCCTTCACGCGTCGCCATCTCCGCGAACGGCATAATGAGTAATGCGGATGCGAAGGTCGGATTCAAGAGCGAAGCCGAAGGCCGCAAAAGTATCAATGCGGCAAGCGATGCAACGCTAAGTTGATATGCATGGATGTATGTCCCGCCGATAACGGCATATGCCGCGGGCAACAAGATAATCGCGCCGTTTTGCATAGCTTCTTCTCGATAACGAAAAAGTATGAAAAAGCACCAAACCAATAAGACGACGGCGGATACCGTTCCCATGAGCATGGCGAAATGAGGGTTTCCGCCCAATGCGCGGATGAGCCAAGCAAGGCTATACTGCGTCGGCCAATTTAATTCCGAAGTAGAATGTATTTTTAAGACGGTAAAATATTCAAGCACCATATGCGGCCCCAGGACCAAGCAACTGACGGCCGCGATGCCTATGATCGCGCTCGCCAGGGCGATGCGGGTTCGGGGCACAAACAAAAAGAGCGCCGCGATGGACGGTAGGGCGAACTGCGGCTGCAAAAGCGCGCAGCAAGTCGCCAGCGCCGCCGCTTCTTGTTTTCCACGGCGCAAGAAAAGCGCCCCGACAGCTAAGGAAGCGATTGCCGGAGGCGCTAGTTGTCCCAGCGATGATCCCACATAGGTCATTCCGAAATAGGCGAGCAAAAGAGCAACGGGGAACGGAAAGTATGGAGATAATCGACTCAACGCATAGCCGGTTATCACCGTCGAGGCTAAGATAAACACTCCGAATATAAGCGTCGCGGTATGCATTGGCAACAATGAGAGCGCGGACAAGGCGATCATATCGTAGCCGGGCAACGGAGCGGGGTCGACAGCGTCATTCCAATCGGCGGCATTTGCAACTGCGATATTGCGTTCGCAGGTTAGCAGCGGCTCTACAAGATAAGGGTCTTGATGATGCGCGACAATCACGCCGGCGCAATAAAACGCGCGTAAATCCTCAGGAACGTCATGGTTCCAAGAACGAAAGTGTCCAACCGCCGCGAAAAGCGTCAAGACCAAGATAATCGCAAAAAAAGTACGTTCCAAAGAAGGGTTAAAAAATTTCATCAAAAGAGTGTACCACCCACAAGTGCGAACTTGCTAGTACAATAGTCTTCTCATGAAAGGCGTAACGCTACGCGGCAATCGCCGTCGACCCAACCCCAGGGCGCTCTTTCCTTGACGTCGTCTCTCCTACCGAGTCGCTGTGCCGGGGCGCTTGCGCGGTCGCGGCGGTCCCGAGCAGGAGGCGACGGCGGAAGTCTCCAATTATGAGAACTTAGAGGCGAGTTATGCCCGATGCAGCCGTTTCGAGAGACGGAGCGGCGAGCGTTCGCGCGGCTCTGTGTTGCGCGTCCTTTTTCTCAAAACAACATACTTTTTAGGAGAGTCGTCGTTTGAATACGCGTTTTATGCCGGCTACGTCGCAATTGGGTCTTGCCGTAGTAATGCTCACCGGGTTAGTGGTAGTAACTACTGCTTTAGCGAGTGCCGAAATCGTCATTCATCCCGGCGACAAGATACAAGTGACGGTCTTTAATCATGAAGCCCTCTCAACGCAAGCTAGCGTGACGAGCGAAGGCGATGTGCCTTTGCCGTTGATCCGCGAGCGTGAGGTCTGCGTAGGGGGATTGACCCAAGAGCAAGCCGCGAGCCGCATTGAAGCGGCCCTCTCCTTCTACCTTCGTCGGCCGACGGTTCAAGTGCAGGTTCTCCAGCAATCGCAGTCCATTTTTTTCACTGGTTCGGTAACCGGGACCCAGCCGTATCAAGCGGGCGAGACGCTTGCTTCTGCGGTCGGCTCCTTCGGTCATGGGAATGCGTCGGACGGCGGCGGGATGGTCAACACGGGCTCCATTGACTTGCGTTCGGTGCGCATTCAACGCGATGGAAAGACGTTGCCCCCGATCGACCTCGAAGCGCTTGCCCGTTCGGGCGACGCGGGGCCGCTCTTGGAACCGGGCGATCTTATCCTGTTGGCGACCAAGCCCATACGCGTCGATATACGCGGCGACATCAAAACGCCCGGTACGATGTACCTCTCGTCCGGAGATACGCTAGCCCAAGCCGTCGCGCAAGCGGGAGGCTTTTTGCCGACGACTTCATTGGACGACATCGTGCTCCGTCGTAACGGCGCGGATCAGATCGTGTCGTCGGGCGGAAGCGAGTTCACCGCGCCGGCGCACGACGGCGATATCCTGATCCTGCGACCCGCTCCCCATGTCAGCGTTATCGGCATGGTTGAGAAACCGGGCGACACGGTGCTTCAAACCAATGCGACGCTCATCTCCGCTCTCTATCAAGCGGGAGGCCCCGGCGGTTTCGCAGATCTCGCGCACGTGAAAGTCATCAGTGCGGGTCAAACGCAAACCTACAATCTCTCCCATATGCTCCGCGGAGACACCTCTCACAATGTGCCGCTCCGCGACGGAGACGTCGTGATGGTGCCCAAAGGCCACGGGGTCAGCTTAAGCGGTCTGTTTGACGCGCTCGGCGCGGCGGGATCGGTTATGTTGTTGGTAGGTCACTGATATGGCTAAAGAAAACAGGACAGCCCTTGCGAACGCCGCCGCACATTCGATCCGCCCCGTCGCCTCGGCGCGGACGCAATCGGTTATCGGCCTGGCTACTGCGGTTTGGTATCAGAGAAGGGTTGCAGGTCTCATCCTCGCCTGCGGTATTGTTGCGGCGCTCTTCGCCGTTCTAACGACGCATCCGAAGTACACCGCGACGGCCACCATGCTGATGGTCGCCGAACCGATGGACGCGCCGAACCCGAAGATTCCCGAGAGTGCGACCAAGCCGGTCCTTTCGGCTGACCTGCCGTCGCTCGTAACCACGGCGACGGTTCTCAAGCGGTTCGCGAGAGATCTCGGCGCCCCGACGACGACGCTCGATGTACTCCGCTCGCGCGTTCACGCGAAGATCAATCTCGACTCGTCGGTGATGCCCATTCAATACACGGCCGCAAGTGCGAAGGAAGCCGTGCGGGGAGCGAATCTCTTGTCCGACGAGGTGACGCGTTTTTACCGCGAGATCGCCGTCAAGCGCTTCGACTCGCTCATCAAAGACTTGACTGCGCAACTCGCGACGCGGCGCGCGGAGCTGGCGCAACGCGACGGGGAGCTTGCAAGCGCGGCCAAGCTCTACCCGTACATTGACGTGAGGAATTCAGATTCCGGCGGAGAGATCGGCGGTTCGGTGTACCAACGGCTCATCGCCTTGCATACCGAGCGTGATGAACTCCAAGCCGTCGTTCGGGCCGATCAGGCTACCCTGCTCTCCAGCTCCGCTTTGGTTCTCAACGCCCGACCGTTGGCGATACGGGACTTCATTCAGAGCGATACCGTGTACCAGCATCTTCACGATCAGTACACTCAGGATATCGTGAATCTCCAGCACTTGGAATCTTTCGGCAGCGATCAGTATCCGGGTCTGGCCGAGCTTCGCGATACCGTTGCGCGAGAAGCGAAAGCCGTGGCCGCCGAGCAACGGAAAGCATCGGGTTCCGAGCTTGCATCCAACCCGGCTTACTCCGCTGCGCTGGACTCGCAAGTACGGGCAGGCGCCCAGCTTGCCGGCGACCAAGCGAAATCGGCGACGGTCAACGCGGAGCTGGAAAAACTCAACGAGCAGATCGGGAACGGCAATGCGGCTACGAACACGTCTCGTATTCGTCGCGATCGCGACAGCGCGCAAGCCGCTTATGAAGTGCTTGCCGCTCGGCTCTCTCAAACGATTGCGGATCGCGCGGAAGCGGGATCAACCGGTTCCGTCGTGGTGCTCGATCCCGCGCAGTCCGCGCAAAAGGCGCCGTTCACGAGCGGCACGCTTCTGGGGATCAGTATCCTGGCTTTCGCGCTTTGGGTAGCGATCACGGGCGCAGTCGTCATCGAGAATGGTCAGGAGCGATTCCGCGATGCGGAGTCCATCGAATCCCTCTATGGAGCCCCTCTTCTTGGAGCACTTGCATGAAAAGTCTAGCAACGATTTGGTCCATAATCGAGGCAAGTCGATCGATGCCTGCCATGATCCTGGTTACCAGCGCGACGCCGGACGACGACGCGATCGGAGTGGCCCAGGGGCTTGTCAACGCTTCCAAAAACGCCGGTCATTGCACGGGATTTCTCGCGCTGGGAGGAGCGTTCGATGCGCATGCTCCCGCGGCATCGCTCGCCCTTCCCGACGAGTCGTCGTGCGCGGGCTTTGACGAACTCCTACATACGTGGCGCGCGACGTACGATGTGATTATCGTTGAAATCCCTCAATTGCTTACGCACAATTTGGGCGCCCACGTCGCTCGCACGGCCGACGGCGTGATCGTGGCGGTACGTACAAATCGTTCCGTTCAGCTCGCCGACCGCGAGTTGAGCGCGCTCTTAAAACAGCTCGGCGCTGCGCTCCTGGGCGTCGTCGCCACGCCGCCCGTCGTGATAGGCATTGTCGGCGATGCGCTTACGCGCTCGCTGCGCGCGCGCCGCTCATTTCCCGTGCCCGCCGCGTCATAAGCGCCGGAATCACGCAGGGTGCCCGCTCCCGCTTCTTCCTCAAAAAGCTTCGTCAATAACGCGGCCGTCTCGACGGTTTTAACCCTTTGTTCGGCATTTGTGGTGTTGGCGATCCCGCCGTACGCCGTCAGTCGTATAGGTCTTGAAGCGTACGGGCTCTGGGCGCTGCTTACTACCATCGTTCGATATAGCCTCGCGGCCGATGTCGGCATCAGTCCAAGCGTCACCAAGCATGTGGCGCAATACGCCGTTTCGGGCGAACGGTTCACTATCCGCGCGATCAATACGATCGGCACGCTGTATTACATGCTGATCGCCGGAATCGTGCTCGGCGTCGCGCAGGCGGCCGGTCCGCGCTTTCTCGGGGGCCTTTCGCTTTCGCCTGCGCTGCATGCGAGCGCGCAAGGCTTGCTCATCGCATACGTAGGCTCATTCCTGCTCAACCTCATACTCTGGAGCGGTCCTTCCGCGACGCTCAGCGGCCTGGGTTTTTTTCGCGTCACCGCCGCCGTCAGTGCGGCCGCTAATCTGGTGTTTGCCTTGGTCGCGTTCGCGCTGTTGCACATGGGATGGGGCCTCATGGGCCTCATCTACGCGTCCTACGTACAGTCCCTTACGTCCGGAGTGATCACCATCGCCGTACTTTGGCGCCTGCAGGGCGTGCCCTGGGTAAACCCGTTGACCATTCCTAAAACGCTCTTTGGAAGTATCCTCGCTTTCGGCGGATGGGTGCAGATTTCCACAGTCGGATGGTTGGTGATCTCCGACGCGCCGGCGATCCTCGTGGGATATTTCGTCGGGGTGGAAGCCGTTGGGATATTGGACATCGGCGTGCGCTTGGCACGCGCTGTACGTACGATCGCATTCAACTTCACAAGCGCTTTGCTGCCCGCCGTCTCCTCGCTGCACGCGCAATCCGGCAGCGGGCATGTCATGGCCATGCTTCCGCGTGCCGCGCGCGTTATCGGCTTCGTCGCATTTTCCGTGATGGGATTGCTCCTCGGCGCCACTCCTTTGCTTTTACGCTTTTGGCTTGGCCCGAACTTCGCGCATGAAGGGATGATCTCGTTCATCGTGGCGGGACTCTCGCTCGCCTATACGATCGAGACGCTCACCAGCGTGGCGGGGACCGCCGTCAGCGGCTTGGGAAAGCCGTGGCTGGAGGCTTGCTACGCTACGGCGTATGCTGTTCCCAACCTCATCTTGTCGCTACTTTTGACGCCTCGCTTGGGTTTGCCGGGAATCATCATTAGTGCGATCGGAGGCGTATTATGCGGAAGCTACGCGCTCTTCTTCGCAGCGGAGAGAACGCGGACGTTTCGTTTCGCAGACCTCTTTCGAGGCTGGCTGCCGCAATTGACTGCGGCGACCGGCGTTGCCGCGAGCGCGGCGTTCCTCTTGGACTCGTTTCTCACGCGCCGGCCGGTTTCGCGGCCGGCTCTTTTCGCCGAACTCATCGCCGTGGGAATGGTCTATGTCGTAGCGTTTGTACTCGCGCAGCGCGCCGTGGGGTTCTTTTCCGGCGAGGATCTCGAGGCGTTGCGCGACCTGCTCCCCTTGCGTTTTGCGCCCCTGCTTGAGGCGCGTATGACGCGGAAAATTTTTACTGCTTCATGAGTAGGATGTGGCGGTATACCATGTGGGTCCTGGGGCTGTGGACCGTCAATCCGGAACTGCGGCGCTTGCACGACTGGTATTTTGGGTTTTCGCAAGTCGAGATCATGTCGCTGTTGCCGCTTCTAAGTCTGTTTCCGTACGCGTGGTCGTTGAGCGTGGGCGGCGGTTGGAAGCGTCTTCACCCGTCCCTGGCGATGATCGCTTGGTTGTGGATAGGCGGATTCTCGTATGCGCTCCTGCTCGCGGTTCTCTATGGTAACATTCTTTCGGGAACGTACACTTTTGTGGACTTTATCTTGCCGATCGGCCTAGGGCTTTGGATCGCGGCGGACGAGGCGCAGATGTCTATCAGTCGTCCTCGAATCATGCGGATGCTTTTCGGTATGACGACCGTCTTGAGCGTTTACGGCATTATTCAGTATATTTTTATGCCGCCCTGGGATGCATTTTGGCTCTATAGCGTCAACATGCAAGGCGCGTTTAGCTTCGGAGATCCGGAGCCGTTTCAAGTGCGCGTCTTCAGCATGCTCAACTCGCCCGCTCCGTTCGCCGTCTTCATGGCTATCATGCTGTTGATGAGCTTGCCGGAGCTTTCGATGCGGCGTCCCCTGCTGCTTGCGCAGGTTCCTATTTGGCTCATCGCTTTCGGTCTTTCAATGGACCGTTCAGGGTGGATATTCTTTGCGGTCGGCGCCGTCGCGTACGCTTTTTTTACGCCGCGTCCCGGCATTCTCGTGATGACGATCGCCGCCTGCACGGCGCTTTTGATCGGATTGATGAACTTTGTGCCGGCGGTCTTCGGCAATGATCTGTTTGTTACAACCATCAACGAACGTCTAGGATCGTTTTCCTCGCTCGATCGCGACGACTCAGCGCAGCAACGCCAAGCGCAGATTGGATATGCGCTCGGGGAATTTCTTGAGGCTCCTCTGGGCCGCGGTCTTGGCGTTATCGGCGGCAACGCTACCAAACTCAGCAACGGCGCCGCGCCGATCGGTTTGGATAACGGTTACCTCTCGCGATTGGTTGAGATGGGAGCCCCGGGTTCCCTTCTGTACGGAGCGACTTTCGTACTCATATTCGCTACGTTATTGAAAATCTGGCGTACTGCGAAAAGGATCGGCGATACAATGTTGCAAGGCGTTACCGGGATGACTATCGCCATTGAATGCGGGATACTATGTTTTTTGCTGTCAGGCGACGTGAGCGGCTTGCCGTTGCTGCTATTTTGGCTCTGCATCTGTATGGTAGTCGGACAAGGCGAAATGCAGTTTTCGACGGTCATTGGTATGACTAGTTTTGAACGGCGGCTTGCGCGATGAACCTCATAAGCGCGGATGAGGTTCAAACGACTTGGAAGCAAAGGGAACAACCGGCGACTTCACTGCGAATCTTGCACGGACTCAGAGATGTTCGTTGCGTCGGCAACGGTATTACCAACCACGTTGTCGACCTCGCGTGCGAGCAGGCAGCCGTAGGACATACGGTCGCCGTCGTATCGACCGGCGGTGAGTTCGAGGAGGTACTCGCGCGACACGGCGTCGCTCATGATTGCGTCGAAGACGCGCACGAACCATTGGCGCTGGTGCGGCGCGTCAGGGCGTTTCGCGGCCTTCTACGCGCCTTCCGACCCGATATCGTTCACGTACACAGCATACCGGCGCTGGTCGTCGCCCTAGCGGCACGACCGTTCGGTTCGTCATGGCGACTTGTCGCAACCGTGCATCGGGAACTTCAGAGAAGCGCGATCATGCTGGGATTGGCCGAGCGCGTCATCGCTGTTAGCGACGCGGGCGCCCGTTCGCTTGTACAGCGTGGAATTCCCGCTCGCAGGCTCGTCGTCGTGCATCATGGGACGCTCGGCAGCGTACGCAGCCGTCCCGCAGCGGGCATAGAACCGATGCCGCTGCAACGCCCCGCGATCGTGACCGTCGCGGGGCTATACCGCCATAAAGGGGTCGCTGAGTTGATCGACGCGTTTGCGATCGTCGCTGCGGAGTTCCCGGCCGCTCACCTGTATATCGTCGGTCACGGACCCGATCGTGCAGCGTTCGAGAACGCTGCTTCCCGTAGCGCATTCGCGTCACGGATTCACTTTGAAGGCTTCGCCTTAGAACCGCAACGGTATTATGCCTCAACCGATATCTTCGTACTCGCGTCGCATCGGGAATCCTTCGGCCTGGCCATCTTAGAGGCGCGTGATGCAGGCTGTGCGGTAATCGGCAGCGACGTAGACGGCATCCCCGAGGCGCTTGACGGCGGGAGGGCAGGGGTCCTCGTCAAACCGAACGACTCCGGCGCCCTCGCGCAAGCCTTGCGCGAACTCTTGGGCGACCCTAAGAAGTTGGAAGCTCAGCGGCGCGCGGCGCAAGGAAATTTAGAAGCTTTGACCGTCGCGCGCATGCAGCGCGAAACAGAAAAAGTCTATTTCGCGTTGCGTCAAACCTGAACAGCCCGAATAGGCGCGTTGATAGGGCGCCTCTAGTAATTTACCTGCATTAGAGCACTTTCTCGAAAGTCATGAACGCCCAAGCGGCACATCCTCATGTACGGTTGTACACATCGGAGTGCCGCTTAGACGCTCCTGACTTCCGATAAAGCGCTCTAATAGAGGCGCCCTACTGTTTTATGGGGTTATGGTGACGATGACGGGAATATCGTTGACCGGCACTGATGCAACGCTTCCGTTTAGCGCGACCGTCACGGGAGCTAAGGTTCCCGTGTTGGTAAATGTTTGTGCGCTGATGGAGGTCGGAGCCTTCGACAAGGCCAGCGTTACGGTTTGCGGCGCGACGGTCAATGCGCCGGCGCTCGAATTTATCGAAGCAACGGCTTGCCAAAGAATATATTCGAAGGTCCCGTTACGCTTCTCTAAGAGCGTCTGATCGATGTTCGTTAAGGATCCTCCCAAGGTGCAATTGAGTTTCCCAGCAGAGAAGGTCGCTCCTGGATCGGTAAGGGTTGCGATCAGATTTTTCAACGCCGTGTAGGACGGCTTCGCTACATATGAAGAGTTCAGCAGTCCCCAGGGGGCGGTGGGATTCGTATCATCTAAGAGCGCGTAAATGTAGGATTTGTGAGCCCCTTGATTCCAAAAGTTCAAAAGCTCCCGTAAGGTGTAGCGCTCTTGTCCCACGGTACCGACCCCGTCGTCGTTCCCTGAGGCGTCGGATCCGTAGCCTGCCTCGGTGATGACGATGGGCTTTCCCGGCGCTTCTAGCGAAGCAATGCCCTGATAAGAACTTGGATTGCCGCCGCTGGAGGACTGAGAAGCCGTGTAGCCTCCCTGTTCGGGCGGCGACTGTCCGGCGTAAGCGTGTATATTGCCGTAGGTAGAGTACTGTGCAACGCCCGTGCCCATTGCGTCGGCATCGCCGATAATACTTGACCATGCGCCGCAGTTTCCATAGGACGGCGCGATGACCGGGAGTGCGCTTAGGCCGCCGGCTCGCATGCCGTTCCAGAGGCTTGCCTGTAGCGTCGTGACGTCGGATACCCAGCTGCTGTCGCCTGAGCAGGTGATATTCTGTTCGTTCTCTCCCTCGTAGGAGTCAAAGTTTGAAAGTCCGATGGTCGCGGCGTAGGCTACCGGACCGCGATCGCTTTGATAGTTCGGTTCCCAAAACATATCGAAATGGATGCCGTACGAAGCAAGGGTAATATAGTGATGATCTTGCGAAGTTTCGCCGGATTGGTCCCGGATATGACGAACGCCGAGATTTTCGAGCGCCGCCTCAGCGCCTGCCGTATCGTACTGAGACCCTCCGTCGAAATAGTGCGTGTTGACGCCGATGGAATCGACGAACGCATCACTGGGCCGGCTTGTTGGCCGGACGCCGATGAACCTTGCGTTGGAGCCGCCGTTGGAGCCGCCGTTGGAGCCGGCGTCTTCGGCGAGCGGTTTCTCAGGTTAGGAGTAAACGACGCTAACTGGTCGGAAGCGCTCGCGGATCCGGATCCGCATGCTGTTGTTAGGAGCGAGGAGAAACACAAGCTGAGAATAAAAAGACCTCGCGTGTTGAAGTAGAGAGAAGGCATCCGTGCCGTCCAATCTTTGCATGAAGCAAAAAAGTATGAGAATGCTCTTTTACAGCACTCGCAGTCTCAAACTCCGACAAAACGAGCCTCTATCGTCCTTTCCGGCGCATGAACATATATTTTTTTAGAAAGCGAGAACTGATTCGACTGGATTTCAAGCGGGAGAGCTACCGCCGTTATTAGCGTAAACGCTTAGATTCCTACTTAAAGGTCTGCAGCGTCGAACGCGATATCCGTGTATAGATCGGCTTACAAACCAAGAAACATTAGTCAATACGCTTATGATTGTTTCGCGAGGGAAGGTTACGTAGCGAACACGACGATTTCGCGTGCCGAATCGTCGCCTATGAGAACAAGTTCCGCAGGATAAATCCTCGCCCAGAATCATAATCGCTAAAAGGAAAACGGCATGACGATAATCGCCCTTGACCCGAAGACCGCTCTCATCATTATCGATCTGCAAAAGGGTGCAGACGCGCGTGCGCACTTGTGAAAGTAGCCTTCCGCTCGCTAAACAGCTTCAACTATCGGCTTTGGGCCGGCGGGGCGATCGTGTCCAACGTCGGAACGTGGATGCAACGTAAATAACGCGACCGCCGTCGGCACGGTAACGGCGCTCCAATTCGGGCCCCAAGTTCTTTTGCTGCCCGTGACTGGTTTTGTAGCCGATCATTTCGACCGACGAAAGCTCTTGATCGTCACTCAGGCGGCCATGGGAATACTAGCCTTGGCACTAGGAATCCTCACCGTTGCCGGCCTGGTCCGGCTTTGGCACGTCTACGCGTTCGCTTTTCTGCTTGGATGCGTCAGTGCGTTTGACTCGCCCGCACGGCAGACATTCGTTTCGGATCTGGTCGTTGAAGCGAACCTATCGAACGCCGTCGCGCTGAATTCCACATCGTTCAATCTCGCGCGGATGATCGGGCCGGCCGTCGCCGGCGTCCTTATCGCTGTCGTAGGTTCCGGGTGGGTATTTCTGATCAACGCAGCATCGTTTGTCGCCGTAATCGGCTCACTGAGTTTCCTTCGCGTCAGCGAACTTCATCTGATGAGTAAAACGCTCCGAACCCGCGGGAGCCTCGTCGAAGGTTTTTCCTACGTCAGAAAGCGACCAGACTTACAAGCTGTCCTTCTCATGCTTTTCTTGATCGGCGCCTTCGGACTCAACTTTCCGATCTTTATCGCGACCATGGCCGTCGTCGTCTTTCACGCGGGAGCGGGCCAATACGGATTCCTAACATCGATCATGGCGATCGGCTCGGTCGCAGGCGCATTCCTTGCCGCCGGACGAGCGAAAGCGAACATCGCGCTTTTGTGCGCCGGTACCGCAATCTTCGGATTCGGCTTCGCGCTGGCCGCGATCATGCCCAGCTATTGGCTCTTCGGCCTCGCTCTCATCATCATCGGCGCGTCCGCACAAACCTTCACTACCAGTGCGAATAGCACGGTGCAACTATCAATCGAACCTGGAATGCGCGGGCGCGTGATGGCGATCTTCTTCGCCATAGGATTGGGCGGCACGCCCGTCGGCGCGCCGATTGTCGGGTGGGTAGCCGACACGTTCGGCCCGCGCTGGGCGCTTAGCATCGGCACCGCATCGGGTTTCGCCGCAGCGATCGTCGGGATCCATTACCTCGTCAAGTACCGTCGCTTGCGCGCGTGCATCGACGCCGGCCGTCTGCGCTTGCGCTTCGACGACGACTATGCATAATTTGGAGTTGCCGTAATGTAAATCGACGAGATCCCCGTGAGCAGCAGGAAGGCAGCTATCACTGCAGCCGCTGATGCCGCGGCTTGCGCGCGCGCCTGCGCATCGTCGATCTGCACGAGCAGCCGGCCCTTGCGAACGTCTGCGCCTTCGCGCACAGCAATCCACACGACGCGACCGCCGACTTTGGCGCCCAGATCGCTCTGGTAGCCCTCGATCCGTCCGCTCACGGGCAGCTGCGTCGGCGGCGCAGCGGGGAAAAGCGCACGCCTGGCAACGACTTTCTAACGGAGAGAGCGGAAGCTCACTCTGATTGAGAGCCTAGCGTATGGGTATACAACTCTGAATTATTGATATGAGCGTGGACTTTACAGCCGTGCGGCTCGGCGTGATCATGAGTCCGCAACCCGGCGAACCGCACGAAGCGTGGGGCGTTCTCAATCCCGGCGGCATACGGTCCGCGGATGGAACGATGCATCTTTTCCCGCGCCTTATCGCTGAGGGGAATTATTCTCGGATCGGGCACGCACGCGTACGTTTCGACTCCGATACGCCGACAGGCGTGCAACGTCTCGGCGTCGCGCTTGAACCGCATGAACCCTACGAAGTAAGCCCGGGCGGCGGCGGAGTCGAAGATGCGCGCGTCGTTTACGTGCCGCTCCTCAAGCGCTATATCATGACCTATACCGCATTCGTCCCTTACGAACCGCGCGTCGCCGTAGCAGTCTCGTCAGACCTCTCGACGTGGCAGCGTCTGGGCGTACTCCGCTATGAACTCATGCACAACGTTAGCGATCTCAATAAATGCGGGAACAAAGATGCCGCGTTTTTTCCCGAGGTCGTCTCTGATCCGAAGGGCATTCCGTCGTTTGCGGTCTTACATCGGCCTACGACCCGCGTACATTTCCGTCGGCGTCATGAAGGAACGCTCATCGCCCAGCCGCCGTGCGGCGTCGAAACGCAGGAAAACATCTGGATTTCGTACGTCCCCGTCGACGCGGCAGTCGCGGACATCACGACGTTAACAGCCGTTCGACGACACCAACGAGTCATGGCGCCCGAGCAATCGTGGGAAACCAAGAAAGTCGGAACAGGCGCGCCGCCGGTACGACTGCCGTACGGCTGGGTATTGCCGTATCACGCCGTGTCTGCGCCGGAC
>Ga0182024_10004439_pt1 | contig 32260 bp, 30 predicted proteins | sample P32metaG_FD_120480 | JGI IMG/M metagenome (GOLD analysis project Ga0182024, IMG submission 120480) | Permafrost microbial communities from Stordalen Mire, Sweden - P3-2 metaG (Illumina Assembly) | ecosystem: Environmental > Terrestrial > Soil > Wetlands > Permafrost | place: Sweden: Stordalen...
CCGCTTTTCGTTTCGATCGGCGTCGCATCAGACGCAAACGTCGGCTGGCCGTTAGCGAAGCCCGTGATGTTGTAAGCGTGCCAGCCACCATCAGTTTCACGAGCGAAAGCAATCACTTCACCGCCCGATGACACCGTTTGGCGCAAGAGTTCGCCCGCGGCGGGCCGCGCTGCGTCCGTATATTCATACAGCTCGGTGTCGTTTCGGGGCGGACTGGCTGAACATTCCGCTTTTTTCCCTCCACCCGCGAGAAAGCCATAGTAGAACGCGTGTTGCGGCGCGATTTCCGTGTTCTCGATGAGCGTTTTCGCCAGGTATCGTGCATTTTTTGCTTGAGTGGTAACTCCAAAGTTGTCCCCGAGCAGGCAATAGAATGCCCCTGCCTCTGTGAACCAAATGGCGGCACCTGCGCCTTTCGCTGGCAATCCCGCCTTGAATGTCTTGAGAGTCGCGGGGCTTTCTACTTTAATTGAAACGTATGGGTGGACCCCCCAGATGGCCGGGGTAAACGTCAAATCCGCAACGTATTTCGCCTCATAGGCTTCGAGTTTTTTCTGCTGGTCTTCAAATTCACCCGCAATCACGGTGCAGCTGTGCGCCGCGCACACTTCATGCGCCGCGTTGGCGTATTCCGCGGCTGCTTTTGCGGTAACTTCACCCTGATTATTAGGCTCGTTCCACGCGCCGACGTAGCTAATGTGGTAGCTGCGCGGGGCAGCGTTGGCTGCTTCGAGCAGTTCTACCAGCTTAAGCTTATATTCGGTGATCGAGGGGCCGCTCCCTGAGGCGTACTTAGTGACCGATAGGACTGGGATCAGATCCATGCTGTGGGCATCTTCAAGCCAGGCTTCATATTCGTGGCGGTAATGATATTCGCCCGCCGGTTCCGTCATCGCGTTCCATTGCACAACGTACCGTGCGTATGAGATCTGGGCTGGGACCCAGACGCTCTTGAAATAGCTCGCGAACGGGCTACTGAAAAACCCACCATTCCAGGTCGGCATGCTCTGATCCGAGATCCCGTCGATATACGTGAGCGCTGTCGCGTTGGTGGCAACCAGGGCGAGACCCGCGAGGGCAGCGAGAATCAAGCTCGTTAGGCAGAACCGCCACTTGAAGTATCCTGAGATCACCCGGCGCATATCGATTCCCCCAACTTACGATTTCCCCCGCCCTTCCGGTCGGGCTGTCAATAAAGCAAATATGGTTGCGTCGATAGGGCTCGCCGGTTTTGGAGAGCCCGCATTCGGTCACTCGGTGCAAAGGCCTCCGTGACCACTGGGGACGCTCTCAGGCGTCTGTAAGTCGCGGACGCTATCACTCGCTAGTTATGTTGGGTCGCCAGAATGCACCAATTTGGGTGCTTTTATGTTTAGATAAATCTGCGTTCTGGGGATGCGGCGCGTTTCTAGCAGTCATCCGCTGGGACCTCGAGAGTTTTGAGTGGCCCGCCACCTTTGCGCCCGAGTCGTAGAGCACCAACGGCCCAGCTATAGAGCGTCAGGAGCTACACGATCGCCAAAACGTGCCATCGCTTCTTGCGAGAGCGCGACGAAGTTCGAGTAGACGAACAGCTCACCTGTCCGCTCTGGATCGAATCGGTGGAGACCGTCTGGTAGCAGTGCGAGCACTTCGTACCCGTGCCCGCGGAGCATCTGAAACGCTGCGAGGAGAGTGCTGCTCGCTGGCATCCAGGCAGGCCCATACTCGAACTGGGCAACCCTAATACGCTGCGTACGTAGCGCTTGTTGCGCACCGCGCAGCACGTGCAAGTCCATCCCCTCCGCATCGATCTTCAGTAGATCGACGTGCTCGAGGCCAAGGCGGTCGATCTCGTCATCGATAGTGACAACGCGCACCTGCCGTTTGTAGGAAAGGCCGTTCGCGTGCGAGCTCACAAGCGACGATGTCTCCCCCGCGTCTGGCTCCTCAAAGAAGTCCCGCTCACCGGCTTCGTCGGCAACTGCCGCTGCGACAATCTCGACGCGCCGATCAGAGCTGAACCGGCCAGACAGTATCTCAATAGCAGCGGATGCCGGCTCGTAGCAGATAACTCGCTCAGCAGCGGGCGCGGCCTCGAGCAGGTGCGTAGTCCACTCGCCACGGTTCGCTCCAACATCGATCGCGATGCGAAGCTCCTGAGCGAGCTCTCTCTGTAGGAGTGCCTCGCCGTTGTAGTCTGGGTCAATCGTAGGCGCAAGTCGATGCGCAAGCATCTGGGCTGCGATATTGCGCACCCAGAGAGCACCACGACGTGCCGCAGCGTGTCGCGCCAGCTCGTCGTAGAAGCGATTTTGGAGACTCATACCGTTCACTTCTGACGGATAGTCTAATGACACCACCGACGACTGCCCATCTGGGTCGACTCGACAATGGTAGGTCAGGCAACTGAGCGCCCCCGCCATGCACGCTCGTATGACTCCAGCGTGAGCTCCGCGGTTGCCTGCCAGGAGAAGGTCCGCGCGCGCTCGCGTCCGGCGGCTGCGAACGATGCCGCGAGGCTGTGATCGCCGAGCACGTCGAGCACGGCCGCGGCGATCTCATCTGAGCGCAGCGGGTCGAAATAGCGAGCGGCGTCACCGGCGACCTCGGGCATCGCTGAGACGTTCGAGCAGGCGACGGGTACGCCGCGGCGCATCGACTCGAGGATCGGCAGGCCAAAGCCCTCATTCAGCGAAGGCATCACGAAGCAGCGAGCGATGGCGTAGAGCCCCTCGAGATCGGCCGCGTCGACGTATGGCGGGAACACGACGTTGGCGGCAACTCCAAGCTGTGCGGCAAGCGCGCGCAGCTCCTGCTCGTGCTCCGTCGGGCGGCCCGGCAACACGAGCATCGCGGCGGGCTCACGCTCGACGACGATGCGCATCGCCTCGACCAGCCGCGCAAGGTTCTTGTGAGCCTTCTTGGCGGAGACCGCCAGCACCACCGGCCCTTCACCGAGGGCAAGGCGCTCGCGCAGCTCGAGCTCCGGCGTGGGAGCGACGGCTGCGTCGACCCCCGGCCCGAGCGGCACAACGTCGATCTGCTCGCGCGGCACCCGCAGATGCAGGGCGACGTCGTCGGCTCCCGAACGCGAGATCGCGATCAGCCGGTCGGCGCGACGCACGATCAGCGGCACAATCAACCGCCACAGACGCATCGTCATCGCCTGATCCTCATCGGGAGCGACGATCCAGATCACGTCGGGCAGCATCACGACGTTGATCGCTCGCGTCCACAGCGGCGCGGTGAAGGCGACGCTGTGCAGCAGATCCACGCGCCGCCCGGCGACGAGGCCCAGCAAGGTCATCTCCGAGAGCGCCTTCAGCCCACGCGCGCCGAACAGCGGGTGAGTCACCAAGTCGACCTCCTCGCTCCAGTCCTCGCGGCGCAGCTGCTCGCATCCGTTGGGGCTGCAGAACAGGCTGAAGCGGACATTTGGGGCCAAGCGCACGAGCTCCGGTACGACAGCCCGCACGTATGTCTCGAGACCACCCATCGGCGGCTCGAGAAAGACAGCGTTGAGCCCGATGCGGGCTGGCAGTTCTCGACTCACGCTCGGGCACCGTAGCGACAGGCGAGCCGGAACGGTCGTGGGCCCGTGAGGAAATTCCCACTTACGCGCATATTTGGCTCCCACTATCGCGCTCTCGCTCCGGTGTTGCTGCTCACGATAGTTGCGAATGTGCAGGCTAGTTGCGAACTCCAGCAGCCACGGCCGTCGAGCTCATCCGGGAGACCACGAATGCATCGAGCGACCCTCGAGCGGTTTCCAGTTCTTTCCAATATATATATTTTATCGGAAAGAAGTGCTAGGCTGATTTCATGACCAAGCGAGAGCAGCGGGCACTGGCGGCCGGGTTCATCACGCTCGAGGACACTCTGCACCGGACCGAAGACGCCCTTCAGAACGGCAGCGTCGAGCAGGCGCTTTCAGAGCTCCAGGAGACCCAGCATGCGATCGCGGCGATGCGCCCGGCTGAGATAGACGTGGCCCAAGCGGCCGCTGCGCTCGGTGTCTCCAAGCCGACAGTTCGGGCATGGGCCCGGCGGGGGCTAATAGACATCGTGAGACAACAGCCGATGCTCCTGGCCTTCGCAAGTGTCGTCGATCTGCGTCGAGATCTGGAGCGACTGCGCGAGACCGCCGGCAGCGAGAAGCGCTGGCAATCGCTGCTGGCCGCTGCCGCCGACCAACGTGAGTTCGCACAGGAGGGTGCGCATGAGGGCTTCGCTGAGGCTGTGGCCGGCAACACAGAGCCGCTGATCCGCACGTGACGTTCACCGTCACGGTGGTCCCGCGCGCCAACCCGCGCGTCAAAGCGCTTCGCGGGAAAGCCAAGGACAAGCTCTGGGAGGCGGTCAACCGCCTGGAACACGAGGGCTGCGCCGCCGGCCACTACAGGATGCGGGCGCCCGACGGCTCAGACGCCCACGTCTGCGGCCTGCGCTTCTACGCTGACTGGCGAATGCACATCGTGTTCGCCGAGCACAACGAGATCGTTGTCTCCTGGGTCGGGCAACACAGCGACAAGGAGAACCGCACGTCGACGGAGCCACGGACATCCCGCAACTGGCAGACATCGGGCGCCCCCGCAAGGACCAGTCGCCCTGCTGCGATGAGCCCGACAAGGCGCCGATCGACCAAAAACTCGTCGACCGGATCAACGCACTACGACCGCCACGGCGATAGGGCCGCATCGGCTGTCCCGGCGCACTGAGCTTCAGTGCTCGAACACTCTCACGACCTTCGAAGCGCCTGCGGCAAACGGGTAGTCGGCCTCCGCTTCGCAGAGCACGCGGAACTGGTAATTGGCGGGACCGGGAAACTTGAATCGGTAGCTCGCGTGAAAGCGCCCACGCGCGTCGCTGCGGATCACGTCGAACTCGAGCCAAGCGCCGCCCGGCGAGCGCGCCTCGAGCACCAGCAGCTTGCCCCCTGGCGGGACGGGGCCGGCGCGCAGGCGCCCGGAGAAGTAGATGCTGCGACCCACGCTCGCACTGCGCGGCGTGATCTTCAGAGCGACGCCCGCGCGCACGCTCAGCGTGAGCGTGCGCGTGACCACCGGCGCAGCGCCGACCTGGTTGCTGTACGCGAAGCGCAGCGTGCGTGAGGACACGTCCGCTGGCAGGCGAAGCGTGAAGCTCCCGTTGGCGCTCGTGAGCACGTTCGGGATCGAAGCCGTGCTCGCCCCCGCGTAATCCGGCGTGGACAGCACGTCCAGCTCCGCGCCGCCGATCGGTGCTCCACCGGGTCCTGTAAGCCGCCCGCCGATCGTGTGTGCCACTCCAAAGCCGCTTGCCAGGTGCTCGCTTTTCGTGCCCTTCCAGCCAAGCGAGAGTGTCGCTTGTGGGGATGCGCTGGTGCCATTGGAAGCCCCGGGCGGAGCGGGATTATTGATCGTGACGTTCCGATCCAGCACCGTCGCGGCATTCCCGGCCACGTCAATCACGGTCACCACGAGGTGGTGCTCGCCATTTGTCACACGCGCCGTATCAAATTCGACGTCGGCACTAACCGATGCCGGGCACGGCTGCACATACAGGAACGCCGGCAGCCCATCGGCTGTCTGCCCCACGTTCCTACAACGCCCACCGTTTCCACCGAGCGCCGTGGTCTGTACTACGTGTCCTTCCACACTGAATACCGCCTCGTACACGCCTGAGCCCGGATCGCTAGCGCTGAACGCCAAGTCGCTCGTACCCTCCAGCGTCGGCGCAGTCGCCAATTCTCCGCTCACGTTCGATGCGGTCGGAGGAGCACTCTGTTCGAGTGTCAGATCCGCCGCATAGAGGTAGACAACCGCCGCGTAGCCATTGGAATCGCCAGTGTTTACCGGACAGCTGTATTCTGCAGCGCCGCCGCATGTTGCTCTTAGATACAGGTGCGCCCCAAGGTTCGCAGCCGGCTCGACAACGCGATTTTCTGGCGACCAGGGCACGCCGATCGTACCCGTTCCAGCGGTGCAGTTCTCCAAGTAAGAGCACTCGTCAAAGATGTCTGTTTCGGCCGGCGCGGCAAGCCAAAACTCGTAAGTGGCGCCTGCGTTTTTACCACCGGCTGCATCTCCGGCCCTCCACAAAGTCGCAGAGGTAAGCGTCTCGCCCGCTGGGGCTGCGAACGCCCACATTGCGACGCTTGTGTCTGGGGCGCGCAGCCTTTGGGCCATCAACCCAGCAATCAGAGCGCCACCGGCCTGCGAGCATGTGTCGTCCGTGACTGTCGCGGCGCCGGTCGCAGACGGACTCCACCCATCCGCCGGCGCAACTTCGCCGTTGGGCATGCGGCATGAGTAGACGTGGTACTGCCCGGCGATGGCGCGTGCGGGGCCTATCGCGCTGGCCATGACGCACGCGGCGAGCAGCGCGGTAGCCGCCGCGCACAGCCGATGTGCGCGCGGCCCCTGGTTCGATATCCGTTCGAGTGCAGCCACCATCTACCCTCATGTCGCTTGGCGGGCCGCCGAGGCCCCCCTCCCAGATTGTCCCACCATTCGGGGGTTTGGGTCCAGCGATCAGAGCGACAGGCGTACGGGCAGCTCTGCGAGCCCGTAGATGCCGGTGATGCTCTCGAACTCCGGCTCGCCGTCCAGGTCGAGGCTGCGCACGTGCTGGGCGAGGAACGAGAGCGCTTCGCGCAGCTCCAGGCGTGCGAGGTTGGCGCCCACGCAGTAGTGCACGCCGGCGCCGAACGTGAGCGAGCGCGCGCGGCCGCGGGGCGCGGTGATGTCGAAGCTGTCGGCTCCCGCGGGGCCACGCTCGTCCTCAGCGAGATCGCGGTTGCCGGTGAAGGCGCAGACCATCACGATCGTGCCCGCAGGGAAGCTGACGTCGCGGAACTCGAGATCCTCGGTGGTCATCCGCGCGGTGAACGGCGTGATCGGCTCAAAGCGCAGCGCCTCATCGACGGCTGCCTCAGCCAGCTCGGGGTCGTCCACGAGCAGCGCCCACTGCTCGGGGTGCTGAGCGAGCAGCCTGACCGTATGCGCGAGCTGGCTCTGGGTGGTGTCGACGCCGCCTGCGAGCACGTTGAACACGAGGTTGATGCACTCCACATCCGAGAGCCGCTCGCCGGCCTCTTCCGCCTCGATCAACATCGATATGAGGTCCTCTCGCGGATCTTCGCGGCGCGCCCTGATCAAGTCCTCCGCATACCCGTAGAACTGCTCCACGGCTTCCTCGATCTGGTCACGCTCACTGGCCATGCTGGCGGCGTCGAACTGCCGCTGGATCCAGTTCGACCAGTGGTGCAGCCGCGGCGCGTCTGCAAGCGGCGCGCCCATCACCGTGGCGATCGTCTGCGACGGGTAGGGCTTGGCGAACGCCTCCACGAACTCGCAGCGGCCGTCGTCGCCCACGGCCGCCAGCAGCTCCTGCAGGAAGCCGCGCATGGCGGGCGCATAGCGCTCGACCGCCCGTGGCGAGAGCGCGGGGTTGACGAGGCTTCGCAGTCGCGCATGGTCGGGGCCGTTGACATGCAGGATGTTGCGCTGCATCTGCTCGTACAGCGGCCCCTCGCTCACGCCGAAGATCTCAGCGATCTTCATGCCGGGGAACGTGGCCGAGCGGGTGCGCAGGAAGAACTCCGCGGACTCGCGATCGAGCACGATGTACCCGAACGGCCCCTGCGCCAGCCAGCCCTTGGCCCGCAGTTCGCTCATCGCGACATGGAAGCTCTCCCCGCGTAGCGACGGATCGGTGTAGTCGAACGCGGGGAGCTCCAGCTCGCTGACGAGCGCCATGGCGAGCCGGCTTACTTTTTCTTGGGGCTTACAGCCTGCTTCAGCCCGGCGCCAGCCGAGAACTTGGGGGCCTTGGACGCTTTGATTTTGACGCGCTCGCCGGTGCGCGGGTTGACGCCCTGGCGGGCAGCGCGTTTGACGACCGAGAACTTGCCGAAGCCGGTGATGCTGACCTCGTCGCCTTTTTTGAGCGTCTTGGTGACCGTGTCCAGAAGCGACTCGACCGCACGTGAGGAATCGGCCTTCGTGAGACCGCTGTCTGCGGCGATCGCGTCAATCAGTTGCGACTTGTTCATGCTGGTGATCCTTTCAAGTAGATGTGCTCAGCGACCGCGCAGGGTAGCGCGCCAGCTTCTTCCCCGGGTTGAGCAGGCCCTTAGGGTCAAACACGCGCTTTATCTGCTCATGTAGCTCCAGCGTCCTGCGGTCCCATTGGGACTCCAGGCGCCCGCGCTTGAGCCACCCTACGCCGTGCTCGCCGGCGACGGATCCTCCAAGCTCCACGACCAGCGCGAACAGCTCATCGCCGACCGCCTCCGCGGCGTCCAGATCAGCCGCGCTCGACGGGTCGACGAGCACCGTCGCGTGCACGTTGCCATCGCCGCCGTGCCCCCATGCGCAGGAGCGCAGCCCGTGCGCGGAGGCGATCTGCTCGAAGCGCTCGAGCCCCTCTGCGACACGCTCGAGCGGGAACACCACGTCCTCGCTGACCTTGGCGCCGCGCTCCGCTGTGACCGCAGGGTTGGCGCCGTCGCGCCAGCGCCACAGCGCGCGCGCATCCGCCGGCTGGTGCACCGCCAGCGCGTCCGCGCCGAGCAGCTCCAGCAGCGCGTCTCGCTGCGCACGGGCCTCCGCGCGCGAGCCGTCGAGCTCGCAGATCAGCGCGAAGCCCGCGCCCGCGGGGACGGCCACCGCGTCCGCGGAGGCGCCGTCGCTGGCGCTGTCGGCACCCACACCGCGGTAGGCGACAGCGAGGATCCGCAGCGTCTCGCCGTCCATGAAGTCGAGCACCGACGGCTGCAGCCCGGCGGCGGGCACGGCGCACATCGCCGCGCAGCCCTCGACGCGCGTGGGCAGGAACACGACCACCGGCAGCGCCGCCTCTGGCGCCGGCAGCAGCCGCAGACGCACGGCGGTGATCACCCCGAGCGTCCCCTCGGAGCCGATCAGCAGGCTCTTGATGTCATAGCCGGCCACGTCCTTGCTCGCCCAGCCGCCGACCTGCACCAGCTCTCCCGGCGCGAGCACAACCTCCATGCCCGCCACCCACGCGCCGGTGACCCCGTACTTCAGCGCGTGCGGCCCACCGGCGTTGGTGGCGACGTTGCCGCCGATCTGCGACTGCTCGGCGGCGCCGGGATCGGGGGCGAACATCAGCCCGTTCTCGCGCGCTAGCCGCTGCACGTCGTGCGTGCTCACGCCGGCCTCCGGAAACATCCGCCACAGCCCAGGCTCAAGCTCGCGCACGCGGCGCAGCCGCTCCAGCGAGCACACGACGCCGCCGTGCACGGCCACGGCGCCGCCGGTCAGGCCCGTGCCGCCGCCGCGAGGCACGAGCGGCACGTCGTGCTCGTAGCACCACGCCATAACCGCCGCGACCTGCTCGGCGCTGCCGGGCAGCACCACAGCATCCGCGCGCCCGTCGATGCCCCTGCGGTTGGCGCTGTCGTGGTTGTACGGCGACTGCGCAGGCACCTCGAGCACGTGCTCGGCGCCAACGAGCCGGCTGAGCTCGCTTACGATCGCCCGGGGTTCAGCCGGCACGGATCATCGCCGCGCAGCGCCCGGTCGGGCCGTCTCTGAACACGACATCGGGGTGGTCCTCCATGGCACATACGGTAGCTGCGGGTAGCATTGACGGCGATCATGGCCGTTGACGCCAAGCCTGCGACGCAGGCGAGCGAGTCCACGTTTCGTACGCTCTCCGACGAGCCCGTGCGCGAGATCTACACGCCCGCCGACCTGCCTCCGGGCATCGGCAGCGCCGAGGACCCGATCGGGCTTCCCGGTGAGTACCCGTTCACGCGCGGGATCCATCCGACGATGTACCGCCAGCGGCTGTGGACTATGCGCCAGTTCGCGGGCTTTGGCACCAGCGAGGAGACCAACGAGCGCTTCCACTACCTGCTCGAGCACGGCCAGACCGGCCTGTCGACTGCGTTCGACATGCCCTCGCTGATGGGCCACGACTCCGACTCGCCGCGATCGCTCGGCGAGGTCGGTCGCGAGGGCGTCGCGGTGGACACGCTCGATGACATGCAGACGCTGTTCTCGGGCATCGACCTCGGCGAGGTATCGGTATCGATGACGATCAACGCGCCCGCCGCGATCATGCTCGCCTTCTACGTCGCCGCCGCCGGGGCGCCGCCCGAGCAGCTGTCGGGCACGATCCAGGCGGACATCCTCAAGGAGTACATCGCGCAGAAGGAGTGGTGCTTCCCGATCGATCCAGCGATGCGCCTGTGCGGCGACATGATCGAGTGGTGCACGAAGCGCATGCCGCGCTGGCACCCGATCTCGATCTCCGGATACCACATCCGCGAGGCCGGCTCGACCGCGCAGCAGGAGCTCGCGTTCACGCTCAAGGACGGCCTCACCTATGTCGAGCAGGCGGTAGAACGCGGCCTCGACGTCGATGACTTCGCGCCGCGGCTGTCGTTCTTCTTCAACGCGCAGATCGACTTCTTCGAGGAGATCGCCAAGTACCGCGCGGCGCGGCGCATCTGGGCGCGCGAGCTGCGCGAGACCTTCGGCGCCAAGAACCCGCGCTCGTGGCAGATGCGCTTCCACGCGCAGACCGCCGGCGTCTCGCTGACCGCGCAGCAGCCGCTCAACAACATCGTGCGCACCGCCGTCGAGGCGCTCGCAGCGGTGCTCGGCGGCACGCAGTCGCTGCACACCAACTCCTACGACGAGGCGCTCGCGCTGCCCACCGAGGAGGCGGTCACGATCGCGCTGCGCACCCAACAGGTGCTCGCACACGAGACCGGCGTCACGAACACCGTCGACCCGCTCGGCGGCTCCTACTTCGTAGAGGCGCTCACCGATGAGATGGAGCAGCGAGCGTATGAGTACTTCGCGAAGATCGACGAGCTCGGTGGGATGGTCGAGGCGACCAAGCTCAACTACCCCCAGCGCGAGATCGCCGACGCGGCGTTCGAGCTGCAGCAGCAGATCGACGCACAAGAGCGGATCGTGGTCGGCGTCAACAGCTACGTGGCCAGCGACGAGCAGCCGATCCCCACGCTGCGCGTGGACCCGGCGCTCGAGCGCAAGCAGATCGGGCGCCTGAACGCCGCGCGCGCCGCACGCGACGGCGCCGCAGTCGAGCGCGCGCTCGCCGCTCTGCGCGAGGATGCCGCGCACGCCGATCGCAACCTGATGGAGCCGCTGCTCGTCTGCGCCCACGCCCACGCCAGCGAGGGCGAGATCATCGAGTCGCTGCAGCAGGTCTTCGGCGACTACTCGGAGACGCCGGTCTTCTGACTAACGCCGCGCGGGGTGGGGCTCGCCGGCGTAGTGAAGCTGTGTCACCGGCCCGAGATCCGACAGCGGCGCCGGCACGCTGGGCATCCAGGCACTGCCTTCCACGAACCCGTTTGCGTTGATGATGAGCTCGAGCACGCGGCTGGGTCGCTGTTTTGCTTCGTGCGGCCTGGGACGCGGAGCGGGCCCGTTATAGACGAAGCGACCGTGCATCGCCACCAGGTAGACGATGCTGTTCGCGTCGCCGGGCGCTTCCGGGCCGCTGGAGGCCGTAGGGAAGAAGTGCGTGCTGTCCGGGCCCTGGACCTTCGCGGCGACCTCGAGCGGGCCCACGGCCATCTCGATGTCCGTCGGATGCGCGTCGTCGCTGAACTTCGCCTCCCGCAGCGCGATGCTGAGCACCTGCTTCGAGCTGAGCGTTCCCGCCGAGCCCATAGCCTGAGCGCCCGCGCCGCCGGTAGACAATGCCGCTACCAGCGCACTCAGCACACCCGCTCCGATCGCAGACAGCAGCCTTCGCCTCATGGCGTGAATAGTAGCCTCAGTCGGAACCCCGTGTGGGCCTGTTGGCCGACGTCAAAGAACGCTGTCAAGCGTTTCGTAAACCAATACCTTTAGATATTCGTGGATTCTCTGAAGCTATAGCTGTATACGGCGACCTCATCCGCTTCGCCCGAGGGGAGGCCGTCAGCTGACCTGCAGCACCAGCTTCCCCACGTTCTCCCCCGTGAACAGCTTCAGCAGCGTCTCGGGGAAGGCGCTGACGCCGCCCTCGACGATGTGCTCGCGTGAGATCAGGCGGCCTTCCTGCATCCAGCCCGCGATCTCCGCCGCCGCCTGGCCAAAGCGCGGGGCGTAGTCGAACACGACCATGCCCGTCATCGACGCACGCGCGACGAGCAGCGCCAGGTAGTTGGACGGGCCGCGCACCTCGGTCGCGTTGTACTGCGAGACCGCGCCGCAGATCACGATCCGCGCGCCGCGCGCCAGGCGCGTGAGCACCGCATCGAGGATCTCCCCGCCGACGTTGTCGAAGTACACGTCCACGCCCTTCGGCGCCGCCTCGCGCAGCGCCAGGCGCACATCTTCGGACTTGTAGTCGATCGCCGCGTCGAAGCCCAGCTCATCCACGAGCCAGCGGCACTTCTCCTCGCCCCCGGCGATGCCGATCACACGCCCGGCGCCCTTGATCTTCGCCATCTGCCCGACCGCGTTACCCACCGCGCCCGCCGCGCCCGAGACGACGACCGTGTCGCCCTCCTTCATCTTGCCGGTGTCGAACAGCCCGAAGTACGCCGTCATGCCAGTCATGCCCAGCGTGCCCAGATAGCACGCAAGCGGCGCCAGCGACGGGTCGACCTTCACGACCCCGTTGCCGTCCGACAGCGCGTACTCCTGCACGCCAAAGGCGCTGTAGACGTAGTCGCCGACCGCGAAGCCCGGGTGCTCGCACGCGACCACGCGCCCCACCGCGCCCGCGCGCATCACATCGCCGATTTCCACCGGGTCGATGTAGGAGGCGCCCGCGTTCATCCAGCCGCGCATCGCCGGGTCAAGCGAGATGTGCGAGATCTCCACCAGCAGCTGTCCCTCGCCCGGCGTCGGCAGCGGCTCCGCGACCATGCTCCAGTCCGAGGCCTGCGGCAGGCCCGACGGACGCGCGGCGAGCCGCACCTGGTTGTTGACCTCACTCATTCGACATCTCCAAGGGTTGTGGTTGTCCTCTCAAGCTGTAACGCCGCCATCGATCACGAGCTCCGAGCCGGTCACATAGACGCTCTCATCGCTCGCCAGGTACACGATCGCGTGCGCGATCTCCTCGGGCGTGCCGATCCGCCGCAGCGGGATGCCCCTGATCAGCTTCTCGATCAGCTCCGGGGTCTGTTCGCGCTGGCGCGTGTTCATGTCCGTGTCGATCTGACCCGGGTGCAGCGAGTTCACGCGCACATCGAAACGCGCCAGCTCCTTTGCCGCGACCTTGCTCATCCCGCGCACCGCCCACTTGCTCGCCGCATACGCCGTCAGATACGGCGGGCCTATCAGGCCCGCCACCGAGGAGACGTTGATCATCGCCCCCGCCCGCTGCTCGATCATCGCCGGCGCCACCGTGCGCATGCCCAGGAACACGCCCGTCACGTTCACATCCAGCACGCGCCGGAACTGCTCCGTCGAGGTCTCCGTCAGCGGCGCCGCCAGGAACACGCCCGCGTTGTTCAGCAGCACGTCGATGCGCCCGTGTGTCGCGAGCGCCTGCGCAACCACCGCCTGCCACCGCTCCTCGCTGGTGACGTCGTGCTCGAACGCCTCCGCGCCGTCGCCCAGCTCGTGTGCGAGCGCCCGCGCGCCATCGCCGTCGGCGTCGCTCAACAGCAGCCGCGCGCCCTCCTGCGCCAGGCGCCGCGCGGCCGCAGCGCCGATGCCACCGGCCGCGCCGGTGATCAGCGCGACCTTCCCCTCGACTCGCCCCGACACGCAGGCGACTATAACCGCAGCCGCCCCACACAGTTGCGTGTGGCGGGGCGATCTGACGGGCAGCATTCGCGGTCAAGGCCGCACACGGTCCGTATCAACGATTCATGCCCTACCGCGATCACTCCGACTGCTTGGATAGTTAGAGTTATCAGTCATGTACGTGGCCTACGTCGACGAGTCTGGTGACGACGGGATAAAGCGCGGCTCGTCCTTGACCTACGCGTTGGGTTGTGTCGTAATTGAGAGCCAGGACTGGGCCTCGATATTTGACAGCGTCATCATGTTTCGCCGTTACGTAGCGGCAACATTTGGCGTACCAGTACGCGCCGAGCTCAAGGCCAACTACCTGCTCCGGAATGGAGGACCGCTGCGCGCGAGCCCACTAAGCGAACGAGCGCGATTCAAGCTTTACCGTGCACACATGCGGATACAAGACAAGCTCGGGATGAAAGCGTTCGCCGTGGTGATCGACAAGGGCGAAGCCGCTAATCGCATCGGTGGTCGCAGGGCCGCCTCTGACATCGCATGGGAGTATTTGCTACAGCGGCTTGAGCGTTCGTTTCGCAGAAGCGAGGTCTTGATCATCCACGACGAGGGTGACCCCATCACGATCCGCAAGCGCGCTCGAAAGGCACGCCGCGCAGGTACAGCCGGTAGCGCTTTCGGCACGGGGATCCTCAACGCGCCCTTCCGGAATCTCCTTGACGACCCCGTACCACGTGACTCCAAGCAGTCGTACTTTTGCAGCTAGCAGATCTGAATGCATACGCCGCTTTCAGGCGCCTACACCCGCCACCATCAGCGCGAGGAAAGGTAGTCCCAGCACATATGTGGGACTACCTCAAAGGGGCGCATATGACGGCCGTGAGGAATACCAACACATATCCTGGACCTCCCGCGATCGTTCCGTGGCCATAAAAGAAACCGCCGGCCCGAAGGCCGGCGGTGGGGGAAGGCCGGGGGTCCACCGCAAGAGGGTGGGTCGGTCTTCGTGAACAATGTAGCGTGCTCGACAGACAGATCTTTGGAACTCGATCGTCGAACAGTCAGGACCACTGTCATTCAGCCAGCGAGCATCACAACGATGGTTGACTAGTCGCCAGGAGACGGCCGGCCACTGCTACACGTGGTCGAAAAGCGCGAAAGACGCCTCACGCGTGATCGCCCGCTTGCCCCAGCCCGCGCGCCGCGCGTAGCCGAGCAGGCGCTCGAGGTACTCCCCCGGCTCGGGCCTGCGCACGCCCGCCCGCTCGAGCAGCGCACGTGCGCGCTCGTCGCCAAAGCGGCAGCGCACGTCGAAGTACGGCGCGAACGTCTCCGCCCCCGCCGGCAGCCCGCCCACCGTCTCCAGCGGCGCGAAGCGCACCGGCGGGCGACCCGTCAGCGAGGAATGCAGCGCCACCAGCTCGCCCGCGCTCAGCGCCTGCGCGCCCGCCACCAGGTTGTACGTGCCGCGCGCGCCCTCATCGTCCAGCAGCGCCAGGATCCCATCGGTCACGTAGTCCACCGGCACGAAGTCCACGATCGAGTCCGCGCGCGCCGGCACCTCCTGCAGCAGCCCGCGTTCAAACGCGCGCATCGGCCAGTAGAGGACGTTGAACGCCGAGGTCCAGCCGCTCGCGCTGTGGCCCACCACGATGCTCGGGCGCGCCACCGCCAGCGGCAGCTCGCCGGCCTCGCGCAGCAGCAGCTCCGCCTCGTGCTTGGAGCGCTCGTAGGTATTGCGGAACTCCTGACCCACATCGAGGTCGCGCTCGCCGAACTCACCCGCGTGGCGGCCGCTCACGTATGCGGTCGAAACGTGCACCACGCGGCGCAGCGTGCCCGCCGCCGCGATCGCGCGCGCCAGCTCGATCATCCGCTGCACGCCGCCCACGTTGATCGCGTGCGCCTCCGCCAACGGCAGATCGAACGAGATCGACGCCGCGCAGTGCACGATCCGATCGACCGAGCCGAGCAGCCATTCGCGATCGCGCGCCGACAGGCCCAGGCCCGGCTCCAGCAGATCGCCCCGCAGCGCCCGCACGTTCCCGGCCGCCGCCGGCGGCCGCTCGTACAGGCGCGCCAGCAGGTTGGAAAGGCGCTGCTGCGCACCGTGCTCGTCAGGCGCGCGCACCAGCACCGCGACTTCGTCCTCACGCTCGAGCAAGCGGGCGAGCGCATCCATGCCGAGGAAGCCAGTAGCCCCTGTCAGCAGGATCATGGCGAGGCGCAGCCCATCGCGTGGTAGCCGCCGTCCACATGCATGATCTCCGCGGTGATCCCGCGCGCCAGCGGCGAGAGCAGGAAGCACGCCGCGTCCGCCACCGGCCCCGCGTCCTGCGTGTCCCACACGAGCGGCGCCGTCTGCGACCACACCTCAGCCAACTGCACGAAGCCGGGGATGCCGCCCGCCGCGAGCGTCTCGATCGGGCCGGCCGAGATCAGGTTGACGCGGATCGCGCGCGGGCCCACCTCACGCGCCAGGTAGCGCGACACCGCCTCGAGCGCCGCCTTCGCCACACCCATCCAGTCATACGACGGCCACGCCATGCTCGCGTCGAAGTCCAGGCCCACCACGCCCGCACCGTCGGGGGCAGCTTCCAGCAGCCCCAGCAGACCCGCCACCAGCGCCTTCAGCGAGAACGCGCTCGTCTGATACGCCATCACCGCGCTCTGCAGCGGCGTGTCCATGAAGCCGCCGCCGAGCGCATCCGGCGGCGCGTAGGCGACCGCGTGCAGCAGCCCGTCCAACGCCCCCCAGCGCTGCTGGAGCTCCCCGCGCAGCCGCTCGACATGCTCGCCGCTGTTGACGTCCAGCTCGAGCACCTCGGCGCGCTGCGGCAGCTGCCCGGCGGCGCGTTCGGTCATGCGTTTGGTGCGCCCGAAGCCCGTCAGCAGCACCTCCGCGCCCAGCTCCTGCGCGCGCGCGGCCGTCCTGAACGCGATCGAATGGCGGTCGAGCACGCCCGTCACGAGGATCCGCCGTCCCTGCAGCATCACAGCGGCAGCGGTGCGAACTCGCCGGGCGCCGCGTCGCCCGCGATCGGCACATACCAAGACTCCGCGCCCGCCTGCGCGCCGCGCGCGCTGTCGGTCCGCCACAGCACCTGCACGCCCGCGCGCGCCACCAGCGCGCCGTCCTGGTTGCGGATCTGCCAGGCGAAGTCCACCAGGCCGCTGTGCTCGTCGATCGGGCGCAGCCCCGTGATCTCACCGGACACCGAGATCAGCTCGTTGAGGCGCACCGGGCGCTTGAACACGACGTCGCTGACGCGGCGCAGCGCCAGCACACGCTCGGGGTCCAGCGGCACCAGCCCGACCGCCAGCGACAGCACCAGCATGCCATGCGCGATGCGCTCGCCAAACGGGCTGCGCGCCGCCCACTCCGGATCGCAGTGCTGCGGATGCCAATCGCCGGTGAGCGCGCTGAACACGATCACGTCGGTATCGCGCACCGTGCGCGATCCGGACTCGAAGCTCTGCCCCACCGCCAGGCGCTCGAACGGATCTGACCAATGCATAGTTCCTCCTCCTCTTAGAGCGGGATGTTGCTGGCACGCGACTCGAGACGCTGCACGTCCCCCAGGGCCTCCAGGCACGAGGCCACGCGCGCACGCGTGCTGTCGGGGGCGATCACCTCATCGACGAAGCCGTCCGCGCTTGCCCCCTCCACCTGCAGCTGCTCCGACGCATACGCGCCAGCCAGCCGCCGGCGGTGCGCAGCCGGGTCCTCCGCCGCCGCGATCTCACGGCGATCGAGGATCCCCACGGCCTGCTCGGCGCCCATCACGCCGACCTCCACGCCGGGCCACGCAAACACGTAGTCGGCGCCCAACGCCTTCGAGTTCATCGCGATGAACGCGCCGCCGAAAGCCTTGCGCACGATCACCGTCACGCTCGGCACGCTCGCCTCCGCAAACGCGTGCACGAGCTTCGCGCCATGGCGGATCACGCCGTCGCGCTCCTGGCGCGAGCCCGGCAGAAAGCCAGGGGTGTCCACGAGCACCAGCAACGGCAACCCAAACGAGTTGCACAGGCGCACGAACCGCGCCGCCTTCTGCGCGGCGTCGGCGTCGAGCACGCCGCCGAGATGCTTGGGCTGGTTGGCGACGATCCCGATCGAGCGGCCCTCCAGGCGCGCGAACGCGCACACGACGTTGCGCGCCCAGCGCTGGCTGACCTCCATCAGACGCCCGCCGTCCACCAGCGCAGCGGCCACCTGGCGCATGTCATAGACCTTGCGCGCCTGCTCCGGCACCGCACGGTCCACCGCGCCCTCCGGCGCCTGCACGCTCGGCCACAGCGCCGGCGCCACGCCCGCGTGCTGAGGCAGGTAGTCGAGCAGGTCGCGCGCCAGCAGCGCGCCGTCCACCTCCGTCGGCGCGCTGAAGTGGCACACGCCGTTGCGCTCGTGCACGCGCGGGCCGCCAAGCGTTGCCATGTCCACGTCCTCGCCCATCACCTCCGCGACGACGCTGGGGCCCGTCAGGAACATCGACGCGCGCCCGGTCATGATCACGAAGTCGTTCAGCGCCGGGCCGTAGGAGGAGCCGCCCGCGGCCGGCCCGCACACGACCGAGATCTGCGGCACCACGCCCGACAGGCGCACGTGCTCGCGGAAGATCGCGCCATAGCCCGACAGCGCCGCCAGACCCTCCTGCATGCGCGCGCCCGCCGACTCCACGAAGCCGAGCACCGGCACGCGCGCGCGGCCCGCCAGGCGCAGCACTTCCACGATCGACTGCGCATGCGCCTCCCCCAGCGAGCCGCCCGCGAACGACGCGTCCTGGGCGTAGCAGTACACCTGGCGCCCGTCCACGCGCGCATGCGCCGCCAGCACGCCGTCGCCCGGGCGTGCGCGCTCGCCCATCCGGCGCGAGCGCACCTGCGTACGCAGCAGCTGCAGCGAGCCCGGGTCCGCCAGCGCCTCCAGGCGCTCGAGCGGGCTCAGCCGCTCCTCAGGGCGCGACAGCAGCGCGAGCGTCACGGCGCCTCCAGGCACAGCACCGCGTTGTGGCCGCCGAAGCCGAACGAGTTCGACAGCGCCAGCACCGGGCGATCGACACGCCCGTTGGCGCCCAACGCCAGCGGGCGCGCGGCGCCCGGCACGTAGTCGAGGTCCAGCCCCGCCTCGGGCTCGGACAGCCCGAGCGTCGGCGGTGCGATGCGGTCGCGCAGCGCCAGCAGCGTCGCCACCGCCTCGACCGCGCCGGCCGCGCCCAGCAGATGCCCGATCGCCGACTTCGTCGAGGACACCGGGATCCGCATCGCGTGCTCGCCCAGCGCCAGCTTGATCGCCCGCGTCTCGCCACGATCGTTCAGCGGCGTCGAGGTGCCGTGGGCGTTGACGTAGTCGATCCGCTCGGCCGCCACGCCGGCGTCGGCGAGCGCCGCGCGCATCGCCGCGGCCTGCCCGCGGCCATCCTCGCGCGGCGCGGTCAGATGGTGAGCGTCGGAGCTCGCGCCGTAGCCCCTGACGCTGCCGAGCACGCGCGCGCCGCGAGCGCGGGCCGTGCCCTCGCGCTCGAGCACCAGCACGGCGGCGCCCTCGCCCATCACGAAGCCGTCACGGCGCGCGTCGAACGGGCGCGAGATGCCAGTCTTGGAGAGGGCGTCCAGGGCACTGAACGCCGCCCGCGCAAGCGGCGTCAAGCCCGCCTCCGAGCCGCCGGCCACGACCGCATCGGCTTCGCCGGCCTGCAGCATGCGCAGCGCGCTGCCGATCGCGTGCGCACCGGAAGCGCACGCCGAGCTGACCGCGAACGAGGGGCCGCGCAGGTCGTGGCGCATCGACAGCGCGCCCGCACCCGCGTTGCTCATCATCAGCGGCACCGACAGCGGCGAGACGTACTGCGCGCCGCGCTCGCGCAGCGTGTCCTGGCCGTCGACGAGCGTCTGGATGCCGCCGATGCCGGTGCCGAGCACGCAGCCGACGCGCGCCGGGTCGTATGGAAGGCCGTGCGCGCGTCCCGGCTCAGCGTCCCAGCCGGCGTCAGCGAGCGCCTCCGCGCAGGCCGCGATCGCCAGCTGCGTGAAGCGATCGGCGCGGCGCGCCTCCTTCCCCGACAGGAAGTCCTTCGGGTCGAAGTCCGCGCACGCACCCTCGCCGCCGGCGATCCCGCACTCGCCCGCGCACCAGCGCTCGTGCAGCGTGCGCGCGCCGACGCCCAGCGGCGTGACCGCGCCGACGCCGGTGACGACGATCGCGTCGGACTTCGCGCTCAGGCCCATCGCCGCCAGCGCTCCTACAGCCTTGAGGCGATCAGCTGCACGGCGTCCTGGACGGTCTTGACCTCGGCCACGTCGGAGCCCTTCAGCTCAACGCCGAACTGCTCGTGCACGATCTGCGAGAGCTCGGCGAGATCCAGCGAGTCGATGTCCAGCGCCTCGAACGTCGCCTCCGGAGTGATCTGGTCGGGGTCAGCGCCGAACGTCGCGAGCGACTCGATCACGACCTGCTCCACCTGCTCTGTCGTTACAGCTGTGCTCATCTTGTTTCCTTTCACTTGGTTTGGCGGCCGCTAAGCGGCCAGTCCGCCGTCGACGTACAAGGTGGTGCCGGTCACATAGCCCGCCTGCTCGGAGGCGAGGAAGCGCGCGCACGCCGCCACCTCCTCCGGCGAGCCCGCGCGGCGCGCAGGAACCGCCTTCAGCAGCTCGCCGTCCCCCTCCGGGGACAACGCCAGGTCAGCGGTCATGTCGGTGTCGATCAGCCCCGGCGCGATCGCGTTGACGGTCACGCCGCGGCGCGCGACCTCGACCGCGATCGTCCTGGTCATGCCGATCAGCCCCGCCTTCGCAGCCGCGTAGTTGGCCTGCCCGGCGTTCGCGCGCGGCCCGACCACCGACGCGAGGTTGATCACGCGGCCGAAGCGCTCACGGATCATGCCGCGCAGCGCGTGCCTGGTCGTGCGAAACGCAGCCGACAAGTTCGTGTCGATCACGCTGCTCCAGTCCTCGTCGCTCAGCGAGATCGCCAGGTCGTCGTGGCGCACGCCGGCGTTGTTGACGAGCACCAGCACGCGCCCGAAGCGCTGCTCGAGCGCCTCGAACATGCGCTCCAGCTCATCCGGCACGGTCACATCCGCGCGCAGCGCAAGCGCCTGCCCGCCGGCGTCCTCGATGCGCGCGACCGTCTCGAGCGCGCCGGCCTCGCCCTGGCGAAAGTTGACGCCCACCGGCCAGCCCTCGGCCGCCAGGGTCGCAGCGATCGCCGCGCCGATACCACGCGAGGCGCCCGTCACCAGTGCACAGCCCTCGTGTCCGCCGGCGGCGCTCATGGCGCACCCCAGGGCTGCTGGGTGCTGCCGTGCGCCTCGCCCCAGGTGAGCACCGTCGCGCCCCACACGAGCCCCGCGCCGACGGCGCCGAGCACGACGCGCATTCCGGGGCGCAGCGCGCCGGCGCGAACCGCCTCACCGAGCGCGATCGGCACGCTCGCCGCGCTCGTGTTGCCGAAGTCGGCGATGCAGTCGAACACGCGTTCGCGCGCCACGCCGAGGCGCTCGGCGACCGCGGCGAGGATCCGCGAGTTGGCCTGGTGGTAGACGAACAGCTCGACGTCCGCGAGCGCCAGGTCCGCCAGCTCGAGCACCTCGCGCGTGCTCTGCGAGAGCTTCTCGACGGCCATCAGGAACGTGTCGTGGCCTTCCATCTCGAGCACGCCGCGGGCTCGCGTCGCGCGAATCGCCGCAGCGGCCCCGCCGTCGCTGCCGAGTACGAACGGGCCGATCTCGCCGGAGGCCTCAGCAGAGACCACGATCGCGCCGGCACCGTCGGCGAACAGCGGCGCCGTGCGCGGGTCGTCGAAGTCGACGAAGCGCGTCAGAATCTCCGCGCCGATCACCAGCACGTGGCGCGCGCGGCCCGCCTCGATCCACGCGGTCGCATGCGCCAGCGCCGCGATCGAGCCCGCGCACGCCGCGCCCACGTCGATCGCCGCCACACCCACGATCCCCAGCTCGTGCGCCACCAGCGGCGCCGTCGCGGGCGTGATCTCATCGGGCGCCAGCGTCGCCACCAACACCAGCTCGATCGCGCCCGGCTCGAGCCCCGCGTCCGCCAGCGCCGCACGCGCCGCCGCGCTCGCCAGCTCGCTGACGCGCTGCCCCGGCGCGGCGTAGCGGCGCTCGGCGATGCCCGTGCGCCGTGCGATCCACTCGTCTGTCACACCGAGACGCGCGGCGACCTCCGCGTTGGGCACGCGGCGCTCGGGCAGCGCCATGCCAAGTCCGATGATGCCGGCGCTCCGCGTGGGCGGCCGCGCGATGCGCCCGCCGGCGGCCGCGGGCTGCAGCGTCGGCGACTCAGCTGACACCGCTGGTCTCCCTGACCTGCTCGAGGTCGCGCACCCGCGCCTGCGGCAGGTTGCGCGCCACCAGCTTCGCGAGCACCTCGCCGGGTCCGAAGTCCACGAACGCCTCAGCGCCCAGCTCGCCGAGCGCGAGCATCGTCTGGCGCCAGCGCACCGGGCTGACGATCGCCGCCGAGAGCTCAGCGCGCACGTCCTCGAACGGCCGCGCGCTGGCTCCGGAGATCACCGGGATCTCCGGCTCGCGGAGCTCGACCCGATCGAGCTCCGCGCGAAACGGGCCCACCGCCGCTGCCATCGAGGGTGAGTGGAAGGCCCCCGCGACGTCCAGCAGGATCGCGCGCACGCGCTGCTCGCGCGCGGCGCTCGAGGCCGCGCGCAGCCGCTCGGTCGACCCCGCGAGGACGACCTGGCCGGGCGCGTTGTCGTTGGCGAGCACCAGCTGGTGCTGCTCCGCCAGGGCCGTGACCTGCTCGTCGCCGGCGCCCAGCACCGCGAGCATGCCCTCGTCGCGCCCGTCCGAGGCGGCTGCCATCAGCTCGCCGCGGCGGACCGCCAGGCGCAGGCCGGCACTCAGCTCGAGCGCGCCCCCGGCGACCAGCGCGCTGAGCTCACCGAGCGAGTGCCCCGCGAGCGCGACCGGCGCGAGCGTCGCCGGACGCCGCTGCCAGCCGGCGAGACTCGCACAGAAGATCGCCGGCTGAGCAAAGCGCGTGCTCTCGCCCGCGCGGGCGAACGGATCCTCGCCGACCAGCTCCAGGCACCGCTCCAGCAGCTCCGGGAGCACGCGGGCAACCCGGTCGCGCAGCGCCCCCGCATGGCTGCCCTGGCCGGGGAACAGCCCGGCTATGACCTCTGTAGACACTCATTAGAGAGTTAGTCCGCGACTGTCGGCGGTTACCGCCGAGTGCGCTCAAACCGCCCAAATGGGGGGTGCGAGCGGACCCACGGCGGCGGCGATCGCTAGCGGTGCAGCCCCAGCCGCTGCGCGCGCTGCACAGCATCGGCGCGGTTGCGCGCGCCGAGCTTGCGATAGAGCGTGCTCGTGTGCTCCTTGACGGTGTGCGGCGAGAGGAACAGCGTCGCGGCGATCTCGCGGTTGGTGGCGCCGCCGGCGATCAGCGCCAGGATCTCGCTCTCGCGGTCGGTCAGGCTCGGCGTCTGGAGGCCGGTGTCGCGGAACACCTCCTGGCCGTCGCCCGCCATGCGCACGAGCTTGGCGATCTCGGGCGCGGGCCAGTCCTTGGAGATGAAGCCGGCGGCGCCGGCGGCGCGCGCGGCGCGCGGAGAGATGCCGCCGGCCCCCGACATCAACAGCACCCGCGGCGCCGGCGCCTGGGCGCGCAGGCGCTCGCAGACCTCGGGACCGGACTCGCTGCCCAGGAACAGGTCCACGAGCGCAACGTGCGGCTCGTAGCGCCGGCACACGGCGAGCGCCTCGGCGCCCGTGCGCGCGCTCAGGCAGCGCTCGACCCAGGGCATCTGCCCGAGCATCAGCCGGAAGCCCCAGTGCACGACGTCGTGGTCGTCGACCACGAGCACGCGCAGGCGCTTGCCGAGATCCTCCGCCGCAGCGCTCACTGGCCGGTCGGCACCACGAGCCGCACCTGCCAGATCCCCGGCTCGGACTCGCCGTACTCGAGCACGCCGTCGTGCTGCAGCGCCTCGAGCGTCGCCAGGCGCAGGCCGACTCCCCCCTTGCGCGCGGTGCGGCGCTTGGCCGCTGCGCCGCGCGGGGGCGCGCCGTCGTTGCGCACCTCGAGCACGAGCGTGTCGCCGTCCTCGCGCAGCGAGACCTCGACGGTGCTCGCCTGGGCATGCTTGTGCGCGTTGCGCATCGCCTCGACCAGGATCGACTGGGCGAGCGCCTCGAGCCCCGCTGGCACCTGCTCGGTGCTGCCGTCGAGCACGATCCGCAGGTCGGGGTAGGTCGCGCGAACGCGTTCCAGTTCTTCGGCGAAGGTCACGGCGGTCGGGCGCGAGGCATGCCCGAGCGGACGTCCCAGCGCGGTGCGCAGGTCGCTCAGCGCCGTCTGCACCTCGGCGGCGCAGCGACGCTGGCTGTCGGCGTCAAGCAGCTCCTCGCGCGAGAGCGCCAGCGAGATCCCGAACAGCCGCTGCACAACGCCCTCGTGGAGCTCGCGCGCCAGATCGATCCGCTGCTGCAGCTGGCGGCTCTGCTCGTCGTAGGCGGTGACCTCACGCGCGACCGAGGCCATCGCGATCGCCTTGCCGAGCGTCCACAGCAGCTGGCGCTCGTCCTCGTCCATCGGCGGCAGGCCGGGTTCGCGCTCGGACAGCACGACGCCCACGTAGCGGCCGGCCGCGGCCATCGGCGTGCAGACGATGCAGACGCCCTCGAGCAGCTCACGCACGGACGGCGTCACCTTGAAGTCCTCGGCTCCGACCGCTTCGAGGACGCGGTCCTCGACCAGCGACCGGCGCGCCACCGGGACGGAGTCGATCGTCACGAACAGGTCGGCGAACAGCTCCAGCTCGATGCCGTGCGCGCCGACCGCCCGCACCCGCCGGCGGGCGCTGTCGTAGCGCACGAGCACCGCGCGCTTCATCGAGGCCAGGCGGCAGATCGCCTCGCACAGGCTGCTGAAGAAGGCGTCCGGCGGCGAGCCCTCGCCGACGCCCGCAAGCAGGTCGGACATCACCTCGAGGACCTCTATGTGGCCGGCGCGAGCACCTGCGGGCATCGGCTCATCTTCGCAACTTCTTAGTGCACCGACGTGTCAACCGCTTAGCATGGCCCCGATCAAGCTAGTGCGTAGACACCTGCTCGGCGGCGGCCTGCGCAGCCTGCTGATCGTCGGAGCGATCGTGGTCGTGCTCGCGAGCGCCACCACGCTCGCGCTCGCATCGAGGCGGATCAGCGCCGAGCAGTCCGCCTACGGCGCGCCGTCCGCCGGGCGCTGCACGCCCGCGAAACTCAACGCCTCCGCGCTGCTGCCGGGGACCAGCCTTGCCGTCTCGCCGCTGCCGGACTCCTTCGATGCCTCGACCGAGACGCAGGTGAGCCTGCTCGGGGCACCGCCGAGCGCGCTTGGCGCCGTGCACGTGAACGGCTCGCAGAGCGGCTCGCACGACGGACGGCTGATCGGCTACTCACAGGGCGACGGCGCCAGCTTCGTGACCCCGAAGCCGTTTGACGCGGGCGAGACGGTGACCGTGCGCGGGAGCGTCAAGATCGGGGCCAAGACGCAGCCGTTCGCCTATCACTTCACGGTCGCCCACCAGGATCCCGTGGACTACGACGCGGCGGCCGCCGCCAGCCAGCAGCGCGATTACAACGAGATGCAGCACTTCCGCTCGCGCCCGGAACTGGAGCCGCCCACGATCGTCGTCTCGGCGAACTCGGCGCAGAGCGCTCCCGGCGACGTGTTCGCCGCGCCCTACAACGGCCCCGGCCCGACCGGCCCGATGATCTTCGAAGGCGACGGCAACCTCGTCTGGTTCCACCCGCTGCCGGCAGGGCTGGCCGCGACCAACCTGCAGGTACAGCAGCTGGGCCGCCAGCCGGTGCTGACCTGGTGGCAGGGGCGCATCCCGCCCCAGGGCTTCGGGCAGGGCGAAGAGATCATCGACAACGCCTCCTACCAGGAAATCGGCCGCGTGCACGCGGGCAACGGCTACCTGGCCGACCTGCACGAATTCCACATCACGCCACAGGGCACGGCGCTGCTGACCGTGTTCGACCCGATCGACTGCAACCTGTCATCGCTGGGAGGACCGAGCGGCGGCGCGGTGACCGACTCGAGCTTCCAGGAAATCGACCTCGAGACCGGGCTCGTGCGCCGCGAATGGAACAGCCTCGATCACGTCAGCCTCGGGGACTCATACAGCGCGGCGACGAGCTCCAGCACGATCTGGCCGTTCGACTACTTCCACCTCAACTCGATCGATCAGCTCGCCGACGGCCGCACGCTGATCTCGGCGCGCAACACCTCGGCGCTGTACGAACTGGATACGACCACCGGCCAGATCCTCACCAACATCGGCGGCAAGCACTCCACCGTCAAGCTCACCGCGGGGGCGGCCACCGCCTACCAGCACGATGCGACCGTCCTGCCCAACGGCACGATCAGCGTGTTCGACAACGGCGGCGTGCCGAAGGTCCACGCGCAGTCGCGCGGGCTCGTGCTGGCGGTCAACACACAGGCCAAGACCGACAGCGTCGTGGCCGAATACGACCACCACAGCCCGTCGCTCGCCGCGGGCAGCCAGGGAGACGTGCAGCCGCTCGGGAACGGCGACGTGTTCATCGGCTGGGGCGCCGAGCCCTACTTCTCGGAGTTCAGCGCCGGCGGGCAGCTGCTGTTCGACGCGCACATGCACGGCACCTACCAGTCCTACCGCAGCTTCCGCTTCCCGTGGACCGGCAGCCCGAGCGAACCGCCGGCGATCGCCGCCGCGAAAACCGGCTCGCAGGTGACCGTCTACGCGAGCTGGAACGGCGACACGCGCACCGCCAGCTGGCAGGTGCTCGCGGGTCCCAGCGCGGGGCAGCTCACGCCCGTCGCCAGCGCCGCGCGCAGCGGCTTCGAGACGGCGATCGCCACCCCCGTGGCTGAGGCCTACGTGGCGGTGCAGGCGCTCGGCCCAGGCGGCGAAGTGCTCGGAACCTCGCACACGATCAGCGGCTGACCGGGGCCATTCGAGCGGCCCTCGCCGCCGATGAGCAGAGAGCACCAGCGCGTTCCCATAAGCCATCACACATCAAGACGGTAAATGGTTTGCTTATGGCCCATTTCTCGCTCCCAGACTCGCATCTCGACCCATTGACCGTTTGATACATACCTAAATCAGAGTCTCAAACGCTCGGTTACACTGTGCGCACAGTTTGATAATCTCGACTTTACTTCGAGTCAAATGGAGGGTCTTTCAGGGATGGCGGCTCGCAATGCCAGACAGAAGCCGTCGGGTGCCGGTGGGCGCTCGTCGAGCGCCTCCAAGGACGCCTCGCCAACGCGCGCCAAGCGTCCCGATCGCTACCGGCCGCTGCCGACCGGCACGCACGGCCTCGACCCGGAGCTCGTCAAAGGCGACCAGCGAGAGCGCCTGCAGAAAGCGCTGATCGAGCTGATCGCCGAGAAGGGCTACCCGGCCGTGCGCATCGCCGACCTCGCCAAGCTCGCACACGTCTCCCAGCCGACGTTCTACGGGCTCTTCTCCGACAAGGAAGACCTGTTCCTGAGCACCTACGACGCAGCCGCCGGACGCACGGCCGAGACGGTGATCGGGGCCTACGCCACGCCCGGCTCGCAGAAGCAGCGTCTCGGCGTGGCGATGCGCGCGTGGGCGGAGATGGCGGCGGCCGAGCCCGAGGCGACGTCGCTGCTCGTGCTCGGCGCCTTCGGCGCCGGCACCAGCGCGCTCGAACGCCGCCGGCAGGTGCTCGATGAGCTCGAGCGGCGGATCTACGCGAGCCGCGACGGAGTGCCATCCGCGGACTCGGCCGACCTGACCGTCAAGGCGATCATCGGCGGCATCCGCGAGGTGACCGCCACCCGCCTGCTGGAGGGCCGCGCCGGCGAGCTGCCCGAGCTGGCGGACGAGCTGACGGCATGGGCGACGTGCTACCCGCGACGCCTAGCCGCCGGCCTCGGCGCGCCGCATGCACGGCCCCCTGAGTCCGGCGAGAGCGCCGCCGTGGTCCCCTCTGCGCGCGCGCGCCGCGCAGAGGGCCGACTGCCGAGCGGGCGCAGCGACCTGCCACGCCAGGTCATCGTCAAAAGCCAGCGTGAGCGAATCGTCGACGCGACCGCCGCGATCGTCGCCGAGAAGGGCTTGGCGGCGCTCACGATCCCCGAGATCGCAAAGCGCGCCAACGTCTCACACCAGACTTTCTACGACATCTACGACTCCAAGCACGACGCCTTCCTCGGCGCGCAGAAGGTGGGCATGCACCAGGCGCTCGCGGTCGCCGTCGAGGCATACCAGGCCGAGCAGGAGGACTGGCCGCGCGCCGCGCGCGCGGGGATCTGCGCGCTGCTCGAGTACCTCGCATCCGAGCCGGCGCACGCGCACCTGAGCGTCGTCGACACCTTCGCCGCCTGCCCGGAGGCGATCGAGATCCGCAACGCCACGCTCGAGGCATTCGGCGCGTACTTCGGCCCGGCCTACGAGCTCGCGCGCGGCCACATCGAGGTTCCGGAGATCGCGGGCGAGGCGATCGCCGGCGGGATCTGGCAGGTGATGCACCACTACGTCGAGAACGACTGCATCGCCGAGCTGCCCGGGGCGACCGCGCAGCTGACCTACTTCGCGCTCACGCCGTTCTTCGGGCCCCAGCGCGCAGCGGCCTACGCCGCGCCCGACAGCGCGTAGGCGGCCCTGCCTTCGCGCTTGGCGCGGACGATCCTGCCGACCTTCAGCAGGCGTCGCGCTCCGTCGCGGATCTCGCTGCCGGACATCCCCGTGACCACGCCGAGCTCGCCGACGGTGTGCGAGCCGTGCTCGAGCGCCGCCACGATCGCCTGTTCGGCCGGGCCCGTCGGGGTCGCCGCCGATTTCGCCCTGGCCGCTGGCCGCGGCTTGGGCTTGGCGGGCGGCTTGGGCTTGGCGAGCGGTTTGGGCTTGGCGGACGGTTTGGGCTCAGCGACCGGCTTGGACCTCGCGGCCGGGCGCGCCCGCGCTTCGGCGTCCAACGCGGCGGCAGCGTCCAGCAGCCGCTCGTACTCGGCCACCACGGGCCGCAGCCCGCGCAGCCGAGCGTCGATCTCGGCCTGCACCCGCGTGAGCACGTCAGCGGCCATGGCCGTCACAACCTCGGACATCGATGCCCCAACTTCTATCACGTGTCAGGCCCGCAGCCCGGCCGCTACGGCTAGCGCGCGACCCGCAGGTAGGCGAGCACGGCGAGCACGCGGCGGTGGTCGTCGTTGCAGGCCGGGAGCTCGAGCTTGTTGAAGATGCTGGTGATGTGCTTCTCGACCGCCCCGGAGGTGACGAACAGGCTCTCGGCGATCGCCGCGTTCGAGCGCCCTTCGGCCATCAGCGCGAGCACGTCACGCTCGCGCGCGGTCAAGCCGGACAGAGGCTCCGTGGCGCCGTCGCGTGGAGCCAGCAGCTCGGCTACGACCTGGCGGTCGAGCACGGTGCCGCCCGCGGCGACGCTGTGCAGCGCCTCGATGAACGCGCGCACGTCGCCGACGCGCTCCTTGAGCAGGTAGCCGATCCCGGCCGTGTCATCGCCGATCAGCTCGCTCGCATAGGCGGTCTCGACGTACTGCGAGAGCACCAGCACCCCCAACGCAGGCTGACGCCGGCGCGCCTCGATCGCCGCCTGCAACCCCTCGTCGCTGAACGTGGGAGGCAGTCGCACGTCGACGATCGCGAGGTCCGGCTGATGTCCGGCGATCGCCCGCAGCAGCGCCGGCCCATCCTCGACCTGCGCGACGACCTCGATCTGGTTCTCACGCAGCAGCGCCACGAGGCCCTCCCGCAGCAGCGCGAGATCCTCGGCGATCACTACCCGCAAGGCAGCCTCACCTCGAGCACCGTGCCGCCGGTCTCGGGGCTGTCGATCCGCAGGCTGCCGTCGAGCGCCTCCACGCGCGCGCGCAGCCCTGCCAGCCCCGACCCCTCCGGGTCCGCGCCGCCGCGGCCGTCGTCGCCGACGACCACCGCGAGCGTGCGGTGCTCATCCCGGAGCACGACCCAGCTGCGCTGCGCACCGGCGTGCTTGACGGTGTTGGTGAGCGCCTCGGCGATCACGAAGTAGGCGGCGCTCTCGATCGCCGGGGCAAGGCTGCGATGGGTGTCGACCTCGATCGCCGTTCCCAGGCCGTAGCGCGCGGCGAGCGACTGCACCGCCGCCACGAGGCCCCGATCGGCGAGCAGCGGCGGGACGATGCCGCGGGCGATGTCGCGCAGCTCCGCGATCGCGTGGTGCGCCTCGCGCTGGGCATCGAGGATCAGGCCGCGGATCTCCGGCTGGTCCTGTATGCGCAGCTCCGCGCGCCCCAGCTGCAGCGTCAGCGCAACCAGCCGCGCCTGCGCGCCGTCGTGCAGGTCGCGCTCGATCCGGCGCAGCTCCGCCGCCTGCGCGTCGACGGCCTGGCGGCGCGTGCGGGTCAGCATGTCGATCCTCGCGCGCAGCGCGCGCCGGCCGCGGGCGACGAGCACCCGGTCATGCAGCGCGATCAGCGAGTAGGCGCTGCCGGACGTCGCCAGCCCGAGCAGCGCCCAGGCGGGCCAGAACGTGTGCACACCCGCCAGCAGCCACGTCAAGAGCCACGTGAACACGAGGATCACAGCAGCCGCGCCAACCAGCGCCCACACGCATGCGACGCGGCGCACCGCACCGCGTGGCTGGCGCCAGGCCCAGCTGGCGCTGAAGTCGAGCAGCACCAGGTCGCCGAGCCCCAGCCAGGCCCACGCCGGCCAGAAGTAGCCCTGTCCGTCGAGCGCCCAGATCGCGGCCAGCAGCACCGCCGTCAGGAACGCCAGACGCCGCACCAGCGAACGTGCGTATTCGCCGATCGAGAGCCCGGCGGCGAGCGTCGGCATCCAGCGCCGCGGCCTCGCGTCGTGGGCAGGTGAGAGCTCGAGCGGAAGTCGCGCGCGCTGTGCCATTCCCGCATCGTCTCACGCGCGGGACCGGGAGGAGGCGTTTCCGGCACGCGGCGCGCGGCAGACATAGGGGTTTTCCCGCACCACGGCTACGGCGGGCAGCGGATGGCACGGACGGCGCCAGCGGCGAACCTGTCTGCGATAAGGAACTTCTCACACCGGAGGCACCATGCGCAGATTTCTGAGCAAGATAACCAGCCTGACGCCGATCGCCGCCGGAGCGGCAGCGGGAATGATCGTGCTCGGGGTCGTCTCGATCGTCGGCGGCAGCTACGACCACCAAGTGGTCCACAACCAGCTCGCACCGCAGAAGATCACGTTCCCGAAGCCGGCGGAGTACCCCGACCTGAAGAAGTACGAAGGTCAGCAGGTGCTCACAGGGACCCAGGCCAAGGCCTACGCCGAAGACCAGATCGGCGTTGACATGAACAAGATCGCCGGCGGCAAGACCTACGCGCAGGTGAGCGACGAATGGATCGCGGGCGGCATGAAGAGCGAAAAGCTCGCCGGCGAGCGCACCTCGCTGTTCATGGGTGACACGCTCCGAGGCCTGCTGCTCAACGCCTGGGGCTGGGGGCAGATCGGCAGCATCGCGATCCTCGCGGGGATCCTGTTGATCGTGTTCGGAGCGATCCTGTTCCTGCTACCGGTCGCGAACTGGTGGCTGAGCTTCGCCTCCGAGGGCAGGAAGTCAGCCTCGCGGCGGGTGGCGCCGACACCTGCCGCAGGGGCGGCTGGCTAACGATCACGACGCACATGGGTGAGACCGGGTCTCAGAGCGCCTTGGCCGCCAGCCTGCTCGCACCGATGCGCTGCACGTCCCAGACCAGGCCGGCGCGCTCCAGCCCGGCGATCACCAGGCCCGAGAGGTCGAGCTCGCGACGCCCCATGCCGTGGAACGCCGAGGTGGGAAAGGCGTGGTGGTTGTTGTGCCAGGCCTCGCCCAACGAGAACGGCGCCAGCCACAGCAGGTTGCGCGAGTGGTCCTCGGTGGCAAAGCGCCGGCGCCCGAAGAAGTGACACAGCGAGTTGATGCTGTAGGTCACGTGGTGAAGCACGAGCATGCGCACCGCCCCACCCCACAGCATCGCCTCCAGGCCCGCGTCCACGGTGCCTCCCCACAGCACGCCGAGCCCGAACGGGATCGCAAAGCCCAGCAGCGCCCACAGCACGAACGTCTTGTCGACGAACGACACGACCGGGTCGGCGAGCAGGTCCGGGGCGAAGCGCTCGCGCGAGCCGCGCTGGGAGTGATCGAACAGCCAGCCCACGTGAGCGTGGGCGAGGCCGCGCAGCGCGCCGCGCCAGCCACCGCCGTGATCGACGTGCGGGCTGTGCGGATCGCCGAGGCGGTCGGAGTAGGTGTGGTGCTTGCGATGGTCGGCCACCCATGAGATGACCGGGCCCTCGACCGCCATCGTGCCGAGCACCGCGAGCAGGCCGCGCAGCCACGGCGAGGTCTTGAAGCTGCGATGCGTGAGCAGGCGATGGAAGCCGACGGTCACACCCAGCCCGGTGGGCACGTACATGATCAGGAAGATCGCAACGTCGCGCCAGCGCAGCTCGCGGTTCCACAGCTGCCAGCCGGCGAGCACCAGCAGCAGTGGCGGCACGACCGTGATCACGCCGGTGATCGCACGGTCGAGGCTCTCGAGGATCGGCTCCTGGATCTCCTCCGGGGTCGGGCCCTCGCGTGACTCGGGCG
>Ga0182024_10004440_pt1 | contig 32258 bp, 26 predicted proteins | sample P32metaG_FD_120480 | JGI IMG/M metagenome (GOLD analysis project Ga0182024, IMG submission 120480) | Permafrost microbial communities from Stordalen Mire, Sweden - P3-2 metaG (Illumina Assembly) | ecosystem: Environmental > Terrestrial > Soil > Wetlands > Permafrost | place: Sweden: Stordalen...
CTGACGTTCTTCTCGAACCAGGTCGTCGCTTGGGTCGTCGCCCAACAGCAAAGGAAAGGAGGGAAACCCCGATGAGCCTCTTCAAGCGCGGAGGGACGTACACCTCCTTCGTATGGCTGAACGGTGTGCGGCACGCCCGTGCGCTCCACACCGGCAACAAACGGATCGCCGAGCAGCTCGACCGCCAGCATAGGGACGAGCTCATCGAACGGCAGTTCCAGCAACCCCAGTTCAACCCCAACATGACCTTTTCCGAGGTCTACACCCGATTCGTAGCCGAGGGGGACGTAAAGCCCTACCACCTCGACCGCGGCAAGCACCTGCTCGGCTTCTTCGGCGAGATGGAGCTTGGCCGCATCACCCGCAACGATGTCATCCGTTACCGAAAGCAGCGCCACGAGGAGTTTCGGGCACGGCAGAAGGGGACGGACCGGAAACTCACCGAGACCACCATCAACCGGGACATCGAGGCCATCCGAAGAATTCTCTTCTGGGCGGTCGACGAAGGGATCATGCAGCACAATCCGCTTTCGCGCGCGCCCATGGTGCGCGAGCGGCGGAAGAGGAGGCCGGTGATGCCGGTGGCTGAGGAGGTCAAACTTCTTGCTACAGCCGCCCTGCATCTTGCCGCCATCATCATCCTGGCGCTCGACACCGGGATGCGGCGGGGCGAGCTGCTGCACCAGCGGTGGGAGGACCTCGACTTCGACCGAAGGATTCTCTTCGTCTCGGCCTCGAAGACCGCCGAGGGGGAGATGCGGCCGATTCCGCTCACGAGTCGGGCGTTTGAACTCCTGAGCAAACTGCGGCAACCGTCGGGGCTGGTCTTCACCTACAAAGGCAACCTCATTGGGAGCCTGAAGACCGGGTGGGCTGCTGCCATCCGGCGGGCGGGCATCCCGCGTTACCGCTTCCACGACCTGCGCCACACCTTCAACTCCCGGCTCGTTGAGGTCGGCATCATCGCCGACATCCGCAAGGAACTCATGGGCCACAGTTCAGGCGGCGACGTTCACTCGCTTTATACCCACGTCGAGCTGCCCCTGCTGCGGGATGCGATCGCGCGTCTCGATGCCTGGCACTCGGCCAAACTCAACTCTCTGACAAGCAAAGGGGATACCAGTTCCCTTCCCGCTACCACCGACATTGACCACGCCAGTAAGGAGGTGATCCCAAATGAAAATCAACCCGGCTGAAGAAGACGACGCGCTCCGCGAACGCATTCTGATGCGGTCGCAGGCCATCAACATCGATCTCGTCACTCGGCTCACCACCGTCGCCGACGATCTCACAGCGGGCCAGCACCTCGCCGCCCTCGGCGGGATCGACGGCTTCGAGCGAGAGCTCCAGACCATGAGAAGTTTCCTGCTTCTACTCCAGCAGGAGTGAAGCGCTCTTTCACAACTCAACGACAGGAGAAACCGATGAAAACCCAGAAGGCAGCATCCGTGAAGTCTGCACCACCTGCACCATTCACCCCAGCGCCGGCGACGGCTAACACCACCCGCAAGACCTGGATCAAGAAGACGCCCGTAGATGTCGTCCTTGATCAGATTGGCAAGCAAGAGAAGAAGGTCGTCGATATGCGCGCCGCGGTCGCTCACGAGGAACGCGAATTGGCCAAGCTTCAGAAGGCCAAGAGCGTCCTCGAAGGCGACTAAACCCTCCACCACAATTCCAAGGAGTTTGCACCACGCAAGCTCCTTTTCTTTACCAAGGAGACCGCCATGAACCCGGAACTCGATCCCAACGACATCGGCAGTCAGCTCGGCGCGGACGGTGTGAACGGCGTCGTCGCCAAGGTCGAACAATACTCCCTCCACGAAGAGCGTCGCATCGCACTTGAGAACCATGCGCTCATCGTCGCCATGAGGGCAGAGCTCTCGCTGTTGACGGACGAAGAGAATAGGATTCGCGAGCAGTTGCGCGACGCCCCGCCTCCGGGAGACCTCCGGCACCACCGGCGCAAGGCGATCTTCTACTGGGCGGTGACTGTGATCCTCACCGTCACCGGCTTCTTCCTTGCCGCGCTCACCTTCGCTCCCTTCCGCCTGGGATGGCAGGGCTATCTATTCTGCCTGGGCATTGCGACGGTCGTCCCGTTCCTGGTCGAGAAACTGCTGCAGGATGCCCGACTCGAGGCCGTCGTCAAAGCATTGACAGCTGTCGCCGCCGTTGCCGGGGTCGCCAGCCTCATGCTTCTGGCCGATGTCCGGGGGCACCTGCTCGCCCACGAGATCCAGAGTCCACCGGCGGTCGTCATCGACGACGCCCAACCCGAACAGGCGCCGCCGGACGACTTCTACGGCACAACCCTCAACTCCCTGTGCCTCGCGACGGTTCTTCTCTCGTTCGCGATGGAACTCGGGGCCGGGTTGGCTTTGCGCGAGGCGTGGATCAAAGCGCCACACAACACCGAGGACTGGCAGAGGCTCCAGAGGGAGCTTGCCGCCGTTCGCCGGCAGATGATTGCGGCTGCAGGACAGATCACGCGGTTTGAAGATGAGCCCGCCATCTTCGTGGCCCGGCTCTGGAAGGACTTCTACAAAACCATGCTGACCCACACGGTTCAAAGTGCGATGCGAAAGCTGCTGGTCCTAACAATTGCGGCTGCGCTCGTCCCTCATGCCCGTGCCGCAACACCGCAGCGTCTCGACCTCGTCGTCGCCCTCGATCTCACCAAGTCCGTCGATGTCAAAGGCCCGGACGGAACCACCGAGTTCCAGAAAAACGTTGATGGTGTCTCCGGTGTGCTGGCGCAGATCCCGGCCGGTACACAGCTCACCGTTATTGGGATCACCGACCGCAGCTTCGCCCAGCCATACATCTTGTTGTCAGCTTCGATCCCGAACGATCCTGGTTACTTTGGCGAGCGGTTGAGTGCCGCACACGCAGAACTTGTGAGCACCTGGAAGCAGCGCAGCGCGAAGCTGGATCCAAGGTTCAAAGAGACGGACATCCTCGGCGCGCTAGAGTTGGCCAGTCAAATATTCGACGCAAAGGCGGCCACGGGCAACAGAACACTGATCATCTTTTCGGACATGAGGAATCACACCCGAGGTCTTGATCTAGAGACTCAGACCGGGCTGACCGTGGCCTCTAAGAGAAGAGTTGCAGGCGGCCAGGTCTTTCTCGCGCGCGTTCAGATCTACGCATTCGGCGTGAACGGCGTTGGCAGTGCCATGAACACTTGGCAAAAAACCAGGAGATTTTGGAAATCATATTTCTCTCTGAGTGGCGGCACACTTTCTTATTACTCGGGCCTAAGAAGTACCGATGACCTTCTAGATCAACGGCGATAGCAGCCGTTACGATTGCATCGTGTGTGGTCGCTACTATCGCCGGGCAGACAAGCAACGGATTACCGATGCGTTCAGTTCCGTAAGCTGCAAACCCGCGCGGATAAATCGTGACGAACAACTAACCAGACCTATGCAGTACCTGGACGTGCCCGCCCAAATCGGCATAATGTAGCCGTACCCTAATGATTCTTCTTGAGCGGCACCATCGATCGGATTCTTCGAGGGGCCTCCCACTAAATGCCTAACTCTCAAGCCTGGCTTTTCTCAAAAGACGCCATAATTATCAGGCATCAGAAGAGGCGCTATTGGAAATACCCGTTCCGGATTCTCCGAGAGAGATGCAAATCTGAGAAGCAGGCTATCAGCTTGCATCATCCTCTTTACTAAGATGTGGTAAGCCGACAAAAAGAACGGTGTCTCCTCCAGTACTCGAACGAGCCGCTTGGATAAATTCAAGCAGGTATCCTGACGATCCAGATGAAGTGTCACAAGGCCGTCATACAATGACACCTGACCAGTGGATAGCTCCGTCTGCCGTGCACGATTAACAGCTGGATCCAGCAAGTAACGATAGGTATCCGCAACCCGAATCATATTAACAAACATAGACAATAGTAGAGCATTGCGCCGCTCAACGGGAGTTCCATAATCAGCAAAGGTGTCGCAGACAGAGATCAACCATCGCGACGATAGAGCAAGGACAGAGGCCGTGTTCTCAGCCACAAGAACTTGGAAAGCAGGCCAGTGCACCTCAACATCACGCCGATTCCTCAATTGCTTAATATGGATCTGAATCGCAGCTAAAAGCGCCTGGGAATCCAGGCTACTCCTTCCGTAATTACGCATATATTTTCACCACACCTTCCTCCAGCTAGGCCGGTTGTGGCCCTGAGAGCGTCTCTCGAATGTCGCCAGATAATGCCACGTCAATAACAGTGGCTGCCATCAACAAAGCTGCATCTTCAACGACCCTCTCTGCATTTGATCCTATGCAGTGCTGCGCAAAGGGAGGCTGATGGTTTGTGACAGGCCAAGATCCGATTCCGATGCACGGATGGATACTCGGAATAACTAAAGAAATATTTCCCATGTCGGTGGACGGGCCTCCCACGTGAATCCCCCTGGCAGGCGAAAACGAGCGCCCCCGTTGCTCGGCATTTCTCTTGTAGAGAGATAGAAGTAGTGGGTTTTGGTGCATTTCGGCATAAGGCTTTTCCCCTCCTGTCACCGCGTACTCACATCCGGTGGCGAGCGCAGATGCTTCAAAACATCGCAGGACCCTCTGTTGCAAGTGTTTTATATCTTGAAGTGTCCTCGCCCGAATAAGATAAATAGCCGTTGTACTATCGGGCGCGACATTCGGAGAACCTCCGCCTTCGGACACTACTCCGTTGATTCTGCTGTAAGCATCCAACGTATTGCCCAGAAGCCCAACCGCCACCTGTGCCAAGGTTATGGCATGTAATGCATTTCCGCCCACTCCCTCCCCATATGAAGTGTAGGAGGATGCTGCCTTGAATGTCACCTCCAGTCGCGTAGCCGCAACATAATTGATATCAAGTGAATCAAAGGGGGCTGGATGAACCATCATGGCTATATGCACCCCGTCAAATCCTCCACCTTCCAGAAGCGTGATCTTTCCCCCGCCTTCCCCCCACTCTTCACCTGGAGTACCAATAACTTTGACGGTCAGATCCAGCAAATCAGCTATCGGTTGAAGAATTAGTGCCGCGCCAACTGAAGCTGAGGCAATCATGTTGTGTCCACAGGCATGTCCTATTCCTGGGAGGGCATCGTACTCCGCGCAGAAAGCAACTACTAGGGACCCGACGCCGTAGGTCGCAATAAACGCAGTCGGCAGACCACACGTCTCACGTTCTATTCCAAAGCAATGTCTCTCAAGAACGTCGCAGATACATGCTGCTGCGTAGAACTCTTCAAATGCAGTTTCTGGCCTCGCATGAATTTCATTGCTTAGTGTTATCACCGACTGCGCGACATTCTTCCACGTGCCCTGTGCTGCGACCTTCAATCCCGCTCCGCTTAGGCCAGGTCCTTCCACTTCAAACCTCCAATTCAAACCAATCCATTAACGGTGCGAGCACTTGAACAACCTAAAATAGCGGGCTAGCCTTGTGAAATACTAGATGCAGATATCTTAGTAATCAGCATGCTGTTCCGGGCCCTTGTTGAACTGTTTGCACTCTGAATCAGAATCTAGCAAGCCGCATGTGATCAGTGCTTGACGTAGCCTGCCTCGTTTCGCCTCTGGTAAAGGTAGAAGAGGCAAACGGTAGTATTCGCCAATCAGCCCCATTAACGAGAGGGCACACTTAATTGGAAGGGGGTTTACTTCCGAAGCGATCTCCGTCAACACAGGCCACATCTTACGATAAATTTCTCGTGCGCGATCTTGGTTATTTATTAACGATAGCTTGATAGCAGCAGCGATCTGCCTTGGCGCGACATTAGCAGCAACTGAAATAGCCCCTCGCGCCCCGACAGCCATCAGGGGGAGCGTAAGACAATCCTGGCCCGAAAGCACGCTGAACGCGTCGGGTGCGTGAAAGGCGAGCGTCGCCGAATCGATAAGGTTCCCGGATGCATCCTTAATTCCTATGATCGATGGAAGCTCAGCGAGTCTCAGAATAGTGCGAGGCAGAATGTGCGTCGCCGTCCGCCCGGGAGCGTCATAGAGCACTATCCCAAGAGGGGTAGATTCAGCTATAGCCTTAAAATGTCTATAAATTCCTTCCTGGGTCGGCCTCAGATATGGCGGTGAAACCACGAGAAGCGCATCAGCCCCGCGACTAAAGGCTTGACGAGCTTTCACGCATGCTTTATCCGTCCCGCTTTCACAGATACTCGCAACTACGGGACAACGGCCTGCGGATTCCTCAACAGTCGACTGAATAATTTCTTGATATTCGGAACTAGAAAGACTAAGCTCCTCCCCGGCCGCTCCACAAGGTACTAAAAAGTCAACATTCGCTTCGCATTGAAGACGAACAAGAGTCCTATAACTATCGATATCAATGGATCCGTTGTCTAAAAACGGAGTGACTAGTGCGGTTCCACATCCCGTAAGAGCACTTTGCATGGTTTATCTCACTCTTAATCGATACCCTAGACACCAATTACTGGAACTATATCGATTGATTATTGATTTCCGACCCGATGCCGCACGACTATGATACGTATATTGATGTTCTTTTCGCCAGTTTGATCGATCGCAATACGGTGGCCTGTTATTGTGACACCGATAGATGCTCCGCTGCACGCCACAGCTGAGGCCATACGCACAACAGTTGGCCCAATTGTCCCAAAGCACCTTGAAGGATGAAGAGACGTTGATCGGATCCTAGTGAACTAGTCAGATCGGATGGAACACAGATGTCCCTCGTTTGGAGGATGCTCGCAAGTTTGTCGCGCATGACCATGGCATCACCTATGCCCACAGAGTTCCCCAGAAGCTGTTCTTGACTTCTCGCATGCAACTGCTGGTACCACGCATAAAGCATTGGCTCGGCTGCTGCAAATATTTGGTCGCGGAAGTCTTCACTTCGCAATCTGCTAAGACGCATCATTCCCTCGCCGACCCCGGCAAACAATTCATCCGCTTCCGTGCCATAGAGTTGAATTGATCCAATCAAAAATGCTGCCGCCTCTCCAGCAGTAATCTGTCCAATTCTATTCACGGCGGCACGTAGTGCATAGGTTCGGGGCTTGAGTGGGGTGTGCCTAATAGCGCGCGGAACGATGCCGACAAGAGATCCTGGAATACAGGACAGTAACAGGGCGCCAAACACCAGATCTTCGCCGCGAAACGATGGAAAAAATGGAGGAAGAAGTCGTTCGTTTCGCACACTCATGCAATGCGATTGACATGTCGATCGATCTGAGATGCAAAAGCCCCTTGACGTCCGTAGAAGCAATCGGTTATTCAGTGCTGCACGATAAGTGATTTCTGACTCCGTAAATCGCTTCCATGTCTCTGCGTGCTGCAAGTAATAAGACAAAGGATCATCATACCCGGAGTCTCCTGCGATCCCCATCAATCCGGCGACAACCCGCCCATCGCCATTTCGAATTCGCCGAAGCAACGATACCGGAGCCTCAGATGTTCTGATTTCATGATCGTTGCGTCCGATGGCATGCAGTTCAAGAGCCGTTTCATGCAAGCCTAGAAGACTTTCGCCTGTTGCGGCCAAATCACTCAGTCTGCCAGAATCGCAATAGAATGACATGATGGTGCTCTCAGCTCCGAAGCCAATGCCCGTTTGAAGGCCGTCTGGAGCGATAAGAACACACTCTACGTCGTCGTCAATAAACAGCAGCTTATGCCCCACTGTACGTAATAACGCCGTATTTCGTGCGGCCCCAATGGTAACCGGGAAATGAGGTTCTCCCAGTAAAGCGAAATGCACCAGGTTGCCAGAGATTCCCGAAAGAGCCGCAAGGCGTGTCGCGAAGTCCGCGCGCGATAAGCGGTCGTCATATTGAATACGAGCTCCTTGCCGCATTGCTTGCTCAACAAGCAGGCGATTCTCAGCACGTACGGATACGTCCTCTGAATCGTCGATCACCCAAATATCCGCAGTTCGTTGATGGGATGTCAGATGTTCTGTGAGCTGCCCCAACAATCGCCGTAGCGCCTCAGGCCGACTTCTGGTCGGAATGGCAATTCGATCAATCTTCGTGGCAACTCCGGTGTCGCATAATCCAGCACGGACCTGCTGGTTGTAAACATTGGAAGCAATTAGAATTCCTAAATCTGCTGCTTCATTTAGCATTTCCAGACACCTCGAACGTGAGTACGGGAGTAAAGCAGAATCTAGACGTGCAGCGTGTTCCTCGAGCGTTGAGAATATATCGCACTGTCGAGCAACTCTATTTACGTCCGTTCTGACGGCAACGCTTTTATGAGTGATACGATTGCGAACTATGGTCCGAGAATCACTCAACAGCCCGCGCGGTTCGCCGATGTACTTGTAGAGCGTCGGTGTCATGTCCTAATCCAATGCAACCTTTTCATTGCTCGGTCGGGGCTCAAGAATAACAAGAGCAAAACAGAATGGTTCTGCAAAATGTGTTATCACGCCGCCAAGGCGAGAATGCCCAATCCGTACTCCCAACCTTGATTGAAGCAATTCTAGTTGTGCTGAAGTGGCAGAGCGAAGCTCTTTGTCGGATCGAAACTTAGGGATCTGAAGCTGACCTTCCGCCGCGAGCGAGGAGTTCTGCCAGGCAATCCACGAGCCAACATCCTCCAAACCCCTGGTGTACACGTCCTGCTCTTTCATTCCCATCACCACGCTGATTACGGTTTGCTTATAAGAAAATCGCAGAACATATATCTCGGATACTTCATAATCTGACATTGTCTCGATCACTACATCATTCCAAGCTCGTATATCTTCCAAATATCTGCGGATGAGATCACTCGACCCGGTATCGTTCTCCCAGTACCGTCTCCAGCACGCCCAGTGCAATCGCGCATTCGCGAAAGCCGCAAAGGCCCTACCGAACCCATCAGCCACCGCCGAAACATAGCTCAGTCCAGAGGCGACATTGGCATATTGAGACGTTTGCTGCCGGGCTGCACTCAATCGTGCCCCTGATTCCGAATCCCTCTGCTTGTATCGCCTCTGCGTTTGCCCTATTCTCTGTAGGAGCCAACTCTCCACCCCGCTGCGGATGGCTGTAATTCGAGCGTCATATACTTCATCGCCGGATTCAATGGTCCACGTCGCGGGTGCGCGATCATGTATGGGGGAGCCCAGCTTTGCGGTAGACTGATGTTGTGGAAATTGCAGGAGATCATATTCGCCTATCCGTTCAATCGTCCCGGTCTCGGAGTCTATCAAAAGCCTTCCTGACCGTAACAAAAACGATTCTGGGGTAAACGATGCGGTCATCTCAGCTTCACCAATCGAAGCCTCGCAACTCCAGATCTTGGGCGAAATATAACCCCCATGTGTGCATTTCATACAAGCCGGCCGCACAATATGTCGGGCAATCTCGATCTTAAGGCCTACCCTATAAATAATGAAATCCTCTTCTTCGTCGCTAAATCCAGTTGCAACATCCCACAGCCTTTGCACTGCGAGCGCAGCTGCGATTTGAAAGTCATCTGGAATGGGATCATTATTTCGCGTCCTGACTGTCGCTTTAGCGTCAACCAGATGATCCCAGACGCACGTGTTGCAGGGGAACACACCCGCACGCCAAAGCGTCGCCAGCGACACACCCCCATCGTGCACCATAATCAGAAATACTCTTACAGCCCCTAGTCGGCCATAATCTTTGACTAATTTACGAAGCTCATCATTTTTGAAAGAGTCACATACAATGACGACATTGTCGGCTATCGGAACAGAAGCTAGAACATCATCTAAATTCGCAGCGCGCATCCGGTGACCAGCAGCCGATGCTTCACCCCGCTGAAAATCCGTGACGGCCCAGCACAAATCTGATTCCTGCGTCACAATCGATAGATTAAGAAAACCGGAACGGCTAGCTAACCTCGCTATATAGTCGGCTTGATCTGCTCGGCCCACTATCAACGTTTGAGCGTTTCGGGTCTGACGAAAACTACTAACCGGATTCAGAGAAGACTCTTCGAGCCGTGATATTGCCTCTGCAAGTCGTTGCTCCTCTGCCGAGTAGCGGAGGTCTGATTCGGAACTGGACTTGAATAACATCCCTGCACCATCGAGCGCGAAGACAAGCCTATCCACAGCAGTATGATGGACGCTACCAACCATGCCGTAGAGGTCTCTCATACGCGCCGGTTCGCGGAGTCTCCCGAGGAGGGATGGTAGCCAGAATGACAAAGATGGACTGCTCATCGGAAGATACGCTTCTCGCAAACGAAAAATAACCCGCTGTTCATTAAAGACATATCTTACGGCTGCACGAAGGCGGTAGTGCATCTTAACCCCTCTCTCATCCGCGTGCCACACTATTGGGCGAGATGGATCGGCCAATCGCGTCTCGGTAGGCCTGAGCGAGCGAGACAGAGAGATTTCTCTGCATCCGCTGTCCGAAGCCAACCCTATTCCAATGAAATAAGACCAAGGGTACTAGTATCTCGCGCAGTCCACACCCCAGTCTCCCGCTAAAATAGAGTCGATGCAGCTCCTCTCCAACCGCGCTCACTTGCTCGACATAGTCAACGAGGAGATGACTGGGCTTTCCGTAGTCCACTGAAAAGGCAGCGTTCGGAGAAGGTAAGATCATGGTCAGCATCTTCCGGTATTGTAGTAATTCATTATCTGCAGGCGAGCCGGCACTACGCGTTGCCGCAAGCTTTTCCATAAAACCCCATATTTCAAAGGAATCGAGTTTTGCCGCACTGAGCAGCCTGATAATCAGTGCAACCGAAAGGCCCGCCGGAACGATTGTGTCTCGCACAGAGGCGTCTAGAACGGCCCAACGAGCAAGAAACCTGCTGTCTGCGCAGAAGAATTTGTGAGCAGTTTCAATCCCTTCCGGGCCACCAAATAAATGTATTTCGGGCTCGTAGACAAGAGAAAACACTTGATATTCCGACTCCGCGATAGCATGAATAAAGCAGCAATCTACCTCGTCTACCGAGTGTCTAGGTATAAAAAGGCGTAGACGGATTGCGCTTCCGAGAAGATCCTGCTTGTATAGCCACCACCAGCCATGGATCAGGGCCTTCCGCGATAGGACGTCCATGATAGGCCAAATGATTCCAGGTATAGCCTGAGCAGCTTGCTCCCATGAAGGAACTGCAATTCGATAGTACAACCACACTGAATGGTCGCAATCTTGAGAAGTCGATGCGTCGATGGCTCCCTTCACAACTTCGAGAAGCCGACCTAATTCCGCCGGAGTCTTAGGACTCCTCCCCCCAAGCTGCATCAGCCTCGTCAATAATCTAAATTCTTCATCCTTCGGCTCTGCTGGGTAGAGATAAGTTGTTGACACGACCATTGCTCTCCGGTTACGTTTAGCACAAGTTAGTGACTTCAGGGATATTCAGCTCCTTACGCCGCCTGTAATCATCGACGCGATAACATATGCACCACGATAGTTCCTATAATCATAGGTAATAGGGAAATAGCAGCCAGTACTTTATCCCTCCGACTCGCCATCTGTTCCCTGTCCCAACGAAATAACGCCGAAGCTAACGCGAGCCCGGTCGCGATAAATCCCACTAGGGTAACCATCTCTGGCCAATACTTCGACACTCGCTCACCTGATACAAGCACCCCGGTTAACGATGTGACAAGCATAGTCGTTGGCAAAAGGTGAGAGATATGTTGCGCCACGGGGGGTAACAGCCTAACAGGAAGTGTCAGGCCCGACAAAATAAATATCGTGAGGAAAATGATTTGTGAGTATATGTTAGCCTCGAAAAACGAGTTGCTGATGCTTACCACAATTGAACCCAGAGCGCCAAGCGTCGCAGCCGATATTACGGCGATAATTATCAAATCGATGATGTGAGCGTGAATAGTAATGTGAAATAGCCATATGGATAGGAATAATTGACTAGACCCCACAATTAGTGTCATGCAAAGATCCAACACTATCCTGCTAATCAGTATCTGTGTAGAACTCACAGGTGCAAGGTTATAGGCCACCAACGTGCCGCTATCCCTCATCATTAGCAGGTCCCCTCCAACGCCATAAATACCGTTTGTGGTTGCCATTAGGACCATTACCGGTGCCAAAAATCCAAGCACACGGGCGGGTTGTCCGCCAGCGAAGATTGACATGTATATAAAGTAGGTCACAAATGGCATAAGTACGGTCGTGAACATTGCCGGTCGCGTTCGGATATGTAGCCGGAGCGCCGACACAGTCAGAGCGAGTAGAGCTTTCATAAACATATCCTCTTTCCCGTCAAATTCAGGTAAGCACTTTCTAGTCCTGCCCGAAACAGACGAGCACTTAGCATGGACACCTGAAATGATAGCGTGACTTCAGCCAGCACTCGAAACATCACCTCAGCATTCGTTCCTGAAATATCGTACGTATACGGGTGATCGGACGAAGAGGATAGTTTGCAGACAATAGTCGGCGGAAAACTCGACAGCACCTCTTCACGCAGAGCAGTGTCAAATACGGCCTCTATACGATCTTTTGACCCAAATGCAGCTACGAGGTTTGCTGGGGTATCGCAGCCAAATATCTCACCATCATTGACAATTATGACCTTATCGCACACCTGTTCGGCTTCTTCAACAAGGTGAGTGCTTAATACGATCGAGCGGCCACTTTCCCTGAGACGGCTTATCAATACGAGCAACTCCTTACGGATGGAGACATCAAGACCCGTGGTAGGCTCATCAAGCACAAGAATGTCAGGATCTCCAATTAGAGCACGAGCGAATGCCACACGTTGTCGCTGGCCGCCCGATAAGGTTCGAACGAATGCATCCTGCTTATTCTCTAGTCCCAGTGAGTCGATTAGTGAATCAATAGGTAATGGATGGGCGTAAAAGCTCGAAAACAGAGTCAGCACTTCACGCACTCGCATATTTGGCTCTATCGGGGATTGTTGAAGAAGTGCGCACATGTGCGATTTCGTTGCTTTGTCGCCACCCGCCAGATGTTTCCCCATGACAGTAACCGTACCGACGGTAGGCGTCATCAAACCGCAAACAATCTTTAGGAGCGTGCTTTTGCCCGCGCCATTCGGCCCGAGCAGCCCCACTATCGCGCCTTTTTCAACCTCAAAGCTAATATCCCTTAGTGCAATTTTGCCACCGCGGTATGTGTAACCGACATGTTCTATTTTGAGAATGCAAGGACCTAATGAAGGGACAAGCGATTCGTCACTCACCCCTTGCTTTTCAATAGAACGTTGCGGGATAGACTGAAGCAAAGAAGTTGCATAAATTCCTGCGCTTCCCAACATACAATACTCCGATCCGACTAAAGACCTAAGGTTGTGGAACTAGTTAGATAATGAACACAGCTGCAATCACTGTGTTCGAGTAGTCCCTATCAGTTTTTGTTGCCTAAGAGGAATTCGCCCACGGAACTTTCCATCCAATAGTCGATTCCGGTTAAGTTGCTGAAGAGGGTCGAACTACCACCGCCCAGCGCACATGGTGCTAAATCCATAGCTGTCGCAACAAGGTACATTGTTTGGTACATCACGCCTACCTCCTTTAGGATCAGCGAGTAAGCGATAGACTCATATTTCCAGGCGACACGCTGAAACCGCGCAGATAGAATAAGAAGCGTATGCGGATCCCCAACTGCACCCGAGGTATACGATGATTCGGCTATCAGTCGTTGGGCATCCTCAGTGAACTCGCAAATCTTAGTTAGTTGGTGAGAAACGCCGTCATATCGATATAATCCTTTCGATATGTCGATACAGCGATTAACTAAAATGTACGTCTCTATGCTAAAGAGGGCACCACCGGAAGGATATGGCCGAGTCGCTACTTCGTAATCACCGTTATTGTGGATTTCTCGGATTCGTGCAACCCGGTACAAAAACTCACCGAGCGCACGTCGGTCTATTGGCGTCTCGCTGTGAGATCTGATGGACCTTCGCGTCTCCATGACGGATGTAAGAGATCGATCGTTTACACAGAGAGACTGTAAATCCGGCTTTGGCAAAATGATTCCTTGTTCTTTAGTTGGAGCAGGCGTCGCAGGTGAGGATGGAGGGCACCCATCAGCGCGATGTGTAGCCCCATATCCGCCCAGATGTCTACCGCGCCGGCTTCGCGCATGCATCAGTTTGTCGGTGAAACACAGGCTAGCGTGATTGTCCATGTCTACGAAGCTTGCTCGAATGAGAAACCCAGAATCGAGGAGCCAAGATGTTAGTACCAGCATTTCCTGCTGCGTCGCTGCCTGCAGAGACGCAGCAGGAATGTATGGATTGGCACATTGGATGACATAATTGACGAGCACCTCACAACGAGGATTCAATACAATTGATGCCCCGCTTTCGCCCGATTCAAGGGTCACCCAAGACGGCAGAGCCCGAATATATGCCGTAGAGGCCCAACAGTATTCCTGGTACAGATCAGGCAATATAGGCACAAATGAAGTCGCTCCGACGCTAGTGAAGCTCGCCACGACTCCGCTGTCTCCAGCCAATACCTGACGAATAAGACCTTCGCTCCAAAGACGGTGGACTTGAGTGGACAAGAAGTTTGAAGTGTCGTGCTGGATCGCCTGAACAAGATATCTCAGCGGGCAGCCTCCTTCTGACAACCGCGCGAATACGTCGGTGACAATTCCGGCCGGTAAAGCAAACGTGACCTCGCTTTTGCCGAATGAAAGCATCCACCTGTCAGCCAGGTTCTCTAGCCTGACACTGGGCACGGTCTCGACCTCAACGTTACAATACCAATCTGTTTCACAACTATCTCCGACGCTATGGTGATCTGGGCTTGTTAGCATATAATTTGCGTCATCTCTGCACTCAATTGTTCGAAGTCGACCGCTTCATTTTTAACTATCGCGCGAAACTGAAAATCGATGCCGGATTCGTATTAATTCTATGTAAAAGCTGATCGCGATCATGGCCGTAGACATCTTCCACGCCGCGACCAAGTAGATAGCAGGCGAGAAATCTCTCGGCAGCTGATATACCAAGCTGATTGAGGGTCTGGTAGAATAGGCTTATTGTGATTTGCCATGCTCGCCACTCGTGACATTCATTCATTGTCTTAATCATGGACGCATTTTCGGCACTCGGTGCCTGATTGCTAAAAAATGCACTAGCTTCTACCGGGCGCATACTTTTCTCACGAATACCTTCAAACACGTGCCGCAATGTCTTAGCAAGCAGTTCGCTAAAAGACTTCTCGCCCGGAAAATGCTCCTGTGCACCGTCTTCCAAACGACTAACCGTCTCACCGATGAGAGCTCGGATCTTTTGGCCACGCAATCCTGCATATGCACGTTCGAATGTTGTCCGTATAGAAGTATCGACATCTGTTGCCCGAATGAAACCGTCGGCATGAGAACAAAAGCTCGTGTAGGGACGCAACTCGTCGCGATCCGCCAGCCACACGATCATAATCATAAGGGTCATCGCTATAGCGTCCCGTCTCACACGGTCTTTGCCAACACAAGATAGCCAGTTCAGAATATAAGGTGTTGCCGACGCAAGAAATTCCCAACAGGTATGCTTAAGCAACGGATCGACTAGAAATAAATGCTCTGGCTCGGGCTCTTTGCCAAAGATCGTATTGTTAGGGCGGCACGGCAACCCGGACCCCGTCGTTTTGCCTTCCCATCTCTCAACACGCTGATTCACACGCCGGTATTCCGAATCCAGAATGCTTTGATTTGAAGGGTACTGTTCCAAGTACGCGCTAATTGAGCCCGCAATAGTTTCTGCCGCCGCGTGCTCATGGACACCTGCGTGTGTTCCAATCAAGATGTTTGGGCCACGATGCCACTCTCGTTGAAAATACCATCTGCACGCCGGATATAGCCGCATCATGCGCCTCATCGTTGGTTCTATTGCGTCTAACAGCAGCCTGTCTTTGTTTCGGTCATAGTAGTAAACTCTCATCCATTGCCAGTTGCGGTTTAGCTCTTCCATATTGCCTATTTCCTCGTCAGTCGTTGTGACGCAATTATTTGCAGGACATCACGACATGACAGCCGCTTCCTCGCAAGGTACGCGGGGTGGTCCTGACCTAGTGTCGACCACAATCTCGAATGCCCGCCGCGCTGGAAAGCTGTTCCAATCATCCTTTCCAGGAAGTGCTTCTTCGATGTACATATAGCTCTCGCAGTCTCCACAAAGCGACAAAAAGCTATCCACCAATAAATAATTGCCAAAATTCAGATATTGAGGCTTGTGAAGAATACGAGCTTTTTGTTTTCCGCTGTTTTGTGGCCTCATGCACTCTTCGAACGTTTTTGCCCTCACGAATACCTCATTAGGGAGCGCAAGCTGCCGCTTCCAGCGGATAACCTGTGTAAACAGTTCGCCCTCACTCTCATCGCCATTCCGCTTGGGCAGTATTGAATGATGAATTGCCCAGCCTTTACGGCGCAGGACACAACTGCCAAATCTCAATCGCGGATATTTCAGGACCTTAGCATCCATTTTTTCGGAGTCCCATGAGAATGGGTCGAAGGGTTTATAGACAAAAGGATCGCGCGCACCGAGGCTAAGAAGAACATACAGAATTGGCGGTTGAAATGCTGGGGCCATGAGGCCGAATGTCAGCGGAACGATGGGGTGACGGGGATTCAGGATGCTGGATAGCTTTAGGCCGCCATGATCCGTTTCGCTGAGCATTAGATCGGCTAGAGTTATTTCCTTCACACCGGGTATGGATGTACCGGTGTAGTTGATCACCCCATCCGTAATATCTGGGTGGCAATTGATATTGAAGTCGAACTCTGCCCGGACTTCATAGGGCTCGGCGTCCTCGTACATGCCTCGAATGCGAGTACGCAACTCTGCAAGAAATTCATTCCTCTCTCTTCCGAGCGGGAGCGCGCTACAAGCCCTTAACATTGCCCGAAACGGCCCTGAATGAAGCTTATTTATGACGATCACCTCACGTCCCGACATTCGGACCGGCTGAGAGTAGCAGCAGGTATATTCCGAAGTCGTTATTGGAGCGGCAAGATGAAGCCCCGCAACTCGCTCTGCCCAGCTGTTCTTTTCAACAACTGACCTAAAATCAACTTCTTCGAGATCACTTGCTTCGCTCACGGCCGACCCAAATTCACGACGAATCGCTGCCAAGGCCTCCAGTGAGGCAAGATTTAGTGCGTTCGGAGTGTAGTCTCGTCGCTCACGGCCGCGCGATGGCGTCGCACTATGCAGAACCTCACTATAATGTTCCATAACTAGGAGCAATGGCGTGGAGGCCCCGGAGAAATCATTCCTGAGAATATGCAGCACTGTTTCACGAGCGGATATGTTAGCGTCAAGTAACGGCGAAATGGCTACCGTCAGATCCTGAAGATCTTTTGCCGCAACGTTCCACGCCTGACTGTCGGGTGCAGCCCGCACCTCGGAGACTACGACGTCTTCATAGAGAATGAGCCCCGCCCATGATTTCGTCGTCGGAACCTCTAGCCCGCGGAAACCTAGAACGATATTTTCGTCAAGTAGTCTGAGAAGTGCTCGTCGCTCCGGAGCATCTGCCGCTGCGAACTGTTCGCAGGAGATCATAAGCGTGGTAACCAAACGATAAAGCTCATCTCCTTGTGCTGAAGATGATCTCGAAAGAAAGTCGAGTATCGCCTCGCAGGACACCAGCTTCTCATGTTCAATAAGGGACTTCGTAACGAGGCCGATATCCGCCGCGATGTCAATAATATCTGGCCACGCGTTTTCGCTCCACTGATGAGTTATTAGTTGAGCGCGAATCTCTGCGGCCTGCATAGGGCCACCCTTCAATATATTTGCCACTCGCTTTAGCAACTCATTGGGAGGAACTACGCGCAGTGATTCTCTCGGGACGCGTGATCGGCCGGGTGCATTGTGGTTGTACTTATGTTTTACGATCCGAAGCGACTCATCCGTCCACAACGTTGACTGATTGAGGTGGATGATAACGCGATCTTGGAATGATCGTTGTCGACAAATGTGAAACGATAATGTCGACAGTAGTGCTTGGTTAAGTGTCACATGGCGGCGTAGCCGCGTACGCCTTGGAGCAATGTCCTTATCTCTTCTATCAAGTTTCGTTAGGCTATTGACAGTAAAGCTACTGAATGGACTTAGCTTGAAGGTGCACCTAGAAAGGTAATTTACTAGCGATCGTTCCACGCGTGTCGGTCGTGCGGCCCTAGAACGAAACCCCACAGAAATATAGGGCTCAATCTCCTCACTTAGACTTGGGCTGGCAATCGCCAGTCCCCGGCGAAATCCTACCGAACGCAGAATGGACGCCAGTCCTGCACGCACCTCAATCAATTCTGATGATAGGATCAACTCAACTTCGCCTTTTAGCGCATCCTGCATAGTTCGTTTGTCAATCCATTCGCTGATGGAAGCATACGGCTCTGTTGATGCCGGCACTTCCCAATAATCATGAAATTGCTTCACTAACGAGAGTGCCGGCCGACGATCATTGAAGACATCGCGCCGTAATGAAATTAGGACTCTACGTGCGACACGATCTACTGTAGTCCCTATCAAGGTTTCCAATAAAGGAAGCACACGTCGAGCATGCGCACCAACGTCACTTTCTACGTCGAGATACCGTCCAACGGCAAGGAAGGTTTCTAAACAGTCGAGCCGCTGAAATATTCTATGCGATACGCCTGCAATCCGGGTCACTGGATACGCAAGAACGGGTTCAATTTGCACGCCGGCATGCCTTGACGGATTTAGATGGGAATGATGGTGATTGTCCATTGAACCAGCTCGCTATTGCAGACGTTGTTATAACGTGCCACATTTCTGACACGTTGGTGATCGGTATTATGGAAACGGGTGTGGCCACGTATTTATTTCCCTAACAGCGGAGCAGCTTTCTCCGGGAGCGCCAAGCCGTAGTGCGTGATCCAACCGCGGCATACCACAGGTTCTGCGCAGGTGCTCTCCCCAACTCATCGGGATGGCACCAGCTATTAACGTTTTGAAGGTACAAAGTCCCGCCATGCGCTGTTCGGGACAGGTTTGGTCGACTGAGTAGACTTCGCAGCCGGCCTCGGCGACTCGACTAATGACTCGCTGAACGTCCTCTGCTAGATCGTCTGTGAGCAGCTCCTCTACCTCCATTTTCATATCTTCTAGAGACCTTTTGGGTTTTTCTGAAAAGAGAAACTCAAGAGAAGGAGTGGCGGTCGGCGAACAAAACAAAAGGGCATGATCCATCATGGTCCTCACGCTCGAATGATCTTCAGCGAGATTTCTAACCTGCTGCCGAATTGCCTCTGAGTTTAGCTCGATCTTGTAGCGGCACAACATCCCCATCAGTTCTCGGAATGCCTTTCGTAATGCTTGCTCCGGCATAAGATGTGCTGCGGACAATGAAATGGAATTTGGCATCCTACTATCGCGTCGTTTGATGGTCAACCAAATTGAAGGAATCCCGAGATCGTTAGTAATGTCAAAGGCGAAGACATCGAAACCATCGTTCACAAGATATCTCTCGTAGTAGCGAATTTCTGGATCGACCCATTTAGCGGAGTCCAATGGTACAGGACATATCCTCGCGTACCACGTCATCAGAAAGGCATCGCGCTCAGCGACTTCAAACATTCCGTGGAGAATGCTCTCCTCGACGCAGCTTCCCAATGCGCACCCTAGTGATCCCTCGACGACGAAAGGCAACTCGTCCTTTATATGTAGCGAATAGTAACCAAGCTGCTGCGGCAGCAATACAGGAGAATTCCTGGAAAATGAGTGAGCCCATATAAACGAGAGCGGCAGATCATCATTGTATGGTGTTAGCAGCCGCTCGTTTTTTGCGTAGCATTCAGGGCTATGCAGTCCAAAGCTACGAGGGTCCGGGGTATGCGCAGGTAGCCTCGACCGACAGGTGACAAGTGACGGCTTATAAGCACGCGGTCGTACGCCTGCGTATCTCTCTAGTCCCTCAAGTACAGCAATCGTCGAGGCGTCGCTATATCGGGTGGCAAATCCCGAGCACGGCTCTGGCGGTCTTCCCTTACTCATGGGCACTTCAACGGTTACAACGGATCCACACTTGATTGGCCAATGTACAGCCTCGTTCGGGATAAGCCGAGTACGCTCTCCGGCAAATAGGGTGCGTACATGTCCAAGACTACTAACCGACCGGATCCGATCCATCTGTTTGCTTGTCTTGCGCTTTGGAGAAAAGCTAATAAACGCTCTCGCAGGTGTGTCCAGGGGCAGCACTGAACATTCGGCACACGCCGGATCCGCAATAAATCCATACCATACTACCGCAAACGTCCGAAAGTTAAAGCTGATCAGCTTTTGCCCTCCGTTCATGTGGTGATCTAAACGCTCGGCGGCATTGATCCAATGAGAGAGGAGTTGCGCTGCGATTTCCATCAGTGGAATCGTTAGAGCAGATGTTTCGTTTAATGGTGGATTAGACAGAGCAATACCCGCAAAGTGCTCTGCACTTTTACGACCGCCGAAATATCTTCCCATCAAACATAGTGGGCATCCTTGTCTTTTTTCTGCGACGGTAAGGCCGATAATGACTTCATCTGCAAATATTGATACAAACACAAGGGGTATTCTTAGTCCTCGTGCCAATCGTTGCCACCGTAGTACGGTCGCTATATTATTTATTGTGCTTATAACGATGCATGTGTCCTGCTGCGCTATTGTCCGCAACATTCCTGGTCGTGTTATGATCGCTGCTTCAAGACGAGTTACAAGCAACTCGGCTAATGAACTCTGCGGATCGGAAGTTATTAGATAGATCATAGTTTTATAGCTATAGGCGCTGAACACCTGCGTGATGCACATTCACCTTTTAGAGGCTAGATGAGTAGCTGCAGCAGCCATAGTAGCTCAGGCTGGCACCTAGCTCCGGAATACCGAGCGCATCATCTCTCTGAAGTTCGTCGATCTGAAGATCGGCGAGCAAGAGTGAGAGGTTAGTAGCGTCGGATGAGTTGACAGTTGTGAGTTTAGTTGAAGCAATAGTAGTTTCTTTCACAGTGAGCTCCTTGTGTACTGTTGGCTAAGTGAAGAGCATTCAGAGTTTTGAAATGCTCGCTGCAGCGATTGCACCGTATTCAGGGACAATACGCCATACGATAAATGCAAATGTAGACTGCTATTACGGATAAGCGGTGCATCACGCAGGTATCGAACTTGTGTATGTAAATGGAGCGGAGTCTCATGATTGTTTGCCGTAGTTAGTCGGTTCCGCCCAAGTTAGTTATCGGAGCCGATTACAGTCACACTGCATTCCGACCCATGTGTTTCGTTCGGACAGTAGAAGCGATCCCGACCAATGGGTGCTATACAGTTATTTATCGCGGTCGACGTGAAAGACAAGCTTTCGGGGCCTGCGTTTCTGTGCTATAGAAAATAGCGAAAATGTTTTAGCGGTATAGCCCGCGACGCTCTCAATTCCCGAAAGATATCTTTGTACCGGAGGTGTCATGGCGGCCTCCACAAGTTGGATATTTTGCTGCGGGTGGGGTGTTTCAAATCGGCAATAGAACCATGGTTGACCTCGCTCTAATATCAAGTCCCGGTCGGTTTCGCACCACTCAAAAGCCCAATTGAGGGTTCGGGGCCATACGTGAATGGGAAACCTACCCCCGACTAAGAGACCAGGCCATTTAGCCGTACGGTACTCCATAAAAGGGGGAAGTTGGTTCAAGTAGACGACGTCATCAGATAGAAAAGTATAGGGCGTTCGGATCTGAAATACAGGACGCTTAGGGTCTCGCCACTGGGATTGAGGAGATAGAATCAAAAGCTTCGACAATACGGAGCTGACTATTCCGGAGCCCTCGCCTCTCCTATTCACTATGTCTATGGTGGAATCGGATTTGGATGATATGCCCAAGTGAAGATCAAAAGGGCACAGCACTTCGACGATTTTGGCTTCAAAGTCATTGACTGCGGGGCAATGGCCGACGGACTTTATGTCTTTAGTGCGGTTGATGCTTCTGTGGTAAACCCTCGGAGAATCCCACACAAAAGACCCGCGATCTGTTTGTAGGAGCCAGCCCACTTCAACGGCTCGCTTGTGTGCGCCGATGCTTAAGCTGGACGTGGGTGAAAAGATCGACATCAGCACAACTCCAAGAAGTCTGCAATTGAACACGATCCACGACGTACTTAAGCAGAAGGGTATGTTTTTCGGCTTAGGTGGCTAGACAGCTGCGCTGAGCATTCGTTGCACGATATACGATACGCATAAAACGACACTGCTCTATCAGCGCGTTTGGCTGTCGGTAACAATTGTTGGAGATGTGAACTGAATCCAAGCCAAGCCGCTGATTGGGAAACAGCGACAGGGTCGTTGATTCTGCGGCGGCTATGCCGGGAGCAGAATGACCTATCATTAACTTGGAAAGAGAAAAGCAAAGCACGGGAACAGTCTCCAAAGCTCAGAAATGGCGAGATGCCCAGCAGAAGCACTTTGATCGCAGAAATTATTACCCTATGGACGCATGGGGTGTCAAGACAAGAATATTTGGCAATGAGCCGCATGAGACCTAGGGAGCCCCTTGCTCGGCACCTAAATTAGCCCATCACACTGATTCCACGACGGTTAACGGCCTTACGGGATGGACTTCATTTTCAGATATATAGCACTGAATTTGTCGCGACCGATGCAAAGACGCTTTAAGACAGGCCAGCAACTTGTGCCTTGGGGCTGCACTGCTAATCCGCGTTAGCCATGCCATGAGGTTGCTAGTCACGGGGACCTTCCATAGCAAACACGTATTTTGGGCGATTTTCCGAATGCCTTTTGGGGTAAATTAGCCTGATCGGGCCCAGTCCAGCTTCAGGCTGGGAGTAATCGAAACCTCCGAGCACGGTATAAGCACAGCAGATCCAATTGCGCAAAATCTGAAGCAAGCATAATGAAGCGATGAACATGAACCACTGTAGACTGTCCTTAGATGGAGCTTGGTCACTAGACTTCAGCTACAAGTCTTTCTGAGCGTTCCTGGCAGCCCCCCTGGCTCGGAGCGAAGACCTCCGCCAGACGGAAAACATCCCAAACCAAGACCCCTTCTCGGCTATCGCGATAATGGCCCGAGGGGGCGCCACTATCGCTCCTTTCTTCTCAGCCACGCAGATTCCCACATGCTCATCCTAAGCCTTGACAAATACCGAAAGCATCAGGGCACTTGCTACCGCCTGGTGATATCTGTTAGCCTTCGCGTCTGGAGAACTTAATAGGGTATTTCATGTCCGTAAACGTCACATTTGTCGGGCGTCTTGGCAACAATATGTTTCAATATGCAATCGGAAGAATTATTGCCGAGCACCATCGTTTTGCTCTATGTTGTACGCCTACTTCCGCCTCCTTCACTGCTTTGTTTCCTTCAGCCACACTTCGCCTTTCCGGTAAGCAATATTTCTATCCAGAGCAAACGTTTTCCTTGGGGGATTCCGAACGCTGGAATGGACACAAGTTCGACCTCCAATCGGTCCTTTTGGATCGCTCGCATAGACGGATTAGCCTCCACGGATACTTCCAACGATACGAATATTTTGCGCCGCATCGCGCAGAGATCCGGGAATGGTTTGTACCCAGCCGCGCAGTCACTGATCCAGGCATCCGAAGCAATGACGTATTGGTCAATATTCGGCGGGGCATAGACTACGCTCTTTTAAACTGGACGCTGCCTATGTCATATTACGAACGCTTGCTAGGTCAAATGCACAATATTGATCGTGTATTTGTCTGCGGTACACATATTGATGATCACACCCGTCGTTATCTTGCAAAATATGACCCTGTGTATTACCACGGTACGCCGGCTGATCACTTTGTCTTCTTTGGCCGTTTTCGTCGCATAATTCTTTCGAATAGCACTTTCGCATGGTGGGCTTCGTTTCTATCCAATGCACTCGAGATATACGCTCCCGTCAATACCAGTGGAAATTTCTACAGTTTTAGAGATGGTAGTGGCGTAGATTTAAACACCCACGAAGACCGATACAAAGAAATTGACATCGACAGAACCGATATGATCACGTTCTCGGTTCGTGATACCTACGTCCCGTCAGCTATCACTAACAGACTCCGCCAAGTCGATGGTGACACAGAACGCGTGCCAAATCGCACGATCAATGAGGCCAGCTTTCTTATTTGGCTTTTACGGCAGAATACACTTCTGACCGTCCGTGATATGCGGAGTCACTACGATGGCACAAATTTTGCTAGTTTTTTGCACCGTCTATTGCATTCCGGAATTCTTCAGATTAACAATACCTATATCGAAGGCTAACGATTCCATCGGAGATGGATGTCCCGGATACGTGCATTAGTACTCAGTTATGCGCCGCACGAGTCTATACTATCTATCATCTGGTATCACTGGGTTGCCTCTACACTGACGGGTATGACAATGACCATCGAACGAGCATTACCTTTCGACTTCTTGATAGTTGGCTCCCAAAGATCGGGCACTACCCTGATGCGTCTAATCCTCGAGTGTCATAGCGCAGTTCAATGTCACGATGAGGAGGCCGCTCACATGCTTTTGGCGGGCCAGACGCCACTAGCTAATGCTCGACGACTTGTTGGCCTAAAGGTTCCACAGCTCACTGAACAGTTATCCAGTACGACGTTTAGACAAGACTCATTTTATCAACTGGGTGGCGACCATACTTGTGAGCTGCCCAATTGTTATTCCGGTCAGAAGCTGATATTTATGATCCGTGACGCCCGGGACACGGTTGCGTCAATGCTAGCTCTTCCACGTTGGCTTGAGATGTACTCCTGGCCAGTTCTTCGCTATAAAATGCTTCACGAGAAATATTTCTCAGATACATATGCTCACGAGATCTCACTGCTTCGTAAATCACCGTTTCCACGGGTAGCCGCTGCTGCTTTGATTTGGCGGTATAAAGTTGACGCGCTATTCGATTATTTAGACAAAGGATACCCTATCTTGCCAGTTTGGTATGAGACATTAGTATCTTCCCCTACGGTCGAAATGATTAGAGTGTGTGCTTTTCTTCAAATTCCTTGGGAGGAAGCAGTTTTGCACCATTCACGGATGAGTCACTCCGAGCTCGCCCCCGATGGGCGAGCAATCGGAAATACTGATCCTAGCCGTTCTATAGACTCAACATCGGTCGGGCAGTGGAAGAGTTATCTTGAGGACGGACATCTCGCGGAGATAGTCAAAATTACAGGCTCACTTCAGGGTAAATTGTACCCGCAGGCCGGAGATACCGTTGCGCGAGGTTAATAGACGCTCATAGATATCTCGGCTTTGGCTGTGGCTTAGCTGCGGGACGATTGTCAGCGGCACTCAACTTGCAGTTGCCTTGTCGTAATCTCCACTGTCGTTGCGACAATTATCCTGAAGGTCGCTAATCGCCTTCCACATAATCGCCCAGCCGCTAAAACGTGGCGGGAACTTCTTCCATCTCTCCTGCCAACGGGCTTCAATTTCCTCTGATGGTCCCCCCCCCCAGGGGCGCATCCCTTACGCCAGTTTCTAGGTGCGAACCGATGGACCCGCCATCATGAAGAATACGATCCACGGAAGCGCCGTTGCGTCGTTCAGAAAGTGCGCGACGACCACAGGTACCAGAGCTCGACGTCCCAGCAGATATGCTATTCCCCACATCATACCGAGGAAGACAGTGGGAAGAGCGATGCCAAGCCAAGCGATAACTCCATGGTTTACATAGCCCGCATGCGACAGACCAAATGCGCATCCTGGAATAAGCACCTGCATAACATTTCCATATCCGGCCTGAGCAAATTCATTCATCAGAAACGCACGAAACAATACCTCTTCACAAAACCCTGCGGTAATTCCCATGAGCAGCGCAGCGGACAGATGAAAGCCCCGGGGCACGAACGCATATAACATTGGGATGTGCATTTGTGGGAACAGCCGGAGATTGCTGCCGATTGAAAGTGCCGCAAATGAGAGGGCAACAGCCCAGGAGGACCATGTGCCGAAGCGCAGGACACCCAAATCCTTGAAGGACTGCTCACGAACGTGCAACACGAGCCAAAGCGCTATTACAAAGAGCCACTCCGCAGCCGCTCCCTCCATAACCCACACCAAAAAGCGTTGGTCGGGCGTACTATGACCCAAAGCAGGAAATAATCGCGAGAGGGCATTCGAAATGATCCAGATCACGCTGGGAATCCCAAGGCCTACAATTACGGACTCGACCCAACATTTTAGCTTGTTAGACGGCGCACCAGTCATTTTCCCTCCCAAGGTGTGGTTCGGAGATACGGTCACAGTAAATAATTTAGTGCCTCACACGTTTCAGATATCACAAATATTTCCGCTGACTTCGAGAGCGAAGCGCTGAAATTCCGTGGAACGATCTTGGGTAGAAGTTGTCTGATTTCCGCCGCAATATGATTGCACTCGACCTGCCGACGCTCACACTGACTGAGTTGCCCCAATATGAAATTGATAATTAGATTGTGATCGAAGTCATTCCAATATGCGGGGTGCCAATTTACATACCATGCCGGGGGATGGCACGATGTTTCTGGTATTCGCTGAGCAATAAGACTTCGACCAAGTGTGAACGCTCGTTCGAGCATCCAAGGAACTGTAATCTGTTCGCTTCTCACTCGATGGCCCACCAAGGCATCTGGAAGAAACCAGATCGGACCTGCCATTTCACGGAATCGAGATGCAAAATCGCTATCTTCGCAGGATATAGGCCCGTTAGCGTCAGATGCACCCAGATCCGTCCTAAAAAGCAATCCGCGGGCTCTTTCTGCCCTAACTGCGAAGTTCGGACCGAATGGCAAAAGGTACCAAGGACAAGGCTGTGGTTCACTGGCCGGCAGCGAGACCTCGGCAAAGCCAGGTACCCTGAAGGGATGTTGCCGAATCCACAACGGGGTTTCCTTGGGATAAAGGGGGGTGATGGGTCCACAGAATCCCGCCGCATCTCGGTAAGTATGAGAAGCTCGCGAGAATTCGGCGAGCCAACTCTGCGAAAATAGAACATCATCATCGGTGAATACCAACAACTGCCCGCCAGCGAGTTGCATCCCCCTGTTCAGGGCAGCAGACTTCCCCGCGTGGTCAAGGTATTCCGGCACAAGGTTCATTTTTGTGGCGAGGTCGCCGAGGACACTTGCAGTATCATCGCTGCAGCCATTCGCGACTACAACCACCTCATAGCTGTCCGCTTCAAAGGACTGATGCCGAAGCGACTCTAAAGTCACGCGCAGCTCTGCTGCACGATTTCGGGTTGCTATGATGACGCTCACACCAAGTTGATTATTCGCAGTAGTTCCGGCCACTCGACTGCCTCTGGATGCTAAGTTTAACTTAACACTCTATTCCGTCACTCAGATAAGTAATACATTGGCCGCAACTATTATGAGAACCGAACGACCTTCTTTTTTACTATGGCTTGCATTCGAGTCACAACCAATTTAGCTGTCTCTTTCCAGGTCCATTTGTCTTCGACTCTTAATCGAGCCATTACACCAAGCCTTTTCGTATTGGTCCTATTGAGGAATACACTCAGCATAATTTTCCCAAGTTGCGCGACATCAGGTTCCATTAACCAGAGGTCACCCGTGCACGGTAAACCCATAATCTCACGCTTGCCGAAGAACCGTTTGACCGCGGGTACTAGAAATCCGCATGTCTCGTCAACAAAATCATCTGTGGCACCACCAGATGTCACAATAGCTGGAAGCCCACAGGACATCGCCTCTAGAACTGGCAAGGCAAAACCTTCCCCACGATATGGATGTAGCAAGCAATCACATGAGTTGAATAACTCGACCATTTGGCTCTCAGGAAGATCCGCTGAAATCAATTTTATACGAGGACTTTCGGAGTTTAACTGACTAGCTTCGATAATGCTCCTATACCGATTCATTCCGTATTGAGGAACCTCCTTTACTATCAGAAGAACCTCATCATTTCGTGAAAAAGACCGGAGATAAGCCCGAAGAAGGCAGTCGATACCTTTACGGTAGAGGAGCCCACCTACGAATAGAAAGGTAAACGCTTTGCGTTGTGAATCACAATCTTCGCAGATGCGAGGCTTAAATAAGCCGGTATCCACTCCGTTTGGAATTACATGGATTCGGGTAGGATCGACTGAACTTGCTATGTACACGTCGCGAACATAGGTTGATGGCACCCAAACCTCGTCAAAGTCCTTGTTGATAGCTTTGACGAATGCGTCAGGTAACCATCCGTATTCCCAAGGCTGCATTAAAACAATATGGCCTGTTGCTGGTGTCGACAAATTAGGAGGCCACGCGTGACGCACGTGCAGTTGAACCTCACTGCGAACAACTGCTTTAAAGTGCGGGACAAGTGGGCCAATATTAATTCCTGGATCTACCGGAAATGGAGTTTCGCGAGGAATTATTGTCAAATTGACGCGTGGATCGAGCAACAACTCGGTTTCAATAGCTCTATTTACATTGGCCATACTATGAGAGGACTGTTGTGGACCCTCCCAGCAAACACTTATGGCCTGTTTAGAATATGCCAACCCAATTTCTCCTGGTTACTAGATTTATGATGAAAGAAAACTCTCCGAATACTAACCTACGCTCTGATGTGCCTCAGTTTGTCGCCGGATAATGCGAGAAGAGATGATTGTAGTCGTCATCGTTGTATTCATAATCTCCCATTCCAAGTACGAAAGTTACGAATAAGATTCAAGTCTCTTTGCGCGTCGCCAGAATACGTTAAGGCGCGGTCGTCCCAATAGACATTTGCGCGCGGTTTACAACCTAGAGTATCTACATTGCTGTTCCTATTTATTTCATCGAATGGGATGGAGGCATCGTGAAGATAGTTACTAATATCGTTTTCCGAACGAGTCGTATAAACAATTATTCTCCAACCTTCATCTCTAAGGTCGGTCAAGGCTCGCACAACGTCGTCTCGCGGCACTCCGAATACATCCCGACCACGCCATCCGTCGTAGTTGGCGATGACTCCGTCAAAATCTACGGCGATGGTGCGTGTACACTCCGCTTCGGCTTCTTTGGGGATATCGAATCCCCGCATATGATCATGATAAGTTGATGCAAAATCGATGACCTTGTTGGCGCTTTCGTCGATGCTCTCACTGTCGGTGGAGCAAATCACGTCGGCTGCGATAGGGGGCTCATAGGTTGATGCCACGCCGGTAAAGCCGCTAAGATTTCCCGCACGCGCTCGCTTGTATAAACCCTTTGGATCGCGAGCTTCACATACATGCAAAGGAGCATCCACGAAGACTTCAATTAGCGAACCAAGGTGGCTTCGAGCGGCTTCGCGCATCACACGAAGAGGGGAGATCGCTGCTACTAGAACAACTACGTGGTTGCGCACCAGGAGATCTGCTACAAAGGCTATGCGCCGAATGTTCTCAAGGCGATCCTCCATACTGAATCCGAGATCGGAGCAAAGACCCTGTCGGATTTCGTCCCCGTCCAGTATCTGCACCGGAGTTCCTCCGGCAAGCAGCTTCGCGGCAACTGCATTACAGAGCGTAGTTTTACCAGCTCCGCTGAGACCGGTGAACCAGATCACAAAAGCATTGCCACTCATCCCGACAATTTTGTAGGAGAATTGGGACGTAGTTAAGTCGGTTGCCATATATATGACGCCAATGACCTTTTCATCCCAAGGCAGAGTTTGCGATGGAGAATCACGTCTCAGACGAATTAGGCTTTGAGATCTGGATTCAAAAGTTCGATGTGCAGCTTGCACTCCAACGGATCGCTGTAGCTGAAAAGTTGTCCAATCAATCTCAGACTCGGCTAGCTTCCGCGTTGACCGGTCATACGCAGTCAGGCTGCTAATTCGCACCCGGCCTTTCCACGCGGTCAATTACCAACACATCCGCGGGCCCCTTCATTGGCTCCAGCTTCAATCCCAGTTGCTCCTGTATCGCTGTGAACAGACCCGGCGGCGCATCAGGCGCGGTTGCGTCTGTCTCGTTCATTGTCCATTGCAGCTTGAAGTCATACCTGCCATTGAGTCCGGTCTTGTCCACAATCGGCCGGTCCGCATAAAACAGCAGCATCAGCGCGAGTTCAGGCATCGACGTATTCTTAAAACTGTTCGTCAATTGCCCATTCCCTCCGCGAACGTCCCTCAATGGAGGCCCCTTCGGATCACTCAGATTTTCTGTCAGCTTCGGACCACCCTTTGCCACCGTCAACCCAAATAACGACATTTGCTGCTGCTCATGGTGTACTTTCAACCCGAACCGTTCCTCTAGCAGCTTCCGCAGCATGCTTTGCAGTTGCTTAATGTCCGGTTCACCTTCAACATTTGGTACCCCGTCCACATCCCACGTCACCGTCTTCACCCAATCCGGCGCGCCCGCAATCTGGCTCTTCTGCACGCTGAAACCAGCCAGCAGCATTGCCTGCACTGTCTCATTCTGGACGATTACATGTCGACCCGCAACATCCATGCGGTCTCTCCCTTCATTCGGCTCGCTCGGCTTCACCGTCGCCACTTCCCAGTCTGGATCCGCATCTTTCGCCATCATCTTTGGCTTCGCTATCCCGCTCGTTGGCGCATCCTGCGCCCACACTATGCCGCACATGCAACTGACGATTGCCGCAGCCGCAGCTGTCCAAATCCAACTCGCTCTCATCGGCATGCCTCTACGCTGCCATTGTCTGTTGTTGATACTGACTTTTCTCAATGCCAATTCTCCTTAATCAACAACGTAAGAAATGCTGTTCCCAGATGCATCGAAACACAACTGGAAGTTAGGGCCGTAGGGAACCTTCGACCCGTTAGGTGTAGCCAGAGATGGAACGAACACGGTCCTTAGGCCGAAGGGGGTGTGTTCGGCTTAGGAGGCTAAACAGCTGCGCTGAGCATTCGTCGCACACCATTCGCATAAAAACGACACTACTCTAGCAGAGCGTGTGGCTATCAGTGACACTATTTTGGAGATGTGAACTGAGTCCAAGCTAAGCCGCTGATCGGGACACGGCGATAAGATCGTTGATTCTGCCGCGGCTATGCCGGGAGCAGAATGACCTATCGTTGACTTGGAAAGAGAAAAACAAAGCACGGGTACAGTCTCCAAAGCTCAGAAATGGCGAGACGTCCAACAGAAGCACTTTGATCGCAAAAATTAGTACCCTATGGACATATGGTGTGTCAAGACAAGAATGTTCGGCAATGAGCCGCATGAAACCTAGGGAACCCTGGCTCGGCACCTAAATTAGCCCATCATTCTGATTCCAGCATAGTTAACGACTTTGCGATAGGCACTTCCTTTTCAGATATATAACACTGAATTTGTCGCGACCGATGCAAAGACGCTTTAAGACAGACCAGCAGTTTGTGCCTGGGGCTGCACCGTTAATAGGTCGTTCCGATCTCGGGTTGGTGGTGTGCCTCGCCAAAATTCGATCCGCAGCGAAAAGCGTGACGTTTGACACAAAGATCACCGAGTTTTCCTGCCTATTTTCGCCCGGAGGAAGCGACTCGGAGTGGCATATTAGGCTTGCAACCAGCCGCCGGACACTCGTCGGGGGACAGATAGCTGCACCGCCGCCATCGCTTTCAGCACTTCTTGTCGGGGTGGAGGGTTCTATGCGGCGAGCTCGTAGCGATGATGCAGGCCGCCGAGCCTGGGCATGGTGATTACCTTGCTTCTCACCCCAATGTCTTTTGCTGCCGTCCGACCCTCCGGTGTTCCCTTCCCAAGGCCAAGATGGGTTCGGTCGTCTTGGTAATAGTGGATGTACACGGCCATCAGGCGCCTCAGATGCTGCTCATTGAGCACGATGACGTGATCAAGCAAATCCCTGCGGCAGCTGCCTACGAAGCGCTCGGCAACGCCGTTCTGCCAAGGACGGCGGAAGCTGGTTTGCTTGGGTTCGATACCAAAGCTCTTGATGGTGCTGACAACCTCAAGCGTTGAAGTTGGCGGCGCGGTCGAAGATGAGATACTTCTGGGCCGAATCGTAAGAGAATGCTTCGCGCAACTGCTGCGACACCCACGCGCTCGTCGGATATCTGGTGACATTGCAGTGCAGGACGCGACGCACTCGACGGCTCCCAAGAGCACCGTTCTACACCGAAAGGTAGCGATTAAGGCAGCGAAAAAACGTACAAAATAGTGGGCTTTGCCCCGTTGCGGGCACCTGACCCGGCGTAGGCGGCAACGTATTGCTTGCCATTCTTGCCCTGCCACGTAATGGGGATAGAGTTCACGTCCGCGTTGAGGTTCTCAACCCAAAGCTCTTTCCCGGTGCGGGAGTCGAAGGCGCGGAATTTGCCATCCGTGGAGGCGCCGGTGAAGGTAAGACCGCCCCCGGTGGAAATTCCTCCGCCATTCTCCGTGTTCCTTCCGGTCTTCGGCACTCCCAGCTTGTCCAGTTCTTCGAA
>Ga0182024_10004441_pt1 | contig 32255 bp, 22 predicted proteins | sample P32metaG_FD_120480 | JGI IMG/M metagenome (GOLD analysis project Ga0182024, IMG submission 120480) | Permafrost microbial communities from Stordalen Mire, Sweden - P3-2 metaG (Illumina Assembly) | ecosystem: Environmental > Terrestrial > Soil > Wetlands > Permafrost | place: Sweden: Stordalen...
CAGCGCTCGCCGATGTACGAGTGCGGCCACACCACGCTGTTGCTCACCTTGGTGTTGTCGTCGATGACGCTGTAGCGGTCGATGACGCCGTGCTCGTTGATGTGCGCGCCGCCCTTGAGCTTCACCTCGTCACCGATGAACGCCGGGCCGTCGAGCTGCACACCGATGCCGATCTCCACGCCCTCGCCCATCCACACGTTGCCTTCGCGGCGACCGGGGATGTGGCAGCGCACCTTGCCGTCGAGCGCATCCCAGTTCGCCTGCATGTACGACTGAATCGACCCGATGTCGCACCAGTAGTCGTCGACGACGATGCCATGCAGCGGCTCGTGGCGGCGCAGCATGGTCGGGAACACATCCTGCGACCAGTCGGCGTTCGAGCCTTCCTTGATGTGGTCGAGCACCTTCGGTTCGATCACATAGATCCCGGTGTTGGCGTGGTCGCTGAAGACCTCACCCCAGGAAGGCTTCTCGAGGAACCGCTTGATGTTTCCCTCGTCGTCGGTGACGACCACCCCGTACTCGAGCGGGTTCGGGACCGAGTGAAGCACGATCGTGGCGTGTGAGCCGCGCTCCGTGTGAGCGCGGATCACCGAGGTCAGGTCGATGTCGGTCAGGGCGTCGCCGCTGATCACCAGGAAGGTGTCGTCGAGCAGGTGCGCGGCGTTGCGTACGCTCCCGGCGGTGCCGAGCGGACGGTCCTCGACGACGTACTCGATCTCCATATCGAACTCGGAGCCATCGCCCATGCGGTTGCGGATGTCGGCGCCGAGGTAGGCAAGGGTCACCACCACCTGGGTGATGCCGTGGTCCCGGAGCAGGCGAAGGATGTGCTCGAGCACCGGGGTGCCCACCACGGGAACGAGCGGCTTGGGAAGACGGCTGGTCAGTGGGCGCAGTCGCGCCCCTTCACCGCCCGCCATGACCACTGCCTTCACACAGCCACCTCCTCGGCACCGGTCTGCCGATTCAGATCATATGGTGCCCCGCCAAGAATTACGCGCGTGGCGGTGCTCCGTCGACGGGAAGCACCACGCGCTGGTGCAGGCACATGAAGCGCAGCCGCTCGAGCAGCCCGTCGATGACGATCGGCCACGCAAAGTCGGCGGCGTCCCGGCGAGCGGCGACGCGGAGCCGCTCCGCGAGTGCCGGCTGCTCGACAAGACCGCGGAGCGCGCTGGCGATCTCGGCCGGGTCGTCGGTCTCGACGACGATCGCGTTGCCGTACGGGCGGGCATACTCCTCGCCGGTCGATCCGACCATCGCGACCCCACCGGCGGCCATGGTCTCGAGGCCCACCAGCCCGAAGGGCTCGTGCCCGGAGTTGGCGAGCACGGCGGTCGCCGCCACGTTGATCTCCGTCACCACCTGGTCCGGGAGGAACCGGCGCAGGTGCACGATCGGCGCGCCGTCGGTCTCGGTGAGTGCGCGAACGATCCCGCCCGCGTCGACGACCGGCTCATACCAGTCGATGACCTCGAGCCCGGATGCGGCCGCGAAGGCGAGCACGGTGGCGCCATACGGCTCCATCCCGCCGCGGATGAGCATCCGAGCCGGCACTCCTTCTGAGCGGATTTCGGCGATCGCGGCGACGGCCTGTGTCCAGCGCTTGTCAGGGCTGAAGCGGCCGATCTTGAAGGCCAGGCATGGCGTTCCCGCCGCAGCTCGGATCGCCCGCGCCGCAGACCCGTCGACATCCGCAAGCGCACTCTCCGGGATGCCGTTGGGAATCACGACGGGGTTGACACCATACGGCCACATCAGGTGCTTCATGTACTTGCTGACGGTGGTGATCGATGCGACGAACTCGAGCACCGGCCAGTCGATCGCGTCGAAGCCGAACAGGTTGTTCGCGTTCCAGAGCAGCACCGCGTTCTGGCGCATGCCGAGGGTGTGCAGCCGGTCGCTCAGCGCCTTGCAGAACCAAGCGGTGTGCCATTCCTCGCACAGGACCGCGGTGACCCTCCCCGCCTCAACCGCCGGCCGGATGATGCTGTCGATGAGCGCGTCAGGCAGCGTTGCGGTCAGGTCGCGGATCTTGGCGAGCTCACCTTCGTAGACGCCGTTCCGATATCGATCGCTGATCTGCTGGCACCACCGCACGAGCTGCACTCCCTGATCGAGCTCGACGCCGGGCTTGTCGGGATCGCCCACGAACACGAGGGTGGTGCGAAACCCGAGTGCCGCAAAGGCCCTGCACAGCTCACGTGCGCGGACCCCAAGGCCGCCTGCCTGGCTGTACTGATCGGGTCCCTCGAAGGACACCATCACGATGTCGAGGGTTTCAGGGGTGAACATCGCTGCACAGTGTGCGAAACCGGCCACGCGAGGTGCCGGCTTCGACATGCTCCCGGTCCCTCATCGGAGCGTCGGGTGCGACCACGGACGGGGGCCGAAGCCCCCGATCCTGGTCACGAAAGAGGCGAAGGACCGGCTGGCGGGCGCCGGTTTCTCCGCCCAACGAGAGTGTCGCAAGTGGTCCGAACATAGCCTCCGATGCTGGGACACAGATTCGTAACGGAAGGGGCACGTTGTCACAGACCAAGCAGGGTCGCGGCGTTCCCGCCCATCACGAGATCGCGTTCCGCGGGCGTGAGCTCGGCCTGCGCGAAGGCGTCGATGTAGCGTCGGGCCGGGAGCAGCGGATGGTCGGATCCGAAGAGCAGCCGGTCGGCGCCGCACAGATCGATCACCGCGCGATACGCCGTCGGCGCGAAGAGATACGGACCGGCTGCTGTATCGAACCAGAGCCTCCTGCAGAGCTCCGCGACCTCGGGCATGTGCGCGTAGAACGGCAGCCCGCCGCCGAGATGCGCGCAGACCAGCTTCAGCCCGGGATGGCGCAGCGCAAAGGCGGCGACCTTGTCGGGGGTCGCAGTGCCCTTGCCCGGGTAGTCATGGCCGACCGGTTCGCTGCAGTGCAGCACCAGGGGGATACCGAGAGCGTTGCACGCTCCGGCGACGTCATCGGCTGCGGTCTCCGAGAGGTCGAAGCCCTGCGCATCCGCGTTGAGCTCGCCGACCCCGCGCAGGCCTGCGTCGGCACAGCGGCGCACCTCGTCCACTGCCCCGGGTCGCGCCGGGCTGACCGTTGCGAAGCACGTGAGCCGGTCGGCGTGATCGCGCTGGACCCGGATGAGGTGATCATTGGACTCGGCGCAATGCGCTGGGTCGGCGAACGGCCAGCCGAAGCAGACGGACCGATCGATGCCGGTCGCGTCCATGGTGTCGAGCAGCTCGTCGGCGGTGACGATCGAACGCCCGCCCTGATGGCACATGTCGAACCACGGGTCGGCACCCGCGAGCGCGTCGCGGGAATCGCGCATGCCCGCCGGCAGGATGTGCACGTGGCTGTCGATGATCATCCGAGCCACCGGCCCTGGGCAAAGATCCACGTCCCTGCGCACATGAGCACGGCGCTTGCGCCGAGCATCGCGGGCCGGGCACGTGGGAACCGCTGGGTCAGATCACAGACGAGCAGGACGACCGGGAACAGCGCGAGGCTGTATCGGGGCTGGGAGCGCCAGAACGGCAAGGATGCGGTCATCAACCAGGCGATGGTGCAGTACAGAGCCAGTGACCGGGGGATCCCTGACGACATCCACATGCCGGCGCAGAGCACGAGGCCGAGCAGGCCGTAGGCGATCTCGCGGGCGAAGATCGAGCGCGTCTCGCCATCGGTGGTGCTGAGCAGGGTGTGCCACGTGGCCGCGAATCCCGTCCACGGCGGGGTGGGCTGCAACCCGAACGACGGCAGGTGGTCGGCGTGGAGGAGCGCCAGGGCGTCACCGATGTGGATCTGCATGTACACGCCATAGAGCACGAGTGGGAGCGCGGCGAGCAGGACGAGGAGTATCTCCGGGCGCGGTCGCCATCCGGTTCTTCGGAGCTGCTCGAGGGCGAGTGCGGGGATCAGCGCCAGTCCCGTGAGCCGAAACGCGCAGGCGAGCGCTGCCGCGATGATCGCCTTGCGCGACTGGCCGGCGCGCGCGTAGTAGAGGCTGGCGGCGGCCGACGCGATGAAGGTGCTCTCACTGAACGGCGCGATCAGAAAGAGCGCCGTCGGCGCGAGCGCGATCAGCCACATCGAGAAGTTCGCAGCGGACCGGTCGCGCTCGCCCATCACGAGGCGGCCGAGGTACCAGAGCGCGACCGTCTCGGCGACGGCATTCACCAACCACGAGGCGATCACGTCGTCGCGGGTGATCAGCATCACCGCGCGGACGGCGAGCGGAAACCCCGGCAGGAATGCGTCGCGATAGTCGAGATGTGCCGGATACCCGTGGGCAGCGATGGACATGAAGCTGATCGCGTCCCACGAGACGAGGTGATCGTGGAGCCCGGTGAGCAGCGGGACCCCCGGGAAATCGATGGTGAGCACCGCGATGAACACGCCGAGCCAGAGCAGGCGCGAAATCGCGACCGCCGCGAGGGCTGTGCCCCACAGCGATGCCGTTGCCGATCGGCCAGTCACGCCGGCGGTTCGAGCCCGTCGAGCATCGCTGGGTCGTTGCGCAGCTGCCAGAGCTCGCGGAATGCGCGCAGCACCACGTGGATGTCGGCCCCGGTCGCGCGACCGGTCGTGCGCGGGTAGTGGTGCACACCGACGTCCATGAGCCGGTAACCGGCGCGGCGCGCGCGCACCAGGAGTTCGGTGGACACGAGCGCGCCGTCCGCGTGCAATCCCTGACCGACGGCGACGGGGAACAGCTTGAACGCGCAGTTGACGTCGCGCGTGGTGGGGCCGAACCCGAGTCGCACCAGCCCGAAGAATGCCTTGTGATAGAAGCGCCGAACCCACGTGTCCCGGCGCCGGATCCGATATCCGCAGATGACCCTGTCGGGTCCATACAAAGCCAGGAGCCGAGAAATCTCGATCGGATCGAACTGACCGTCGCTGTCCATGAGAAACACCGCGTCACGCGTTGCCGCGTCGAAGCCGGTGCGCAACGCCGCCCCGTAGCCGCGGTTGTGCGGGTGCGAGATCACGCGCAGGCGGGCACCGAGTCCGTTCACGGCCGTTGCCCGCGCCGCGGTTGCGTCGCTACTGCCGTCATCGACCACCAGGATCTCGAAATCGACGACGCCGAGCTCGCTGAGAGCGGCGGCCGTGCGCCGCACCGTCTCGGCGATCACCGCCTCCTCGTTGTACGCGGGGAGCACCGCGCTCACCGATGGATGGACCCGCATGACCGTCACGGCCTCGGTCACGTCACGCCCTCCCACGGACGTCGTAAATGGTGATGTGGTCGGTGCGCGCCACCACCGGCAGTCCCTGGGCCGCCCACCAGCCGATGCCTTCCTGAGCGTCGATCGCACCTGGGTCGGTGAGACGGTTGTCGATCTCGACATAGCTGATGCCGTACTTGTGGAGCAGGGCGAACACCGGGCACGTCGCCTCATCCGTGGCGCAGCCTGTGTACATGGTCTGAACGTCCGTGAAGCGCTGCTCGAAGCTGATGCCGTAGCTCCAGAGCCAGCCCCCGTAGCCCATCACCCCGATGCGGCCGGCCACAGCGAGGACCGGATCGTTGGGCCGGCCGAAGGTGAGAAAGACCGAGCCTTGGGGGGTCACGCGGTCGATTGTCGATGCCAGCTGCAACTCCTGCGTGTTCGCGATCGTGTACGGCCCGGTGATCGAATCCTGCTGAGGCGTCCACGGCAGCAGCCGCAGCACCACGAGCAAACCGGTGAGGACGACGGGCGCGACGAGCACGATCGCCGCCACGCGCGGCCAGGCCCGCCGCCACCAGTTGGCTGCCAGGGCCCCGATCAATAAGGCGATGACCAGGTACCAGTACACGAGCAACTTGGTGTTGTCCCAGTTCCACGACTGGAAGACGACGAGGTTGCAAGCGGCGAAGATGAGCAGCGCGCCGAGTGTGAGCTCGAGCAGCGGCACCGGAAAGGCGTCCGTGAGGACACGTCCAACGCTCCCGCCGGCAAGCCGCACCGCCACGGCAAGCGCGACGAACGCAAGCAGCGGCACCGCGATCCCGAGATTTGCAAGCCAGAATCCCCACCAGCCCGCCGTCCCCACCAAGCCCATCGCCTGGATGGCTCCGCTGAAAAGATTGCCCAAGGAGAAGTCGAGGCGGCCCGCCGGGTTGGCGGCGCTGCCGGCGTTGGCCATCCATCCCGGCTCGAGCCACGGGTACACATTGGTGCCGTAGGGCGTCACTGCTGCCCCGTGCTGTGACAGCGCGAGCTGCGCGAGTCGGATGCTCCCGATCACCACCGCGACGCCGAGGAGGTAGAACCACTCGCGCCGCCGCCGTCGCCAGAACAGGACGAAAAGCAGGATCGACAACGCGATCAGGGTCTGGACATGAACGATGGGCAGCAGGCCGATCAGGACGCCGGCGAGCGCGAAAGGTTCCCAGCTCGGGCCGTGCGATGACGCACCGGCAAGTACCAGCAGGAGCACCGAGATCGCAGCCGCGAATCCAAAGAGCAGCGTGCGTTGCGGCAGCCACCACGCCATGAGCGGCGTGTACCACTGCATGTTCGGCAGTGGCGCCGTGCCACCGTCAGACGGCAGCCCGTCGTACGCGCGGGGCTGCGACGCGATCGTTCCTGGGAGATCGTGCAACGTCCATCCGACGATCGACGCCCCCGTCCCCGGATGCGTCACCACGTACTGCAACGTGCACTGGGTCGCGGTGTAACCATGGCTCATGCATGCATCGGAGAAGGCGCCGATGAACCCCAGCCCGCCGCCGGTGAAGCAGATGACCACGGCAATGATCCCGGCGCCAGTCCCGATTCCGAGGCGCCGTCCGAGGGCGACCACCAGCATGCCGATGACCACCATGAGGATGCCGCCGGGAATCGCCAGCGCCAGACCCGGTGCCAGACCGAGGGTGATCAGGGTCGCCGCGTGGAAGTCCGGCAGGAATGGATAGAGCAGCGTCGTCCCGCTCAGGAGCGGGTTGACCGGCGGGATGTTGCCCCCCACCGCGAAGCTCGTCGCGGTGGTCAGGTGCTGCGACCAGTCGGCCCACACAGTTGGATAGCCGGCCTCGAGGCCGCCCGCATCCGAGTACACGGTATGCGCAAAGATCGCCACCACAATCGCGATCCCTCCGACCAGCGAACCGATGGCGAGCCACGGGATGCGCTGCCTCCAGCGGTCTCGCGACTCCACCCACGACGCATGCCACGTCGCCCGTTGGTCGACCGTCAGCAGCGAGACGAGCAAGCCGACGACCAGGACAAGCGCCGGCCCGGCGAGCACCGTCATGGTGGTGAGTCCCGTGAGGAGCGAGAGCCCGTACGTCGCGGCGGTGCCCACGAGCAGGCCGCTTGTGATCCCGATCAAGGACCGCTCGGCAAGGGTGAGATGCGTCCTCACCAGACCGGCAAGGGCCGCTCCGGCTGCGAGGGTCAGCACGGCGTCGAGGATGACGAGGAATGCGGTCACCCGACGTCGACCCAGACCCTCATCTGTTGGTCGGCAGAGCTCTGCGGCATGGCCGTCCACATCGGGTAGAAGAAGATGAACGCGGCGAGCACGCTGCCGATCACGGCATACGAGACCGGCGCCAGCGGTATCTCCCTGCGACCAAAGGGGATTCGGATGCGTCGCAGCGCTGTCAGTGCGTAGGCGAGCGCGAGCGCTGTGAACAGCAACATCCCGAGCGCGTGATAGAAGAACAGCACGCGCCGCTCATTGCCGGGCACCCACATCATCCATGAGGCGACGTACCCGAGAATGATGAACGCGGGCACGAATCGTCGCGAGATCACCGCGGACACCGCGACCAGCGCGGCGAAGACGATCATCCCAACGTACGCAACCGCAAACAAGGATCCCGGATAGGTTCGTGCAATCTCGTACTGCGACGACGGCGCCATGTGAAACAGCGCAGTGAATTGCGATGCCGTGTAGGACGTGTTGAAGTTGTTGGGATTGTGGTATCGAACTGCCGCCTGGTACAGGATGATCATGGCCACGAGGGAACCGAGTCCGATGAGCGCCACCAGCAGGCGCCACCAGTTCGGCCCTCGCGTCAGCCGCCACACGCAGAACAGCAGCGCGAGAATACCGAGCCACCATATGGCCGGATTGCCCATATCCGTGATCTGCTCCACCGACCCGTTCGCCTGTGACGCCGCATAGAAGAGCACCGGGTGCTCCATGATCGGCCAGGTCAGCCACAGCGACGAGTACGGGTGGCTGTGACATTCCTCGGCGTGATAGCGCAGTGACGCCGCGGTGATCTGCACGATGTTGTCGATGGCCTCGACAGGGTTCGGCACCGTCACTGACCCCACTTTCATCACCGGAACGTTGAGGATCTTCGCTGTTCCCGGCAGACCGGAGACCGCCGGGTTGCAGCCTGTGAAGAAGTACACATCCTGGTGCTGGATGGTCTCGTAGCGTGAGAACGACGCACCGAAGATGGCCAGGGCAATGAGACCGCCAGCGACGTAGTGGAGCAGCGCTCGCGGACCCGCCGCGTGTCGCCACATGATGCTCTCCGCTCGCCCCGGTCCCGCGATGCGCCGCAACCACGGGATGAATCCCGCGAGATACGGCGAGATGCCCCTGAACACAATCAGGGCCCCGGCGACGACCAGGGGCGCCAGCGCGGTGAGCTTGGCTGCAAATGCCAGCCCGGCGACACCCGCCATCACATAGAGGGTGATCCGCCACTGCACGCGCGTTCGCGCCTGCCAGTGCAATAAGAAGACGTAATAGAAGAGCGCGACGAAGAAGATGGCGATGATGTCGATCACGCCGGTGCGCGACTCGACAAATGCGAGCCCGTCGAAACAGATGAAGGCCGCAGTGACCATCGCGAAGAAGCGATCGCGGCGGAGACGCAGGGCCACCAGGTACATGAGCCCGACGAGCAGGCTGCCGAAGATGGTGGTGCTCAGCCGCCACGTCCAGCTGTTGAAGCCGAAGAATGCGATCGGCGGTGCCATGAGGAGCTTGGCCAGCGGTGGCTCGGGGTCGAAGTACGATTCCGCCGGCTGGCGGAGGTCCTTGGCGGCGTCGACCGGGAAGTAGACCTCGTCGAACACGAAGCCGCAGGAGTTCACGTCCGTGTGGTTGACCTTCACCCCGTTGACCACGCCTGGCGGCCCGATCGGGACCGTTGTGCACTCGGCGCTCGAGCCACCCGTGGTGGGGTAGCCGACCCCCAGCGCGGTGACCGTCCCGCTGCCGCTCAGGAAGTTGGGGAAGATCGGGCTCGCGAAGCGGAGCCCGAAGGCCACGAGCACCAGGACGATGACGGCGATGACGTCGAACCGGCCGAGGTCCAGGAAGCCCCGCAGCCCGGCTCGGACCAGTGGCGGGCCGCCATCGGACTCGAGTTTGGTAGGCTCTGGGTTCACGACTTCGGTTGACATCTCTTTACAAGAATTGGGAGTTCCTTTACTGCTATCCTGAGAAGCGTCGGGTTACAGTCAAGTTCGCGGTCCGCAGGCTGCCCTGTTTGAAACTCATTCCCTTCCTGAAAGGCCGGAGGGTTCCCCCTCCGGTCTTTTTTTGCCCAAAAACGCTCCCGGGCAGCTTGTCCCGCGGCTGGCGCGCACGGGCAACGTGAGTCACGCGAGGGATGCTGACATAGGCGTCAGCCCCGCGGACATACCGGCGCTCAGGCCGCTGCGGAGATCCGGGAGGCGCCGGCCGGGATGATCGCGAGCATCCGATCGATGGCGCCCCTGGCCTGGGCGGCGATGACCGGGTCGACCGTGACGCGCGGCGCCATCCGTTCCAGCGAGCGCGCGACCTTCTCCAGCGTGATCTTCTTCATATAAGGACACACGGCCGCCTCCGACGCGGCAAGAAACCGCTTGCCCGGCGACTGCTCCTGCATGCGGTGCAGGATGCCGACTTCGGTGGCGACGATGAAGGTCGATGCCGGGGATTCGGCCGCCCTGCGGACCATGCCCTCGGTGGAGGTGACCACCGTCGCCGGGCCGGCGACGTCGCCGGACGACATCCGATAGAGCGTCGACGAGGTGCACCCGCATTCGGGGTGGACCAGGAGCTCTGCGTCGGGGTGCTCCTTGCGCATGGCGTCGAGCCGCTCCGGGACGATGCCCGCGTGGACATGGCATTCGCCCATCCACACGTGCATCTTCCGACCGGTCACCCGCTCCAGGTGTGCGCCAAGGAACATGTCCGGGCAGAAGAGGATCTCCCGATCCGCGGGGATCGAGCGGATGACGGCCTCGGCGTTGGACGAGGTGCAGCAGTAGTCCGAGAGTGCCTTGACCTCGGCGGTGGTGTTGACATACGAGACGACCACCGCGCCTGGGTACTGTGCGCGCCAGGCGCGAAGCTGATCCGCGTCGATGGTGGCGGCCAGCGAGCAGCCTGCCTCCAGGTCGGGCAGCAGGACTGTCTTCTCCGGCGAGAGGATCGCGGCCGTCTCAGCCATGAAGTGGACGCCGCAGAAGACGATCACGGAGGCGTCGGTCGCAGCGGCCTGCTGCGAGAGACCGAGCGAATCGCCGACGAAATCGGCGATGTCCTGGACCTCTGGACGCTGGTAGTTGTGCGCCAGGATCACCGCGTTGCGCTCATGTCGCAACTGCTCGATCCGCTCGATGAGCCGTGTCCGGCCCTCTGTCGCGACGTCCCGCTGTGCTGTGATCATCCCCGCCACCTTTCCCCGCCTGCACGGGGTCTGTGGATTTAGGTCAGATTGACCTAAGCAAGTATAGCAGGCTGGGCGGACTGTCAGAGACCGGTTCGCAGCGAAGGTTCTTCATCTACCGTTGGGGCCGTGACGGTGATCGGGGTCGTGGTCCGGCCGAGAAGCACATTCGCCGCACTGGCGGTCTCGCCACGTCTCCCGCTCGGCTTTGCCGCGGTGGTGGGAAGCGGAGTGCTTGCGCTCGCGCTCGGCCTGATCGCCGATCGGATCGGCGCCGGTGGCACATCAGGACTCGTGACATCGTTGCTGCTCCCCGTTCTCTTCCTCGTCTACTGGGGTGCCGCGGCGCTGATCATCGATGCCGGAGCAGGACTGGCCGCAAGTGGGGGACGCTGGCGGACCTACCTCGCGGTCAGCGGCTTCACCTTCATCCCCTGGGTCGCGTTCGGGCTGCTCTCGGTGGCCGAGGCAGCCGCCGGCACCAGCTCCGTCGTGGAGTCGGTGATCGCCTGGCTGACCCTGCCGCTCCTGGCGTGGTTCCTCTACCTGACCGCGCTCGCGGTCTATTCGGTCTTCGAGGTGACACCGTTCGTCGCGCTCGCCCTCGCGATGCTACCGGACGCGGTCCTGCTGTTCCTGTTGATCGTGCTGCTCGTTGCAGCAAGCCTCTGAATGATCGCCGGCATTCGATGACGCGCCTGCGCGCCCGCATTCCTGCCGGGCTGGCCGTCGCTGCGGTCTACGTGGTGATCGCATTCCTGCTGACCATCGCGGCGTGGCGGGCGCCGGCCACCACGTATATCGGCGAGGGACCGGATCCCGTCCAGGCCATGTGGGGCATCGGCTGGGTGCCGTTCGCGGCCACCCACGGTCTGAATCCTCTGGTCTCCGGCGCCATGAACACGCCTGCAGGACTGAATCTGCTGTGGGCGGACGTGTTCGCACTGCCGATGGGCCTGGTGCTCTGGCCGGTGACGGTCGCCTTCGGCGCGACGGTCACGTACAACCTCGTCGTCACGCTGAGCCTCGCGCTCGCCGCATTCCTCGCGTACGGGGTGATACGCCGGTGGGTCCCCGGAGTGGTCGCCGCGGCGTTCGGCGGATTGCTCTACGGGTTCTCGCCATACATGACCGCGCAGTATTTCGGTCACGTCGGCCTTGTCCTGAGCGCGATCACGCCACCGCTCGCATTGCTGCTCCTGGATGAGATCGTCGTGCGCCAGCATCGCCGTCCACTCACGCTCGGCTTGCTGGCGGCCGGTCTCACGGTCCTGCAGTTCTTCATCACCCAGGAGGTGCTGCTCACCGAGATGATCGCTGCCGCGATCGTGGTCGTCGTGCTTGCGATCTCCTACCCCGACCGCGTGCGAAGCCACGCCGGGTTTGTTTTGCGCACGCTCGGTGTTGCAGCGGTGGCCGCGCTCGCGGTGCTCGCATATCCAACCTGGCTGCAGTTCTTTGCACCGGGACACCTGGTCATCCACGGCGCGGTGCACGGTACCGATACGTACGTGAGCGACCTGGCGAACTTCGTCGTTCCCACCGTCGCGCAGTTGATTTCACCGCAGGGCGCGGTCAACATCTCGTCGCACTTCACCGGGAATGCGTCGGAGTGGGACGCATATCTCGGCATTCCCCTTCTCCTGCTGTTGCTCGTTGCGACGATCCGGTTCTGGGGGATCCCGGTCATCCGGACCGCCGGCATCGTCGCGATGGTGATCGCCATCTGCTCACTCGGTGCCGACCTTCACGTGGCAGGACACCAGGTTTCCCTGCCACTGCCGTGGTGGATCCCCGCGCACCTGCCGGTGCTGGAAAATATCCTGCCGGCCCGATTGACGATCTACGTGTACCTCGCGGCCGCGATCACGTTCGCGTTTCTGCTCCGAATCATGTGGCTCCTGCGCTCGAGCCTCGCCCTGAACGCCGTCGTAGCCCTGGCGGTGCTCCTGCCGATCGTGCCGGCGCTGCCGGCGCCCGCCACAACGTTGCGGACGCGAGCCCCGTTCACATCCAAAGCGTCGGCGCAACCCTTCGCCGGAGCGAACGTGCTTTTCGAGCCGTTTCCCGGCGTCGACTTTCCACAGGCGATGCTCTGGCAGCGAAGCGCGAACTACACGTTCACGATGCTCGGCGGCTACGTGATCGGCCCGTACCCGCCGGCTGTTCAGGCTCTGCAGCAGACGATCAGCGACCTGGTCAAGCAGCCGGCGGTCACGCTGTCGTCATCCCAGCAAATGGCGCTGCGCTCGCAATTGCTCGCACTCAATGTCAACACCGTGATCGTCGATCCGGCAGTCGTGCCCGGCGCAACGCGATCGCTGTTCACGCAGATCCTCGGCGCGCCTCCTGTGGCCGAGGACGGCCTCCTGATCTGGCCGGTCCGCTAGGCCACCCGGCTGCGACACCGATCTGTGACGGCCGATAACCGCTGCGGCGATTCGCGCCTATTCTGTCCCGGTGACTCTCGAACGGCCGCGCGGCGGCGCGCCAGTCGTCAGCCTCGTCATTCCCACGCGCAACGAGGCGAACAACGTCCAGCCCCTGGTCGACAGGGTGACCGCCGCACTCGGCGTCACCGCGTTCGAGATCTGTTTTGTCGATGACAGCGACGACAACACCGCCGAGCTGCTCCTCGACCTCGCGCAGTCCAACCCGTCGATCCGCTGCCTGCTGCGCCAGGGCGCCGACCGCAAAGGCGGGTTGAGCACAGCGGTGGTCGCGGGGCTGCACATGGCGCGCGGGCAGTACGTCTGCGTCATGGACGCCGACCTGCAGCACCCTCCAGAGCTCATCCCCACCCTCCTCGCGGAGGCTGAACGGGGAGCGGACCTCGTGGTCGCGAGCCGGTACGTGCAGGGCGGGAGCCACGAGGGCCTCGGATCGCCGGTGCGGCGCATGGTGAGCCGCGAGGCCACGACGCTGGCTCGGCTGCTGTTCAAGGAGGCACGCCAGAGCTCGGATCCGCTGTCGGGCTTCTTCCTCTGTCGCCGCGCGCTGATCGACGGCATCGAGTTCCGCCCGGTCGGATTCAAGATCCTGCTCGAGCTGCTCGTCTGCGTTCCCGATCTGCGCGTCGTCGATGTCCCGGTCACGCAGGCCGCGCGCGCCGAGGGAGTCAGCAAGGCCACCGCCCGGCAGGGCCTCCTCTACCTCCGTCATCTCCGGTCGCTGTTCTTCGACGTCCCGGGGTCGGCCCGCGTGTGGAAGTTCGGATTGGTGGGCCTGAGTGGTGTCTGCGTGTTCCTGCCGGTCCTCGCGGTCCTGGTGGGCGTCGCCGGCGTCAAACCGCTGATCGCGTTCATCCCTGCGTTCGCGCTGAGCGCGGCGTGGAACACCGCCCTGAACTGGCGGCTCACCTTTGGAGACCAGCGGCGCGGCGGCCAGGGGCCGCGCCACTATCTCGAGTTCGCGCTCCTGAGCGGGTGCGTCATGTTCTGCGCCTTTGCAGTGCTGGTGCAGATCGGGACCCCGAGTGTGATTGCCGGTCTCGCCGCCGCATTGGTGGCGATGCTCCTCAACGGCCTGGTCAATCGCGCACACCTGCACCGCAGCCCTTCGATGTGGGCATCGATCGCCATCGACCACGGCGTGCAGGGTGGCCTGGCTCGCCTCGCGGACGAGGTCGGCGCAGATCGGGCCTACCTGCTCCCGGCGCGCGCCGATGCTGCGTCCGGGCTTCCCGAGGGCTTGCTCGCACACGTCATCGCGCACCGCCGGCCGGTGCTGCTCACCGAGGCGGCGTCATATCGCGCCCAGCGGCGGTCGAACATCGAGACCGCGTCGCGGATGCTCATTCCTGTCGTGCGGGACGACCGGGTCGTCGCGGTGGTGGTCTGTGAACGGTTCGCCCCGGGCGGCTTTGAAGCGGCCGCACTCGAGACCGCCACCGTTGCCGTCGCGGCGATCGAGCCGCTCATCGTTGCGGCGTCCAGCGATCAGCCGGTGCGACCCGAGGTTGCCCCGGCCCGCGCCGCACCCGGACCCGCGAGGTAATACCGACGGCGGCGGGGGCGTTCCTGTCCGATCGCGGCCGGGTTGGCATCGGTTGGCGTATCGCAAAGCCTGGGGTGCTCTGCATCACCGGGATCGTTGCCGCCACGGCACTCCGCTGGGCAGTCGGTGCGCCGGACACGGCCGCGTCGATGCCTGCCGGCGTCGTGTTCGCGCTCGCGCTGCTGACGGTCGCGATCGCGGCGGGGTGGCGGCCCGGACGGCCGGCGGTGACTGGCGCGGTGCTTGGGATCGCCGGCGGTGGTGCGCTGGTCGGCGCGTGGCTGATCTCTCACAACGCGCCGGGCTCCCAGATCGCCCCGATCAACGCTGCCATCGCGCTCTGGACGCCGCTCGTCGCGCTGGTGGCAGTCGCTGAAGAGGTTGCGTTGCGCGGTGCGCTCTTCAGCGCGGTCCGATCAAGCTACGGCGACACTGCCGCCCTGGTCGTCACGACGCTGCTCTTCGCGTTGATGCACGTTCCCCTGTACGGCATCGGATCGCTGCCGCTGGATCTTGCGGTCGGGCTGCTCCTCGGCGGTCTTCGCATCGTGAGCGGGGGTGTGTTCGCTCCCGCAGTGGCACATGTCATCGCCGATCTCGCGGGCGGATGGTTGCTGTGACGGCACGCCGCGGCTGGGCCGTAATCGCGGCTGCTCTGATCGCATTGATGCTCGTGTGGCGATTCTTGCCAGCCGGCGCGCCGCCGATCTACGACGGGCAGTGCATCGCCGACCCATACGTCACGCTCGGCAGCAGTCCGGGGCCCAAGCCGGCAACCACGACCTTTCCGAAGGCGGCGACCTTCCCACCTGAAGGGGTGGCGACCACCGAGATCCCACCCCAGGCGCAGATCCTCATACAAGCCGGCGCCTTCGATAACTCGACGGCGGTGACCGTAAGCATCACGCCAGTGCCTGCGAGTTCGGTGACGCCGCCCAACGGCACCATCGTCGGCAACGTCTACCGGATCACGGCAGTCGACGCGTCGGGCACCGAGCTCGAACCGACGCCGTCGCTGCCCGTATACGTCATCCTGCGAGCACTGAGCTCGTCCCCAGCCCCAACCATCGATCGGTTCAACGGCACCGCATGGACGCCACTTTCCACCTACAACGCCGGGTGCGGGAACACGTTCGAGGGGACGTCGACGCAGCTGGGCGAGTTCGCCGCTGTGGTGCCCGGGAGCGGCGGTGGGACGCCTCACCCGTCAGGTGGCGGCGTCCCTACTGTGGCGATCATCGGAGGGCTGGCGCTGCTCCTGATCATCGTCGTGGCGGTGCTGTTCGCCCTCGATCGACGGCGTAGCGCGGCGCGCTGAGTCAGGAGCGGAGCCGTGGGGTGCCGAGCCAGCTCTCCATCTCGATGAGCCAGCGCTCGCCGGGCGGCCCCATCCCGGCGCCGGGGACGCCGAGCCGCTGCAGCAGGGTGCGCCGTCCACCGAGGCGCAGCGTCAGGCGGTGCGGGAGTGCCGCGAGATCCTGGGCGGCTTCGAGCGCGTCGTCCTCGTCGTCGGCGAGCCCATCGACGAGCCCGAGTTCCACCGCGCGCGTTCCGAGCCACACCTCTCCGGTCGTGACCCGCGCGATCCCCGCATCGTCGTAGCCGCGAGCCGCACGCACCGCGCCGCTGAAGCGCTGGAAGATGGCGTCAACAAGCTCGCGCTCGCGCGCCTCGTCCTCCTCGGTGGGTTCGCGCCACGGGGCTCCGAGATCCTTGAACGGGCCGGTCTTGGTGACCGCAACCCGAGCGCCGGCGCGGCGAAGCGCATCGACCACGACCGGACGAACGCTGATGACGCCGATCGATCCGACGAGCGCGCTGGGAAACGCGAGCACCCGCGTTGACGCACACGCGAGGAAGTAGGCGCCGGAAGCGCCGACACCTTTGATCCAGGCGACCACGGGCTTGCGCGCGGCGAGCCGGCGCACCGCCACGTAGAGCTGCTCCGATGCGATCGCGGTGCCACCCGGCGAATCGATCTCGAGGAGCACCGCGCGGACGCGCGCGTTCCTACGCGCCTGGCCGATGGTGCGGATCAGATCGTCAGTCCGCGCTGCGCCGCCGATCGCCCCGCGGACCTGCACGACGGCGATCCGTCTGCGATCGGTGATGCCGGAGAGGCGCTCAGACAGACCGCTCTCGGAGACCACCACTGCATGCTAGTCCGCCCGGACTGACCGGTGGACTGAGCGTCAGTGCTCGCCCGCGGTCCGCGCGGTCTCGGCCTCATGCAGGGTCGTGCTCACCGTCTGACCGCTGACGTCGAGGACCAACCCGATGGTGTCGCCATCGTCCCAGCCGCACAGCGAGACCGCGGTGAGCGGCGCCGGTCCGGTCGCCGGTGAACACATGAAGTCGCTGCCGCCGCTTGTGGCGTTGAGCGTCCTGGCCGTGATCACCGTCAGGCCCTGGGTCTTGAGCCCGGTGGTGAAATCGGTGAAGAACTGGCTGGTGCTGCTTTCGATGTTAGGCCCCTGTGCGAGGAGCACGACGAGCTTCGGTGTTCCCGCGTGGCCGTACACGCCGCCCACCACCCGGGTGGCGCCGTCCTGCTGCATCACGGTCTGCATCTGCTGCGTGACCGCGGTCGCGGCGGCCGTGTGGATGGCGGTGAGCGAGCCGACCGAGGCCGGCGTCGTGATGGTGTGATCGGGATGCGCCCGGCCGCTGAACCACTCGTAGCCGGCGAACCCGAGGATCGCCACGAGGATCACCGAGAGGACGATGCGCATGAACGTCTTGCCCGAGAGCGTGCGCTTGCGCGGGGCCTCCGGCACGGCCCAGTTGGACCGGTCGCGGTCGGCGCCTGGGATCGGCCGGGTCTGCCAGGAGGATCCTTCGCCGGTTTCGCCGCCACGATTGGGCAGAAACACGCCTTCACGAGGCCGAACGTTCCACCCGCTCCCGCCCGGGCTGACCGGTCCTGTCGAAGGTGCGGGTTCGGGACGAATACCGATGGTGGGTGTCGAAAGGCGCCCCTGCGCAACACCGAGTGACGCGGGGACCGCCTCGAACGCCGGCTGCCGGGTTCCCATGCCGACGTCGACGGGCGGAGGTTTGGGCACCGGGCCGTTCGCCGGCGGCGGCGGTGAGGTTCGCAGCGTCCGCGGATCAGGCGTTGTGCTTGGGGCGATGGGCGTCCGCGGAGCCGCCTCGAACGCGAGGTTCGGATCGCCGGCCTCTCGTGCGGGTGCGCGTGGCGCCGGGGCGCGTTCGAAGTGCGCCGGGTCTTCGACCTCCTTGAACGAAAGGGGAGTGCCGCCTCCCTCTGTGGTGTGCTCGGTCATCGTCTTCCATTTCGTTGGCGCACGGCGCGGCAATCGAGATGCTCGCAGCCTATGCCGGTGGCGAAGCGCCACAGGCCATGTCAGGGCACTGCTGCCGGAGTGTCACGGATGTGTCACGCCGCATCCACGGCATCCTGGCGATCAGCGGTAGTCGTGGGAACCGTGAAACCCCGTGTCCGGGGAAGGAGGTCCGGGATGGGCGATCGGGTCGCCTTCCGGGGTGAGCGCCGTGACTCGCTCGACCAGGACGTTGACCCTGCCGTGCTCCACCTGGAGGCGTCCGTCGACCATGAGCAGGGGATGGCGGCTCACCTCGAGTGTTCGCTGCACCACCGCGGGCCGGAACACCAGGTCGAGATGCGCCTCGTCGTCCGCCAGGGTGAAGAACCGGAAGCCACGTGCCGTTGACGGCTGCTGGCGGGTGATCACCAGCCCGGCGACGCGGATCCTCATGCCGTCCGCGAGATCGCGCACCTTCACGAGCGGCACGCAGCCGAGCGAATCGAGCCGTTCGCGCATGAACGAGACCAGGTGTGGGCCGGTGTTCACCGAGGTGAGCGCGTACTCGGAGTTCACCCGGGTGCGCTCGTCCATCTCGGGCAGCTGTGGCGGTGGTGCCGGCAGCGAGACCAGGGGTGGCGCCGGGTCGCTGCTCGGATCGTGGGCTGTGTGCGGTGCATCGCCGAGCCGGTTGCCAGCGATCGCACCGCTCCCGCGCGGGGGACCGGTCACCACCGCGGCGGCGACGACGGTTTGATCGGCCGGAGCGACGGTCGTTCTCCGGCGTTTGCGAGGCGGCAGCGACTCCTCGTTCTCCTTCAACGTCCAGAGCAGTTGACGCCGTGACCTGCCGGCGGCCACGGCGTCGAAGGCGCCGACGCGTATGAGGTTCTCCATGGCCACACGCGGCAGCAGCGTGTGCCGCCAGAAATCGGCGACCGAGGTGTTGGCCCCGGCCACCACCGCGTCGTCGCACGCGGCGCGTGCGGTCGGTCCCAGCCCTCGCACGTAGGCGAACCCGAGCCGGATCCCGAAGTCCGACGGGCCAACCGCTTCGACAAGGCAGCGTGCACGGCTCCTGGTGACGTCGACCGGCAGGATCTTGACCCCGTGCCGTTTGGCGTCGTCGACGAGGACCGACGGATGGTAGAAGCCCATCGGCTGCGCATTGAGCAGCGCGCACGTGTAGTGCGCCGGGTAGGTCATGCGCAGCCACGCCGTTTCATATGCGGTGCGCGCGAACGCGGCGGCGTGCGACTTGCAGAACCCAAACTCCGCAAAGCCGGCGACGCTCTTGAAGATCTGCTGCGCCACCTCCTCGCTGAGGTCGTGCTCGACGCAACGGAGGATGAAGCCGTCGCGGAGCTCCTCCATCTCCACTCGCGAACGGTGGCGGTTCATCGCCCGCCTGAACCGGTCGGCTTCGCCGGCGGTGTACCCGGCGATCTCCATGACGATGCGCAGGATCTGCTCCTGGTAGAGCACCACCCCGCAGGTTTCAGCCAGGATCGGCTCTAACTTGGGATGCAGATAGGTCACCGGCTCGAGCCCCTGACGGCGGCGGAGATAAGGATGGACCGCATCACCCTGGATCGGCCCGGGGCGGATGATCGCCACCTGCACGATCAGATCGTTGAAACAGCGCGGCTGCGACTGCCAGAGGGATTGCTGCTGGGCGCGCGACTCGATCTGGAAGAGCCCGATGGTGTCGACCTTGCAGATCACGTCGTAGACGCGCTGATCCTCCAGCGGCAGCTTATCGAGATCGGGCCGCTGTCCCGTGGTCTGCTCGATGAGGTCGAGACACTCCGCAATCGCCGACAGCGTGCGCAGCCCGAGCAGATCCATCTTGATGAGCCCAAGATCCTCGACATCGTCCTTGTCAAACTGCACGACGACCCGTCCCGGCATCGTCGCCCGTTCCACCGGCACCACATCAACAAGCGGTTCCCCCGTGACGAGCATTCCGCCGACATGAATGCTGAGATGTCGTGGGGTTCCCTCGATCCGACGGAGGATGTCGACGAATTGCTGCCACGCGTGGTTTGACACATCCACGACTGGTGACGTCGATGCAGGCACGCCGTCGGCCGGCGACGACAGCTTCGTTGCATCGACGGCCGGGTCCTGTCGTCGCGGGGGCCCCTCCGTCCCGGCTTCCGTGAACACGCCGGGCCGGCGCCCCCCCGCGACGCCACCCGGCCTCGTGGTGCTTGCGACGCCGTCAGCCGGGCGCGTAGTGCCAGCACTGCCATCACCAGTCTTTGGAGTGCCTGCACCGCTCGATGTCAGCACTGTCTCCACGTCGGCCATGTACCAGCCATCTGTATGCGTGCCTAACTTTTCGATCACGGTTTCCGGGAAGCCCATGGCCGCGCCGACTTGGCGGATTGCCATGCGTGGACGGAAGGTGACGACGTTGGCAACCATGCCGGTACGGTCCGGGCCGTACTTGTCGTACACGTACTGGAGCACCTGCTCGCGATGATCGGTGGAGAAATCGATATCGATGTCGGGCGTGCCCTGGTGGTCCTCGTGCAGGAAGCGTTCGAAGAGCAGGTCGTGGGCAACGGGATCGACACGCGTGATACCGAGTAAGTAGGCGACGATCGAGTCCGCCGCGCTGCCGCGTCCCTGTCCAGGGATGCCGTGCTCACGGGCGAATCGCATGATGTCCCAGGTGATCAGGAAGAACTCCGCGAGCCGCGTCTTCTCGATGACATCGAGCTCGCGTTGCAGCCGGGCTGCAACAGCGCGAGTCATGGGGTGGTACTTGGTCTGCACCGACTCCTGGCAGAGCCGGTAGAGGACGGAGAACGGTGTCTCCCCTTCCGGTACGGGGTAGCCGGGGAAACGCACATCGCTGAAGTCGAGCGACACCTCACATGCGGCGGCGATGCGCGCTGCGTTGTCGAACGCCTCGGAAAGATCGGGAAGCAACGCGCGAAGCTCCGCCTCGCCATGAAGACGGTGCTCGCTGTTGGGCAGGAGCAACCCGTGCGCCGCCGCCTGGTCGAGGGTGGTGCGATGGCGGATCGCGGTGAGCACATCGAGGAGCAGTTTGTCGTCAGCGGTGGCATGGTCCGGTGTCGCACTCGCCACCAGCGGGATGTCTGCCGCACGAGCGATCGCCGCGCATTCCGCCACCAGCCAGCGATCAGCGGGATGCAGGTGATTGCTCACCAACATCGCCGTGCGCTCCCGTCCAAAACACTCACGAGCTGCCTGCGCGTGACGCAATGCCTCGCGCCGATCCCCATGCACGAGCGCATCGACCACCGCGCTGCGCGAGCCACCGATCAGCGCGATGCAATCGTCAAGCTCAGCCGGATCGACTCGCGCCGGATCGCTTTCAACAAGCAACGTCGTCGAAGGCAACCCCGGCCACCCCGCAGGAAACGGCCCCGCCGTCGGCCGGAGCGCTGCCGGCCGTTCGGGAGGCGGCACTGTGGAGCGTCGCTGCGGCTTCGGGATGAACGGGCGCGAGTGCGATCCAGCCGGGTCCTGCCGTTGCGGGGACCCCTCCGTCCCGGCTTCCGTGAACCCGCCAGGCCGGCGCCCCCCCGCCACGTCACCCGGCTGGATCTCCTGGGACGGTAGTTTCCCGTTCGCAGCGCCGCCCTTCGAAAGTCCGGTGATCTCGAGACGCGGCTGACCCTTAACGCCGGCGAGTTGGGACGCGCTCACTGCTCGGCAGAGTTGGCGGTAACCCATGCGGCTGCGTGCAAGAAGGCGGATCCGTGAGCCGTCGGCGAGCCCAAGTTCGGTGCCGATGATCGGGTGGATTCCAGCGGCTTTCGCGGCCTGGATCAACTCGACCGCGCCATAGAGGCCGTTGCGATCGCAGAGACCGAGCGCGGAGATGCCGAGCCGGGCGGCCGTCTGGACCATGCGCTTCGGCGAGGCGGACCCTTCCAGGAAGGAGTAGTGGGAGCGGGCGGCGAGCTCAGCAAACCCGTGCGTCGGGACGGAATGGCGGCTTGACAACTACTACAATTTTGTGTAACTATCGGTCGGGTCAGCCCACCACCACACAGGCCTTCTCCCCTTTCCCGGCCGCCGGTTCCCCTCAACCGGCGGCCACCAGGGAGGGGCGGAGCGCAGTTCAGTCATAGCGGCGTTCCCGATGCCACTCGCCGGTCTCGAGATCGCGGTAGAGATCGACGCACTCGCCATCGTTGAGGAGGCAGCGCACGTAGTCGCGGCCCACCGGGATCCGCCACCAGTCGGTTTCCACTCGCCAGGTGTTCACCACCTCGGCCACTCGCCCCCACACCTGCCCGGTGCGGATCGCGACCGGTCGTCCATCCGGACCGGTGCGCACTTCCACGGTGCCCTCGAGCAGCTCGGTCACCGGGCCGCTCCCGTCGCGACCGGCGCCTCCCACGTGAATCGCCGCTCCGGCAGGTCGCCGGGATCGAGTGCGAGCCTGGGGCGGCGAACCGTGGTGGCACCGAACCGGCTTCGAAGACGCTCTGCCGTGGCGACCACGGCTTCTCGAGCACCGTCACCGGGGCGGAGCAGATCGGCCTGCCGCCCGGCCGCCGGGGTCAACCGGGTCACCCCGACTCGAACCGCGGCAACCGGTGCCTGCGGCTTCAGCTCGCCGAGGAGTCCGAGTGCCGCCGTCCAGAGCTCACCCCCATTGCCCGACGGTGCCGCGGGCACCACCGACGCCGAGATCGCGCCGGCTTCCTCGATCTCGAACACGACGCTCACCTCGCCGGCTGCCAGGGCTTCGGTGGTGAGCCGGACGCCAAGTGCCGTGGCGCACTGCCGGACACCTCCGAGCAGGATCTCGAGATCACCGGTGGCACCGTCGAGCACGAGCCGCTCACTCCATGTCCGCTGCGCCGGCACCGGGTTGATACCGCCGGTGTCCTCGCCCCGCGCCAGCCGGTACAGCCGCAGCCCGTCGGGACCGAACTGGCGCTGCAGATCGGCCGGACCCAGGCCGGCCACCGCGCCGAGACAGTCGAGCCCGAAGGCCGCGAGCCGGGCGGTGACCGCCGGGTCGACAGGCAGGACGTCGAGTGGCAGCGGCGCCAGGAAGACGGCTTCATCACCGGAGCGAACCCGGCGGATCCGGCCGGGATGGCTCGAGCGAGCTGCCAGGCGGGCGACGAATCGCGAACCCGCCACGCCCACGGCGATCTCCACGTCGAGCACGTCGCGAAGGCAGCGAGCCAAGGCGGACGCCCAGGCGGCTTCGTCGGCAAACTCTGCGTGACGGCCGGAGAGATCGCCGAATGCCTCCTCATCACCGGCTTCCACCGTGGGCGAAAGCCGGTGGAGCTCGGTGCAGACGGCAGCGCGCAACCGCTCGATGCCGGCCGGGTCGAGGGGGATGAACACCGCGGCCGGACATGACTGCTGCGCCTGGCGGAGCGGTTGCCCCACCCGCACCCCGGCGGCCAGCGCCGCCGCCGAAGCCGCGACCACCGGGAGGTGCAGCTCCGGGGCACCGCCCAGGATCACCGTCTCCCTGCGCAGCTCCGGATACCGGCGAAGGGCAGCCAGCAGCCCGAGATGCGGATGGCGAGCACAGAGAACGCGCACCTCAACCTCGAGCCGCCACGCCGGCCACATCCGGAACCGGCAGCACGATCGGCTGCAGGCGCGGGACCACGACGCTGGGCAGGCCGACCACCTCGGCGGTGGCATATGGACGCGGATAGCGGAGCAGGACGGTGGCCTCGGCACCGGGTGCGCCGAGCTTGTTCTTGCCGGTGGTGAGCCGCACCCGGAGCCCCGCCACGTCGCCATTGGCGCGTTGCCAGCCCGCGGCCGCGCAGACGAGCGTGAGCGACGAGGCATGGCGAAGCGGCGCTGCGACCGGCGCCGGCGTGGCGATGACACAGATCGCGCCGCGCTTGGCCACCGCCTCGGCGAGGGCGGCGAGCGCGTGCTCCCAGAGCGACGGCCGTGACTGCTCCCCACCGAGCGCCACGCCAACCCACGGCACGCCCGCGGTCACCAGGGCACGTGCCATGACCAGCCCCCGCTCCCATCTCTCGGGGCCGGGTGAGATCACCAGGCAGGCGTCGAGGTCCGCTCCGAGGTCGGCGAGGAAACCGGGGTCGAGCGTGCCCGCAAGATCCACATAGCCGGTGTCATGCGAACGGCTCGCCAGCGCGGCCAGCGACTGCAGCAGCGTCAGCCGTCCGGAAGGCCCGTGCCCCGCTGCGGCAAGCAGGGTGACCCGGCCGTGCGGCAGCCCGCCAGGGGTGAGCACGTCGTCGAGAACCGGCACGGCGGTGGACCACGTGCCTGCCTGCTCCGGCGTTCCGCCACGGCGAAGTGCCTGGGGACCGTAGCGGGATCGAAGTGTCGCCAGAGCGGCGGACAGGGAATCGGACATCGCTCCTCACTGGAAAGGGCCGCCGCCTGAGGGGACGGGAAGCAGGAGCGCCGAGGCGGGACGTCAGTGTAGCGAACAGATGTTCGACGCGCAAGCCGCGGAAGACCAGTGAGGTCGTCTCGGGCTCATCAGTGACGCTGCAGAGTCAGCTGTGGGCGGTGGCAACTGACGGTGGTGAGTTCCTGGCGAGCAGCGCTTGCACCCGGTCCAGCCATGGCCGCGCCTCGAGTTTTTCGAACAGCGCGCTCGACTCGAGGGCCAGGGTCGCGGCCTCATCAGGCAGTCCCTGCCCTTCGCGCCACTCCGCGAATTCGCACAGGGTCACGCCCTCCTCGAAGGGAGTGCCGAGTTCGCGAAATAGGGCAATCGCCGACTCGAACCCGACTGGGACGGCTTCGTGATTGCCGCGAAGTGCAGACAGACGGGCGTCCAGCCGCGCGAGTTGCCCGCGCAGCTCAGGAGTGACCAGCCCGGGTCTGGCCTGGCGCACCATCGCCAGCATCGCGTCGGCGGCATCGAGCTCACCGAGCTCGAATGCAGCCGCAACCCCCTGCGCAAGGCTGCGCTTGATGCCTATGTCGGGCAGGCCCAGTTTGGGAATGGACTCGAGGAGTTGCTGTGCACGTGCCAGTGCCTCGGCCGGCCTGCTTTCGGCATTGAGCAGCTCGATCTCGGTTGCGCCGACACGCACGCGGATGTCGTGGTTGTGCATATCCGCGCGTGCCTGCGCCACGTCGAAGACCCGGCGAGCCCCCTCGACATCGCCGCGTCGGATGCGGATTGGAACCAATTCGACGACACGGATGGCCGCCCATTGCAAGGATTCGAGCTCCTCGGCGGCCTGTGCCTCCTCCACGCGCCGCACCGCCTCATCCCAGCGGCCGAGCGCAACGAGCGGTGTGATGAGGCCGAGGAGCGCGGTGAGCTCGCTCCCACGGTCTCCCTTCCGGCGCGCCAGCTCCAACATCGACTCGGTCAGCTCGATGTCCTCTGCGTGGTGGTCCTGGTACTCGAAGTACACGGCCAGGTTGTTCCAGGCACGAAAGATCGCGCTCGTGAAGTCGCCGACGATCGCGATCTCCAGCGCTCGTCGGAGCACGGTCACCGCCTCATCGAGCCGCCCCTCGCGCCCGATGGCGACCGCCCTGCTGCTCAACGCCTGCGAGTAGACCTCAGGGAGCTCAAGTTGCTGTGCGAGACGCAGCGCCTCCTCGATCACCGGATTCGCGTCGTCCTCGCTGGCGAGTGCGAGGAATCGTCCGAATTGCCCGGTGACGAGAGCAAAGGCCGCGTCGGGCTCATCTCCGGAGAGCACGTCGTGCGCACGCCGCGCCGCCTCGATGGCGAGATCGAGGTGACCTTGCTCGAAGAGGATCTCCGCGAGCCCCGCCTCGGCGCGTGCTGCCGGATGCCACTGCTCCGACTCCTCGAAGAGCCGCTTCGCCTCGGTCAGGAGAGCAGTTGCCTGCTCCACGTGTCCCAATTGCAGTGCCATCCGGCCGGCGCGCTCGAGCAGGGCCGCACGCTCCGTCGGCGTCCCACTCAACTCGGCGGCGCGCTCGAAATACGTCCGCGCCTCCTCAGGCGCTGCGAGCGATGCAGCGCGCTCGCCGGCTCGGATCAGCATGCCGCAGGCAAGCTCGCGGATCCGGGGTGCGTCCTCCGCATCCGGCGCAAGGCGGTGCGCCTCGACGTAATGAGACGCCACCACCTCGACGACCTCTTCCTCCTCCCCACCCCACGCCCGTTGCAGGAACTCAGCAACAGCCAGGTGCATCGCCTTGCGCTCCTTCCTGGGAAGCGTCTCGTACGCGACGGTTCGCACCAGGTCCTGCAGGAACGCGTACTGACCCCGTTCCGGCGAGCGGGGATCGGCCTGGACGGTCAGCACCTCCTTGGCGACGAGCGCCGCAAGAACCGGCTCGAGGTCGCGCTCGGGAAAGCCGGAGAGCGCGGCCAGCGCCGCCGGGGTGCAGGTCTTGCCGAGGACTGACGCCTCCTGGACCAACCGGCGTTCTGGTGCGGACAGCCCGTCAAGCCGCGCCGCGATGAGCGCGTGGAGCGTCTCGGGGACTTCCAGGTCATCCACCGGCCCGGTCGGGCGATATACGGACCCTTCCTGGACGAGCAGCTTCCGGCCAAGCAGCATTCGCACCGTCTCCACGGCATAGAGGGGCACGCCTTCGGCCCGCTCAAGGATCTTCGCGGTGAGCTCCGCGGGCAATCCGGGCACCAGCCCGGTCAGCAGCAGCTCCATCGCCCGCTCTGGCAGGGGTTCGAGGGAGATCGATGTGGCGTTGCGCTTCGTTCCTGCGCTGGTCTCGGGCCCCGGGCGCGCCAGCGTCATCACGAAGATTGGGAACGCGCGCGACCAGTTCAACAGATAGTCGATGAAGTCGAGCAGCGACGGGTCGGCCCACTGCAGGTCCTCGAAGACCATGACCACCGGGTCGCTTGCGGCGAGCCGTTCGAAGAACAGGCGCCAGCCCGCAAACAGATCTGACTTGTCCGACGCGGCATGTTCCTCGAGGCCGAGGAGATGGGCGAGCCGGGGTTCCACAAAACCCCTGTCGGCCGGGTCCGGAACGGTGCGCTCAACCGTCTCTCGGAGCTTGCCCATCGCCGACGCCCGGTCCTCGCCTTCGAGAATGCCGGCGCGTCCACGCACCATCTCGGCCAGCGCCCAGTAGGTGACGCCTTCGCCGTACGAGAGGCAGCGCCCTCGGTGCCAGCGAAACTGACGCTCGAGCCCGTCCATGTACTTGAAAAATTCCCAGCTCAGCCGGGACTTGCCGATGCCCGCAATCCCCGTGACCCGCACGAGGTGAGCCTTCCCGTCGTCTGCACTTGCGAGAAAGAGGTCCTTGACGAGCCTGAGCTCACGGTCGCGGCCCACGAACGGAGGCTCCAACCCCTCCGCTTTCATCAGTCCCCCGACGCCCGCAACGACGCGGTCCGCTCGCCAAAGACGCACCGGTTCGGCCTTGCCCTTCAACGTGTGCTCGCCGGTGTCGCGATACTCGATCGCCGCGTCGGTCGCTCGCTTGGTGGACTCGCCCACCAGCACGGTGCCCGGTTCTGCAGCAGACTGGACTCGCGAGGCGGTGTTGACGAGGTCGCCCGCCACCATGCCCTGTCCGCTGGCGCCAAGATTCACTGTCGCCTCGCCGGTGAGCACTCCCGCACGAGCTTGCAGTCCCGGCGCACCCGCCTCAATGCCGAGTCGAGCCACGGCATCGACGACCTCGAGAGCGGCGCGAACCGCCCGTTCTGCGTCGTCCTCTTTCGCCACCGGTGTTCCCCACACCGCCATCACCGCGTCGCCGATGAACTTCTCCACGACACCGCCGTAGCGACCGACCACCGTCTGGCAGGCGCCGAAGTACCGCGTGAGCAGCTCGCGGACCTCCTCCGAATCGCGACCCTCGGCCAGGGTGGTGAAGCCAACCAGGTCGGCGAAGAGCACCGACACGTGACGGCGCTCGGTAAGCGCGGCCGTATCAGCGGCCGTCACGTCAATTGCCGATCCCTGAGCTGCGGCGGTGGACGCGACGAGCGGGGCGCCGCAGTCACCGCAGAAGCGGGCTCGGGTCGAATTGGCGGCGCCACAGGCAGGACATGCGATCGCCAGCGGACTTCCGCAATCGCCGCAGAACCGGCGTCCGGGCTCGGTTTCACCGCCACAGCTGGCGCAGATCAAGTGACGGCTCCTCGCTTGTCGACAGGGCGAAGCCTACGACGTGGAGATGAAAACGGGAAGCAGGACAGCGGTTGATCCAAGGCGCGGGTGCCGGTCGTGATAATGGGATCGCATGCCTGAGAAGCTCGCCAGCTATGTCGCCGGCACCTGGTACACGGCGCCCGACGAGGGCACCGTGGTGGTGGACGCGGCAACTGGCGATCCCGTCGCGAGTGTCTCCACCACGGGGCTCGACACGCGCGCGATGGTGGATCACGCGCGGCATGTCGGCGGCCCTGCGCTGCGCCGCTTGACGTTTCAGGAACGCGCCGCGGCGCTGAAGGCGCTGGCCACCCACCTCGACGCCAACAAGGCCGCGTATCACGAGCTGTCGCTCGCAACCGGAGCCACCCGGCGGGACGGAACCGGTGACGTCGACGGCGGCATCGGCACCGTCTTCGTCTTTGCCAGCCGCGCCAAACGCGAGCTGCCGGATGGATATCTCCTCGTCGACGGCGACGTCGAGCCGGTGGGCAAGAGCGGCACCTTCGTCGGTCAGCACGTGTACACGTCGCTGCGCGGGGTTGTGTTGCAGGTCAACGCGTTCAACTTCCCGGTGTGGGGCATGCTCGAAAAGCTCGCACCCGCCGTGCTCGCAGGCGTTCCGACCATCGTCAAACCCGCAACGCAGACCGCATATCTCACCGCTGCGGTGATGCGCGACATCATCGCGTCGGGCGCGCTCCCGGAAGGCGCTGTGCAGTTCGTCTGCGGCAGTGCGGGTGACCTGCTCGATCACCTCGGTGGTGAGGATGTGATCGCCTTCACCGGGAGTGCGAGTACCGCAGCGCTATTGCGGGGCAACAACGCGGTGACCGCACGCGCTGCACGAATCAACGCCGAGACCGACTCGCTCAACTGCTCGATCCTGGGACCGGACGCCACCGCGGGAACGCCGGAATTCGACTTGTACATCAAGGAAGTCTCGCGAGAGATCACCACCAAAGCAGGACAGCGATGCACGTGCATCCGTCGAGCGTTCGTGCCCGAAGCGATGGTTGACGACGTGGCTGCCGGGCTCCGGGCGAGGCTCGACAAGGTCGTAGTCGGTAACCCGCGCAACGAGACGGTGACCATGGGTGCGCTGGTGAGCCTCAACCAGCGCGAGGAGGTCCGCGCCGCGGTGGCCGAGCTGGGGCGCGCAGCCGAGGTGGTGTACGGCGATCCCATGTGGGTGGATCCCGTGGACGCCGACCCGGAGCGCGGCGCCTTCATGGCTCCGGTCGTACTGCTGGCCACAGGCGACCGCGACGAGCCCCACGAGATCGAGGCATTCGGCCCGGTGACCACGCTCATCCCCTACGCTGCTGGAGCCGACCTCGGAGCCCTCGCGGCGCGCGGCGGGGGCAGCCTCGTCGGCTCGGTCGTCTCCTACGATGGTGACTTCGTACGCGACGTGGTGACCGATATGGCGCCGTATCACGGCCGCCTGCTCGTCCTCGACCGCGACTGTGCCAGTGAATCCACCGGGCACGGCACCCCGATGCCGCAACTCGTCCATGGTGGCCCGGGTCGAGCCGGTGGCGGCGAGGAGTTGGGTGGGATGCGCGCCGTCAAGCACTTCATGCAGCGGACGGCACTGGAGGGTTCGCCCGCGGCGATCGCCGCGCTGACCGGCACGTCAACGTCATGACCGCGGGGCACGCACGGCGGCGCTGCCCGTAAACTCGCGGGCGAACGTCCCACCCCGGCGAGGAGGAACTGCGTGCGCGTTGCGGTGACAGGTGGTACCGGCTTCGTCGGCATCCACACCGTTCGTGCGCTCAAGGATGCCGGGCACGAGGTGGTCATCGTGGCCCGCGGCACCACGCGCCGCCCCAAGGGCGAGCGGGTGACGTTCGTCCAGGCCGATCTGACCAGTGCGACCAACCTGGCGGACGCCTTTGCCGGCTGCGACGCCGTCGTCCACCTGGTCGCGATCATCAACCAGCGCGGTCGCCAGACCTTCGATCGGGTGAACCGCGAGGGCACCGAACGAGCCGTGGAAGCAGCGAAGCGGGCCAAGGTCGGCCATTTCGTGCACCAGGGCGCTCTGGGCGCCGATCCCGATCCCAGGTATCCCTACCTGGTGAGCAAGTGGCAGGGCGAGCAGGCGGTCCGCGCGAGCGGTGTGCCCTACACGGGACTGCGGCCAGGGCTCATCTTCGGCCCGGGCGACGGCTTCTTCACCCTGCTCACGCGGATGATGCGGATCAACCCGATCATCCCGATCGCCGGTGACGGACGGACCCTCTTTCAGCCGATCGCCATCGGCGACGTGACCCGCTGCATTGTGATCGCCCTCGAACGCGGCCCGGAAGGGCGCGTGTACGAGATCGGCGGACCGGACCAGATGAGCTACGAGGACATCGTCGTCACCATCAAGACGGCGCTTGGCCTGCACCGCAAGATCGTCCACATCCCGGTGCCGATGATGCTGCCGCCGGCATTCTTCATGGAGAAGCTGCTCAAGCATCCGCCCGTGACGCGCGACCAGCTCCGCATGCTGGGGCGCAACAACATCACGCGTGTCGACTCGGTGCGTGTCGGTTTCGGCTTCGACGCAGCGAGCTTCGCCGACAACTGCGACTACCTGCAGGACTACTGACCATTGGGCGTCGACGACCGTCTCGCGGAGCTGCACATCGACATCCCGGAGACGACGTCGCCGGTTGCCAACTACGTCACCGCGCGCCAGACCGGCAACCTGCTCTTCATCTCGGGCCACCTCGGCAAGCGCGACGGCGCGGTGGTGACCGGGACCGTCGGCGATGACGTGGACACCGACAGCGCGTACGACCTGGCGCGCCGCACCGCCATCGATCTCCTGGGCACCGCACGGGCGGCGCTCGGCACGCTCGACACGGTATCTGTCATCAAGCTCACGGGATTCGTGCACAGCGCGCCTGCGTTTACCGAGCAGTCGGCGGTGGTCAACGGGGCGTCCGACCTGCTCGTTGCCGTCTTCGGCCCGGAGCGCGGCCGCCATTCCCGGAGCGCGATCGGCGTAGCGCAGCTGCCGCTCGGAGCCGCTGTCGAGCTGGAGGCGATCTTCGAGGTGACCGGCGCACCGGCGTAGTGCCGAACCGGTAGGCTCTGAGCGTGCGACCGTACAAGCAACTCGGCGACGTGCCCCGCAAGCGGCACATGCGCTTCTCCGATGACGGACACCTGGCGTACGAGGAGCTCTTCGGACGCGAGGGCTTCAGTGGGCCGTCCTCGCTGATCTATCACCGGGGCATGCCCGAGGGCGCGCAGGACGTGAGCGAAGGCCCCGCCGACCTGATGACCCCCGAGCACGAACAGGTGCACACCAACGCGCACCTCAAGGGATTCGACCTTCCCTCGCAGGGCGATGTCATCACCGGCAGGCGCTGGCTGCTCGTCAACGACGATGTGCACATCGGGCTGGTCGCTCCGGTGACGGTGCAGCAGGTGCTCTATGTCAACGGTTCCGCCGACGAGGTGCTCTTCGTGCACCGGGGAAGTGGCGCCCTGCACAGCCAGTTCGGCCACCTCGCCTTCAAGGCACACGACTACATCGTGATTCCGCGCGGCACCATCTATCGCATCGACTTCGACGACCTGACCGACGTGCGCCTGCTCTGCATGGAGGTCACCGGGCTCGTCGATGTGCCGGATCGCTACCGCGCACGCAACGGCCAGCTCACCGAGTTTGCACCGTTCAGCGAGCGCGACTTTCACGGGCCCGACGCGCTCGAGCCCAACGCTGAGGGGCCCGCCGAGATCTGGCTCAAGCGGTCCAATCATGTGAGCCGCTACGTGCTGGACCACCATCCCTTCGACGTCATCGGGTGGGACGGGACGATCTATCCGGTGACCTTCAACATCCACGACTTCGAACCGCGCGCCGGACGATTCCATGTGCCGCCGCCGATTCATCAAACGTTCCAGGCGCACAACCTGGTCATCTGCTCGTTCGTACCGCGCAAGCTCGACTGGGACCCCGAGGCGATCCATCTCCCCTACCACCACAGCAACCTCGACTCGGATGAGGTGCTGTACTACGTCGAGGGCAACTACGCGGCGCGGCGCGGCATCAGTCAGGGGTCGTTCACGCATCACGTCGGCGGACTTCCCCATGGGCCGCAACCCGGTGCGCTGGAGGCCTCGCTCGATCGCCCGCGCGAGACCGACGAGCTCGCGGTGATGGTCGACACGTTCCGGCCGCTGCACCGCACCGCGATCGCGCGCCAGATCTACGATCGCGACTACCCGTTCAGCTGGCACACCGGCGGCGTCTCCGGCACGAC
>Ga0182024_10004442_pt1 | contig 32251 bp, 28 predicted proteins | sample P32metaG_FD_120480 | JGI IMG/M metagenome (GOLD analysis project Ga0182024, IMG submission 120480) | Permafrost microbial communities from Stordalen Mire, Sweden - P3-2 metaG (Illumina Assembly) | ecosystem: Environmental > Terrestrial > Soil > Wetlands > Permafrost | place: Sweden: Stordalen...
ATCGTAACCGATATCGACGCTGGTTCCGTTGGGCCCGGTTTCGTTGGTCAGCCCCAGGAAAGAACTGTAGCTCATGCTGGTGGTCAGCGTGCTGTTGACAGTGATTGAATCCGGCGCGGCGTAGTTGGTTGTGCTGCTGACCGACGCCGTACTGGGGACCCCGTTGACCGTGGTGCTGACCGTGTTGCCATACTTGTCGTAATAAACCGTGGTGGTATTCCCCGAAACGTCCATTATGCTGGTGGCGTTGCCGCGCGTGGTAACACTGCCGTAGCTGCTGTCCCATTCGCGCGGGGTGGCGGAGCCGGTCAGGCCGTTGCCGTCGTACGAAATAGTGGCCAGCGTCAGGTTTGTGCTTCCACTTGTCACCGTGGCGGAGGTCAGCCGGTTGAAAATATACAAGCTGGGGTATGAGCCGGAGCTGAGATAGCTGTAATTGTAGGTTCGCGCCGCGGTAGTAAGGTTGCCCCAGTCGTAGTAGCCAACCAAGGTGACGTTACCGTGAGCATCCATCTCTTGGGTGACTGCTTTTGTGATGGCGTTGCTGGTTCCAGGATCGGCGATCGTGTTTACTTGCCCGAGATAGTTGTTGCCCGCCGCGTCCTGCGTCCAGCCGAAATCGTTCTGCGTCATGGCCGTGGAAGCAGGGGTGGAGTAGCATGGGTTCCCGCTGGGCGCACGTCCCTGATAGTGGGTTACCAAACCGATGTTGGCTCCGCTCGCCGAGAAGGCCCAATATTTCTCACCCAGGCCGGCCGGGTCGTCGATGGAGGTGCAGGCGTGAATCGTCAACGAACTGGTGTTGGATTCGTGATTGAACGGATAGGTGGTATATGTGCTTCCGTCCGCGGATAGGTAGCGGGTCCCCACCTCCTGTTGTATGCGGGAGCCAGTGTAGGTGGCATTCGAAGACGCCCAGCTCAAGAAGCCCTGGTACGGAAGCGTGACCTTGCTCAGAGTGCCTGACGTCGGGCTGGCCGTACGATCGTAAAGGAACGAGTAATTCGTGCTGTTGGCGAGCACGTTGACGTACTGGAGGAACTTGACGCTCCCGTAAGAGCTTTCGGCGAAGGGATCGTAGAGTGTGCTCGCCGAATAATAGGAGAATGAGTAGCTCTCCCCGGTGCCGATGCTGTTTGCGATTCCGGTCAGGTGCCCTCCGTCGTAGCTGAACTGATAAGTCCAGTAATGCCCATAGCCGTCGTTCACGGCGCGCACGTCTTCGATGGTGGTAATCCGGGCGCTGGAGTTGGTCCACCACGTGCCCACGCCCGCGGCGTAGTTGATCAGGACCTGGTTGCCGTTGGTGTCTTCCATCACGGTCGGGTAATACGTCCCGGCGTCCTGCTCGGACCCGGCTGAAACCGCTCCCATGGTCCAGAAGCTCCCATCCGGGAAGTGCAGAATCCCCGCGTTGGAGTCATAGGACAGATACACGCTTTCCGTCGAGGTCCAGACGCCGCCGCTCTTGTTGGTCAACCGGTATTCGGCGCCGGTTGAGTCGGTGAAGGTCCAATGGTCGAGATAATAGCAACCGTCCCAGTAGGGCGTAAGCGATCCGGCCAGCAGCTTCCAGCCGTAGCCGTAGCCCACGTCGCGGCCGAGATCCCAGGTGCCTCCGGAATCCTTCCGCCAGTTCTGCGAGTTGTAGCTCAGCGCGAATCCTATGCCCCATCCATTGCGTCCTTGCGCCTTGAGTAGCGGCAGCGAGTAACTCAGGTTCCCGGAGAGCAGATCGATCTGCTCGGGGCTTGCGCCCCAGTAAGCGCCCGTCGGACGCACGCCCACGCGGCGCGGATCGACGCCGCCCGATGGCGGAGTGGTCACGTTGAAGGTGGAGCTGTAGGTGACGTTCAGATGATAGTCATAAACCCAGATTTGATAGGTGTAGGTGGTGGAAGGCGAGACTGCGGTGTCGGACCAATCCGGGGACGTCGCATCGGCCATATATGTGCTATTCCTGATGAATCTATACATCATAATGCCCGTTCCACCGGTGTTGTCGGTCGTTCCGGGGGACTGAATGTCAACGCGGTTCGAAAACGAAGATGTGCCGATCAGGCTCATGTTGAACGGGTTCGGCGCAACTTGGTCGAGCTGGCCTATCTGAACCAGCGCCATCGAGTCGTTCGAGATCGTCCCATACGCGCCGATGCCGGGAATTCCGGTGCTGAGCGCGAAATCCTGCGCCCATAGCGTGAAGACATTATCGACGTAAGCCACCAACTGCCCGGAAAACGTATGAATGGCCCGGATCACCATGCCGCTGTGGCAGGAAATCGTGGTGGAAGTGAGCGTCGTAAGTGTTGATGAATAATACTTGTTCATCGCTAAGGTCGCCAGGCATACGCCGCCGGACCAGTGCGGGTTCTGGAGCTCAACGCTGTAATAGTTACCCTGCAAATTCAGATAGCTCACATATGTTCCGCAGGAGGATGTGCACAGGGAGCCTAACGTAATCGTGGTGGCGACCTCATATTCGCCGGTCGGCCCGCCCAGCGAGCCGTAGTAGCCTAACGTTCCGCCGCCGCCGGGGCCTGTTAATCCCCCCGAAGTCGCGTCGACAGTTCCCCACTCGGCCCATATGCTTCCGTTGATGCTGGTGAGGCTGTCCGTGTAGGTGTAGCTGTACTGCGCCAGCAAAGCGGCCGGGGCGAGTGCGGCGGACAATAACAGTTTTTGAAATCTTGTCATGGCTGTCTCCGTTACTGCACCGGCAGAGGATGGAAATTGGCGATGCTGAAGCTGGCCTTCTTCTGCTGGAAGGCGGCTTGGATCGCGGCCTGGCTGCTCTTGCCCACCTCGAAATACTGCACACGAGCGTCGGTGGAGGCGAACAGCTCGGCGAAAGCGCTCCGGTCCGCCGCCACGAATTCCACCAGCGAAAGCGTGCCGTCGTCGCTCAACTGATGCTGATACGCGATGATTCCGGCGGGGATTCCTTGTGAGCCGCTCTGCTGATTGTTCTGCTGATTGTTCAACGAGCTCGGCGGGCTTGCCGGCGGGCTGCTCTGGGAGCTGCCTTTCGCAACGCCTTGCGGGTTAGTTGGCGCGGCGCTTTGCGGCGCCGGCGTGAACATGGGGCGCACGGGATCGGCTGCGGTTCCGCTGCCGATCAAAGGCACGATGGCCAGCACTCGGTGGTAAGTCATGAAATCGGCAACGCGATCCAGGCGATTTAACACTCTTTCGTGGCGTTTATCGCGTCCTTTCCGCCCGATTACTTCCGAGCGTTGATGCACTAATCCTAGAACTTCCGATCTAATTCAAGACAAATTGTTACTTAATACCTTCGCGCTTGTTTTCAGAAGGTGCCTCCTTTTGCCAATTAGAAAACGCATCGCGGCCACTGCATCGCGTCCTCTTGAGCGATGCCAGAACGTTACACCGAGTCTGTTCTGAAATCGGAACAAACTCAGACTTCATGCGCAAATTGATATGGAGCGGCGTGTCCGCTCCATTGTGACTGAGACGACGAAGTCATAACCAGGCGTACAGTCTCCTGCACGCCGTGACTGAAAGTGCCTTCCCCTCAACCACTTGCCACAAAACCTTCGGTCCTGTCTCCGTTCATCGGTGTTAATCTGCGGCCAGGAAGGAGGTCCCATGCGATCCGACAAGCGTCCCAAGTCCCGCTGGTGGGGATCGAGTCTGTCCGTGCCCTCCCGGCACTGCTTGGCTCGCGAAACGTCTTCAGGCCCTTCCCGCCACCTGGGCAAACGGCCAGCCATGGAAAGGAGAAATTTTTTTATTTCACAACGATCCCAGCAAGGGATTGAAAGCAAATGCCTGACCCTCTCAGATTCGGGGACATCCAAAGCCAATGCGAAGCCAATTTGATCCTATCGGGGTGCGTCCGCGCGAATTAGAGGCCGAGAGATTTTTTCAGCGGCTGACGTATCCGAGGGCCGTCTCATGGAAAGCCGCCGCCGTCAGGCGAGGCGGCTGGTTCTGCATAGAAACTTTCAATCCGATCCATCAAAAGATTCGAAAGCGCGCGGGCGTAAGGTGTTCCTATACTGGGGTTTGCCGGTGGTGTGAAGGAATCGCACCCTCCGAGGGACTCCGTGAAGAGAATCGAGGCCATCATTCAGCCGTTCAAGCTTGAGGAAGTGAAGGAAGCCCTGAAGGCGATCGGCGTGGATGGGATGACCATCACGGAAGTGCGCGGCCACGGGCGTCAGAAGGGTCACACGGAGACCTACCGGGGAATGGAATACAAAGTGGATCTGCTGCCCAAAGTGAAAATCGAGATGGTGGTGGCGGACCAGCGGCAGGAAGAAGTGGTGCGGGCGCTGGTGTCATCGGCGCGCTCGGGCAGAATCGGCGACGGCAAGATCTTCGTGTACGACGTGGCGGATGCCATCCGCATCCGTAACGACGATCGCGGCGATTCCGCGCTGTAAGGGCGCCGCAGGGTGAAGCAAGGGGTAAGTCAAGATTGTGAATCAAGGAGAGTAGTGTAGTGAACGAAGCAGTGATTGTTCCTCCTCCGCCTCCGGAAACGGTTCATCGGATTCTGGCGTCTCGGACGGCGGACGTGGATCGGCGGGTACTGGAAGCGTTCGTGCGGGCGTTGCAGCCCCGCATGGGTTCCGGCCTGACACTGGCGGCGGTGGGAGGGTACGGACGCAAGGAGTTGTTTCCGCAGGCCGACGTGGACTTGCTGCTGCTGACGGCCGCGGACGACGTTGCGCCTCCGCGCGAGGCCATCGCGGATTTTCTCCAGTCGCTGTGGGACGCGGGCCTGCGGCCGAGCCACTCCGTGCACAGCGTCAATGAGTGCGCCACCGAGCACTCCGACAACGCGGAGCTGACCATCAGCCTTTTGGACCGGCGCTTTCTGGCCGGCGATGCCAACGTTTTTGAGAGTCTGGATGAAAAGTTCAAGACTTTTCTCTCCAAGCGGGGCGGCACGGTGGCGCAGCAGCTTGCGGGACTGGCGGAGGGCCGGCGGGCCAAGTTTCAGAATACGATTTATCACCTGGAGCCGAACATCAAGGACGCCCCCGGCGGCTTGCGGGATTTGCAGACCTCCCGGTGGCTGCTGCAAATCGAGCCGCAGGAAGGCATTCCTTCACTCGACGGCGCTCTGGCGTTTTTGGGCGGCGTGCGCATCCGGCTGCATGAGCTTACCGGGCGCGACCAGAACGTGCTGAGCTTCGAGTCGCAGGACGCGCTGGCGGAAAATCCGGCGGCGCTCATGCGCGAATATTACCGCCACGCCCGGGTTGTGGACCGGGCCGTGCGGCAGGCCATCGAGGTGGTCACGGAGCGGCCGGGAACGCTGCTGGGCAGGTTTCACGAGTGGCGAGCCAGGCTCTCGACCTCCGAATTCACGGTTTCGCGTGAAAAGGTGCTCTTGCGGACGCCGCGGCTGCCGGAGGATCTTTCGCTGTACGAGTTCGTGGCGCGGCACCAACTACGCCTGGCTCCGGATACCATCGAGCGCATGCGCGGAATCGCGCCCAAGGCCAACTGGGCGGACTGGAAGCGCCTGCTATCGTTGCCCCGGCCGGCGGCGGGTCTCCGGGCCATGCAGGAATCGGGAGCCCTGGCGGCGGCCCTGCCGGAGTGGAGCAACATCGAGTGCCTGGTGGTGCGTGACTTCTACCATCGCTACACCGTGGACGAGCACACGCTGGTGGCGATCGGGGCTCTGGAACAAATCGGCGACGGACGGTTCTCGGAATTGATGGGCGAAATCGAGGATCCGGCGCTGGTGCGTTTCGCGCTGATCCTGCACGACATCGGCAAAGGCTCAGGGCGCGATCATTCCCAGGCGGCCGTGGAAGTCGCGCACCAGGTGATGGACCGGCTGGGCGCTCCGGAAGCGGACCGGGCCACGGTGGAGTTCCTGATCCAGCGCCACCTGGACCTGTCCGGCGTGATGAGCTCGCGCGATCTGCATGACGGGGCCACCGCGAAGGCGCTGGCGGAGAGGATCGGAACCATCGAGCGCTTGCGGCTGCTGACCATCCTCACCTACGCCGACATCAGCGCAGTGAATCCTCAGGCCATGACGCCGTGGCGGCTGGAGCAGCTCTGGAGGGTTTATCTCCTGGCCCACCAGGAGTTGACCAAGGAGCTGGAAACCGAGCGGATCCACTCCCCGGCGGGCGTGCCCGCCGAGCACGCGCACTTTCTGGAAGGCCTGCCCATGCGCTACCTGCGCACGCACACGGCCGCCGAGATCGACGGACACTTCGCCCTGTCGCGGCAACTGGAATCGCGCGCGGTGGCCATCGAGATCCAGCATGAGCGGAGTATTTACCGCTTGACCCTGCTGGCCAAGGACCGCCCCGCCCTGTTCGCCTCCGTCGCGGGCGCGATCGCCAGCTTCGGATTGAACATTGTGAAAGCGGAGGCGTTCGCCAATGCCGAAGGCATCGTGGTGGATACCTTCACGTTCTCCGATCCGCACCGCACTCTGGATCTGAATCCCACAGAGGTGGACCGGCTCAGGGGCGTGGTCCGCAAAGTTCTCGAGGGCAAGCAGGAAGCCGATAAACTGCTGCGCGGACGGCCCAAGCCTTTGCTCCCGTCCAAAGCCCGGTTGAAACCCAGAGTAGCCGTGAAGAACGATGTCTCCGAGGCGGCGACGCTGGTGGAGATCGTTGCCGAGGACCGGCCCGGGCTGCTCTACGATCTGGCGCGCGCAATTTCAGAGTCGGGCTGCAATATCGAAGTTGTGCTGATCGACACCGAGGCGCACCGGGCTCTGGACGTGTTTTACCTGACCTACCAGGGCCGCAAGCTGGAGGCGCCGGTCGAGGAGCATCTCAAGGCGGGTTTACTGGCGGCCTGTCTGGCGCCGCACTAAACCTTGAGCGGCACAACGGAGCCTGTCGCGGCCAGGCCGTCGCGAGTTCCGGCCAAAATTTGGGCCGCTCCGGCCCTGTGCCGCAATCGTCCTTGAACGGCACAACGGAGCCTGTCGCGGTTCGGAAGCTCCTTTCTGAACCGCGCGCGCCACCAAGCGGTGGTCTGCGGCACAACCCGCATCGGGTGAACTGCCCACTCCGTCTGATGCCTGAGCAGAACGCAGCCCTTCGGATTATTCCCGGATTCTGGTAGGGTATTGACCTGATTCCCGGCCGTGAGTTTCGCTTCAGGCCTCGTGTTTCCCACGGAATGCGCCGATAACAGAGATGGGGGATGGAGCGTTCGGATGCAATGCCTGTACTGCAATAAGCGACTGGGGTTGTTTGCGTCCAAAAAGCGGCCGTTCTGCTCGGAGTTGCACGAGGTAGCCTACCAGGACGAACAGTCGGGAGTGGCGATGCGCCGTGTACTGGATCCGCTGTTCACGGTCCCCGTCAAGGCTCCGCCGCTCCGGGTGGGGCCGCCGGAGGAGACGGCGCCCCCGGCTGAGAGCGCTTCCGAGACCGCAGGGGCGCCGCCGGCTCCCGATCCGGCGCAGTGCAGTTTCCTCGAACAGGGCCAGCCGCAACCGGTTCCTCTCGATCTCTCCGCCGTGGATGCGCCCAGCAACCGCGCCGCTCAGTGCGACGTGCCGCTCGAAGTGGAACCATCCTCCGCCGGACTGGTGCAGCTTCCGTCAAGCAGCGGGGGCGTCTTGGCCTTCGACTTGGATTTCGTAACTCAGGATTTCGCGACCCAGGATTTTGCAGCTCAGGATTTGGCAACTCAGGACTCCGCAAGTCAGGATTCCATAGCCGAACCCATATCCGAACCTATATCCGAACCTATATCTGAGCCTATATCCGAACTCGTATCCGAACCCCCATCCGAGATGGTTGAGGAGGGCTACAAGCGGATCCCTTTCCGCCTGCACCCGAGGATGGAACAGTGCAAACCCGCCGCAGTAGAGGAAACGGGCGCGCCGGAGCCCGCCGCCGGCATCAACCCGTCGCCGCTAAGCTTTGGGCCTTCCGCGGTCCTCGCCGGACCCTCGATGAACTCAAACCTGGTGGAGTCGTTGGGCATACCAGGACCCGGCATAGAGGCGGATTTGGCGCCCCTGGTCAGGCTGCCCGGAGTTGGGCCACTGTTGCTGGATCTTGCGCCGAGGCCGCACGCGGGCATTCGTTTAGCGGCGGAAGATGAAGCAGATCCCGATTCCAACCTCTATCCTCAGCTTCCCTTGCGGTACCCGCTCGCCAACATCGGCATCGCGCGCGAAATGCTCGAGCGGTCGGAAGAGTTGAGGGCCAGCCCGTGGAGCCTGGTCCCTCTTGGTCAGCCCGAACGCTTGGCCCAGTTTTCGCGCTTTATGCCTCCCGAAGACGAGCCGTGGCGCTCCGGCGCAGCGCCCGAAGTAGCCTTTCCAGTAAGCCCAAGCACCGTGGCCACTCCCGCGGCGCAGACTCGCTGGGAATTGCCGTTCGCCGGCGCGAAGACGCTCACGATCGCTCCCGCGGAGCTTCAAAAAAACACGCCAACTGGAGAGTTTCACGGCTCGCAATGGCCGCCCATGCTGCCCTCGATTTCCTGGACGAATGCTTGCCGAATTCCGCTCGCCGGCACAGCCACGGCGTCGATGCCGTGGTGGGCCCCGGGCTCTCGCGCCCGGCTTCGACAAGATACCGCAGCAGGAGAATATCAGGGGCCGCAATCGCCGCCCATGCTTCCCTCGATTTCCTGGACGAATGCTTTCCGAATTCCGTTCGCCGGCACATTCGCGGCGGCGATGACGCCGTCGGCCCCTGGGCCTCGCGCCCGGCTTCGACAAGATACCTCAACGGGAGAATTTGACGGGCCTCAATCGTCACCCGTGCTTCCCGCGTTCTCCTCGACGAATGCTTTCCGAATCGCGTTCGCCGGCATTACGGCGGCGATGACGCCGTCGGCGCCGGGGTCTCGCGCCTGGCTTCTACAAAATACCTCCACGGGAGAATTTTACGGGCCGCAAGCGTTGACCGTGTTTCCCTCGGTTTCCTGGACGAATGCTTTCCGAATCCCGTTCGCCGGCATTACGGCGGCGATGACGCCGTCTGGCCCGGAGTCTCGAGCCTGGCTTCAACAAGACACCCCAACGGGAGAGTTTCGCGGGTCTCAGACGCCGCCCGTGTTGCCCTCGATTTCCTGGACGAATGCTTTCCGAATTCCGTTCGCCGGCACACTCACGGCTGCGATGACGCCCTTGGTCCCGGAGTCTCCCGCCCGCCTTCAACAAGACCCCCCAACGGGAGAGTTTCGCGGGTCTCAGACGCCGCCCCCGTTGCCCTCGATTTCCTGGACGAATGCTTTCCGAATTCCGTTCGCCGGCGCAGCCACGGGTATGCGGGTCCTGTCAGCCTTGACTTCCCGATCGCTTCCGCTGCCGGAGCCGGTCTCGTCCGCTCTCGCGTTAGAGCCCCCTGTTTCAGACAGCGGGCCGCTTCACCCGGCTTTGTTACAGGCGACGGCATCCCTCGAACTGCGTGGAACCGCATTAGCCGTCCGCCGCTTGCCGCCGGAGCCGCGAGAGATTTCCAGGAGATCGCGCAGCGCCAGGAGCGGCGTTGTCGGGATGCGTCTCTTAAAGTCCCGCACAGGGCCGCTCAGGCGCTCGGAACCGCTAGGAATTTGGAAATTTTCCGCCGAGCCACGCGAAATTCACGGGATTTGGGTTGTGCGGACCGGTCCCTTGGAGATCCGCCCGGTGGAAGATCGGGTTCAGACCCCCGCTACGCCCCCGCAGGCGGAGCGTCTCATGTCTACGGGGATTCTCGCGAGAATCACTCCGGCGGTCGTTGGCGATCGGCGAAAGCGAGTCCGGGCGCTCGGCGCGAACGATTTCCAGCGATTCCGGGCTGTCGCACACATCCAGATCCGGGAGCCCGAGCTGCGAAACTCGAATCCCGGCGATCTGCCGGTTCATTCCATGAGTCTGCCCTGGCAGGGCGTACGAATGGGTTCGGAAATCCGTCCGGGAGCGACGCCGGTTCCACTGCGGCCGTCGTTGCAAACCCCGAGCCCGCGCTGATGGCGAACGCGCGAAGATGGCCCAACGAATTGGTACGGAAGTAAGGTAAGTAAGCAATTAACCTGATTCTTGCCTAAAGAAGGTAAGAAAAAAGGCCGATCATCCCGGCAGGTAATCGAATAATGCCTCGAATGACCCCTTCCACCACCTTGGAGACTCCAATTACTCCGGCGCCCGAGAAGTCCATAAACGCTTTGGCGCACGCAGTAATCGCCCACCTTAAAGGCGATCCCTCCACCGCGCTCGAGTTGCTGGATCCCGCGGCGGCTTCCGAAAAAGAGGCTCCCGAGACCTTGGCTGCGCGGGCTCACCTGCTGGCGGAGCTCAAGAAGTACAAAGAAGCCATTGCTGAATATGAGACGCTGCTGGTGCTGCGGCCGCATTATGCCGAGGGTCATTACCAGTGCGGAGCGTGTCTCTACCATCTGGGACGCTTCGAGGATGCGCTTCCGTATTTCGCCCGGAGCGCCGAGCTCGACCCAACGCACGTGGATACGTATCTGGTGAAAGGGATCTGCCAGCTTCATCTCAAACGGTCCGAGGAAGCTCTGGAATCGTTCGCGAAGTGCCTGGAAAAGTCGCCCAACCTGGAAGCCGCGCTGTTGGGCAAGGGTGTGGCCTTGCAACTGGCTTGGGAATTCGACGAGGCCACGGAGGTCTACAAGCAGGTTCTGCGGCGCAATCCGGGCTGTGAGGAAGCCGCGGTGAATCTGATGACGCTGGGAATGCAGCGCAAGGACTACGGGCTGGTGCGGCAGCAGGCCCAGGCTCTGCTGGCGCGGGACGCCGCCATCCAGGCGTCCCTGGAAGGCTTGGCCACAGCGGCCTTCGCGGAAGCAAAGTACGAGGAGGCGGCCGCGCACTATTGCCGCCTGGTGGATCTGTATCCACGCAATTTCGACTATTGGTTCAACCTGGGGGTGACGTATCAGAGAATAGACAAGCCGCTGGACTCCGCCGCGGCCTACCAGAACGCCGCGTCACTCCGGCCGGACGCGACGGCCGCGCACATTAATCTGGCGGCTGTGTACAACGAAATGGGGGACCTGCAAAGTTCCCGCCAGGCGCTCGACGCCGCGCTGGCGGTTGCTCCGGAACGAACCGATCTGCGGTATCAGCGGGCGGTCGCGATAGAGGAACTCGGTCTGAGCGAGGAAGCCGAGACGCTGTACGCCGAACTGGCCGAGCGGGATGCTCCCGAGCGCCAAGACGCGCTGTTTCGGCTGGGTTATCTCAAGCTTCAGCGCGGCGACTATCCCGGCGCCGTGGATTCTCTGCAAAGCTGCCTCCAGCAGCGGCCCGGGTGGAGCGCCGCGGAACTGAACCTGGCTCTGGCGTACTGGAAACTGGGTCAGCATTCCCAGTCGCAGGATGTGTTGCTGGAGCTCCTGAAACGCGAGCCCGGAAATCTGGAAGCGGTTCGGGGGATGTCGGCGAACGCCCTGGAGCAGAAGGACACAGCCAACGCGCTGCGCTGGCATCTGTGTTTGCAGGAGCTGGGCGACCGGTCTCCGGAAGTGCTGCAAAACACCGCCATCCTGTACCAGCAGACCGGCGACATCGACAGCGCCATCCGCATGTATCGCGAGGCCATCGCCGCCAAGCCCGATTTCGCCGAGGCGCTGCTCAATCTGGGCCATGCCCAGCAATCCGCCGGAGACACCAAGGGCGCCCGCGATTCCTGGGTGCGCGCTCTGGAGCTCAAACCCGAGCTGGCTCGCGGATATTTTCTGAGCCGCGAATAACTCGGCCCACCCCGCAATCGAACCAGACTCGTCCGCTATCCCCTGGGCGGTAGGCGTTTCTCAATGAGCGCGCCTCCGGCTAGAATGAAAGTGGCGATGGATACGCAAACTTCTGCCGGAATCCCGGATCCAGTTTTGTGGGCGCCGCATCCGCATTTTTCAGATTCGGTGAATCGCAACATCATTCGGTCCGAGATCGAAGGCGGTGTTTATCTGAGGGACCTGTCCCCAGGAGCGGCGCTGTCCATTCAAACCCGGAACCGGGTCTACGAAATGGTGTTCCTCGGAGATGGGGCCGCCCTCATCTCCGGCCATCCCGAATTCTGCCCTGAGCCGGTTGAAGTGCAAATCCACGGTTCCACATGGGGCGGTTCGATGATCATGACCAAGTATCTGGGCCGCGGCATGCACCTCGAATTCGGGCATCCCGTGCACCAGGTCATCATCACTTCCCGCATTCTAGACATCCGCGTTGCTGCTTGAGCGCCGGTTGTGGCGCCCCATTCGGGTGCTCTTGTCGCGGGCTCGATCCCACCAAAACTAGACCAGTTTCACAGTTTCTATGAGTCCAGGTGGGGCGGACGCCGGCTCTGCTCCTAACGGCGCGCGCCGGACCCCCGGTCCGGCTTGCTGGGGCGTGAAGCAGGGCCGACGAGGGCGTCGGCCCGCGGGTCAGGGACCCGCCCCACCACGAACGCTGCCCTACGTTAATCATGAAACAGGTCTAACCTTCCCGAGGGATCGCGCCGCGTCCGTCATCGGCGCCGGCCGCAGGCCCCGGTCAAGGCGTAAGATGGAAGCATGGCACGGTTGCTGAGCGACCGCGCGGAGAGGACGGCGGATGTCGTCGTTCTCGCTGCTTCGCTCGAAGATCCCAACAACTCGCCTCCGGGAGTCTACCGCGTCTTCCTGCTGGCGATCTGCGGTTCCATCTTCGCCCTTTTTGCGTCGTTGATCATCGCCTATTATTGGCGCTCGCGGACGCCCCCTTTCTGGGACCCGATCGCTCTTCCGCCCACTCTGTGGCTTTCCACCGGACTCCTTCTGGTCAGCAGCGTGTCGTTTGAAGCGGCGCGGCGCGTCTTCCGGCGCGGCAATCACCGCCTGGCTTCGCATCTGTTTGTGATCACCGCGTGCCTGGGCGCCGGGTTTCTTTCGTCGCAGATCACGGCCTGGCGCGAGCTGGTGCGCGCCGGCGTGTATCTGTCGCAGAATCCCCACAGCTCCTTCTTCTACCTTTTCACGGGCTTCCATGCGGCGCACGTGGTGGGAGGAATGGTGATGCTGCTCATCGTCCTGCTCCGTAAATACCCGCGCCGCGAGCTGGTCGACGTGGTGGTCTACTACTGGCACTTTCTCGGCGTCCTGTGGCTGGCGCTGTTCGCGGTTCTGCATCTGATAACCTAGGCGGCGCTCATGAATGCCAGCGACCCGACGAATGCCGGCTGATGCCTCCGTCCAAATCGCGCCCACCGCGCGCGTTCATCCCGAGGCCATCCTCGGCGCGCGAGTGGTGATCGGAGAGTTCGCCATCGTCGAGCAGGACGTCTCCATCGGCGCCGGAACCATTCTCGAGCCCTACGTTTACGTAAAACGGTGGACCACTCTGGGGCAACGCAATCGGGTCTCCGCCGGCACGATTCTGGGCACCGATCCGCTGGACAAGAATTTCACCGGAGAGCGCAGTTACCTGCGCATCGGCGACGGCAATGTCATCCGCGAGCACTACACCATCTCGCGCGGCACCGCCCCGGAATCGGAAACCGTTCTCGGCGACGAAAACTACATCATGACCTCCGGGCACATCGCCCACAATTGCCGGGTCGGCAACCGCACCGTGATCGCCAGTTGCGCCCTGGTGGCCGGTCACGTGGAGGTCGAAGACGACGCGTTTGTTTCCGGCGGCGTCGTCATCCATCAGTATTCCCGCATCGGCCGGCTGGCCATGATCGCCGGCAACACGCGCGTCAACAGCGACGTGCCTCCTTACTTCCTGTACGCGGGCTATAACGTCGAGGCCAAGGGGCTCAACCTGGTGGGCTTGAGGCGCGCCGGCTTCACCGCGGCGGAGATTCACGCCCTCAAGGCCGCCTACCGGATTCTGTACCGCTCCCGCCTCAAGCTGGAAGCGGCGCTCAATCGAATTGAAGCCGAAGTGCCCGGCGAGCCGGCCCGCCGTCTGGTGGATTTCATCCGCTCCAGCAAGCGCGGCATCTGCCGCGAATAACACGATTTGTTACCGGAGTCTGGGCCGCGCGCTGGGGGGCAACTTGATTGTTCCGGTTGTGTGCAGGCGCGCTCTTGGGAGTTTCAGCGGCTTCGTCGAGGAACCTAGCGTCGGGCGGAGTTGGGCCGTCGCGGCGGTGCTGGCCGCGCCCGCCGGACACGAGGTCACGCAGACGGTAACCTGCTCGACGTCGGCGGCATCCGTGATGACCTCAATGTACACTTCGCCCGGGCCAACATTGGTTGGGACCTGCACATTCATCTGGTAGAGTCCCGCAAAGTTTGGATACAGCCCGGCGAAGCTGACCGTGGCCTGCTGGCCCACCGAGTTATTGATGTAGTCGTTGAAGAGAACCAGCAGGTAGCAGTTCGGCGTGGTCGTCGGGCAGCCGCTTGTATCCGTATAAACGTCCGCGTAGCTCAGCGGACTGGATGGCCCCACGGCCCCATCCGCGACCGTGGGCGTGACCGTTCCCATGCCTGTCAGCGCCACAATGATGGTCTCTCCGGGCTTCGCCGGATGAGCCACGTTGACCAGGGAGTAATCGGCATGCAGGGCGATAGCATCGCCGATGCCGAGCTCGGATGCCGCAAAGATCCCCGAATTAGCGTCCGTCAGATAGACCTGAACCTGGTTGGACAGGAGGCCCCCGTTGTTGACTTGAACCTCGGCGTAGCCGGTGGCGGTGGAGACCTCATACGGGACGATCGCGTCGACCTTGGTTGGGCTGACGTCGTAAATGGGCGCAGGTTGTCCGTTCACGAGAACCTGCGTGGTTCCAAGCGAGGTGCCGAAGGGCAATCCGCCAACATTGGCCAGGGTCGACGAAGAAAGGCCGGTTCCATATAGCGTGATCAGTTCCCCCGGAGCTACGGCCGCCGTCACGGGGTCCCAGCTCGCCGCGTTGACCACTCCGATGGGATTCAGGCAGAGGCTCGATCCGCCGCAGAAGCTGGGAGCGTGGATTCCTATCGTGAGAGAAAAGTATCCCCCGGTGTTGGAGACGGAAACGAAGGCCTTGCCGGAGGCGCCGAATGCGTAAAAGTTCCCGAGAGTGTCGGCGAACGTTCCATCGGAACTGAGGGCGGCCGTTTGGTAGTCGTCCAGTCCCAGGTCGGTGACCGAACCAGAACTGGAGCAGTACTGCGAGAGGAACCGTTGATGGACGACCCCGCTTTCATTGCCGTACGCGTTTTCCGATCCCCAGAAAGATTCGGCGCCGCAGCCGCTCTCAATCGTGTTCGATTTCACTACCAGCGGGAGATCGCTCAGATTCCCGAGATAATACAGCCCGCTGAACAGGCTATCGGTGGGAGGCGCCGTCAGCGCCTTCACGCCGAAGAGGATGTCGTATCCATTCGGATTCCATCCCAGCGTAAAGTTGCCGTCGGAGGACACGTACATCAGTCTGCTGCCGGTAAACATCGCGTCTGCGCTGGTAGTGACGCCGGACGGCAGCGGAAGGGTGAGCGTGGCGCCGCCGTCGGCGGCGAAGTTGTACGTCGCCCCGGTCACGGTCTGCGTCAGGAGTTTCCCGGGTTGATAATTATTGGTCAGCCCGGTGACGGTGAGGGTCCCCAATCCGCCGCTTCCATTGGGAGTGATCTCAACCATGGCGTTCCTCAGTTGCGCATCGCCGCCCAAGGGAAAGTCCAGCACTCCGAGCCAGTACGGGCTGGTAAAAGTGGAATTGGTGGTAGGCGCTCCCACCAGCATCACGACGAACAAATCGTTGATGGCGCCTCCGGTTTCCCCCACAGACTCGGTAGCCGAACCCGTGAAGATGCCATCCGAGACGGTTCCAAACTCGTACACCGAGCTGAAAGAGGAACTGAGCGACGAGAGAGGACTCTGGATGTAGCCGATTCCAGCAGCGCTGATCGCGTAGGTTCCGCCGGAGCCGGTCGGAAATTCCTGCGGCTTTCCGCTGTTCTCGGTGTTGTCGATGAACGTGCTGCCCTGCGCAATGGCGTAGTTGCCCCCGCCATCGAAGTCGATCTCTCCATCGGCGGCAACCACCTCGGTGATGGCGCCGGAGGCGTTGTAATTGAGGGGCGCCACATAACGGAAGCGATAGCCTCCTTTGAGCAGGCTGTTTCCGCTCGTGTCTTGGGCAAACGTAAGCGGGGCAAACGTAAGCGGAGCGCTTAACGCTGCGATTGTCACAAGTTTATAGAAGAGTTTCATTTGGTTTCTGATCTTTGGATGCGCGCAAGGGCGGATCGCGTTTCCACGAGTTCTTCTATGGATACTTTACCGCCTCCAGAAATAGCCCGGAGGCGGGCGCGGTCCAGGCCGCAATATTCAAGTCTGGATGCGTTCTCCGCGCTTCCGGTTCCAGTAAGGACCGGAACTGTTCCACCGTCACGTCCCCTGTACCAATCCTGACGAGCGTTCCGGCCAGCCGTCTTACCATCTTCCACAAGAAGTGCGAGGCTTCGATGCGGAAGACGATCATGTGCTCTTCGATTGCTCCCGCGGCGGATTCCGCCGTGCCGATTTCGGCCGAATCCACCACAACAATTGTGGATTCTCCGGGTTTAGAAGGATCTGGAGCCCGAAAGGCTGCGAAATCGTGGCGTCCGGCCAACAGAGCCGCGGCCTGCCGCATGGGGTCTGTCTCCAGGGGCTCCTTGACCCACCATACGTAGCGCTTGGCCAAGGCCGTCTTGCGGGTGGAGATCTGATAGAAATAGGCGCGAGAGAGCGCATCGTGCCGGGCATGAAAGCGCGGCGGCGCGGACGAAAGCGCGACCACCGCGACGCTCGAAGGAAGCCGGCTGTTTAGCTCGCGAAGAATCTGTTCCGGAGCCAGCCGTGTAGGCGTCCGCAGTTTCAGGTGCGCCACTTGACCCAGGGCGTGAACGCCCGCGTCGGTCCGTCCGGCGCCTTGGATGTCAGTCTCCACACGAAACAAATCCTGGGCCGCCGAGATCAGCTCGCCTTGCACCGTGCGGGCGTTGATCTGCTGCTGCCAGCCCGAAAACTTGGAGCCGTCGTATTCGACCGTGAGTTTGAACGTTTGCATACGCCTGTTTGGATGGTCAAACCGGAATGGGCTCCGGTGAAGTAGGATAACCTTCATGGCACAACAAGAGCAATCCCTCAAAAGCCACACACGGTTCGATCCGCTGTTTCACTTCTTCCTGGCGCCGGTGGCGCTGCTGATCCTGATCTGGACGATCGTGCAGGCAGTCCGTGAACCTGGCTGGTACACCGCGGCGCACATCCTGGTTGCGCTGTGGGCCTTGATAGCGGCGTTCAAGATTCGCAGTTACGCGCTGAAGGTCCAGGACCGGGTGATTCGCCTGGAGGAGCGGCTGCGCCTGAAGGAGCTTGCCCCCGCGTCCCTCCAAGGACGTATCGGCGATCTGACCGAAGATCAGTTGATCGGGCTGCGCTTCGCCTCCGACGGCGAGGTCGCGGATCTGGCGCAACGCGCCCTGTCCGGCAACTGGAATCGTAAGCAGATCAAGGAAGCCATCAAGAACTGGCGGCCGGACAACTGGCGAGTGTGACTGGGGGGCAGGTCCCCGGCCTGCCTTCCACCTCAGGCTGCTACTCTAGTCGGTAAGGTGAGCGCAACGACATCTCCGTTAGTCTCTATCGAGACCCCGCACTGCGAGCCCGGGATCGGGCGTATTCTCCGGACTCCCGATTCTAAGGACCGCATCGACGGCGTTGAAATCCGGCCCTACGATTTGTGGCCGGACGACCGCGGATATTTCCTGGAAGTGACCCGCCTGCGGCATGGCCTGGCCGCGGACTTCCACCCGGAAACGACACAGGTTTCGGCGGCGCTGAGTTATCCGGGCACCATCAAGGCGTTTCACTTTCACCGCCATCAGACCGACTTGTGGGTTCCCGCGCAAGGGATGTTTCAAGTCGCGCTGGTGGACATGCGCCCGGATTCGCCGACCTATGGGGTGAAGAACACGATGTACGCGGGATCGCTGAAGCCGTGGCAGATCCGGATTCCGCCGGGCGTGGGCCACGGATACAAGGTGGTCGGGGAAAGCGCCGCGTTCCTGGTCTACGTAACCAACTGCCTGTACAATCCCCAGGACGAAGGCCGCATTCCCTACAACGATTCTTCCATCGCCTACGACTGGGAGACGCAGCACAAATAATGCGCTTCCTGGTTACCGGAGGGGCCGGGTTCATCGGCAGCGCGTTTGTGCGCATGTTGATGAGCGGCGGAGAATCGCGGGTCGTAAATCTGGATAAGCTGACCTACGCCGGGAATCTGGAAAACCTGGCGTCGGTCGCGGCCTTATCCGTCGGCAGCGCCCCGCGCTACCGCTTCGTCCATGGCGACATCTGCGACGCAGCTCTGGTGCGCGCCACCGTGGAAGAGGCCAAGCCGGACGTGATCGTCCACTTCGCCGCGGAGTCTCACGTGGACCGCAGCATCCTTTCGCCGGAGCCGGTCTTCGAGACCAATCTTCGCGGCACTCTCATGCTGCTGGAAGCCGCTCGCCTGCTGAAGACGCCGCGGTTCTTGCACGTTTCCACCGACGAGGTCTACGGAAGCATCCGGGCTCCGCATGAAGCCGACGAAAATTATCCGCTGCGGGCCAGCAGCCCGTATTCGGCCTCCAAGGCGGGCTCGGATCTGCTGGCGTTGTCGTATTTCACGACCTACAAAGTGCCGGTGACGGTGACCAGGGCGTCCAATAACTACGGCCCCTGCCAGTTTCCGGAAAAACTGATTCCGCTGATGATCTCCAATGCGCTCGAGGACCAGCCTCTGCCGATATACGGCGACGGGATGCAGATTCGCGACTGGCTGTACGTGGACGATCATTGCCGCGCGATTCTCGCGGCGATCGAGAGGGGCCAGCCGGGCGAGATCTACAACATCGGCGGCAGCCGCGCGCTGCCCAACCTCGAAGTGGTGCGCACCATCCTGGCAACGCTGGACAAGCCCGAAAGCCTGATGCAAACGGTGAAGGATCGTCCCGGCCACGACCGGCGCTACGCCTTATCCAGCGCGAAGCTGATGCGCGAAACCGGATGGAAGGCGGAGATGCCCTTCGAGGAAGGCCTGAAGGCGACGATCGACTGGTATCGAACCAACACAGCTTGGGTGTCGCGAGTGAAGTCGGGCGAGTATTTGCACTACTACGAACGCAATTACGGCGGCCGGGCGGTTTAGCCGCGGCCGGTCCTGCATAGGCCTCAGCGCAGCAGCGACTTCCGGCGGGGGGCGGTGAGCTCGGTGATCCATGAAGCGGGGAGGAGCGATCGCGGAATCGAGCCCAGGTCCACGTTGGGATCGATCATGGGCTGCCGCCGGCGTCCGTTGAGCGAAATTTCCGCGTCCACGCGGACTTGGACGCGGGCGTGCCCCGGAAGGGTTTCCCGGTCGGCGACGAAGTGGGCGAACTGCTGGATCATATCCGGACACACCAGCATCTGCGAATACTGCCACAGCGAAAGATAATGGCTCGGGCTGCGGTTCCAGGTCCGGCCTGTCTCCGGATCGGTGACGTGGAGCGTGACAACGCCTTGCTTGTCGCGCAGCTTCATGCGCCAGGAGAGGCGATGGCCTTGGTCGGTCCAGGCGACGTCGCCGGGGTACAGCCAATGCCGCAGCGGCAGCAGGATCTGAATGCCCCAGTACACCGCGAGGCCCGCCACGGTCGCGGTGCGGAAACGCGTCTGCTGGGCGGCGGGAGGAAGCTGCGGAGGCGCCGCCGCGGCGATGTCGCGGCCGAATGCCTTGAGGACCAGTGCGAGCAGACGCCGGGGCCAATCCGGCTCGAAATACAGAGCTGTCATGGCCGTGGCGAACCACGGGAAGATCCCGATGTCGAACAGATTGGAATTGGTCAGATGAAACAGCGCCAGCGCCGCGAACATGTAGGGCCGTGTGCGCCGCCACAGAAGCAGGGGCACGGCCAGCAGATCCAGCAGCAGGCCGGAATAGCTGAAGGCCAGCGCCAGCCAGACCTGGTCGCGGAACCTCCACAGCACCGGCAAATTGAGCTCCCGGGGCATCCAGATACGCAGGGGCCAGCCTTCGAGCCAGTCGCTATTGAGCTTGGCGATGCCGCCGAAGAAGTACACTAAGCCCATTTGCGCCCGCAGAACCCACAGGCTCCACGCCGGAGCGAATTCCGTAGTGAGGCTCGGGCGTAGCATGGCGTCCACGGAAAATTTCCGGTGGGCTGGGATGAAGATCATCAGGAAGCTGACCAGCCCGATGAAGTAATAGTGATTCAGGTAGGTTGCCTGCTCCAGAAGGAACATGTAGGTGAAGGCCAGGAAGAAAAGGATCGTGCTGATGCGATACGCAAAGCCGGCCAGGATGAAGACCGCCAGAACGCCCAGTGCGGCGAGGTGATAATACATGCCGTTGCCGGGCCAGGGATGCACCCACTCGAAGCCATAGTAGGTGAAGTGCACCTTCGGCTGGATGTATTCCAAATCGATCCAGCGGTTGTGAAAATAGAGCCAAACGTCGGCGGCCAGAATGGCGCCGAACACAATCCGGAAGTACACCAGCGCCGCGATGTCGACCGGCGCGAACAGGCGCGCTGTCCAAGCTTGAAGCCGCGCGTGGGGTGAGGCCCGGCCCGGGTCGGAGATAGCGACGGAAGCCACGAGAAATGCTAACACCGATCCGGCGTTTTGACAAACGCCGTTTAGGTTACGACGGCGTGGTGAGGGCGTCCGGAGAAGGAGCGTTACTGGGAGGCTTGGCGCTGCCGGTAGGAGTGGCGCCGCTCGAACGGCTCCCCACTTTGGCGCGGAACGCCCAACACCACAGCAGGAGGCTGGCGAGGTGGGTAACGACCATGAAGCTGTCCACGGTCCAGCGGTTGCCCTCGGGGAGCCAACGGCGGGCGCCCCAGGCGATAGCTGCACTAGCCGTGGCAATGCCGACGCCGATACTCAGCGTGACAAGCTGGGGGTCGCGGCGGCGGTTCGATAGCAGCGCGGTCCACAACACCAGATTCATGATCGCGGCCCCAAAGTTCCAGATCTGGCTGGCGTGATTGAACCACTGGCTGCTAAAAAATGGGTGCGCTCTGTTTGGGTTGATGTGCAACATCGCAAAGGGCAAAGCCAAAGCCACCACCACGATGACCCCCAGCGACTTAGCCGCCTTGGGCCGCAAAGGATTCTCCTGAAGCGCGGCGTAGGTGAAGGCGATCACCACCAGGAACAGGAGCAGATCCAGCGTTACGTGATCCGTCCAGTAAAGCCTCCGGTAAGCCGGGCTTCCCCAGCCAACGCGATAATAGGCGATGGCTTCAATTACATCTACGGCAAGGGTGCCAACAACATAAATGCTGAAGACCACGTATTTTCGAAAGGGGCCCCGCAGGAGCAGAACGAGCAGAAGAAACTGGATAACAGTGTCGGAGAGGTAAAAGACTTGGTAAAGGAAATTCATTGCCCAGCCCCTGGCCGATCCCAGCGGTTCCAGGGGCTGGTCGAAGAGTGCTGCTGCTTATCGTCTGGCGATGAGCACGTTGCCGCCGTCGCTATTGTCGTCGGGAGGCGGAGGTCCACCTTGCGCCACCTGAACATTGCCGCCGTCGCTATTGTCATCGGGAGGCGGAGGTCCACCTTGCGCCACCTGAACATTGCCGCCGTCGCTATTGTCATCGGGAGGCGGAGGTCCACCCTGCGCGATCCTGTGGTTTCCACCATTGTTAACGGAGCCGTGATGCATCATGACGCCCACTACGAGCGCCAAAACAAAGACCATAAAAATTGTAGCACAGATCGTGAACAGGCTACGTGACTTGCTCATTACACACACCTTCCTTTTAGGTTCCCATCCTGGTCTTTTGTCCTACGGACTTCTACTGGGAACTGCTTAATCCTACTAGGTGCCAAATGGGGTATAAGGTAGGATTTTCCCTTAGTACTATGATAGTACTGGTACTAGGTTTAGCTGCGACGGAAGGAATGGATTACTTGCAGGCAGGCGATATAGATGTTCACGAAACCGAGTCCGGTGAGTGCTCCGCGGAAAGAGGGCTGATACCAAAGATCCTGGATGGCTGGTGCAACTGTTTGAAAATAATTGAGATTCCAGTTTTCAGTCCAGGGGAAGATGACCAGGAAGGCTCCGATCTCGAAGATGAACAAGGCCAGCGAGATGCGCAGCAGGCGTCTTTGCCAGCCGATTTTGGTCCTGGGACTGGGTGGATGGGACGCCGCGCTCGCGGATTCCGAATTCGGGAGGGGCATTCCGGGAGGCGGTTCGGGGGTTAGGGACATGCGAACAACTCGCCCTGATGAGATAGAGGCTGGAGCGTGGGATACCCAGTCCAAACTGGGAACTTTTGCCATTTTCGCACCGGTTCAAAGCTAAAACGGTGCAGAGTGGTGGGACCGAAGCGCTCCAGCGCGGCAAGGTGATCGCCGGTCCCATAGCCTTTATTCTGCCTGAGGCAATACTCAGGAAACACCTGATCCCAGGCAGCCATGGCTCGATCGCGCTCGACTTTGGCCAGGATGGACGCGGCCGCAATCGAGAAGCTCAACGCATCGCCATGAATCAAAGGGGTTTGGGGAAGCTCGACGTGGACCTGAATGGCGTCGGTGAGCAGGTGGTCGCAGCGGCCGGCGATGTGCTCGACCGCGCGCCGCATGGCCAGCCGGGCGGCTTCGAGGATGTTCCAACGATCGATCTCGAAGGCGTCGGCAGCGCCCACGGCCCAAGCTCGGGCGCGTTCGCGGATGCGTCCGGCGAGAACCTCGCGGACCTCCGGATCCAGGCGCTTGCTGTCGTCCAAACCGCGGATGGGGCGCTCGGGATCGAGCACCACGGCGGCCGCGAAGACGGGACCGAACAGCGCTCCGCGGCCGGCCTCATCGACGCCGGCAACGGCACGGAAGCCGGTGCGGCGCAAGGCTCGCTCGTGGCGGCTGGTGGGCATGGAAAAGGGCGGCTACTCGCGGGCGCTATTCGCGTTCCCTGAGGCGGGCGGCTTTACCCTTCAGATTCCGGAGATAGTACAGCTTGGCGCGGCGGACCCGGCCCGTGCGCACGACATCGATATGATCCACAACCGGAGCGTGCAGCGGAAAGATGCGCTCGACACCCTGGCCGAAGCTGACCTTGCGCACGGTGATGGTCGCGCCCATCCCGGTATTGTGTTGCGCGATGACGGTGCCCTCGAACGCCTGCAAGCGTTCCTTGTCGCCTTCTTTGATCTTGACGTGCACGCGAATGGTGTCGCCCGGGCGGAACTCGGGATGGTCCACGGTCCGCTTGTTTTTGGTCAAAATCTTGGTTAATAGTGCGTGATTCATTTCCTTGTCCTCAATTCCGATGCTTCCCACAAATCCGGCCGGAGCCGCGCGGTCTTTTCGAGCGCTGCATTCCGGCGCCACTTCCGGATCTCCTCATGATTGCCGTTGAGCAGCGTCTCCGGGACCTTCCAACCTCGAAACTCCGCCGGGCGCGTATACTGCGGGCAATCGAGCAAGCCTTCCTCGCCGAAGGATTCATTGGCGGCCGAGTCCCGGTTGCCCAGCACGCCTTCCTGCAACCGCGCTACCGTGTCGATGACCACGGCCGCGGCCAATTCTCCTCCGCTCAACACAAAGTCGCCGATGGAGATTTCCTCATCGGCCAAGTGAGCCGCCACGCGCTCATCCACACCCTCATAGCGGCCGCAAATCAGCAGCAACTCCCGCGCGGCAGCCAGCTGGCGAGCCCGCGCCTGATCGAACACCCGCCCCTGCGCCGAGAGCAAAATCACGCGCTGGCGCGGGCTTTCCCGTTGCGGCCAAATCGACTCCACTGCCTCAAAGAGCGGCTCCGGCTTCAGCACCATTCCCTCGCCGCCGCCGAAGGGCCGGTCGTCGACGGTACGGTGCCGGTCCCGGGTCCACTGCCGCAAATCGTGCACCCGAATCTCAATCCGGCCGGATTCCCGCGCCTTCTGAATGATACCGTGATCGAAGGGGCCATGGAAAAACTCCGGGAAAATGGTCAGCACATGAAACGTCACAACTTTTACAGATCCAGCAACCCTTCGGGCAGTTTGGCCCGGATGATTTTCCCAGCCACGTCGATCTCCCGGCAAATCTCGCGGGCCAGCGGGACTAATACTTCACGGCCTCCGGCGACTTCCCGGCCTCCGCCGACAGCGACTTCGAGCAACGGGGCGCTGCCGTATTCGAGCACGCCCGAAACCACGCCCAGGGGCCGGTCCTTGCCATCCTCCCATACCGCACAGCCGATCAGATCGGCATGCGAAAATTCGCCCTCTTCCGGCCGGGCTCTCTCGGCCTCCGGCACCAGAATGTCGGCGCCCTCCCAGACCTCGGCGTCCGAGATGGAATCCACACCTTCGAACTTGAACACCGGGCGGCCGTCGTGATGCCAGACGCGCTCGACGCGAGCCATGCGGCTGAGCGGGCCCTTTTGGAGCTTGACTTCGCCCAGGCGTTCGGCGCGGCCGGGCTGCGAGCTATAAACTTCCGCCGTCAACTCTCCACGCCGGCCCCACGCGCGGAACAAGCGCCCGATGGATACCCAGGCGTTCTCTGTAAGATCCCCGGCCGTGATACGATCCCCGGTTATTCGAGAATCTCCAGCGTAAAGCGCCGGTTCAACTTCATGCCGGCAGCACCCAGCAAAGTCCGGATGGACCTCGCCGTTCTGCCTTGCTTGCCGATGACTTTCCCCAAATCGCTGGGCGCCACGCGCAACTCAAGGACCGTGCACTGTTCGCCTTGAACCTCGCGCACGACGACTTCGTCAGGGATGTCCACAAGCGCTTTGGCGATCTCCGTTACTAAGTCTTTCACCCGTTTCACCCTCCAGTTGCAATGATTCTACCAGATCGGGCGGGAAAACCGGGACAGTACACTCAATCTCCATTTTCCGCCCCACACCATTCGTCCCGATCCCAGCACACGCGTCCGGCGGAAAATGGAGATTGAGTGTACTGTCCCGGTTTTCCGGTTTTCCGGCTCCAGGCTGTCAGGCTGCGGGCGCCGGCGCCGGCTCCGGATTGCTCTTCATTAAACGGGCGACGGTGTCGGAAGGCCGCGCGCCGTTCTTCACCCAGTGCGCGATGCGGTCGTGCTTCAGGATCACCGACCGGGGCTTGGCCACGGGACTGTAGGTGCCCACGACCTCCAGCGCCTTGCTGTCGCGCGCGCGTTCCTTATCGATCACCACCACGCGGTAGGAGGGCTTCTTTTTCGCCCCGAACCGCGCCAAACGTATCATCAACATGCCATCCACTCCTTCAATTCCATTTGCTCAATTCTATTGTCGACAAAATAATGTCCGAAGACTACTGTCCGAATCCCATGGGCAGTTTGAATTTGCCCAGGCGCTTGCCCAGCAGGCCGCCCCCGCCGGTGATGCTCTTCATCATCTTGCGCGTCTGGGCGTACTGCTTGAGCAGGCTGTTGACTTCCTGCACCGAGGTCCCGCTTCCCTTGGCGATCCTGCGGCGGCGCGCGCCGTTGATGATCATGTGATTGGCGCGCTCCTTGGCGGTCATCGAATCGATGATCGACACGATGCGGGAGATCTCCTTCTCATCGACCTTGACGTTCTTCAGATCCTTGAGCGGGCCCAACTGCGGCATCATGCCCAGGATGGATTCAAGCGGCCCCAGCTTGCGCAACTGCTTCATCTGATCGCGGAAATCGGCCAGGGTGAAATCGTCATCGAGGAGCTTGCGCTGCATCTCCTCGGCCGACTTTTGGTCGATGCTCTCCTCGACCTTCTCGATCAGGCTGAGCATGTCGCCCATGCCCAGAATGCGCTGGGCCACGCGGTCGGGATGGAAGGGCTCGAGCGCATCCGGTTTCTCGCCCACGCCCACGAACTTGAGAGGCTGGCCGGTGACGGAGCGGATGGACAACGCCGCGCCGCCGCGGGCGTCGCCGTCCATCTTAGTGAGGATCACTCCGGTGATGCCCAGGCGCTTGTGGAACTCGTCGGCCGACTTCACGGCGTCCTGGCCGGTCATGGCGTCGGCCACGAAGAGAATCTCGGAGGGGTTGAGCTGTTCCTTGAGCGAAGAGAGCTCGGTCATGAGCTCGTTGTCGATATGCAGGCGTCCGGCGGTGTCGACCAGGAGAACGTCGCGTCCGGTCTGCACGGCTTCCTTGCGCGCGGAACGAGCCAGCTCGGCCGGCTTGGTTTCCTCTGGCGTGCCTTCGTAAATGGGCAGCTTCAAATCGCGAGCCAGCACGCTGAGTTGTTTGCGCGCCGCCGGACGGTACACGTCGACCGAGACCATCAAAGGCGAGCTGCCGTTCTTCGATAACCAGCGCGCCAGCTTGGCCGTGGAGGTGGTCTTGCCCGAGCCCTGCAATCCGGTGATGAGGAAGACGCTGGGAGGCTCGGTGGCCATGCGCAGGCGGGCCTGATGCTGGCCCAGCATTTTGACCATCTCGTCTTTGACGATTTTGACGACCTGCTGGGTGGGCGAAAGCGCGGTGAGCACTTCCTGGCCCATGGCCTTCTCTTTGACGGCTTCGATGAACTGTTTGACGACGCGGAAATGCACGTCGGCCTCAAGCAGCGCCACGCGGATCTCGCGTAGCGCGGCTTCCATGTTGGCCTCGCTGAGTTTTCCTTCTCCGCGCAGGTTCTTGAATACGCGCTGGAGCTTGTCGCTTAAATTGTCAAACATTAGTTCGCCCCAAAGGGCATGGCCGTTCGGGAGGTTTCTTTACAAGTGTAGCGTATGAGGGTCTTGGAAGGACGTTCCCGGTGTGCCCTGCTGTACCCACATTTTCGCGCCGAGTTCACTGCACGGTTAGAGTGTAGGACCCTGCGCTCTGGCCGTAATTGGCGCCAACATCTACGTAGTAGACGCTCTTGGCCGCCGCTTTGAACGAAAACTTCAGGTGGCCGCCGGCGTTGCCGTTTGGCTTCCACCCCGTAATGTCGGACCTGGACGAATCCAAAACGCGCGCCTCGGGCGCCAGGGTTGTTGAATCGTTCTGGATCGTCACGGTCATGTCGCCGGCCGCGCCGGATTCAAACTGGTAAAAGTCCTGGTCGCCGCCGTCCATAATGTTGGCCTGCTCGACCGGCGACCCGACCCGGATTGGAGTGGCATGCGCGATGTCGTCGTTGGGCTCATATCGATCGAACGCATGCCGTGGTTTCACGGTTAAGACATACGCGCCGGCGGATTGGCCATACACCGATGACACTTGAACGAAATACTTGGTGTTCGGCGCGGCAACGAAGGCGATAGAATGATCGGCGCCGGCAGTCGCGGCTCGATTCCATGGAACCAACTCCTCCTTGTTAAGCTGCAAGATTCGCATTTGAGGTTGCAGCCCGTTGGACCGGTTCTCGAACGTGACATCGATCCAATCCCGGGACTTCCCCTCAGACTCGATCTGGAACGTATCCACGTCGGAAGCCGGCTCAATCGCGGCCGAAACTCCGGTGTTCAACTTCATAATGTTGGCGTGGAACACGTCGTCGTTGGGTTCGCTTTCCCGGGAGCCGATAGACAACGGCTGGGGAGGAGGCCGCGAGTCCAGCGCTTTCAGGTTGTCCATCGCGGGAGCATAGGAACTGTTCTTCGCGAGAGCGCCTTGCAGAGCCTTCCGCGCCTCCTCATCGGAGTTCTGCTGCGCGAGAGCCGCCCCTAAATTGTTGTACAACGACGGAAGCGGGGCCTTTTCGATCGCCTCCCGATAGAGCGGAATGCTCGCCTTGGCATCGCCTTTCGCCGTCAGCTCCAATGCCTGCTGGATCAGCTTCTCCAGAACTGGATCGTTCAGCGGTTGCCCCATCACCGCGAGGAACTCGTTCTGAATCGTGCCGATGTTGGTGACGTTCGTGAATGACGGTGTGGCCTGGCGATTCGTGACAACCCAGGCTCCAAGGCCGGCAATCCCGATGCCGAAAGTCAGGACAACGATGAGCCTTAGGAGCCTGTAGGCTTCGGGCGCAGGGAGCTTCGGGAAAACGTTTTTCCTGATCACTTCCCGAAACACCAAAAGGACTACCCCGAGGCTAATGCCGCCAATCCCTGCGACTTCGCCGACCGTCTTCAGAATCTCCGGGTCCATCCGGAGGGGAATTATAACAGAATGTACCCAGCACTCAGCTGACCCTTCCGCCGCGGCATGTGGGTTTGGGAGAAATTGCTGCCAGGCTCGAATTTGGTATCATCGCACTGCGCCGGACCGTGCGTCCCGGCTGGAGATTGACCTATGCCCTGCTTCCTCCTGCTTGTTATCCTGCTGTTTCCACGCATCGCGCTCGCGTTGATGTGGTTTTTCTCGATGTACCTACAGACCGCATTCCACGGCGGGCTGCTGCTGCCGGTGCTCGGCTTCATTTTCCTGCCGCTTACTACCATCGTCTACGCATGGGAACTGAACAGCGGCATGCCGACGTCGGGGGTCAATCTTCTATGGTTGCTGCTGGCCGTGATCGTCGATCTGGGCGGGCTAGGCGGCGGCGCGCATCGCCAATCGCGGCGCTGATGCGCGAGTCATTTCCGCCTTGGGGTGCCCGCCGTGGGGACGCTCTACTTCTTCGTCAGCTCGTCGTAGAGTGAGCCGTAGAAGCCTGCGTTAAACTGCCAGCCCAGATCGTCGGTCTTCACCTGCATGGCGAGTTGATCCCGCGTGGCGCCCGCCCTGATCGCGTCCGAAGCGCGGCTGACCAGCGTGGCGAACTTGGTGCGGTAGGCTTCCACATCGGCTCTGGTCTTGGGCTCGCCCCGGCCTGGAATGGCCATATCGAAATCCAGCTTCAGCACTCCGTCCAGGATCTGGGTCCACTCCACCGCGCTCCCGCCGTTGGCGAAATCGACGATAGGCGTGCCATCCGTGATCTGATCGCTGACCATGACCACCCTCAAATCGGGGAAGTAGATCATGGTGTCGTCGCCGGTGTGCCCGCGACCGTAGGAATGCGCCTGCACCTCCACGCCGCCGGTCTTCAGGTCGTAATCCCTGGCGAAGGTGACGCCCGGAGGCCCGGGGATGTCCTTAGTTCGCGGATCGCTGCCCATGCGCGTCTTCAGCTCCGCCACACCGATCACCTGCGCGCCTCCGTCGATGAACTTCTGATTGTTGCCCACGTGGTCCGGATGATGGTGCGTATTGAACACATATTTCACCGGCAGATTCGAAACCGAACGGATCTGCTCCATCAGGTCTTTGTAGGTGTCATTCGTATCCGTTGCTGGATTCTTCGTATCCACCACGATCAATTCACCCTCAGCGACCCGGACCAGCGTATTGGCGCCGCCGCCCGTGATCAGGTAGAGACCCGGCTTCAAGAGACGGATCTTTTCAACCGTGGCTCCAGCCTTGGGTGCGCCTTTACCGCCGCCTTTACCGCCTCCTCTGCCGCCCGCGGGGCCCTGGGCGAAGAGAGCAACAGCCATGCCGATGGCCAGAGTCGCATAGCAAATTTGTCTTCGAAGCATTTTCCCTCCCGGCTTCCTGCCTTTTGGTTAGTATACTCCCAGTTTTCAATCCGCGGAGTCGAGCATGGCGCGCTGCCGAGCCATGCGTTGTTCCCGATCTTGCGCGAAACGCTGAATCCCCGCGAAAATCGAGCCGGCATCCAAATGCGCCTCGGCGATTACATCCGGTTCGAGGCCCCCCGTAAGCCATTGATTGTCCCAGTCGGAAGTAAGCGAGTAGGCGTCGGTGAGCGGTCCCAAGTTGCGCACCGGCCACATGCGCCGCGTCCCGGTGCTGACGACCATGAGGTCGTAAGATGCCTTCGGTGGAAGAACCGCATGGCGGTACTCCTCCGGCTGGCGGTCGAACAACTCTTCGCTAATCGCGGCGATCACCTTGACGTTGACTCCGGCTTGCTCCAGACGCGGCAGCACGCCGAGGAGATTGACCGTCGCGCTGGACCCCTGCGCGATCACGTAGCCGTGCCGGGGTTTGCCGGGCGCAAAGTCGCGAATCACATACAGACCTTTGGCCGCGGCTTTCAGGTCGGTGTCGGCAAACCTGGCGCGGTCGGCGACCGGAAAATCGGGACGAGCCACTTCCAGAACAATGATGCCCACTTTAGGATCGCGAGCGGCGATCTCGGCGGCGGCAGAGTAGCCGGGAGCTACGTCGTTGTAGTCCCAGAAATTCAAGTGGATGACCTGGCCGCGCGGAAACAGCTTCCATACCTGGGGCGCAAAAATGCCGAAATGAGTGCGCCCGTCCGCGGCCGTTTCCGGTCCGGAGTGCGCCACTAAGATGTGCAAGACGCCCATGCGAAAGCGGCTGTCCTGGTTCTGCTGGCTCCAGACGCGGGCGGGCGTGTACATCAAAGGCGTAAATGCGCCATACGTCCCGCTGAGGGCCCATACTCCGGCAAACTTCGCCGGATCGACGGAGGCGCTCTGGCTCACCAAGCCGATCGCGGTGGAGACGTTGCCGGCTTCCTGAATGGCGGCTTTGATGCGAGTGCCCAAAGGATTCGATTCCGGATCGTAGTGGCCCCACAAACTCCCGTGCTCGACATTGATGGATTCGGAGAGGTCGGCCGCCAGAGTGAGGAAGCGGTTATCGGTGACGTAGTTCACCCACTTGATAATTTCAGAAACACCGCGCCGCGCCCCGGCCATCTCGCCGGGCTTGCGGAAAAGGGTGACGCTGACCTGCTTCTCGGCTCCGGAGTGACGATTGCTTGCGGTCAGGCTCTGGGGTTCCACGGGAAGATTCACTACCCGCAGGCGGTCATCCAAGAATGGATCGCGGGTTACGTCGACAAGCACGGGCGCGTCGTCCTTGACGGTGTCGCCAAGAGCCGCCAGCCGGTTCGCGAGCCAGTCGCCGAGGCCGCTCTTTTCGAGCACAGACATCACCACGTCGATATTGGTTTTGAACTGGATCAGCCGCTCGCGCGGATCGGTGACGGGCCCCTCGCGAATGCCCGCGAACTGAACCCCATAATGCTCCTCGAATGTTTTTGCCAGGGCGACAAAATATTCCGAGTTCATTTTCATGGCGTAGGGATGGCTGCGGTAACTCACCACTTGATCGCCGAATCCCGGAATCTTCCCGCCGATGGCGCCGGGCCAATATCCCTTGGTGGTCTTGCCGATCACGATCATGGGGCGGCGGTCGCCGGGATCCCAATCCTCCATCTTCTTGAGGACCGTCACGATTTGGCCGTAGTCGTTGCCATCCTCCAGAGTGAAGACATTCCATCCATAGGAGGTCCACTGATCGATCAGATTGTAGGCGTCGTATTTCCGGGCGATGACGCCGCCCAGGAGCGCATCGTCGATGCCGGCGTTGTTATCGGAAAGAAGGATGCGCAGGCGTTTCCCCACCTGCAATGCAAGAGCCTGCGTCTTGAGTTCCTGCGCATGGCCTTCGGTCATGGCGAACTCGCCTTCGAGCGCGACGACTTTCGGATAAGGGCCGGCGCCGATAAGATCCCAGAACGCCGCTTTGCCGGCGGCGGTGGCAATGCCCACCCCGGACGGTCCGCCGTTGACGTCGTTGGTGAGGTCGGTACTTTCCGCGTGACCGGCCAGCGCACGGATGCCCCGGCCGCGGGCCTGGGCAAACAGAGGGTGGTTCTCAAGACCATGCTCCTGGAGCAGGGTGCGCATGGCTCCGGCGCCGCGCCTGAATCCCAGCGCATCAATCGGCAACATCGTGACCAGCGGATCGACATGGTAACGCCGGTCGCCGGTGAGTTGATAGCGGCGCGCCAGCGCCTGGCCCATGATCATCCACAGCGCGTAGCATGTGGGAACGTTGTGGCCGCCGGCGAGCATGAATTTGTCGCCGTGGGGATGCTTGGGACGGCGGTAGTCATAGCGCATTCCGCCCAACTCCGGCCCGGCCAGGTGCGCCGCCACGTTGTACGGCGTGCACGCCAAGGGACCGCCGAAATGCCCGGTTTGAGCATAATTGCCGAGCAGCACCAGGGCCATGCAGGTCATGTACCCGATGTCTTCCATGGCCTCCTGATCGGCCTGGGTCTTCTCCAAATCAAGCGCGTGGGTCGGCGTCATCGCACGAAAAGTTTATCACGAGTCGTTTATCAAAAGACAGGAGACGGGTCACTTGGCCGGCGCAGCGGCGCCGGGCATGCGGAGGAAGGTGATCTTGATCAACTTTCCGACTTTCCGCAGCAGTATCGGCCAGAACCTAAAAGGGAATTTGGGGAAGGACGAGCGGCCTCACGCAAGCCCAAGAAGGCGACCAAGGCAGCGTAGCGGACTGTCCAGAAGTCGGCAGGTATTGACGGTCACCAGGGGGAGTCCTGAATGTTCGAGGGTGTAAATTTAACTGTGTAAACGGCCATCGAAGGGATCACAATAAGGAGACCCGATGGCAATCGACCTTAAACTCATTGACAAGTTACTGGCGGACTACAAGAAGCCCGAAGACATC
>Ga0182024_10004443_pt1 | contig 32250 bp, 33 predicted proteins | sample P32metaG_FD_120480 | JGI IMG/M metagenome (GOLD analysis project Ga0182024, IMG submission 120480) | Permafrost microbial communities from Stordalen Mire, Sweden - P3-2 metaG (Illumina Assembly) | ecosystem: Environmental > Terrestrial > Soil > Wetlands > Permafrost | place: Sweden: Stordalen...
CGCGGCCAGTGCCCACGGCAACTTGGCGTTGATCTTCTCGCCCACCACCATGACGACGAGCGTGCCCACCGCAATGATGATCGACCACGTGCTCACGTGTCCGAACTGGTGGCTAATCCATTGGAGGCGCGAGATGAAGGACTCACCGCCCGAGGGGACGCCGAGGACGCGGGGCAGTTGGTGGGTGATGATGATGACGCCAATCCCGGCCATGAAGCCGGCGACGATCGGCAACGACAAGAAGTCGGCGAGCCAGCCGAGCTTGAGTAGCCCGATGCCCATCACGATGATTCCGGCCACGACGGCTGTCGCGGCGACCAGTTCCATGTACTCGGGCGACGACGCCGGCGCGAGACGAAGGAGTGCCACGGCGAAGAGTGGCGCGATCGTCGAGTCGGCGCCGACCGAGACAATCGGATTCGAGCCGATCACGAAGAAGACCAGCGAAGCGGTGATGAAAGCGATCATCGCGGTGAAGGCCGGCACCCCGGCCAGCTGTGATGTGGCGAGCTGCTCGGGGATCGCTATGGCCAGCAGCGTGATACCGGCGAGGAACTGACCGGGAAAATTGGCGCGCGTGAGACCGGCGAAGATCTGATTTAGTCCGCGTGTGTCACGGCGTTGAGCAATCGGTGTTCGATTGGTGACGGGCGCGCGAACCATTGACGACACACTATGACCGCCCAGCTACGACTACGAGGTGATGACGACCTTGAAACCCTCGGCGAGACGGCCCTTGTCCATGCCCGCGTTCTTCGCGACGGACCGGGCCCACTGCTTCAACATCTTCTTCAGACCGTTGTTGTCGCCGACTTGACTGACGTGGCGCTTCAAGGCGGCGTGCTTGTACTTGAAGCGCTTGGTGATGTCGACGACCATCGTGGCTTGGCTCCCGCTCAACCACACGACCGGCACCGAGTGCGGGGTCAGGCCCTCGCGCAGCAGTTCGGGAAAGGCGTGGGGGTTTCTGGCGTCGGGATAGACCGCGCGCATGGTCGCCTCGCCCGAGGCCATGTGGTCGGGGTGGCTCGCGCGCATGCGCTCCCAGTTGCGCTCGGGGCTTTGGGTAATGACGAGGTCCGGTCGGTGCGTACGAATTACTCGTGCGATCTCACGACGCAGCAACAACGTCGGCTCCACCTGGCCGTCGGGCCAGCGCAGGAATGTGATATTCGTCACTCCGACCTCGCGACCGGCAGCGCGCTGTTCGGTCTCTCGAATCTCCGAGCGTTCCTCACGAGTGTGCGTCGAACCGTCACCACCGGCGTCGCCCGAGGTGACGAGGCAGTACGCAACATCGACGCCCTTACCGGTCAAAGTTGCAATCGTTCCGGCGGAACCAAAATCGACGTCATCAGGGTGAGCAACGACCACGAGCGCGCGTTTCATCGACTTGTTGTACTTAAAGACGGGCAACGCTTGCTTCTTTTTGCTCACAGTACCGAGTCCTCCCTGGTCGGATCCCAGCTGGCCAGGTCCTTCAAGTGTGGGTCGTTTGAAAAGACCTCCACGATCGGCCGCTTGAGCCCCAATCGACGCATGATCACCTCAGCCTCAATAATTTGATTCCACAGTAACAAAGACACGACAACGCCGGTCGAGCCGGCTCGGGCCGTCCGACCGGAGCGGTGGAGGTAGGCCTTTTGGTCTTCGGGGGGGTCGAAGTGGATTACGCAGTCAACTGCGTCAATATGCAGGCCCCGGGCGGCGACGTCGGTCGCCACCAGAACGGCCAGGCGGTCCCCCGAGAAGTCCGCCAAGGCCTTTTCGCGCTGGCTCTGTCGCAGGTCCCCGTGGATCGCCGCGGCGTCGACGCCCTCTTTTTGGAGCTGTTCGACGAGCCGGTCGGCCCCGCGCTTGGTGCGACAGAAGATCAGCGTTTTGCCGAATGACGAGCAGATGGTGGCGGCGACCTTGATCCGGTCCATCTGGTGAACGTTCAAGAAGTGGTGCACCATCAGCGAGACCGTCTGAGTGTCACTGGCGACCTCGTGGAAGACGGGGTCGGAGAGATAGCGCTTCACCAGTCGGTCGATGGCGCCGTCCAGCGTGGCCGAAAAGAGCAGCGTCTGGTGGGGCCGTTCGGCGATGCGCCGCAGAACCCACTCGACCTGGGGCATGAAGCCCATGTCGGCCATGCGGTCGGCTTCGTCGAGGACCAGCACGTCGAGGTCTTCGACGTTCACCTCACCGCGGTCACCGAGGTCGATGAGACGACCGGGGGTGGCGATGATGACGTCACAGCCGCGTCGAAGCGACTTCACCTGGCGTTCAATGTCGGCCCCGCCGTAGACGGCGTTCACGTGCAGTCCGAGCGCGGCCCCCAGCGGTTTCAGGACCTCGTAGACCTGAACGCAGAGTTCACGAGTTGGCAGGAGTACCAGACCGCGCGGGCGCGCCGGCCCGCCCTCTTTGGCCTTGTAGGTCTCTCCGGCGGAGATCCGCTGGAGCATGGGGAGACCGAACCCGAGCGTCTTACCTGATCCGGTCTTGGCTTTACCGCACACGTCGCGACCGGCCAGCGCGTCGCTGATCGTGAGGGCCTGGATCGGGAAGGCGGTCGAGATTCCTTGCTCGGAGAGCACCGCCACTAGCTCGGGCAACACCCCCAATTCGGCGAAGGTTTTATTAGTGGCGTACGAATCCGGTGCCGACGGCACGGACTCTTTGATTTCGCTACTCACGCGACAACGACGTTTCTCGGTTGGACCCGGAACCGGCGTTCGAAAGTGTGGGCCCAAGCTCAATTCCTAGAGCTTCGTCCTAAGTCTACGACAAAATGTTAGATTTTCGACGCTAAACGCAAAGGAGAATCATGGCCCGTTTACAGATTGGCGCCAAAGCGCCGGCATTTGCCCTTTCGAATCAGGCCGGAAAGACCATTTCCTTGAAAGATTTCTCAGGTGAGCGATTCGTCATCTACTTCTACCCGGCCGACGACACCCCCGGCTGCACCAAAGAAGCCTGCCAGTTCAACGACGGTCTGGGGGCTTATCGCAAACTCGGCGTCCAGGTCATCGGGGTGTCGCCCGACGGCGCCGAGAAGCACGTCGCTTTTCGCAAGAAGTACGGACTGACCTTCGACCTCTTGAGCGACCCCGAGAAGAAGGTCATGACGAGCTACGGCGCCTACGGCGAGAAGATGATGTACGGCAAGAAGGTGACCGGCGTGATCCGCTCGACCTTCGTGATCGGGCCGAACGGCACCATCGAGCACGCCTGGTACAACGTTCGCGCCGACGGCCACGCCGACAAGGTCCTCGCGACGCTGAGCAGTTAGCTGGCGCTCTCTCTTCGTATCGTGCGCCAGCGGTGCCAGATGGCGTAGGCCAGTCCGAGGACCACCACCGCGATGATCGGGTACTCCGACGCGTGGAAGTCACTACTCACGTGCTTCCAGTTCGAGCCGGCCGCGTAGCCCAGTCCGGCGAGGAGCGCGACCCACACCGCCGAGCCGATCGTCGTAAGTACCGCAAAGCGCACGCGATTCATTTCGGCGATTCCCGCCGGTACCGAGATGAAGCTGCGCACCACCGGGATTACCCGTCCGAGTAGTACCGAGGCCGAGCCGTAGCGCTCGAACCAGTGCTCCGCGCGGTCGAGGTCCTTGGTCGACAACAACAGCCATTTGCCGTAGCGTTCCACGATCGTTCGCCCGGCACTTCGCCCGACCTCGTAGGCGATGACGGCTCCCACCAGTGACCCGATGGTTCCCACGACGATCACGGCCCAAAGAGAGAAGCGCACGTGGCCGGTGACGGCCGTGGTGCACAGAGCTCCGGCGAATCCGTAGGCCACCTCCGAAGGAATCGGGATGCACGCCGAGGAGAGTATCGAGAGGACGAACAGCGCGAAGTAACCGTAGTGAGTGATGAAGGATTGCACCACGACATTCTTACCCTTCGATACCGGAGGGGTTGGGAGGGCCCATGGGGCAGACTGATTGGGGGTTTGCAATGACGTTCGTGCCATCGATCGACCAACTCGACGTCACGTGGCTGTCGCAACACCTCGATCTCATCGGTGCCACGGAGGTCGGCGTCTCATCAGTCGGCCAAGGTCAAGTGGCGAACTGCTATCGGTTGACCATTCAACACGCCGCGGGCACTTCCAGCGTCATCGCAAAGGTACCGTCACGCGACGAGGTGAGTCGCTCCACCGCGGCGCTGCAACATCTCTACCAGCGCGAAGTCTCGTTCTACCAACATCTCGCGCCGTCGATTGCCACCCGAACGCCTCGTTGTTACTTCGCCGAACGCGACGAGAGTGACAACTTCCTGTTGCTGTTAGAGGACCTCAGTCCCTCGGCCGAGATCGACCAATTCGTTGGGATCTCACTGGGCACCGCACGTGCCGGCCTCACGTCCTTGGCCGGGCTCCACGGTCCGACGCACGCGAGGGTCGATCTGCATGACGCCGCCTGGTTGCGTGGGGTTAGCGAAGAACTGCGTCCGCTCTACATGGCGGTGCTGCCGGTCCTGTTCGACCAATTCATCGAGCGCTACGACACTCGCATCGACGATGAGCTTCGCGCGATCGTGCTCGCCCTCAAGGATCGCTTGGCGCTTTTCAGCGACTACACGTGCCCGTTTCCTTGCGTGACGCACGGTGACTTTCGCACCGACAACCTTCTCATCGACGCCTGTGACGGAACCGTGGCCCTGGCGGTCGTTGACTGGCAGACGGTGGGCGTCGGCAGTCCCCTGCTCGACGTCGCCTACTTCCTCACGACCAGCCTGACGCCCGAGAACTGCGCGCGATACGAGTTCGAATTGCTGGACTACTACCTCGCGGAGCTGCACGACTTCGGCGTCGACATTCCAGCGGGAGTGGCCCGACAAGAGTTTTCGCGCTACACGCTTCAACCGATCGTGATGCTGGTCGCGGCGTCGGTCATCGTCGAACAGACCGAGCGCGGCGACGAGATGTTCCTCGCGATGATTGATCGAGCGGTCGTCGCCGCCACGCGCTGGGACGCGATCAATGAGCTGGAGCGACATGCTGATAGCTGAGGACGACTATCCGCTGCATCAAACGGCGTTACCGCTCGCCCACGTGATGGACGGGCATCCCAACGCCTATGACCGCTTCTGGTTCAACGGGTACGACGAAGAGTTCTACTTCGCCTTCGCCCTCGGGCTCTATCCGAACCGTGGCGTCATCGACGCCGCTTTCTCCGTCGTCCAAGAGGACCGTCAATATTCAGTCTTCGCCAGTGACGCGCTCGTGGGTCGACCGACGGCCGTCGGGCCAATACGCCTGGAAATCATCGAACCGATGCGCGTGAACCGAGTGGTCGTGGAGGCGCCCGACCACGGTTTGCGTTGTGATCTCACCTACACCCGGCACACGGCCATCAGCGAAGAGCCCCGTCAAACCATGCACGACGGACCGCGGCTCTTCATGGACGTAACGAGGGCTACCCAACTGGGCACCTGGAGCGGGTGGATCGAGACACCCAACGGACGACACCGGCTACCGGACAACTTTCTCGGCACGAAGGATCGCTCGTGGGGCGTGCGCCCGATCGGCGAACCACTGCCCGGCGTCGAGAGTCGCCGCGCTCCCCAGCTCGCCTTCTTCTGGGCGCCCTTGCACCTCGGTGACGGTGGTCTGCACTTCATGACCTTCGATGACGCCCACGGACATCCCCTTAGCCGATCGGCCGTGTTGCTCCCGAAAGATAACGCGGCGGTGATGATCCACGGGTCACTGAAGATCGAGATGGCCCGCGGAACGCGCTGGATGAAGGGAGCGGTCCTGACCATGGGTGACGCAGCGATCACACTCACGCCACTCCTGCGTTTCCAGATGCGCGGCGCCGGTTACAGCCACCCCCAATTCGCGCACGGCCGCTGGCACGGTGGTCCGATCGTGAGTGACGAACAGCTCAACCTCGAGACCCTCGATCCCCTCGAGTACGCCAACATCCACGTGCAACACGTCGTGCGAGCCACGCGCGGTGATGAGGTCGGGCTCGGCGTCCTCGAACAACTCGTCGTCGGCCCCTACGAACCGGCCGGACTGCGGGGACTGCTCGACGGTGCCTAAGACTGGTGCTTCGAGCACCAGTAGGTCGTTCGTCCACCAATCGTCGCTACGAGCATGGGCGCGCCGTCGCGGGGACAGAAGGCGCCCGTGAAACGGCCTTCCATGTGATCGCCCAAGTGCGAACCTCCACGACGTTGCAGCGTGCGCATGGTTTGCGTGAACGTCTTATAGAGCGCGGCGCGCTGCTCAAGACTCAACAACCCGGTCGGCGTCCGGGGATCGATGCCGGCGCGATAGAGCATCTCGTCGGCGAGTAGGTTGCCGACGCCGGCAACCGCTGACTGGTCCAATAACCTCGCCTTGATCGCTGGTCCGACGCCGCGAGTGTGGACCAACTCGTCAAACTGCTTACGCGTCAACGTCAACGCGTCGGGACCGAGACCACTCAGGTCCGGCGCGATCTCGAAACGACCCATCCGTCGCGGGTCGTGCAGAATCAACTTTCGTCCGTCGTCGAACGCCAGTCCCCCACGAATCCACTCGGAGCGGAAATCGTGAGGACCGTAGAACAGTCCGTCGATGCCGGCGTCACCGTCGATCAACAACACGCCCGTCATCCCGAAGCGCACCCCGAGTCGCACGCCGTCGGTGTCGAGGAGCAGTAACTTCCCGCGGCGACCGGTGCCGGTCACCGTGAGGCCCTTCACCGCTCGGGCCCACGCGCCGACGCTCGTTAGTTTCTTGGCGGCGTAGGCGTCGGCCCAACCGCGCACGACCTTTGCGCCGACGACGCGATCGGCCAGTTGGCGATAGGACTCGACTTCGAGAATCTCGGGCACGCGGCGAGCGTATCGGCAAATCGATATTCGTTCCTCGTCAGTAAGGTTGACCTATGCCACTCGAGAAGCCGCAATGGAAAGAACTCTTCAGTGAAGTCGTGACCTCGGGGCTGTGCACCGGGTGCGCGGCCTGCGTGATTGCTTGTCCTCACCCGGTGCTCGACTACGAGACCGACAACGGCGTCTACCGGCCCTTCCACCTCGACATCGACGGCGGACCCGAGGACTGCACCCACGGTCAAAAGGGCTGCACCATGTGCACGAGGGCCTGCCCGCGCTTTCGCAACTGGGAGTCCGAGATCGACACGCACAAGTTCGCGCGCGAACGCACCGAGGACGAGGTTTGGGGTATCGGCGACGTCCTGTTGGCGCGGGCCACCGACGAATCGCTGGTCGAAAACGGCCAGGACGGCGGTTTCGTCTCGGCGCTGCTGATCTACGCGTTGGAGAACGACGTCATTGACGCCGCGCTGGTGAGCGGACTCGAAGGCGACGGCTCGACGTGGCGAGCGGTGCCCCAGGTGGCACGCACGCGCGAAGACGTCATCGAGACCGCGAAGTCGCGCTACACCTACAGCGCCAATCTCCTCGCCTACCCGGAGGCGGCCGAAGGTGGCGCCGAACGCATCGCGCTCGTGGGCATGGGCTGCATGGCGTCGGCGCCCGGGGCGATGCAGTCGCGCAAGGCCGGCAAGCTCGCGCGGCGTCTCTGTCTCACCATTGGCCTGATGTGTTCCAAGACGTTCGACGACTCGATCTTCGAAGAGCTCTTCGAAGCGAAATACCAAATCAAGCGCGCCGACATCTTGAAGATGAACATCAAGGGCGTCTTCCAGATCTGGACCACCGACGGCGCCTTCCACGAGGTGCCGCTCAAAGAGGCCCACGCTTACACCCGTGAAGGCTGCAAGCTGTGTCCCGACTTCGCCGCCGAGCACGCCGACATCTCCACCGGCGGCATCGGCGCCTTCGGCGATTGGACGCTCGTCATCGTGCGCACCGACCAGGGTCGCGCGCTGATGAGCGCGATGAAAGCTAACGGTCTGATCGAAACTCGACCGGGTGATGACGACCCCGGTGCGGTGGCGCTATTGCACAAGTTGGCGACCGTCTCACGCAAGCGCTGGCCCGAGACCGCGCCTCCTGGACCGCGGCGCATCCCCATCGTCGTCAAGTAGTCGACCGTTAACGTAGGTCCGTGCCTCCTCGTCCGACCTTCACGACCGTGCTGCTCGTGCGCCACGGCGCCACTGCGACCACCGGCATCATCTTGCCGGGACGGGCGCCCGGTCTCCATCTCTCCGAGCGTGGTGTGGCCCAGGCTGAACGCGTCGCCGAGCGACTGGGCGAACTGACGCGTAAGCCGGCCGCGCTCTACGCCTCGCCGCTCGAGCGCACGCGCGAGACGGCCGCGCCGATCGCGCGGGCACTCCGACTTCGTACTCACCTTGATCGGGGACTCCTCGAGTGCGACTTCGGACTCTGGACGGGAAGGAAGCTGAACCTGCTCGCGAAGAAACCGGAGTGGCGCGCCGTCCAGCACGCCCCCAGCACGTTTCGATTCCCCGAGGGCGAATCGTTCACCGAGATGCAACTGCGGATGTGGACAACGTTGGAACGAATCGCGGCCCAGCACCGCAACCGCACGATCGTCGTCGTGAGCCACGCCGACCCGATCAAGGCCGCCGTCACCTACGCCCAGGGCGTGCCGCTGGACCTCTTCCAGCGAACGGTGATCTCGACCTGTTCGATCAGCGCCATCGGTTTCACGAACGGCGCGCCGGTCGTCTTGAGCGTCAACAGCACCGATACGTTGAAGGACCTCGCACCCTCGTGAACTACCTCTTCGCCAATCCCGACAAGGTGATGGTCGGCGTGCGCGGCGAGGTCGGCAATCGACTCTTCCTCCTCCAGGCGCGCGAGGGCCGGCGCCTGGTGATCGTGAAGTGCGAGAAGCAGCAGCTGGCCGCGCTCGCCGAATGGCTCGCCCAAGTGATCGGTGAGATGGGGCGACCGGCCGAACTTCCCGACGACCTGGCCCTCGAACCGGAGTTCGAATCGGACTTCGTGGCTGGCGACATCGCCGTGGCGATCGACGAAGAGGCCCACACCATCGAGGTCACGATCGAATCGCTGGAGAGCGAAGACGAACTGGTCCTGACCCTCACGCGCGAGTGGGCCGGCGGCCTGGCCATTGCCATCGCGCGTCTGGTGGAGGCCGGCCGACCGACCTGTCCGCTCTGTGGCGGACCGCTCGATCCCAAGGGCCACGACTGTCCGCGCACGAACGGCCACGCTCCCCCGATTCGTTAGACCGATGAACCGCGACGAACAACAGACACTGCTATTGAAGGGAACGATCGAAGTAGAAGGTCGCGTCGTCGCGTCCTCCAACCAAGCGTTGCTGGTCACGGTGTCGCTCGACGGCGTCGAAGGACAGGCCTGTTACAAGGCCGAGGCCGGCGAGCGGCCACTGTGGGACTTTCCCGACGGCCTCTGGCGCCGCGAGGTCGCGGCCTACGAACTCGACGTCGCGCTCGAATCCAACCTGGTGCCTACGACGGTCGGCCGGGAGGACGGGCCCTTCGGCATCGGCTCACTCCAGTGGTGGGTCGACGACAACGAAGAGGATCACTACTTCACGCTGCGCGACCATCCCGAGTTCCACGGTTGGTTCGCCGAACTCGCGGCCTTCGACGTCGTCGCCAACAACGCCGATCGCAAGGCCGGCCACGTGATCTTCGACGGCGATCGCTGCTGGGCGATCGACAACGGACTGTGCTTTCACGAACAGGACAAACTGCGCACCGTCATCTGGGAGTACGCCGGGCTCGAGGTGAGCGCGCACCTGCTCGAACGCATCGACCGCTTCGCCAAGGGCGACACCGGCCACGTCGGCGACTGGCTCAATCCCGTCGAGTTGGCGCTCGCTCAAATGCGCGCGCACGGACTGGTCGAGAACGCCACCTACCCGATTCCCGACGGCGACTCGGACTGGCCGCCGTACCCGTGGCCGCTGATCTAGGTCAGTGCCGCGAGGTCCCCGTCGTGCTCGGGAACACCGGATTCGAGTAATCCAAAGGTGAGGATCGCGCCGACGCCGAAGAAGCCGGCCGCCCACCAGAACGCCACGGCGTAGCCGTGCAACGTGGCCTGCACCGCCGCGTTGTGCAGTTGGACTTTGCGGCTCAAATGCAGCGAAAGGGCGACCGGCACCCTGTTGGCGCGGGCCGTCACCGAAACGGCGATGGTGTTGAGGAGCGCCACGCCCATCGATCCGCCGATCTGCTGGGTGGTGTTGACGAGGGCCGAAGCCGCGCCGGCGTCACTGGCGCGCACCCCGGCGGTCGCGCTGGCAATCGCCGGAGCGAAGATGAGACCGAGGCCGAGACCGGTCACGATGAGTCCCGGCAGAACGTTCGCGAAATAGTCCGCGTGCGGCGTCAATTTGGTGAAGAGCACCATGCCCATCATCGAGAGCACCATGCCGGTCGGCACGAGCGGACGCGGTCCATTCACCGCGAGGAGCCGGGCACTGGCGATGAACGCCGAGAGCGCGATCGCCCCGACCAGCGGCAAGAAGGCGACGCCGGTGCGAAGTGGGGAGTAGCCCAGCGTTCCCTGCAAGTAGTACGCGAGAAAGAGCGAGATCGCGAAGATCCCGATGCTGGTGAGAAAGAGCGCTACGAGTGATCCTCCGCGGACCCGATTGATAATCAAGCGAAGCGGCAACAAGGGGTGCCTCGAGCGCTGCTGCCAGCGCACGAACGCGACCAGTAAGACCACGCCGATCACGAGACTCCCCCACGTCACGTCGTTGCCCCAGCTCGCCGTGACCGCGTGCGCGAAGCCGTAGACGACGAAAAAGAGCCCCGCGCTGCCGAGCAGCGTGCCGACGACGTCGAGACTCGCGTCGTGTTCGCTCTTTCCCCCGGCGACGAACAACGCGACGCCGACGAGGGCGATCGCCGCGAACACGAGGTTGATGAAGAGGCACCACCGCCACGTCGCCCACTGGGTGAGCGCGCCGCCCAAGAGGAGACCAATGGCGGCCCCCGAGGCGCCGATCGCGCCGTAAATCGAGAAGGCCCGGGCGCGCTCCTTGGGATCGCCGAAGGTCGTGGAGAGCGCCGCCAGAGCGGCCGGAGCGAGGACCGCTCCGAAGACCCCCTGCACCGCGCGCGCGATGACCAGCGTGGTGAAGCTGTGCGCCGAGCCACCGAACGCCGACGCCAGGGCGAAGCCCGTCAGCCCGACGTAGAGCGACGTGCGACGTCCCCACAGATCCGAGAGTCGCCCCCCGACCAACAACAGCGAACCGAACGAAAGGGCGTAGGCCGTGATGAGCCACTGCCGGTTGGCGAGAGAAAAGTGGAGGTCACGCTGCGCGTGCGGCAACGCGATATTGATGACCGTCGCGTCCAGGGCCACCATCAACTGCGTGATGCCGAGTACTCCGAGCGCCCACCAGCGGCGATCCGACGAGGACATGGGGCTGCTCATGGTGTCCCCAGCCTAAATTCACGCGACCGTCGAAACAGGAACGATGCCGAGACCCGTGCGGTCTCCAGTCTTCAAGGTATTACTAGGCCCGAGCCTTGAGGGCCGCGATGAGAGCCGGGAGAACCTTGTTCACGTCGCCCACGATCCCGAAGTCCGCGATCTGGAAGATCGGAGCGTCCGGGTCCTTGTTGATGGCCACGATGTTCTTCGAGCCCTTCATGCCGACCATGTGCTGGGTCGCACCCGAGATGCCGCACGCGATGTAAACGGTCGGCTTGACGGTCTTGCCGGTTTGACCGACCTGGTGCGAATAGGGAACCCAACCGGCGTCGACGATGGCGCGACTGGCGCCCGCGGCGCCGTTGAGTAGTTTCGCGGTCTCTTCGATGAGCGCGTACTTCTCGGCCTCACCGAGCCCCCGTCCGCCGGAGACCACCACCGCCGCCTCTTCGAGCTTCGGCCCCACCCGCTCTTCGACGTGGGTCGCGGCAATGATCGCGCCACCGGTGGCGCCAACGTCGCCCGAAGGCGCGGCGACCGCTGATGCCGCCGCGCCGCCACTGGCCTCGGCCGCGAAGGACTTCGCGCGAATGACGAAGATCCCCGGACCCTCGCCGGTGAATCGGGCCTTCACGGTCTGGGTGCCGCCAAAGATTGGATGCTCGGTCGCGAGCCCGCCGTCCTCGACGAGACCGGTCACGTTGGTCAATACCGGTCGGTCGAGTCGAGCCGAGAGACGTCCGGCGATGTCACGCCCGTCGTAGCTGGTGGGAATCAAGATGGCGTCGGGCGCGCCCACCGACGCCACGAGTGCCGCGATGGCCGAGGCGACGGGCACACCGGGCAACGCGCCGCCGAGGTCGCCGACGTCATAGAGCGTGGTCGCGCCGTACTCTCCGGCGACGGCGGCGAGCGCCGCGTTCCCGCCCCAGGTGATCGCCGAGATAGTCGCTCCGAAACTTCGCCCTTGGGTGAGCAGTTCAAGTGAGGTGGTGGTGAACGAGCCATTGGACGGCTCGGTGACGATCCAGATGTTGGAAAGGGCCATGACGATCTCCTACAGAACCTTGATCGACTCGAGGAAACCGACGATGCGCTCCGCGCCGTCGCCCTCGTCTACGTACTTCTCACCGGCGGTGCGCGACTCGGAGGCGACGACGTCAGTGATCGACTGACGCGCGCCGGTCGGACCGGTCGCATCGCCCAGCGCCAGGTCCGCGACACTCAGCACCTCGAGCGGCTTGGACTTGGCGGCCATGATGCCCTTAAAGGACGCGTAGCGCGGTTCGACCACACCGGCGGTGACGGTCACGAGAGCCGGTAGCGGCGCCGTTACTTCGTCGTAGCCGGACTCGGTCTGACGCTCGACCTTGACGGTCGTGCCGTCGATCGCCACGGACTTGGCGAAGGTGATCGAGGGAAGGCCGAGCAATTCGGCGATCTGAACCGGCGTCGTGCCGGTGTAGCCGTCGGAGGATTCGGTGGCGGCCAGGACCAAATCCGGACTCTCGCGCTTGATCACGGCGGCGAGCACCTTGGCGGTGCCTAACGCGTCAGTACCGCGAAGCGCGTCGTCGCTCACGATGACGGCTTTGGCGGCGCCCATAGCGAGGGCGTTGCGCAGTCCCGCGACGTCCGCGGCCGAGCCCATGGAGACCACGGTGACCTCGCCGGCGCCGGCCTTGTCGACGAGCTGGAGCGCCATTTCGACGCCGTAGGTGTCGGCCTCGTCGAGGATCAACTTGCCGGAACGGTTGAGATTGTGTGAGGCGTCCAACGACTGCGGCGCGGCCGGGTCGGGAATCTGTTTTACGCACACGACGATATTCATGGCCTTCAATCTAGGCCATTATCGACCGGTGCCCGTCGGGGACGATCGTGTCACGACGTCGCGCGCGAGCGCCGGATCGTCGGTGATGATGCACGACACGTGCACGTCCGACATTCTCTCGAGGTCCTCGCCACGGTTCACGGTCCAGACGTTGACGTCGAGTTGAAGGTCATGCGCGCGAGCGACGACCTCAGCATCCACCGTCGAGAAGTGCGAATTCACCGCGTTGAAGCCGAGGACGTGGGCCTGGACCAGCGCGTCTCCCACGGCCACGTCCCAGAGGAGCCACGCGACAGTAATCTCGCGGTTCAACGAGCGGACCAAGGCGCACGTCGCGAGGTCGAAGCACGAGATGCTGGCCCTTTCGGACCAGCCGGATTCATCAACCCTCGAAAGCACCTGACGCGCGAGATCGCCGGTTTCGTCGTAGCTCTCGGCCGCTCCCCGTCCGTTTTTGATCTCTACGTTCACTCGGACGCCTTCGAGCGAGTCCAAGGCCTCAGCCAGCGTCGGGACGTAGTCCGGCAGGGCCGAACGCGCACTCTGGGCGATGACCAGGGATCCGATGACCGGATCGTGATGAACGACCAGTACGCCGTCTTGGGTGCGACGAACGTCCAATTCGACCCCGTCGACGCCCAAGGCCACGGCCGCGCGAAACGCCGAGAGTGTGTTCTCGCGCTCGGTGGTGTGCAATCCACGGTGCGCGAAGACGTCGATCACCCGTCGAGTTTGGCAGGTGTAATTCGAATTACATGGACGTCACTTCGTTTATTCACGAATCAGCCCTTGTTTTCAGGTCGGAAATTCGTTAAAATTGGACTCCCGCCACCGCCCATTTCTCGCGAAATTGCAGTGGATTTACCCCCCACCTTAAGGATTTGAAATGTCGTTGATTTGGAACCGTACGCACGCTTGGGACGACTCTGACTGGCGTTCAAACGCGGCGTGTCGCGACACTGAACCGGAACTGTTTTTCCCTATCGGCACGACCGGAATGGCGACCGACCAGATCGAATCGGCCAAGCGCGTGTGCCACAACTGCGACGCCCAGAAGGCCTGTCTCGAGTTCGCCCTCGCGACGAACCAGGAGTCGGGCGTGTGGGGTGGCACGACCGAGGACGAGCGACGCAAGCTTCGCAAGCAGTGGTTGGCCGCGCGTCGTCGCGCGTCCTCGCTCTAAGGCCGAGCGCTCAGCGGGACCGCCACCCGCACGTACGTTCCCCCACCTTCGGCGTAGTCCACGCTCTTCATTTCAATCGTTCCGTGCAACTGCGCGCGGATGATGTCGCGCACGATCGAGAGACCGAGACTCTTGGGCACCTCCAGGGAGAAGTCTTCGCCCAGTCCTCGACCGTTGTCGCGGATCTCGGCGACGGCGTCACCGTCTTCCAAATAGAGGTTGAGCGTCACGACGCCGACCTGATCGTTGTTGATCCCACCAAAGCCGGTGAACGCGTGTTCGACGGCGTTGGTCAACAGTTCGGCGAGCGCGACGGCCAACGGGGTGGCGAGGTCGGTCGACAGAACGCCGAGATTGCCGTTCACTACAATCTCGACCGGGTGCAGGGCCAGGACGGTGTCTTCGACCAGTAAGACCAGTGACCGGACGATCTCGTCGAAGACCACCTCTTCTCCCGGCTCACGGCTGAGTACTTCGTGCACCACGGCGATCGATCGCACCCTTCGTTCGGCTTCGCCGAGGGCGATGCGCGTCTCGGGCTCGTCACTGCGCCGTGCCTGGAGCCGCAGGAGCGACGAGATGGTTTGCAGGTTGTTCTTCACGCGGTGGTGAACCTCTCGAACCGCGGCCTCCTTGTTGAGGACCAATCGATTCAATTGACGCAGGTCCGATACGTCGCGCAACAGCGTCACGACACCGGTGACCAAATTGTGTTCGATCAACGGGACACAGTGAAAGAGGATCGCGACGTCGTGGCCGCGGTCGATCTCTTCCATTGCCGGGATGGCGTACTCCAAGGATCGTTCGACGACGCGCACGCGTAGTCCCAATTCGGCGAGGGTCTGACCTTCGGCCGGAGCGTATATGCCCATTCGGTGCAGGGCGTTCGCCGCGTTCGGGGTGGCGAACTCGACGCGTCCGTCCCCGTCGATGAGGATGATCCCGTCCCCGACGCGCGGCAGACCCGGGCCGGCGACGCCCACTTCGCGAAACGGGAACGTCGAGTCGGCGACCATCACGCAGAGGCGCTCGAATATCGAGAGATAGGCCTGTTCGTAGAGCGACGCGGGGCCGCGCAGCGGTCCCTGGAGCCGCACCATGACCGCGACCACGCGCCCGTCGAATCGAACCGGCACGCACCACACCGGCACCACGTCGTCAATCGCCTCGACGTTCACCTCGCCAATGATCCTGGTGCCGCTTTCGAAGGCCAGTTGCACGAGGGGCCAAGACGCGGCGTCGTGCGTCGTCCCGACGAGGTCGTCGTTGACCATCGTCGAGCGGTTGTTGGGACGCATCTGACCCAGCACCACGAAACCCGACTCCCCGGTGTCCGGCTCGTCGACGCGAGTCATCAACAACATGTCGGAGAACGAAAGGTCGGCCAGGAGCGACCACGATGCCGTCAGTCGCAAGAGGTGATCGACGATGTGCTCGTCGAGCGAGGTGCGAAGCATCGCTAGTTCAGCGAGCGTGGCCACTAGCTCGCTCGCAGAGGAATCATCTGGCGCTGACGGCCACTGTAGGAGGCGACCTCGTGGACGCCGCGAGCCTCCAAGAGGTCGGCCAATTCAGCGACCCTCGAGCCAACCCGTTCGAGAGAGTGCGCGTCACTGGCCGTCGTGAAGGTGAGTCCTCGCGCCACGAGACGGTCGAGGAATCCCTCGGCCGGGTACTGCTCCGCGATCGGCTTGCTCCAACCGGCCGACGAGCACTCCATGGAGAGATCGGACTTGGCGGCCGACTCGGCCATGAGGTCCCAGTAGTCGCCCGGGTCAGACGCGAGGTAGCCCGCCACCTTGATGAGGTCCGGGTGCGCGAGTACATCGACCGAATTGGAGGCCGCGAGTTCTTCGATGGCGCGCGCGTAATCGGCCCAGCACTGATCGACGTCACGCACGGTCCACTCGTGCGCGTGCGTCGCTACGTCGTAGTCGTCGAACTGCCAGGTGCCGAGCCAGTGGACCGAACCGATGAGCACGTCGAAGGGATACTGCGCGAGGAGTGGTGAGACGACGTCCATCTGGTCGGCGTAGTAATCGACTTCGAGCCCGATCTTGACGGGCAGTCCTTCATCCTTCGCGAGTTGGGCGAGGTTCACGTACTCCTCGAGGGAGTTTCGCGCGTGAAAATCCAGGTACTCGGCCAATGCCGGACTCGTCGGCTCGTGACCAAACCTGAGCCAGAAGGGTCCGACGGCGGACAACACGTCGCGAAAACGGCTGGTGTGCTCGGTCAGGGCCAACTCCGTGACGCCGTGGAGGGCGGCTTCGTCGCAGTAGGCGGCGATCTGGTCGAGCTTGAACCAGACGGAGGACTCCGAGTGGGGCCAGAGGTGCAGGTGGTAGTCGATCACCGCACGACGCCCGTCAATCTCAAGCCGAGCCGAAACCGACGATGCGCTCGCTCGACGGAGAACCCAACTCCACGTAGGCGATTCGCGCGGCCGGCACGCCGACCCGGCGACCTTTGCGATCGGTGAGCCAGAGGACCGTGTCGTCGCTTAAAGCCGTCTCGATCTCCTTCATCACCTTCTCGCGCTTGGCGTCCTCTGGGAGAACGACCTCGATCTCCTTCATGGACTGCACGATGCCGATACGAACTTCCATCACTGCTCCTCTGCCACATGGCGACTCTTCACATGCTAGAAGGAAGGAGGAATATGGAAAACGTGACGGACCCGCCAATCTCTGAACGCAGTCGCCGCTGGGCCGCCACCATGGAGGGCTACGAGGGCGCCGCGGACGACGTCACGGTGGCGCACCGCGACTCTTCAGCCTCCATCGACGTCGCCACCGGTGGCTCTACCCCGGGATCGCTCGCCGAACGAGAAAAGCAACTCGACGCCACACTCGCTGCGGGCGCGACCGGAGGCCACGGCTCGGGCAATCGTGCGCGCCCAGAGGAACCCGACGAGTTCCGTACGTGCTTCGAACGTGACCGCGACCGGATCCTGCATTCGAGCGCCTTTCGCCGATTGGCCGGCAAGACCCAGGTCTTTGTCTTCCCCGATGATCACATGCGCACGCGCCTCACCCACGCCCTCGAGGTCGCGCAGGTCGCCACCGGCGTCGCTCGCGCCGTGGGACTCAACGTGGCTCTCACCGAGGCGATTGCCCTCGGACACGACTGCGGCCACGGTCCCGGTGGCCACGCGAGCGAAGAGGCGCTGGATCCCTTCGTGGTCGGGGGCTTTGATCACGCGACCTGGGGCGCGGACGTGTCACTCGTGAGCCTGAACCTCTGCCTCGAAACTCTTGATGGCATTCGCAACCACTCGTGGTCGCGCCCGGCCCCGATGACACCCGAAGGCGAGGTCGTGAGTTGGGCCGACCGCATCGCCTACAGCTGCCACGACTTCGAAGACGCCGTCTCGGCGGGCATCGTCTCGTCCGAAGAGTTGCCAGCAATCGTGCGCGAGCGCTGTGGCGTACGACGCAGCCAACAGTTGGGTACCTTCATCAACGCGATGATTCGTACGATTCGCTCGACCGGCGTCATCGGCATGGACGCGCGTCACTCCGAAGCGCTCGCGGCCTTTCGGACGTTCAACTACGAGTCGATTTATCTGCGCAGTGCGTCGCGCCAACAGGCCTCGACCGTCGTGGCGATGCTCCGTGCCCTCGTGGAGTACTTCGCGGTGCATCCGTCGCTCATCCCCGACGTCGTCGACGGCGACGAGGCGCTGGAGAGTCCCGCTGTGGCGTTACAACTGAGCGTCGCCTACGTCGCGGGCATGACCGATCGATTCGCCTGTCGCTGTGCGGTCACCCTGCTCGACTGGCCAATCGACCAACTGCCGAGTGGCATCGACCGCTAGTCATTTATATGGACCAGCCCCGCCATTGGCGACGGACCGCCGCGCATCCAATCCAGACGTAGCTCGGTGATGCGAAGCGCCGAGTGTTCGTGCGTCAAGATCCAGAACTTCTCGTTCACGACCGCGTCTTCCACGGCCTTGGCGACGTCGGCGGCGTCGATACCGGCGTTCACCAACGCGGCGGCGATCTTCTTGATCTCTTCGTTCTCGGGGTTCTCGGCGTAGCTGGCGAGTTCCTTGGGCATGTTGCGTTCGGACTCGAAAATCCGAGTGCGCACGAAGTTCGGACAGAGCACCGAGACATGGACGTTCTTGCCGGTGTTGGCCAGTTCGTGAAAGAGCGACTCCGAGATGCCGACGACGGCGAACTTGCTCGCGTTGTACGGTCCCATCCCCGCGACGCCGACCAATCCGGCTTCGGACGCCGTGTTGACGACGTGACCCTCGTTCTGCTCCAGGAAGAGAGGAATGAACGCGTTCATGCCGTTCACCACGCCGTCGAGGTTCACGCCCATCACCCAGTCCCAGATCTTCTTGGGTGTGCCGATGGTCGAGCCGCCGGCGACGCCGGCGTTGTTGAAGACCACGTGCACGGCGCCGAACTCCTTGAGCGCCGCGTCGCGCAGGGCTTCGACGTCGGACTCCTTAGCGACGTCGCAGTGGACGCCGATCACCGTCGCGCCGTGAGAACGCAGCTCCTTGACCTGGTGTTCTAACGGTTCGTCCTCGATGTCGCCGAGGACGATTTTCGTACCGGCTTTCGAGAACTGTATGGCGGTGGCGAGGCCGATGCCGCTGGCCCCGCCGGTTATCACGGCTGTCTTACCCTTCAAATCCATTGTTCGTCCTCACTCGTCGTCGTCTCGGCATCCCGACCATAGACGGTGGTGCCGGAAGGCGCCGAGTGCTTCTAGCCGAAGCCGCCGAAGAGACCTCGGGCCTGTAGCGAACGCCAGAACTCCGGTTCGTAGGCGTGTTCGGGATCGTCACGAACCATTTGGTCGACGATGACGGCGTCTTCGCCGACGAGGATCCGCCACTGGTTTTGGCGCACACCGTCGAGGATGATCTCCGCGGCCGAAGCGGCACTGAGCGGAGCGAGGTCGCGGAAGGCCTCGCCGAACATGGCGACGCCCTTTCGTAGGTCCTCGTCGGAGACTTCATCGACCGGCGTGCCGTCGGCCGCGAGTTGACGGCGCACCTTCACCAGGTCCTCCTCGTCGAGCGTCTCCGGTTCCTTGCCGTGCACGATCCCGGAGTTAATCACGATCGAAGTCCCGACGTGGCCCGGCATCACGACTGAGACGCGCACGTGGGGCGCATTCATCCGCAGGTCGGTGATCAGCGCCTCGCTGAAGCCTCGCACGGCGAACTTGGCGGCGCTGTAGGCGGTGTGGGGCCGGTTCGGTCCGACCGACGCGAAGATCCCGTTGATGCTGCTCGTGTTGACGATGTGGCCCTCGTCGGCCGCCATCAACATCCCCAGGAACGTCCTGGTGCCCAGATAGACGCCGCCCCAGTCGATCGCGAACGTCCGTTCCCACGCCGCTCGATCATCGTCGACAAAGCTCCCGGCGCCCGCGACGCCCGCATTGTTGAAGAGCAAGTTGATCGACGTCGTGGCGTGCTCTTTGGCAACCGCGTCGCGAAAGGCCAGCAATTGGTTTTCGTTGGCCACGTCCGCCACGAACGTCGTCACCCGAGTACCGGCCGGAGCCGTCTCGAGGGCGAGGGATCTCGTTTCGTCCAGTGTGGTGGCCGAGACGTCACAGGTTGCCACGTGACAACGGGCCTTCGCCAGTTGTCGAACGAGTTCTCGTCCCATGCCCGTGCCGCCGCCCGTGACGACGGCGATCCGTCCCGCCAAGTTCTCCATGGCCCCCCTCAGGTTTTCTCATCCTAGAAGTCCGTTCCGATAAGTGACGAGGGTGCGATAAATCCCAGGGCGTGAGCTCGTCGTGACGCTCTAGTCTCGGGCCATGACTGAAGTAATCGACGATCTTGCGAACCGTCTCTGGCCCGGTCGAGTCCAGTCAATCGAGATTCTCGCGCACGGCATCACGAATTCGAATTACGTGGTTGACCTCGGCGACGAGCGCGTCGTCGTGCGGGTCCCGGGCAACGACACCCACCTGCTCGGCATCGACCGAACTAACGAGGTCGTGGCCGGTGGATTGGCCGCGTCTATCGGCGTGGGACCGGAGGTCCTCGCCACCGACGAGTCAACTGGCTGCATCGTCTTCCGCTTCATCGACGGCCGGCCGATTTCGACGACGGAACTCGCCGAAGAGCCGATGCTCGCGCAATTCGCCGAAACCCTTCGCCTGGTCCACCACGCCGGCACGACACCGAAGATTTGGAATCCGTACGACGCCGTACGCGATCATCGCGACGTCGCCACCGCTCGCGGCGTAGAAGCGCCGTTCAACGCGCTCTTCGCCTTCGAGGTCCTCGAGCGCATCGAAATAGTGCGACCATTCCGTCCGGCGGTCTTGGGCCATAACGATCTGTTGAACGCCAACTTCCTCTTCGACGACCGACTGCGCATCGTTGATTGGGAGTACGCGGGAATGTCCGATCCGTTCTTCGACCTCGCCAACGTGTCGGTCAATAACGGCTTTTCCGTTGACGCCGAGATTGCCCTGCTGCGCCACTACGTCGGGGACGTGAGCGAACCCGTCATGTCGACGCTGCACCTCATGAAGATCGTCTCGGAGCTGCGCGAGGCGATGTGGGGTGTGGTTCAGATGGCGATCTCGTCACTCGACGTGGACTTCACGACGTACGCGCATGATCGCGGCCAGCACGCGATCGACTTGGCACGCCAAGACGACATCGACGAGCGACTCCGCACGGCGCAGCGCTACAGCGACGCCGACGCTTAAAGCCGTACCTTTTCGTTGTTCGGGTCAAACAGAGGCTCGGCCCTCACTTCGGCGCCCACGTCGCGCCCGAACACGCCGACGCTGACCCTGGTACCCGGTTCGACCAACTCCACGGGCAAATAGGCGTAGGCGATGGACGACTCGACGCTGTAGCCGTAACCGCCGCTCGTCACCCGTCCGAGGGCACGACCTTCGAACCGCACCGGTTCGGATCCGAGCACCACGGATCGCGGTTCGTCCAAGACCAGACAGGCCAATCGTCGCGTCGGCTCACCGGCGCGCTCGAGCGCGTCGTGCCCGATGAACTCACCCTTGTTCATCTTGACGGCGAATCCCAGTCCCGCTTCGTAGGGCGAGTCGGTCGTCGTGACGTCGCTCCCCCACACCCGATAGCCCTTCTCCAGACGCAGTGATTCGATCGCGCGATAGCCGCCGGGCATGAGTCCGTGAGGTTGACCGGCGCTCATCAACGAGTCCCACAGTCCGACGGCGTACTCGCTCGGGCAGTAGAGCTCCCAGCCCAGTTCGCCCACGAACGTGACGCGCACGGCGAGACACGGCACCGCACCCACGTTGATCTCCTTCGCGCTCATGTAACCGAAGACTCCGTTCGAGAGGTCCGATTCACTGAGTGGCTGGAGGATCTCTCTGGCGCGCGGTCCCCAGAGGGCGAAGCAGGCGTACTTCGACGTGACGTCTTCGACGACGACCGTGTCGTCCTCGAGGTGCTGGCGGATCCACGCGCCGTCGTGATTCCCGAAGGCCGTGCCGGTCACGAGGCGAAATCGATCCTTGGCCAGTCTCGTGACGGTGAGGTCACATTCCACGCCACCGCGCGGGTTCAAGAGTTGGGTGTAGGTGACCGCACCGACTCGGCGCGCGACGCTGTTGGCGCAGAGCCGTTCGAGAAACGCAGCCGCGCCCGAACCGGTGACGTCGAGCTTGGAGAACGAACTTTCGTCAAAGATCGCCGCGCTCTGGCGACAGGCGAGGTGTTCGGCGCCGATCGCCGGTGACCACAGCATCCCGGCCCATCCGTCGGGCCTCGTCGACTCGTCGCCCGAGGTGGCGTTGGATTCGTACCAATTGACCCGTTCCCACCCGGACTTCTCGCCGAAGGCCGCGCCGAGGTCTCGGTGACGCGCGTTGACCGCCGAGACCTTGAGCGGACGCCCGGACTGGCGCTCGTGGCCTGGGTACTTGACGTCGTAGTACGTCGCGTAGATCTCGTCGGTGCGAATCAAGGTGTAGTCGCGACTTCGGTACTGCGGGCCGAAGCGCCGCGAGTCCAAGGCCCACGCGTCGAGGCTCGGCTGACCCTCGATGATCCATTCGGCCATCAACTTGCCCATGCCCCCGGAACCGGCGATGCCGTGCGCGCAGAACCCGGCCGCGACCCAGAACCCGGCGACCGCGCTCTCACCGAGGATGAACTCGCCGTCGGGCGTGAAGGCCTCGGGACCATTGATCAACGTCACGATCTCGGCGTCGGCCAATTCGGGCACGCGAGAGATCGCGGCCTCGAAAAGCGGTGCGAAGCGGTCCCAGTCGGGCTCGAGCAAACGAGCGTTGAAGTCCGCGGCGATACCGCCGAGTCCCCAGACCGAGGGATTGCGCTCGTAGCCGCCCACGACGAGTCCGCCGCTCTCGGCGCGAAAGTAGACCAGTCGCGCGGGGTCGCGCAGCGTCGGCATGTCGCGCGACAGCCCCGTGGGCTTGGTGATCGCGTACTGGTGCGCCATGGCCACCAGCGGGACGTGCACGCCGGCCAACAGGCCAATTTCGTGGGCGTAGATTCCACCGGCGTTGACGACGTACTCGCATTCGATCGATCCCTGGTCCGTTTCGACCGCGCGAACACGATTGTTCTCAACGCGCACACCGGTGACTCGCGTGTTGGTGAGAATCGTCGCGCCCCGTTGGCGCGCGCCTCGTGCCAACGCGAGGGTCAGTTGACTGGGATCGACGTAGCCGTCCGACGGCAACAGCGCCGCGCCGAGCACGCCCTCGGTCGACATGGGCGGAAACATCGATTGGGCTTCGTCGGCCGAGACGAGGTGCAGCGGCAGTCCGAACGTCTCGGCCCAGGCGGCCTGGCGTTCGAGCTCTTCCATGTGCTCCTTGGACGACGCGAGTCGCAATGAGCCGACCTCGCGCCAGCCGGTCTCGAGCTCCACCTCCTCACCCAGGGTTCGGTAGAGATCGACCGAGTTCATCATCATCTGAGTGAGCGAAAGTGAGTTGCGGAGTTGTCCCACCAGTCCGGCTGAATGGAAGGTGGATCCGCTGGTCAACTCGGAGCGCTCGACCAGCGCCACGTCGCTCCAGCCGAGGCGCGCTAGCCAGTAGAGGATCGAACAGCCCCCGATTCCTCCGCCGATCACCACCACGCGTGCTCTATCGATCATGTGTCTCCCCGCGCGCGTCGTTGGCTAAACTGTCTATACCAAAAACGGTTGACGTGGCAAGTGAATACCGCCCGTTACTCTGCTTTGAGAGGATTAACTGTGCCGCCAAACTCCAAATGGCCCCCGAAGATTTCGCGTTCCAAAGGGATGCTCCACACCCAGATCGCCAACGCGGTCGCGTCCTCGATCACGCTGGGCCACTTTCGAACCGGCGACCGCCTCCCACCGGAACGAGAACTCGCCAAGGAGTTCGGGGTCAACCGATTGACGGTGCGCCAAGCGCTCGCCGAACTCCAGATTCGCAAACTCATTCATCGTCGCACGGGGCGAAACGGCGGTACCTTCATCGCCGAGCCGGTGATTGAGTACGACCTCACCACGTTCGCCGGATTCTCCGAACAGGCCCGCCGTCTGGGTCACGTCGCCGGCGCACGGGTGCTGCGCACGGAGCGGGTCGTGGCTGACGCGTCAACCGCCAACGCGTTGCAACTGTCCGAGGGTGACGAGGTCTACGAGATTGACCGACTGCGTTTCGCCAACGACCTACCGGTGCTGCTCGAACACTCGAGCTTCCCGGCCGAGCGATTCGCCGGGTTGCTCAGCGAACCACTCCACGGTTCGATCTACGAACTCCTCGAGCGGCGCTACGACGCTCGACCGGTACGCGCCGTCGAGCGAATCTCACCAATCGCCGCCAACGCCCGTACTGCTCGTCTGCTCGACGTCACCCGAGGTACGCCTTTGCTGCGCGTCGAGCGAGAGGCGTTCGACGTGAACGGCGTGCCGGTCGAGAGCGCGACCGACATCTTGCGCGCCGACCGCAGCCGCACGCTGGTGTGGTCCTTCGAGTTACCACCGAAGTAACCGCCTCGGGATTTATTTAGCTTCTGACCTCATCCGGTGGCAGTGACTCCGCCGGAATGACGAGCGGACCGGTCTCGGACGGCGTGATGATGTCGACCTTGGGCTTACGTACCTCGGCGAAGAAGTAGTAAAGAACACCGACGAGCAAGATGACCCCGAGCACGGTGTAGAGGATCGGCACTTTGTTCAATTCGCCGATGCCCGTGCTGAGCGCGCCGAGTGTCTGATTCGGCGTCGGGTTGCTCGCCGGTCGGGGCCACGCGAAGTTGACCAACATGGAACCACCCCAGAGCAGCGCCAGGACGTTGACCGGAATCCCCCACTTGCCCAGTGAGAACGGCGTCTTCTCCCTCGGCCAACCCTTGAGACGGGCCCTCAGGACCGCCAAGTTCCCGAGGAAGTAACTGAGGTAGATCATTCCCGTCGCCGCGATGGCGATGATGCCGGCGCCGGCGTACTTGAACAGCGGGATTGCCGCCAAGATCGCCACCGCAATGCAGCAAAAGATTGGCGTGTGCAAAGTGGGGTGCACTCTCGACAAGGTGGCCGACGCCGGTAGACGATTGTCGCGCGACATGCCAAAGCACAACCGGATGGTCGCCGTCATAATGGCGAGGCAGCACACCAGAATGGCGGCCGAGACGACCGCGAGATAGATAATGGCGTACGGCTTGGAGAAATTCGATTCGATGATGGTCGCCGGAGTCCACGCTCCGGCGATTGCCGTCTTGAGATTCGGAATCGCCATCAAGATCGCGACGAGGAAGATGCCACCGATGACGAAGGCACCGGCGACCGAGGAGAGTACGGCCATGGGCGCGGCCCGGCGCGGGTCCTTGGTCTCCTCGGCGAGCGTGGACGCGGTATCCATCCCATAGATCACGAAAAGGCTCATGAACATCGCGAGGAAGAACGAACCGAAGCCGACGTGCAGGCCGCCGCTGTTGGTAACGATGGAGATCGACTGGTGACGGTGCACGATCAGCATCACCACCGAGAAGACCACGAGGCCCACAATCTCGAAGAACACGCCGGTGTTGTTGACCACTGACACGACCTTCACGCTGTATATATTCAGCACCGTGATGACGATGAGGGTAATGACGGCAACCCAGATCTGGTCGTGGAGCGCCGTAGCGTCGAGGTGCCAACCCATCAGGTTCACCATCGGCAAGATGGTGAGGGGCAGCGTCACGACAACTGCGGTCACCGTGAGAACGCCGGCGAAGATGTAGATCCATCCGGTGAACCACGCGTACGGCCGACCGGCCAGATACTTGGTCCACTGGAAGACCGAGCCGGCGACCGGGAAGTGGCTCGAGACCTCAGCGAAGTTGAGGGCCACCAGAAACTGGCCCATGGCGACGATTGGCCAACTCCAGATGAAGACACCACCGAGCGTCGTCAGTCCGAGTGCGAAGAGGGTGAAGATACCCGTCGACGGTGAGATATAGCTGAATGCCGCGGCGAACGAACTGAAGAATCCGAGCGTCCGGTGGAGTTCTTGTTTGTAGCCGAATCCGGCGAGGTCCTTCTGGTCGGACTCACCCGAACCTACGCGCCCAGTGTCGGTTGCATCCATGTCTATCCCCCCGATAGCCCGGGCTCATTTGCCCGGTGAGCGGAAAATTATCAGATGAAACCTAAATTGTCTAGACCTAATTCCGCGAACTCGGTTGCCAATGATGGCTTTGCGTTCGAATGGGGCGAACACCGGGGTTCGCTGACGGACATCACGCAAGGTTGTCGCATTCGAATGTCGAATGCGCATCAAGACAGCTTGAGCTCCTGTCGATAGACGCGTGCGGGGCCTTGGCTCACAATCGTGGCCGCCAATGCCCTGAAGGCGAGTGCGACTTCACTCGCGGGATCGTGAACCACAATGGGCTCACCGACGTCACCTCCCTGGCGAAGTTTGGTGTCGAGAGGTATCTGTCCCAACAGCGCGATGCCGAGTTCTTGGGCGAGGCGCGCGCCGCCACCGGCGCCGAATATCTCGTAGCGTTTGCCGTCGTCGCCGGTGAACCAGCTCATGTTCTCGATCACACCGCGCACACTGAGCTTCAGTTTTCGTGCCGCGTACGCCGAACGTTGCGCCACGCGCTGCGCGGCCGCCTGCGGTGTGGTCACGACGTACATCTCGATTCGCGGCAAGACTTCGGAGAGCGTGAGGGCCACGTCACCGGTGCCGGGGGGCATATCGATCAACAAGAAGTCGGGCTCGTCCCACCACGCCTCGGAGACCAGTTGTTGGATCGCCTTGTGCAACATGGGACCGCGCCAGATAACCGGTTGTTCGTCCGGCACGAAGTACCCCATCGACACGCAGCGCACGCCGTGGGCGAGCGTCGGAATGACGGTATCGCCGAGCACGATCGGATCGTTGACGGCGCCGAGCATCTTGGGCAGGGAGAAGCCGTAGACGTCGGCGTCGAGGACGCCCACGTCGTGACCGCTCTGGGCTAGCGCGATCGCGAGATTGACGGTCACCGAGGACTTACCGACGCCACCTTTGCCCGAGGAGATCCCGAGAATGCGCGTCTTGGAGAGCTTGTCGAGGAACTTGGGAGGAGCGTCGCCGTGCGCGTGCTCCCCCGGTCCTGGGTCGCCGGCCATGGCCCCTCGAAGGAAGTTGCGCAGTCCGAGGAGTTCCTCTTCGTCCATGGCCCGAACCACCACCGTGGCCTCCGGGACTAACTCCTTGATGGATCCTTCGAGCAGCGCAAGATTCGGCCAACTCGAAACGGGAAGAACGAGCTCGACCTTCAGCGAATCGCCGACTTCCACCACCTCACCGAGAAATCCCAATTCATCCAACGTGCGAACCAATTGAGGCTCGACGATGGCGCTGAGTTCACGGCGGTGCGCGCTGTTTGATGTCACGGGAATCCTTTGAGAGGGCCCTCCGAGGTTACCGGCGCGAAAGACCAAGGCGGTCCTAGACTTTCTACGTGTCAACTTCGATCAACGAGAACGATCTCGATCCGGCCCTCTTCACGGCCAACGTCACGAGTTTGACGCACTCCTTCGGCGACAACACCCGCCGCAAGATCTACCTCTACCTACGTGAGAACCCCGGTGCCACGGCGACCGAGCTCTCGCGACACTGCCTGGTGCACGCCAATGTGGTGCGCCATCACCTCGAGCGCCTCACCGAGTCGGGCTACGTGACCTTCGACAACGTCCACAAGACGACCGTGGGCCGACCGGCCAAGGGATATCGCGTCGTCGACGCCGGAGTCGTCATGGACGGCTCGATGCGCCGTGACGCTCTGCTGGTCGCCCTCTTGGAGATGGCGCTCGAGCGCCTCGGCCCCGAGGCGGCGGAGTCCATGTCCCACGACGTCGGCGTCGAATACGGACGAACCCTGGCCGGGACCGTGGGCTCGGGAGAACCGAGTCCGAGTCTCAAGGCGGCCATGGAGTCCATCGCCGGGATCTTGACGGCCCACGGCTTCGCCGCTCGCGCCGAAGAGCACGACCTCGAACAGTCCGTCGTCTCGGACAACTGCCCCTTCGGCACCGCCGCCCAGCACCATCCGGTCTTGTGCGCCGTCGACCGCGGACTCATTTCGGGCATGCTCGACGGCCTCGGAGCCGAGCGGCGCAACGTAACGCTCACGTCACGAGCCCGTGGCGACGACGCCTGTCGCGTGACGGCCTAACGACTGATTGGTCGCTGTTCGCTGTCGTCGCTTTGAATTAGCAGTTCTGTCGTGGCGTGATCGTGAGGGTGTCGATGGGCACCTTCACGGTGTGGTGGAAACCCATGAACGCATACTCGACGGGCAGACTCGTGTAGGTCGTCGCGTTGTTCGCCGCCGATTCCGGCACACATTGTTGATCCCAGTGCACGACGAGTTGAAGCTGACCTTCACTCGCGAGCGTCGTCGCCTTAAAGGCTGGCCCGCCCTTGTAGCCGTACCCACCCACCAAATTCGGCTTCGAGTCGAAGAAAGCGCGAACGTCTGAATTCCCGGAGGCGTTCGCCGGTGCCAGGACCTTGTCGACCGTGACTCCGAAGCGCTGGTCGTTGTTGAGCGTGACGATGACCTCGACATGAAACGTTCCGCTCGGCTCGGTCCATACGACCGTGTCGCGGGCGCCGCCCGCGATCCGGTTCGTCGCGAGAGCACCGTTGGACGTGAGAATCTGCGAACCGTAGCCGCCGCTGAAACTTTGGGAGAGCGGTTGATAGTGACTCGCCGCGAGGTACAGGGCCGCTCCGATGGCCACGATAACGACGATGATCGAGACCACCACGATCGGCCAACGACGCCTGCTCCGTGGCTCTGCCGACTCTTCGGTCTCGCTCTCGTCGTGATCGACGAACGGGCGATCCATCGAGTATTCGTCCATGGCCCTCCCGCGCTAATTCGTTTCGTGCTTTGAGAATCGTAGCGATGATTGGACCACGCGAAATATCGACTCAGCGCTTGGCGAGGATTGAGTTAACTCGCTGGGTCGTCGCGAGGAGTTGTGGCACCAGCTCCTCGCGAAGTTCTTTCAGATTGGTGCGGCCGACGGGTGTCGAGATGTTGATCGCGGCCACCGTTCGTCCGGTCGAGTCGCGTATCGGCGCCGCGACCGCGCGAAGGCCGATCTCGAGTTCCTGATCATTGAGGGCCCAGCCCCGTTTGGCGACCTTCTCCAATTCGGTCAAGATGTCGCTTTCGCGATGCAGTGTGAATTTCGTGAGCGCCACCAACGGTCGACTCCCGAGCTTTCGACGCTGTTCGGTGACCGGCATCGCCGCGAGGAGCACTCGCCCGGTCGACGTGCAGTACGCCGGCAATCGACTGCCCACCGAGAGCGACAGCGTCATGATGCGCGACGCCGCGACGCGGCTCACGAAGACGATGTCCGATCCGTCCAGTACCGACACCGAGACCGACTCGCGCACCTTGTCACTCAGGTCTTGGATGAAGGGCTCGACGATGTCGCGAAACGGCAACGAGGTGAGGAACGAGTAACCGATATCGAGGATTCGGGGTTGGAGGAAGAATTCGCGACCGTCGACGCCGACGTAGCCCAGGGCCTCCAAGGTGAAGAGCAAACGGCGGCACGACGCCCGGCTGTAACCGGTACGACGAGCGACCTCGCTGAGCGATTGACGGGGACGCTCTTCATTGAACGAACGGATGACGTCCAGCCCACGTTCGAGTGATTGCACGAACATCCGATTGATCTCTTCCACTGATCCTCGCTCACTGGATGACGCCGGCTCCAGGCAGTGAATGTTCGCACAACGAACAGGGCGGGTCAATTGCTTTTAAACGATTCCAGCTCAAGGAAGATTCCTTCGGCCGGCGATTCCAGTGGCGAACCACTACTCGGTCGAGCAATCAGGTTCCCTCGAATTATGAGTCGCCGAGTCCCAACTTTTTGAGGAACGGTCGCGCGATCGCCATTTGGCCGACGGAAGGCTTCAGCTTCAGGAACTCTTCGAACTCGGTTTTCGCGACGCGTTGATTGCCCGGTGTCGAGTCGGCGACGATGGCGAAGTAGAGCCGGGGAGCCGACCGTCGTGGCGCCACGGCGATGGCCTTTTCCAACTCGCGTATCCCGACTTCGACGACCGAGGCCCTCTTCGCGGCACTGCCCGCGGTGAAATCGAGCCATCCACTCTGCGTGAGCGCCGTGACGTTCTTCGGATCCAGAGTGAGGACCTTCGCGTACGCGTTGAGGGCCGTGACGTCTTGGTTGTTGGCGACGTCAACTTCGGCCTGGGTCAGCAGTCGGTCGATGGTTTGTGCGCGCGTGAGAGTAATACCGCCATCACCGGAGTTCCCGGCCTGACGCGGTGACGTCGCCGACAAGAGGGCGTACGTCACCACGATGGCGAAGCAGACGAGCGCCAGTACCAGCCACCGGGCGTGTCGCGTTCGCGCTCGCCCGCGCGTCGCGTCGACGCTCACCATCAGGGCACCGAGCTCGTTACGCGCACTCTCTAACGCGGCGCCCTCGCGCCGTTCAATCGCTTCGAACTGGTCCGAGGAGAGTTCGCCCGCGTCGCGTTCGCGCGTCGCGTCGAGCAACGACGCTTCGCGGAGTCGAATCTCGTCGTGCAGTTGTGCAACGTCGCGCGTCATCGTCGTCTCACCAAACGCACGGCCGCGACGGCTAGTGCCAATAGCGCGCCGAGAGGCACGAGCCAGAGGAGCACTCCGAGTCCGGAGGTCGAAGGACTGAGCAGGATCGACGTGCCGTAGGTCGCTTCCAACGATGTCAGGATCTTGTTGTCGGACTCGCCTTCTCGCACCCGACGCACGATGTCGTGACGTACGGCGATCGATGAAGTGGCGTTGCTCTGGGCGACCGACAAGTCGTCGCAGGCCGGGCACTTCACCAGTGTCTCTAGGTGGGCAATGCGTCCTTGGGTCGACGCCGAACTCGGCGCTTCGAGCAGCGCGACGGCGAGAACGCAGAGAAACGCCAGGGACCACAACCAAAAGGACTTCACGACGTTCACGAGGACACCCGCGCCACCACGGCCGCCAACTGTTTGGCCGTGGTCGTCCCGAGGAGCGTCGCGGCGACGCGACCTTGGCGATCGATCACGATTGTGGTCGGTGGTGAGGTGACGCCGTAACTGTTCGCGATGATGCCCTCGGGGTCGACGATCGAGGGATAGAGCGAGCCGAAGTGCGCCGCAAAGGCCGTCGCCGACGAGACGGTGTCATTGAACACGACGCCCACCACGACGACGCCGTCGTGGCGAACGCGCCAGGCGTACGTCGAAAGTTCCGGGGCCTCTTGGATGCAAGGCCCACACCACGACGCCCAGAAGTTGACGATCACGATTTTGCCACGTTCGTTCCGCAGCGAGAACGTGCCGCCACCCAGTTCGTGTCCCTTCACCGACGGCGCGAGTTTGCCCAACAGCGGGCTCGGCGCCACGGTCGCCGGGCCGACCGGATGGCGGGTCGCGAGGAACCCCGAGAGGGCGATCACGATCGCCAGTACCGCCAGCGAGATGATGGTCACCGTTCGCTTCACGCGTCCACCTCATCCCCGTGACGTCGTCGCACGAAGGACAACGCCGATCCGACGCCGAGCAGCAGTCCGCCGATCCAGAGCCACGCGAGCAGGGGCTCGACGGTGACACCGAGCACCACCGATCCGGCCGGGAGGTCGCCCTCGACCTGGGCCCCGGAGGCCGCCCCGTTGCCGCCGACGGCGTCGAAGGTCACGTAGACGTCACGCGCGAGGTTGGAGTCGATGGCCGGTGTTCCGACCGGTTGCGCGCTTCGCCCGTGATAGGTCGTGATGGCCGGAAGCAGCGCGTGGTGATCGACATCGACGCGCAACTGCGTGGCGGTCTCGAGTGAGTCCTTCACCGTGCGAAAGCCGCTGAACGTGACGAACTGACCGGAGACGACCGTGCTCTGTCCCGTGGCCAGCGTCACCTCGCTACGCGTGGTGTACGACGTCGAGGTCACGATCGCGAGCGCCATCACGACGACTCCGAGATGCACGACCATCCCCCCGGCGCTCGGGCCGCGTAACGCGTCGTACCATCGCAGGCGGCGACGCCGGGCCGCGACGAACGCGCCTCGAAGCGTGCGTAGCGCCGCTCCGGCGGCGGCCGTCGCCAGAAAGTACGCCAGCAGGACCATGGGGCGGCGCACGCCGGAGAGAATCAACGCGATGACGACGAAGAGCGACGTCCACGCGCTGAAACGAACCCGCGACCACAACACGCTCGCGTCGAGACTGCGCCAGCCGACCAAAGGGGCGAGTGACATCAACACGAGCAACACGAGGCTCATCGGCACCGCCACCGAGGCGAAGTACGGCGTGCCCACCGTCACCTGACCACCGTTGACGGCTTCGTAGAGCAGCGGGAATACGGTACCGAGCAGCACGACGACCGCGAAGCCGACGAAGAGCACGTTGTTGGCGATGAAGAGACCCTCTTTCGAG